>Ga0179591_1309742_pt1 | contig 13896 bp, 14 predicted proteins | sample CZOMad2_1_08_16f_FD_182891 | JGI IMG/M metagenome (GOLD analysis project Ga0179591, IMG submission 182891) | Vadose zone soil fungal communities from Angelo Coast Range Reserve, California, USA - CZOMad2_1_08_16fungal (PacBio error correction) | ecosystem: Environmental > Terrestrial > Soil >...
GCATGCAGGGAAGACCAGCGCCGTCGGCTAGTTGTTTGGCCAAGCGGGGGAGGACCAGAAGAGTGTCGAGCCCCCCAGGAAATTTCTCCAACGGCCCGAAAACAAGCCAAGAAACGACGGCTCCCCAACAAAGTGTAGGCCGAGGAAAAGAAGGAATTTTCCGACAAGCCAATTTGAGGAGACCGACCGCCAAATAAGACAGGCGCGAAGAATAGGAATCTCCGACGACGAAAAGGAAACCGCGCTGCAACATCGAAGGAAACTGCGTCCCGATTCATCAAAAATCGAGAAAAAATCACCGGCTGGGAGAGAAGAATGAAAGGCCTGCCGTGGAACGATCCGGCGGGGGGAGAACGGGGACGACCCAGGAAGCAACAAGAAGAAGAAAGGGGAAGGGAAGCTTGGAAAAAAAAAAGGAAAAAACCTAATAATACTCAACAAGGAGCGCGCCGTCGTAGTTTGGGGCAAGAGTACACCCGAGTCGCGACCGGCGGGCTGGCCCGCCTCGCGAAGAATTGCAAAAAGGAAAAGCGTTAACGAATATTCATGAGGCGGTCTCCAAAACGAGAGATTCGAGGCCGCAGGGGTGTGCATGTCGGGAAGACACGGAGCAAAGGAAAAAGTCGTGTACAAGGAAAGAGAAAAAAAAAAACCGGCTGGGGGAAAATCGGAGAAGGAGGTTTATTTCGGGAGGCGGCGCGCAGAGGGATGCCGAAGGGCGGAAGATGGGACTGGGACTGACAGGGTAAAAAGGACTACCCATGGGCGAATGATCGAAAATTGCCCGCGATCACGGGAGGAATCGGGAGAGATCGCAAGAAAGACCGGACGAGGGAGGGTTCTTTCGGCAAGAGAAACAGCAAAAAAAAACGTTTTAAAAATTTCCAAAACTCCTACTAGTTCAGGGCCGACGGAACTGGGAAAACTAGCAAGGACCTGGGGATTCGCCAAGATCCATTCCGTTCAGGACTGGGGAAGTGAGAAGGCGTCAGGAGGAGGGGCCGAAGCTCGACCTCTCCTGGGCAAAAAACGCAAAGGTTCGCAAAAATGGTCCTCAATCCTCGGGCCAATCGCGACGAGCATGGGCAAAAGGAAGAATCAAGAGGTCGTCAAAAAAAAAAACGTGGGCTGTCACTAGTTTTCCCCTCAAAGAGAGAGAGAATGTCACCGTGGAGACGCCGTTCCACTAAGGACTGCCCCACGATAAGCGGATCGAAAAGGACAGCGCCAGGCCTCTACATTCCTTGGCAGCGGGTACAGATAAAGGCTTGACTCGCGGACGTAGATGTAATGAAAGGAAGAAAAAGGATATTGCCATCAGGTCCCAGCGCCCCTAGTTATGGGTGGTGCGGCATAGCGGAGAAACGAGCCAACCCATCCGGGGACGCACGAAAGGAGCTGGACAGCCAGGAACGCGGGAGGGAAAACGCGACTTTTTGCATCGTCTGAAACCGGAAAAGAAAGGCGTCGGCAAGAGCCACGCTCAACAACAACTGGTCAGGAAATCGGTGGGAGGAGGGGGCGCAAACTTGTCGGCGTGGAAAAGCGCGTCGAAGAAATCAGTCTCTCGCAGTAAAAAACCGGCGGGCTGCCGTGCTTGGGGGCGAAAACGGGTTCGGATTAACCAGGAAAAAAATACCATGCTGAAACAACTTCTGGCTATGTGGGGAGCATCTGTGGCGGCGAAGCGAAAAAAAACGGGAATCGTCTAAATACAAATAAGAAACCGGTCCGGCCGAAAGGGGGTTTCTTATGATCTCAATCCAAGTAAGAGCTGGTCAAGGGAGGTCCTTCGGTATTCGACCAGGACTTAAAGCCTAGATCTTCTGTGGGTCTGGGGGGGAACAGAGAAAATTGAGCGGGCCCTTTCATCCGGGCTAAGGAGGAAGAAAGAAAAAGAAAGGAAATTCATGAAGCCGTCTTTACTTAGGGCAAAAACGAAAAGGTGGTCCTAAGTCAAGACCAGGCGACATGGTGGCGCGTCCCGGTCGCGGGCGCAACGAAAAACTCCGCCGGATTAAGAACGCGCCTGGAGCTCTAGGGACGATCCTAGCCTCAGAATAAAAGACATTTAGGGTCTCTGCGTCTTGAAGGAGAGAAAGAAGATTCCCGAACAAAGGCGAAGAAACGGACATCAAAAAAAAACAATAATGGTTGCGGAATGGGAAAAAGTAACTCTCTCAGTAAATCCGCCGGTACGCAAGGAGTTGTGGGGTGGGGCGAGGACAAACGCAAAGACAAGATTAAAGGTGGTTCATAAGGATTGCAAAAACTCCGAGTGCGTGGGAACACAATCAACCTCTTTTACAGGCACAAATTCGGGCGACGCGAGCACAAAAATTTCAGGCGAACTGTAAGAAGGAGTCTCGGTAACTGGCCCAGGAATTGTGGGGAGGAGCGTGGAGGACGAGAGCAGACCGCCTCAGATCAAAAGTCACTCCAAAAAAAAAGGTTCATAGCATCATAAATGGGGAAAATCCAAGGCTGGTCGCCGGGTGGGGGTCAAGAGAAGAAGAAAAGTTCCTCTCTCAAAAACAACCACGTATGGTATCCCTCTCATCTCTCCGACTTGGGGGGATCATATTTGTAAAAAAAAAGAGCTCAAAAAGACCCCGACATTAAAAAAATTCCGGAAAAACTTGATAATCAAAACAGCGTGAAGAGGGCTTCGCGCAAGAATAAAGGGAACTCGAAAAAAACTTGCAGAGAGAGAACGCGTTAAACAGGGGTAAATTTAATTGGCGGGCAAAACTAATTGCTGAAGACGAGAGCACGACAGCGGCTGGTGGCAGGTGTGGCAACGCTCACGAAAGATCCGGCGGTAAACAGAAAAAGCGCGCAGGCTTATCTCACTGGGAAACAACAAAAAAGAGGAACGGGGGCGTAGGGGGGGGCGAAACTGTGCGAGGAGGAGACTCACTCTCGCTTAGAAACCAGAAGAGAGGGAACGCCGATCAAACCTTGGGGTGGAATCTGGAGAGCAATTCCTCAAAAAAGAGTATTCAGGGTCCCTACAGACAAGACGGTGGAAAAGAGAGGCTGCGCGGAGGGTATAGCGGGAAATCTCCGTCTCACAAAAACCACGCCGCCAACGAAGTGCCGCACCCGCTGCAATTCGACCAATGGAAACGCCCTGGGTGAAACCGGCGAAAAGTTAAGGGGAAATTCCTTCCGGTCAGCCATCCGGGGAATTGGCCGAATGTCGAAGGGACCGGGCTTGCAATAATCCAAAGTGTCGAGAGAGAAAACGAGATATCGGCTTGCACCAAGAAAAATGAAAAGAACGCCTAGAACAACAGCACCGATCGTTAGATTGCGGAAATCCAGCACAAAGGGCCGGCGCACGGTAAACTGATCTATAGGCAACAAAAAAAAGGTACGCGCAAAACAGGACATCTAGGAGGCACAGAGGTACGCCGCGGTCAAATCGGGGGGTCTTGTCGTGAAATGGACGAGAACCGGTCGCCAAAATACCACTGACAGGAATGTCGGGGAGGAAGTACTTATGGGGACCGAGATACAATAAGGGTACATTTGAGAAACGCGCGAAGAGGACGCGGAGAACCAGTGGGTGGTGTGGCTTTGCGTGCCACGACGAAGGGACGGTTCCCCCAATAAAGCCAGATTGAAAAAAACACGTTGGCGACGCGAAAGGCTGCGTCCAAAAGAAAACAAAAATGACGAAACGAATCGGGTTGGGCCAAGGGGCCGTCAATCGATTCGCCGAGAGCAGAACAGCCGGGCGATTGGGACCACGCTTTTGTGTCGAAGGGGTCCGGAAAAAAGGTGAAGCCCTCGGAATACACGGTCCCGAGACCGCAAGACCCCAGGGAAAGAGGCGGCTCGCGGCGGCCGATCAAAGCGGTCACGCGCAAAAAGAGAAAAGGCACTGACACGTATCTGTCCCTCCCATATGAAGAAAGGAGAAAAAAGAACGCGGGGATCACACGCCCAAATCTCGAGAGAAGGACGAGATGCCAAGTTGGCGAGTGGGGGGAAGGGACCCTATCTTCGTGAGGGAGAAAACGGAGGGATCAAATTCTCGAGGGGAAGAAAAAGGGCAAGGCACAAAGCGAAAAAGAAGGGTGGCATCGAATAATCAAAAAAAATATAACTGATAGGAACAGGGCCCGCTGGCAAGCGGGGGAAAAAGGCCTAACGTTCTTCTTGATATCTTTGGGTGGGAAGGAAAAATCGAAAAAAGAGGATCTGGCGAAGAAGAGCCGGAAAACAGCGCGCCGGACAAGGAACTATCATTGGTTGGCACTAACCTGTTAGTGGAGAACTGGGGAAAAACCGGGGGTGCCTGCCGGGAAAAACAGGAACCGCAAAGAACCTAGGAGGGCGGAAAAACTCACCAGGAGCGTCCCATCGGGCGCGAAAAAATCATTGAAAAAAAAAAAGAAAATGAACAGGCAACGAAAAAGGCGCGACCGGGGCGCTTTTCACCCGCAGAAAAGACGACAGAAGACGCGCCGGAAAACGCCTGGCCAGGGAGAAAAGAGACGATAGGCAATACGGAGACTGCAGCCGCCGAAGCAGAAGAAATCTTTGAGAAAAGAGGCAAAAAAATGCCGCCCGGGGCCGAGAAAAAAAAAGAAGTGACCGCGGGATTCGGTTGACAGGAGGCCGCGACCTCAGGGGAGGGGGAGGATCCGCTTCCTAGTTGCTGCAGTTCAAGGCAGGAGAGGTACGAGAGACGGACGACTTCAAAACAACCGGCAGACAAAACCTAAATCTCGAACAGCAACTCGGTGAAGGAGACTCATGCATCGGCCGCAGTTAGGATTTCAATCGCGGCGGCAAATTCGACGAGTCGGAAGGATAAATCCCTCGTCCCACGTCGACGGATGAGGTAGGACGTCGAAGAGCAGTCGGGGGGGCAAAGGGCACTTCGGGACGCTTGAGCTGCGCGAGGAAGCATCCGTTCACAAAAACTGCGTGTCTGCAGGGGGGTAAGGAAAAGGTACAGCACGACACGAAACACGTTGTAGGCAAACAATCACGGGGAAAAGAAACGAAGCCACGAGCGGGGGGGCGTCCTGAGAAACACCAAGCGATCATCACAACACAACACGTATTAATTATTAAAGGAATAATGTTGGGAGAAGAAAAAGAAGACAGCTCGGTACGGCGAGTAGGAAACGCTGAAGTTGGGAAGAAAATTTCATGCCTAAATCGCCAAACCAAACCCGCCCGAGACAACTAAAAGAGTTCTCACAGATTCACGCTACAAGCGTGCAACTGGAAAAGTGAAATAGACAAATGTTGAAGAAACCAGAAAGAAACAAAGTTGTAAAAAACCTTCTAAATCCGAAACCAGCAAAGAAAAGCCAGGGGGCGACCTGGAGATTAAACAGAGAAGAAAGAACTTATAAGGCATCCGAGGGAGGAAGTAAGCGAAAAAAGAGGACTTCGAAGGGACAAGCGAGGCGAAAAGGGAAACAAAAAAAAGGGGACACGGTTCCTATATCATGAGTCAAACCCTGCCGTGGTACTATACAGGGGAGGGCACATTCGAAACCCCGAAGAAAGGGAAAGGGAATTCCATGCCGAAACTGCGAGAAAAAATCCGCGAGGTCACGTCGGAACATCCATAAACCACTCGCCTCCTCGCAAAAGAAGGGAAAGCTCCGGGAGGAGTTTGCCTAGTTTGAAAAAAACAGATGATTAAAGGAGGACTCGGCGAACTCGTCATTTCCTCTTAAGGGGAGAAATTGTCTCAGGAAGAAAAAAAGTGCAGGGATCGGGGGGAAAAGAAGATACACAAAACGATAAAAACACAATCTCAATGGACACACCCCACACCCCCAAAAAAAAGAAAAAAAAAAAAACCAAGGCCAACAGAAACGCCACCGAAGAAGAACACACGAAAATATAACAAATAATAGAAATATCACACCATACTCAACCGGGGAAAGACCAAATGAAACAAAAACAAAAAAAAAAAAAAAAAACCATGGAAAGTTCGATAAGGGAAAATCCAAGAAAAACCGACGGACTGGGGGACGTGGCAGTGGGGAGGGTCGCAGAAACGGGGCCCCACTCTTAGATACAGTCCACCAATATCGAATTTCCTCTCATGGGGGCTGATGAAAGGCTATATCTCCTATATAAAAAGAACGGACCTGATTTCTTTCTTCGGGAAAAAACGTAAACAGCGACACACGGTCGGAATGGAAGGTTTCACGAAAAAAATCCCGGCGAAGAGGAATGTTGGGACCTCCAATTCTCAAGGGGGGGGGTAGTCTGAGGGCCATCGACCAGGGCAAAGGGGAGGAAGCGTTAAATGGAGCGTACGGCCGAACTGGACACCGGATCGACGACGATAGGACTTGGGGACGCAAAAGGTGAGCAAATGGGCCAAAGCGAGGAAGATATCAGGAAAAGGGGGCAGAATGCAACGACAAACGCAAGTTGACTCGGAGGGATGGTCACGAGGTCGGGCCCGAGAGGTAAGTGTCGGGCGAACGCCGTGACTTCCAAAGCGAGGGAAAAACAGATAAAAAGCACTCAAGGATCAGCCGCAGAAAAAACTCAGTCAGAGGAATTCAAAATTTAAGGAGGGCGTATAACAAGGAAAGGGGGAACGAAAGGCAAGGATATCCCGTGCACAACGGAAGACCGGCACGGGACAATGCTTTTAAGAGGGGGGGAGGTCAAGAAGATCTATGTTGGAGGAAGAGAAATGAACCCGTAATCCACAGGGCAGAAAGAATGGGAAGGGACTCTCGCCGGGACGTGCGCTTTGAAAAAAAAGCAAGGCTCCAGGCGAAAAGGGCTCCAATGTTGGAAGGCTTCAGACCACCTAAGGAGGTCGGCAGTACACTCTCCACAAAAAACAAAAAGGGGGATACGCCACAGAAGAATTGGTTAGCACGGATTCAGAAAAGTCGGAGTTATCGAGAAAAGTAAAGCCCTCATCAAACTGGGAACAAACGACCGGACGGACCGCGTTGCTTGGACATGGCGGGAGGGATCAACGCGAAAAAAACGAAAACAAGACTCGCTCGGGAGGAGATTGGCGAGAGAGGGGGGGAAAAAAAAAAAAACGCGCGGGAGGACCGAAAGAGTACAGGATCAGATCAGAAAGAAACACTTGCAAGACGGGCCTGAGGACTCGCAAGATCTACGGCGGGGTCCTTTGTGGAGAAAGTCGTTTAGGAAAATCTTAAAGGGCCGATCCTCAGGGAGTAGGTGGACGACAAAACAGTGCAGGGGATGTTTAATGAGCAAAGGGAGCAGTGGAAAAACAGCCTTCATTGAATTCAAAACCCGTCTTTAAAAAAGGAAAGTGACCCGACTTGGGTTCCCCGTCAACCAAAAGGACAACGACATGGGTAGAAGAAGGTCATCGAGAAAAGGTCAACGACTTTGAGGGGGTAAGAAAGTCGACACAAACTTCAAGACTTCTAGAAGTGCCAGGAGCAAGCGCCGCCGCAAGAAATGACGAGGCTCGCTCGGCAAGGCAAGGATTTCTAGGACGGATCCAAAGATACAAGAATAACCAGCGAAGGTCACAGACAAAGTTGGGTGCATGTGGGGGAACGTCCCTCTCGCAAAATCAATCTCAAAAAGTATAAGAAAGAAAGATTTGGTGGGGTGGAAACAAGTAAATCGACTCGCCACCTGACTGACCAAGTTGGTGTCCCGCCGGATTTAGCGAACGGAAAAAAGAAATGCCAACAAAAAAAGCGTGGACAGGGGGGGCCCTGCTCGAAGGAGAGACAAATCAAATTGAAACGGAAACAGGAAAAAAAGTGTAAACCAGAGGAGATGAAATTTTGTTTTTGGAGCTGCGGAGAGGGACCCAGAAACCGAGATTGAAAAAACGAAAACCGATCACTAAGGAATGCCGAGGTAATAACCATCGCTGTCAGGGGCAAGGGGGGGTACATACAGGAATCAATGAGAAGAGAATCTCAAAAAATAAAAAAAAGAGGGGAAAGAGAAGTCCGAAATTGATTAAAGGGAAAAAAAAACCATCGGCGGGAAGAAGGGGAATATGAAACCATTCCGGAGGGCAAGGAACAGGGAATAAAAAAGTAATCAAAAATGCAGGCAGAACCAAGCGATCAACAAATTTACAAAGGGCCCTACGCTTGGAGAAAAGGGCAGAATTTAAAAAAAATGAGGGATCTGGGAGAAACGAATGACCTCAACGCTGTTGGGTGACATTGGGGCAACTCAGCGTCCGCAACCAATCCAGGAGGGGGAAAAAAGACATAGGAGCCGGCAAGAGAATTGGACACCCAAGACTATGAGTACACCGCTTGGACGCGAGAACCGTTGCACATGACCGCTAAACATGGCGAGGGTTTACGGACGAAGAAGAAAAATTGGTAGAGATCGGAGGGGAAATGAGAAACTAAATCGCGACGGAGCAGCCGGTCGCCTGAGGGCTGCTCAGGAATTAGGAGGGAGGAGCGGGGCCCTTGCCAGAGAAGAAAAACCGAAAGGGAAGACGACTCGGGAGTCGCCAGGGGACAGGGAAGTTGAAGGCAGACAGTTCGGCAAATGACCGTCAAGAACTGAAAATGGGGGAAGTTAGAGGTAGAAGGAAGGACTAAAAAACTAAAAGACCAGAAATGGGGGGGGGAGAAACAAAAAAATAGCGGATTGTCCCGACTGGCTATACCTAAAGAACATCACAGGAAAAAGAGAGTAGATGCGAAAAAATACAACATTAAGCAAAAGATTTTCAGGGCAGCGGGTCCCTATCTACCCTCCCGAGTAAACGTAGAGGAGCCAAGCCATACGGGTCTCACATTATACCGGATGTGAACCTAAAGTCGGTCACGAGAAACGCGCAACGGGGGTTCCTCCAAGCAAGCGCAAAGGCTGCGCCGGGACGTAAGAGACCGCGAGCAAGAGGGGGGGGGTGGGGGGGGGGGGGGGGGGGGTGGGGGGGTTGGGTTTGGGGGGGGTGTGTGTTTGGGTTTGTGGTTGGGGGTTTGTTGGTGGGGGGTTGGGTGGTTGTTTTGTTTGGTGGTTTTGTTTTGGTGTTTTTGTGGGGGGGGTGTTGGGCGGTTGGGGGGGGGGGGGGGGGTGTGGGGGTTTGTTTGTGGTTGGGTTTTTTTTTTATTGTTGGGGGTTTTGTTGGGGGTGTTGTGTTTGTGTGGTGGTGGTTTATTTGGGGGGTTGGTTTTTGTGGTGGGTGTTTTGGTTGTGTTGGGGATGGGTTGTGTATTTTTGTGGGGGTTTGGGGTGGTGGTGTGTTTGCGGGTTTTGGTTTGTTACTTTTGGGGGGGGTTTTGTGTTTTGGTGTGTGTGGGTGGGGTGGGGGTTTTGTTTGGTGTGTGTTTATTTGGGTGTGGGGGGGTTGGTTGGGGGTATTTTGTGGGGTTTTTTTTGGGGGTGGGGTGTTGTGGTTTATTTGATTTGGTTGGTTGGTTTTGTGGTTTGTGTGGTTAATTGGTTGGTTTTTGGGGGGTTTGGGGGGTTTGTGTGAGGGTTGTGTGGGTTGTTGGGGATTTTGTGGAGGGTTTTGTTGTGGTTTGTTAATTGGTTTGGGTTGTGGGTTGGGGTTGTTGTTTTTGTTGGTTTGGGTTATGTTTTTTTTTATGTTTTTATGGTGGTGGTTTTGGGTTTGGGGGGGGGGGGGGGGTGTTTGAAAAAGGTTGCCGCTCTCCACTCTCAACTAGAAAAAAAAGGGGGGGGTGTCAACCGTGGCGTGCACAGGAGGGCGGGAGGGAAGAAAGGGGCACGGCCATTACAAAATCAGTTGAGAAGAGGAAATGCTTCAAGGCCAGCCAAAAGCAGATATCAAAAAAGCAGAGGAGGTGGGCTGATTCAGAGATCCAGAAAAAAAAGGGCTCCTAATCACGCTTTTTCGGGGGGAAAGGTTTCAGTTGGGCGGAATCCCTCGGGATCTGAACTCCGTTAGACTGGCACCCGCGGCCAAGGGGGTCAACCTAGCAACAGGCCTCAGTCCGCCGAAAGAACGACGGGGACTCTGAACGTCTTGAAGGGGGAAACGGGGTCGATGAGACTCTGGGGGGACAGAAACATAGAAAATATCTTTAGAAAGAGAAGCCATGCTTCGAATCATATTCACATACGGGGGGGGGGAAAAAAAAGGGGGCGAACCAGGGGAGAAGCTGATTGTCGGGCGGGGGGACGGTAGGATTTCTCCTAGCAGCGCACGTCCATCTAAACGAAAAGGGGTAGATCCGAGAACACCACTGACTACGATATGTTCAACAAGTAATCACCCCCCCAAGAGGAAAAAAGGCTGGGAGGAGTGAAAAGATGCCGGAAAAAAGAGGGTTTCCGGTCATGTTTTGTTTGCCAACGAAAACGAAAAGAAAATAGGAAGGGGTTCAGGAGATGATGAGGGAAGAGACCTGGACAGAAGTAAAAGAGAGAGGGTTGAATTCATAAAAAAAGTGTGAAGAAAGGGGGGGGTATTAGCCTGGTACGGGGTTCACCACTGCGCAAAATAACACTGAAAAAAAGAAGGCATCAGTAGAGAACAATTTGAAACAGTAAGAACTCATCCATGGGGGGGGGGGAGCAGGAGCAGCGACAAGAAAACTTCAGCACCGGGAAAGCGGCCGGTGGCGCTTGGACCCTCATCACCAGTTACTAGGTGAAATCCTGGATCCGTCGAGAAGGAGAGAGAGCAGGAGAGGAAAGAAAAGCTATCGGTCAGCCCAAGCCCTGAAACTGGTAAAGAGGAAAAATACGCGCCGAGCTAAGGGTATCTTTCCGGAGGAGTTTCAAATGGAAAAGTAACGACACGAGAGGGATCAAACTCTCAGAAAAAGTGCGGCAGGATTCAAGGGGGGCAGGGGAGGGGAGGGGGTTACGCCCCCTTAAATTGAACCGTGCAGCCCTTCAATGGAGAGAGGAACATATACGTGTATTTCACTCTCAATGGTAAAGAGGTGAACAAGACATTTTTTAAAAGAGAGTGGAAGAATGGAAAAAGGAAGGCAGAGTAGTAGGAGAGGATAGAAGAGCGGAGGATCAGGGAGGCCCTACAATTTCTCCGGTGAGGCAAAGCCGATAAAAGTTCTGGTGCACCGGAACCATTGGGGGGAGAAAAAACTCGCGAAAAGCCGGGGGAGAGTTTCCTGGGAGTGGGCAGAGGAGGAGGAAAGGAGAAGTTACGACCAACCAAAAAAACGTCTTCTAAGAAAGAGGGGATCCAAAATCGACCGAGACCAACCAAAAGGGGTAGGAATGAGAGGTGGGAGTGATTATAACGCGCCTGTGCGCAGATGAGGGGAACCACCTTATTTAATTTAACGCAATTTCAGGTCAACACAGGAAGGTGTCGCGCAAAAAAAGGCCCCGACACACCTAACTGATGTCCTACGAGTAGAAGCCCATCTAAAAGGGTTAACAGAATGAACCAATCTAACAGTTTTCCTCACTAGAAGAAAAATTTTTCTTACTATGAACAGGCCCCAGGGTAAAGACATCCTCGCAAGGGAAGAAGGGAAAAAAAAGGAAAAAAAGGAAAAAGGACCTAGACCGACAGTACTACTATAGGCCCGACCGCTCTTTACAAAACTCAGAGGAGGGTTTGACTATTAAGTAGGAGGAGTTGAAACAAAAGAGGATTTGGTACGAATTAAAAGAAGGGGGTCCCCGTAAAGGGGGAAGGGAATCCAAGTGCTCACCTAGCAAGCAACTGCATGAATTAAAAACCTCACTTCATAGATGAAGGAAAGGGAAATGTACGCGGGGAAATCAAAAGGGAAAAGAGTAGGTGGCGCAAGAATAAAAAAACCGACGGAGTTGTGGGCCAGAAAGTTCAACACACTAAAAAAAGGCGAACGGATGACCGCGGGCTGGGCCCGCCCTCTCAGAAAAATGGGACCTGAATAAGGGAAATCCGGGTCATTCCGCGACGATCGCCTTCAATGCCGATGTGTGATGAGGGAAAGCAAGGAAAAAACCGGAAGGAAAGAGTGCAAAGTAAGGTAAATTCAAAAAGGGAGGCGCGAAACCAGAAGGATTTCTAAAGTGGTCAAGGCAGCGAAAAGAGAAAAGGGGGAAAAGGGGGAGGGAAAGGGAGGGTCAGACGCGGAAACGGGAAAAAAGGGGGGGACTAACAGAGGTAGGACCCAACAATGGGTTCAGAATGGCCGAAAGATAAATGGGGGGGGGAGGAAGAAAAGAGGGAGGGCCGAAAAAGTCAAAACCTGATACGCGCCCCCGAGTTTAAAAAGTTTCTGTGACTGCAACCACGATCCTCAAGAAAAGACCCACGTGCGGAAGTTCACTCCAAAGAGAAAAAAAGGGATGAGGGGATAAATAAACAAAACCTTGGAACCCTACGTAAGGTATGCTGAACGATCGCCCATTCGTTGGTGACGCTGGACGGGAGGACAGGACGACGAAAAGGAGAAGCCGGGGGGCGGAACGAAAAAACGGATCTCGTAAAACTCACGTACATTGGCCAAACAAGAGATCTGCGGAGAGAGGGAGGCGAGACAGGGGGAATTACGCGTCTGAAACGAGTCTTCCCTCTTACGGGGGGGGGGGTAAAGGTCAGAACGCCGGGAAGACGTAAAAGATCGCCAATTCCTTTTTGGAACAGAGGACCAAAAGGCCAAGGATCAATGCAAATCAGGAATAAAAAAGGCATTAAAGCTCCAGAGGGAAAATAACCTTCTACAAAGTTGACAAGAAAGATCTCCTCGTCTGGTAAGTCTATCTCATAAACTATCCATAATCCGGTTCGAGAGAAGGATTGGGGGGGATGGTGGGTCTTTTGACCAAAGCCTTTGCCGCCACAATTGTCCATCCGTCAAAGGAAAGGCCAATGAAAAAGGTACTTTTCCATAAACGCGCAACAAAAAATTGATCCAGGGGGTCTCGGATAGACAAGCTAGTGTTTTGCCAGGTTCATCTGGGAGGAAAAGGGACGGCCGTGAACAACTGTCAGTAGTCAAGTCAGGAGAGGGGAAATAACTGGAGGAGGGGCAGGGGGGAGAAATTGGCAAAGGAGAAAAGACCGAACCTCAAGTACCTGGCGTCAGAAGGGGGAGAGGACTATGGGGAGGGAGAACGGGGAGGGAAAGAAAGTCGGAGTCTCCTAATATCAGATCAGAAACAATATAAGCAATGGTGCTGATGGCGAAAGCCAAGTAAAGGGTCTAAGGAATTGCTTTTCGAGGGGCCGTCGGTGGATCAGTGCCAGGCTGAAGGACCAAGGGGATAGAACATAAGTTTCGACTACAAAAAAAGGGGCTGCTGTAAGGTCCAGCCCCTCTTCCTTATGAAACAGCAATTTCATTAAGCCAGCCGGTCCTGGGAGACGGGAATGCCAAAATACGTGGTTCGCCTGGAAAACAAGGGAACGAGGATGGTGACGAAAGAAACGCTATCGGGACCAACCTCGCGGGGCGGTCTAATGCGAAAGCCTTTCAGTAAAGGTTCCGAAAGAGAAAAAAAGAGAGATCTCGATAGGAGACGGAGGGACTCAGGAAAATGTAATCCTTGAAAAAGGATCGAACAATCTAAAAAGATATCGCCTAAAACAGAAAACCCTACGCGGGGGCATTTGGTAAGGGATTGGGAAAAGAAGAACAGGGAGGCACTCACATTAAGTAAAAATAAGATTTGTGTTTGTTGGTAACATTCGATCAACTAACTCCTTCTTTCTGGTTTCCGCCCGGGGAGGGGCGCGATTCTGGTGCCACAAGGGAAAACAAGACACCAGGAGGGGGCAGGACGTTCAGCTCGAGAAATCCACGCAAGGGGGGGAACAAGCGAAAACTGTAAGAAGGGAACCGGCCCTGAGAAAATTTGGGGGTGGGGGGGAGGCGTGATCAGCGCTCCCTGACGCGAAAAAGAGAAAGGGGAATTGGAATTTAATGCCGCATGAAAGGGTAAGCATAAAGGCTGGTAAGCCCGATGGGGAAAAAAGAGGCGAAAAGG
>Ga0179591_1362820_pt1 | contig 13896 bp, 14 predicted proteins | sample CZOMad2_1_08_16f_FD_182891 | JGI IMG/M metagenome (GOLD analysis project Ga0179591, IMG submission 182891) | Vadose zone soil fungal communities from Angelo Coast Range Reserve, California, USA - CZOMad2_1_08_16fungal (PacBio error correction) | ecosystem: Environmental > Terrestrial > Soil >...
TTTAGAACTTTACAGATCGCTCAGTCACCCGGGTCGCCGGGAGCGCTCCCAAGCCAGCACCAACAGGGTGTCTACGGGGGAAGGGCGAAAAGTTGCCCCCAATACGTTCAAGTAGTAGCGGCTATCCGTAGGCGGTCACCAAAAATCGATGTCTCCTGCGGGTTGTAGTATCCAGGGAACCAAGAAGCATGGTCGTCGGGGCGGAACATGGTGAGTTCCAAAGAATGAACGGATCGGAGGAGACACACTAAAGTGCACGCAAGAAAGCTCGATGGGTGGGTGTCTCGGCGGAGGAAGCGTCCATCACAGCATTGCTGCAGCGAAAACAACAGCCCGTGTGGAACGGGTAAAGGAGGTATGTGCACCGGATCTTAACCTAGGAGTCCTGAGTCAGGTAACCGGCTGCGTGGACTCGTGGGCTGGGTGTTGTGCTTAGGGTTTTTTCATTTGACACGCGGTATCTGCGCCTCCATCACCTTGGACATGAGGTGCAGTCTTACAAAGACTCAGGACTTTCACTGTCATCTTCTGCCGGGGTTTTTCCTAAGTCTTTCTGGGGGGGGGATACTCTACAGGGAAAGCGATTACACATACACCTCTGGGGGGGTGGGGTGTGGGGGTAACCAAGAAAAATTCTTCAGAGTGAAGAATAGTGAGAACTTTTTTCGGCCCATCTCTCATCAGGTATGGGAGGGCAAACCGGTATCACATGGTAGGGCGAGAAGAAAAAAATGGGTAAGATATTAAAATTATTCTGGTCTAGTAGCGGCAAATCCAGTACCTTCTGCTTGAGAGTTCAAACCTTGGGATACCGGTACCCGCTATTAATCGCGTGTTATCCTCTGGCTGGGGTGGTGAGCCGAGACAATAAAAGGTCACTCGTGTCGAGAGTCTCGTGCGCCGGTTCGCGATGCGCGCCCGGGGACTGGCCAAGTGGAGTGGAAGAGACGGAGCCAGAGGGGGCGATGAGGGCGCAACCAAAGCGCAGCCAACCTGTTAAACCTGAACACTCGGGCGGCCCGGTGTACTCGAAACAGGCAGTACTACGCGCCTACCGAAACCGAGCTGGGCTGAAATTAACTATGTGAATGCGCTGCCGTCCCGGCGCTACGAAAACAAAAGATGGGCGGGGGAGCCGTGCGGGGAAAAGACTCTATCCGGCTCGGGGGATTTTGCTGAAAGCGTCCGGCACGCGCGCTTCGTGTTACCACCTTGAGAAGAGCCGCAGCCGACAGACGAAGTGCTTGTGACACGGGTAGGGATCAATCCACTAGGGGCGGGGGGGTTTCGATTCTCTCAAACTTTTCGTTAGGCTGGTAGCGTCCGGGCGATGAAACGGGGTGGATCATGAGCGATGAGCAACGGGGGAGAAATGCGGCTCTTAGGTTATCTTGGGGGACGGCAACTGAACTATCTTGGCGGGGGCTCTGTCGCGGGGAGGGAGAATCGTGTGTACTGTTCTTCCATTCACTTCGTGCCCGTAGCCCCTGCAGGTGAGAGGGAAGAACTAACGACCCCTACTCCCACTTCAAAATTCCAGACACGCACAGGGGGTGGACTGGAAGACGTCCTACGGCAGACGCCAAAATCCTCTACGCTCTCGAGAAAGTACACTCCACCTCTTCTCTGATTACCTCACACACAACCCACTAACCGGTCCTCAAGAAAAGTCGAAAGACAAGTAAGCAAAAACTAGGTTCAGCAACACCAAAACACCCCTAACGACAAGGAAGGAAAGAACCCCTCTGCAGCCTCCTTGTGTGAAAGGAGACGGGGTGGGCGTATCAACGGCGGAACGGGGAGTCCGTTTCCTTAAGATTGTCTTACATCCTCTGGGTCCGAAAACATATCAATGAGATTATCTCACGGGGCCACCGAGCTTGCCTTGGTTAGAGGCTTTTGGGAAAACAAGCCGGATGAAGACATTCTGGATTGGACTTGTTCTAGGAGCGGACGAAGTGGATCAGTCGATTGCGGACAGAGTCGGAAGGGGGGGGATGGAGGAACCGGGGAAAAGGGTGCTCAGGAGAGACAGATGTGTTTTTTCCTCTTTCTTCTTAGCTTCTCCGAGACCATGATAAGGTGTTAAATAGTTAACGAGGAACTGTCTAGAAAAAAAAACTTACGAGAACAGCGGGCGTCCTAAGAAAATTACTGTCACTTCCCACCGTCATCCCCACGTCAGTGTAGAAACGGTCGGTGGGTGGTTAGGACAGTAAGAGAGTAAGTCAGCAGAAAACTCTGATACGGAACTTGGAGTGCCCACCTAATGAGCACCATGGCGCACCAAGGGCCGTAGCACCCGCAGCATCGGCTCGGAAGCATTTTAAAGAGGCAGCCCGATTCACGTCATTGTATTTTTTGTGCCGAAAAAACGCGTGCGAACCAATCGAGAACTCATGCCGAACAGTCCAGCTAGGGGAACGGCCCCTGCTGAGTGGTATCGTTGGAAAGGAAGAATAACCGTCTCGAAACAGCTCCCGTCCCCGCCCAATTAACTCACTTCCTACAGACAAGGGGCGGCGACTGGAAGTCTAACCCGTCATCTTCCTTGCTGCCCAACAGAAGCGGCTCTGGAAAAGTTAGGGCGGAGGTGGTGTCTAAGTGAGGGCAGCCGAAGGTTGGAAAAAATGGTCCAGGGGAAGACGAGGTTAGCCGAGAGGGGACACTAGCCCTGAGTCTTGCGGCTGCGCGGGAGAGGGGCCAAGCAACTGATCACCTCGTTCTAAGGGAGAAAAAGGGACACGGTGAAAACGTGAAGGGGCGTAGCACTGGAGGGATGGACAGCCAGTGCTCTGCCCTCTGTCTGGTCTCGCGTTCGTGATACCAACTTTGCTAGGGTGCCACAGGCAGCCGTGCCGCGGTCCCGAGGCGGGGTTCGTACGACCAGTGTATAAGTAGGGCAAGACTTCGGCATAGATGTCCATGGTGCGTCTCACGCACATAAAGTGTTACTAAGTGGGGGGGTGACGTATCGAATAGTAAAGCGTGTTGTTGTACCTTTGAGATGCATGGACATAATCTTTTGGAGGATCGACATACCCCGCACGTTCTGTGGGGCAGGCAGGTGTGGCCATGGAGGGAGGGAGGGATGTGGGGGGTGTATATTTGTGACGGGGTTTCCTGCTCATCGGCTTTCGAGGTGTGCCCATTCCCTGGGTCAACGACGTACTTGTGGGTGTCCCGTGGGTTCTCCATTATTTTAGACGGTGCGGAAAAAGGGCAAAGTCGGCAAACCCCGAGACAAACGGAGATTCACATCTACTTCAAAGGGGTCGCCTTCAGGCGTGTCTCTTGAAACGGGGGGTGGGGGTGGGTGTTCGGGAAAGTGGCGGTGACGGGTGGTCTGGGTGTGTCAGGGGTAACAGTGGTTAGGGACGGGGAGGACGTAGGAAAAGCCTGGTTGTGATACTGACTTGTCTTATAGAATGGGCATGCGGGCCTCGTGCGGGTGTCTTATTGATTCTGGAAAAAAAGGGGTGTTGGGTTTGTGTTACGACGGCGGTGCCCTTGGGAGTATACCCCCTAGAGGCGCCGTAAGAGGAATCGGTCCTCGGCAGGGTCGAGCTCCTCATCGGTAATCTGTGTGGCCGACGAGGGGGGAAGACGGATACCCAGCTATGAAGGTTGGAGCTGGGGGCAACTTTAGGGCTGGGGTTCGGTGGTTTCGGGGGGTTGAAAAGGGGGAATTTCGGTCTTACCGCGTCAACCGGTTACTCACCTGGACCCGTGGATCTCGTTTCAGTCTCATGGGGGAGTGAGATCCACCTGGGAGGGTCAAAGCCAGTTGTTTAATACATATGGAGGTCTTCAATTCGGGCCTGGGGGAGGGAGGTTGCACTAATTTCCTACTCACATCTACACCTATTGGGTAGGTATGACGTGATTCGGGGTAGCGGACGGAGGCGTTTTCCTAGTCGGGGGGGGTCAAGGTGGGAAAACGGCCGGACTAAGTTGAAAACGGCGGGGATTTGGGGACTCTCTGGGAACGTGTCTTTGGGGCAGGAGCTTTTTCACGTGTTCAGTGCGGTGCGACAGGTCGCCGTGGAAAGTCGTGAAAAAGACAGCGCCGGGGTCTATGGGTGTGTGTGCCGACCGGAAACGTGGCAAAAAAAGACAATCAGGGACAGGGGGTGACGGCCGTGACGTGTCAGGGGGGAAAGAAAGGGAGGCTCGTGAGTTGTGGAGGCGACCCGGGGTCGTACTTTCGTGCGGGCTTCCCTGCGACGGATGCGGGACTGCAGCCTGCTGATACTAACTGCAAAAGAGAACCCCCGGACTGGAGTGTACTCCCGACCTGGGAGCCACTCTCACCAGCTCTCCGACGCACCCGAGAGGCGGACTGAAGGACCGAAAGCTCTCCAAGCCGCTCGTCGGGAAACCGACTCTGTGGCCTAAGACGGGGAGGGAGGACGGGCGCCGACAGTGCCCTTGCCTCTTTCGGTCTCAAGTCCTGGGAATGCCTGGTCCTGGTGCACGGGTGATGTTCCAGTCAGGAGGCCGTACGCTGGAATAGCGGCGGGATTGAGCTGATGGTGATGTCTTAGCTTTAAGGCGTTAGAGCGGGCACGGGTGGTTAATCCATCAGATGAGCTGAGGGCACCATCGGAGGTTGGGGTCAACTATGGCGAAGTGACGTTCTGGAACCTCAAGCCTGGCTACGCACAAGATACCTAGCAAAAAAATTTTCGAGTCGGGATGGCTCGAGGGAACCGCCGGCAACAGACGGACAGCGAAGGCGACGCCCATGTAAACTCCTGACATTACCTTTACACGGCGGCCGATCCACTTTCTTTCAAAGCGGTGGCGGTCAAGCACGCCCGTGTACGCGTGAGTGCTGCGGGAAGTCAGTGGCGCAGAGTACGGCCAGTGTTGAGGAGGCCTGTTTGCCAGTTGAGCAGTACGTCGAGACAATGGCAAGAGTCCAACCTTGGTGGGGGGGGGTATCAAGGGCGGGATGGGTGAGTGGCCGTGGGGAATCTTCGCAGCTCCGAAAGCACGGGGGGAGGGAGAAGGGGTGGACGACGTTCGAGAGAAGGTCGACAGCAAGCGCCGGGGTGTCGTCTAGAGTTCCACTACAGGCGCGGAGTTGCGGAGGCGTGTGGGTCGATTCTTATGGGGATTTCAGCTATCAAGAGCTCGTGCAATTCCGAAGACTCGTGGGGTACGAGGGGCGAGGTGGTGGGGCTGGTTTCAGTCGGTCGGGAGAGTTAGAATCCCTGAGTCCTACCGTGGTCATGATCGTGTGGGCAGGAGGCAGAGATTTGGTGCAATAACTGGGGAGGAGCAGACCTGTGCACGCGTGGGGGCTATGCCCTATCTTTGGTCGTGGAAATTCGGTTGGGACGACCCTTGGTTGATGTCGGAGTGTTCGACTCGAAAGAAGAACCGAGACGAGGGGTTGAAGTCTAAATTTTTGACTTCGCCTCTAGTGCAGTCGTTTTAGGCCGGGCAAGCGTTCCGTAAGATTCAGGGTCCACTCGGGGCGAGCGCAGAGACGGTGGGGGGATGACCTCACGGCCGTTGTGACCGTCATCGAATTTTTCTCCAGGGTCTACCTCTACTGCCCCTCGTGGAGCGCGTGACGGCGCCAAAAGGAGGGGAGGAAGTTCGAGAGCGATTCTACGTCTGCTCCAAAAAAAAAAACTGCTTGGACTTTTCCCCAAAAACCGCGCATCAAAGCCAAGTGCGGGGGCTTAGAGAATGACGATCCGCGCCAACCGAGGCGACTAAGATGGCGGGCTGCAGTCCCCGGAAAAGCGAGGGGTCTAGAAGTGCTAGGTTGCACAGCAGCTGGACTGACGTGTTTCCTTGTCTGGCGGGATCGGGCGGTCACGACCCGACGACGATTGCCGCTTGTCTAACGCCAGAACTGCAGATGCCTGCAAACTGGGCGAGCCGGCGTCGGTAGGGAGGCGAGCGTGCTCGAAGCTTTTTGCCGTCGGGGGAGCTCAGCGGCAAGCGCCGACATAAAAACAGTGGTGCTGGACCGAAATGGACTGAATAGTTAAAAGAAGAAACAAAGGGTGGAGGGGAAGAGGTACGTGAGGCTACCGGCGCGTTCCTCTATAGGGGCATCAACAATGCGACAAAGGGCGCTGCTCTAAGAGCCGGCAACACTGCAAAAGCAAACTCGGCTCGGGTTGGGGTGAGCGGCTGCTCGTCTGAAATCTGCCACTTCTCTCCGAGGGTCGTGGCTCGTCGGTCGAGAAGATCCAGTCGCCTGCAACGGAGCCTCGCGAAAAAAAGTTCCTCGCTAGAAAGCTGAACCTCAAAGAAAGAGGCGGTCGTGGGGGCTGGGCAAGGGTGCCTCCTCCTTGGGGTTGTCAGGGCACGTTGGGAGCGCGTCGGTATCGGGGAAATTCTCGTTCTGGCAGACAATCCCACGACCGGAAACCGACAATGGTTGTGACGTGGTTCATAGGGGGTACGTGCTCTTCCTCGTGATCTGTGCTCGTGAAACATAGTGTGCTCGCCTTCGTCTCGCGTATAGGTTGATGTCGATATAAACAAAACCAAATGATAGGAGATAAAAATAAGGTAAGAACGACGGCGCGGATGGTACTGTGCGGACAGATGTATCGGATACAAGGGACGATGGAAAGAAAGAAACTAGTACTACAGGCCCGTCAAAAGTTCTGTCTCTAAGTGAGGGGGGATTTCGTGTCTGGTAATACGGCCGGCTAGCTATCTGTAAAAGTGACAACGTGTGCAACATCCCACGCGTTGGAGGCAGCCCACCAGGGAAGACACCGTGAGATCGCTGGGGGTCATCTTCATCGTGAGGAACGAGGTTAGACGGACTGTGTTCGAGGGGCTGACTGTGCGGGAGTTGGATATGGAAGAACTGCAGCACTCTTTTAACACTAAGCATGCCGAGGACTATTCGTAAATTTGAGGGCCAATACTGGGAGCAATTAACAGGTATGGGACGGGGTGACGGTCTTTCTGGTGGTGGTGTCCTCCTCGGAAGCCGGTGGAGCAGGGGATTGCAGTGTGACACGACCACGCATGAAACAGACACGAACCTGGCTAGCCACCCTCACCCTTCGCGGAACAGAGAGGGCGCGGGGACCCGCTGGCAACAAAAGAACGGCAGCAAGCGGTTATGGGCGAGCGGCAAATTATGAAACACTACGCCCGGCGAGCACGAACGCCTAATAAGCAAAAAGAGCTATCCTGGAAATTTTGACTTCCATGTCTTCGGGGGCTGTATTTCTACAGCCCCTCGCAACAGTCCCCGGGGGGGGCGTAGACACGTCGGCGGGGGGGACTTCAAAACAAGACAGTACGAACCGGAAACCTAGCCTCCCGCCACCCCCCACCCACCCCATCACTAGGCTGAGAACTGACAACCCCCCCAAGGGATGTCGGGGGATCAATGAAGGAAACCTCACGGAAAAAGGGGAGGAAAATCCAATTCGCTGGGCCAACTGAGATCCTCCTTCCGATCGCACCCTGGGCAAGTTCCACAGTAGGCAAAATACAAGGACTATTCTTTGAGCACGGGGGAATCTCGGTCGCTAGAAAGTGAAACAAAATCAGGATAGGAGCTAAGAAATAGGCTGGTAACACGCCACACACGCCATCTCCGGGCTTCCTTCGAAAAAATAGAAAGAAAAGGTAGCGCTGTCCTATTCAGGGTAGCGAACAGAGGGGAAGGGGATACCAGACTCGCACACCCTGGGTCTCCCCCTCTCACTCCTCCCTCTGCATTGCCTCTTAACCGACCCGTCCGGCACCCGATAACGTCCCGAAGCCTCCTGATTGTCTGCGAACACTAACTGCCTGTGCGGTTGAGGCAGAAGGATTTTTTCGCTGGGTCTCCGTGAGGGACTTTTCTAGACAAGATGAGGTTAGTACTAACAGCGCCTCTTACGACGGGTCGTACAACGGGCCAAAGAAAAGATAATTCATAGTCACCTAGGGCAAACCCCTGTGTTTCGACTAACCCTATACGCATCTTTCTGCTCGAAGGTCGAGGCGCAACCCCTCTGAAACTTGTTGAGAAAGTTCAACTCAATGGCTTTTCGCTCTGAGCTGTTCTACCATTACTCCAATAGTTATCAGTCCAAATTGAAACTTCCAGAGACGGGTAGGGTCTCTGTGTAGTGTAAGGAATTCCTACCATCGGAGCGAGACGGCGTCGGTGCCAGATCCGGCTGGCTTCGGGTGAATAGTTAAATTACGAGATTCTCAATTCATCATGTTGGCACCCCCTCCGAACGCAGCCCCACGACCCCGCAGCGAAAGACCACAACACACCGGCGTTCTCAAATCGACCCGCTTGATAGGACAAGAGGACGCCCTTCCCACCCCACCTCCGACCCGAAGAGGTCCCCTAAGGGGGAACGGGGGCGGGACAATTAGATGATATTCTATTAAATAGCACCTCCCTGAGGAGATCTACCATTGAGAGCTACTCCCAACACCCAACCGCAAAAAGAGAAGCCTCCGAGAGAAGGGGCCCTTGCTGGGGTGGGTGTCGTAAAAATGCAGAGAAACTTTCAATTACTAAAAATCGCGGGGAGAAGTCGTACTCTTGGGCGTCTTCTAGTTGAGTTTCGTTCTTTTGTCCGGAGTTCATAGCAAGGAAGCAACTGAGTTTCAAGGAGTCTAATGGCGAGGGGTTGACCCCCTCGAAGGGCCGGTCTTCTTCCACAGAAACGGGAAAAAGGGGATTTCTTAACTTTTCGCAAACCCTGACAGTCTATCATCCCCTCACTTAGGGGGAGGAAAAACTGCCGAGCTCTCACTGGGTAAAGTCCCGATAGAAAACATTTCGTAAAGGCAGAATAGAAGCAATCAGACGGGCGGAAGTGTCATCTTTTTCCTGTCATAATTTCCTTGGGATTCGGAAAGGACGCGAAAAGGGGTGCATTCTGGGTATAGTCGGTCAGGCAGAAGCGCAAGTGCTTCAAAAACATAGGGGGCTTTTTTCTTGGAAAAGCTTTTTGTACTCTGAAGTTGCAATCTCGTCGTCGCATCGATTATTTTATTGAAACGAGAAGAGCGGGGCTAAGTAGGTGCTCGACAAATGGAGATACCTAATTGACCTTCATAGGCCAAGTGATACATCATTTCCCGAACCAGTGTTTTGGTGTGGTGGTTTTGGTGTGGGGTTTGGGGGGGGGTGGGGGGTGTTCCCCCCAAACCCCCCCCACCCCCCCACACCCCCCCACCCCCACCACCACCACCCCCCCCCCGCCCCGCCCCGCCCCCCCCACCACGACCGCCCCACCCCCACCCCCCCCGCACGCCATCGCCACACCAACGCAGTCGCAGGGCCGGACACCCCGCCCGACCCGGCCGTCGCCCTCGAACACTGAAAGCAAATCCTGCACCCCTTCCGCGCCAAGTCACCCCGGCTGGGAGGGGGACGCGAGGTAGAGTGGGAAGCCCGCGAACGGTGGGGGGCGATAGCAATTTCTACCCTCACAACTAAGGAACGAAAAGCCGGGCTCCCACTGAACCCAACAGGCCTGTCCCCAAGGCCGGTGACGCTCGCCAAAGGGAAGCTACTAACCTATTTTCTTGGTTAAAAGGAGATCTCAGGGGGGGCGGGATGAAAATCCACAAGTGAAGACGAGGAAACTACGAAGGGACCAGCGCTCAGCGACTCGCCGCACCGCGTCGGAGTGTTCAAAGAGAGTTTATGACCTCTCGAAGTTGGACCAAGTAAGCTCGGTCGCAAATACCCTTTTTCTGGGGTGTCCTGCGTGTCTAGGAGACGTGTAGGAGGTCATCCTGCCAAAGGCACAGTGAAAAAAGTCTTCTAAGGCACGCGTCCACCGAGATGACAGATCGGTCGAGAAAACGAGAAACAGATAGGCAGGGGCCCGGTTGAAGCCCCTCGTTTTGCACGCGGTGACCGGGAATGCCCGGCCCCGTCACCAAAACGACAACCGAACGGAAAACGCGTGGGAACAAAGACAACTCACAAATCCTCCTCCCACCCTGCGTGGCACTCCACCGGAATCGCGAGTCCACAAAGCACTATCGCCCCAAATACGAGGCTTAAACAAGGAAACTGCTGCTTGGGGTGCGCAAAACACACAAAACGCAACCCATTTACCCCCGAAGAACGAAGTAGAGTTCGAAAGATGGGTGAAGGAGAGTCCAAGGAGCCCAAAAAACGGCCGTATTATAGGAGCCCAAAGAGGATCGCCGGGCGCTCAGCCAGTGCTGCTCCCGTTCTCCCACCAACCCCAACAAGGACGAGGGGGGGGCTATCGCGACCGCAACCCGAACACAAAAAAAAAGACCAACCCGAACAAAGCCCCCCATCCAAAAGAACGCCCCCCGTACCAACGTACACTCATGACCTCCTCCTTCCAGGACGGGGATGGAATTACGACAGGGCTGGTAATCCCGATATGCGCAAAACAGACCCAGGAATTTCCTTGGGCTTTTCCCAACCCCTAGGAGACCATCGCTCCCAGTACGACCGGCCCCTCCACTTCTTCCGGAAGTGCCGGACATTCAGCAAGGGGCCACAGGCATAACCGACGGAGCGCAACCACCTGCGAAACCCTCGCAAGACCTTGAAAGCCGAAATCAAGCTTGGAATATGTTCGAGCCTGGCCGGGGGGGGTGGAAACGTTGGACCTGCATCAGAGGTTGGCCCAACGGATTACGACTTCAAAAGATGCGGCCCCTGGGGAAAAATGGGTTGGGAGGTAAGAGGTTTCCCTTACTGGCGTCGCCGCGACCTGGTGCAACCGCCAGAAGCCGCGGAACCCTTACGGTGCCGGGGGGCTCGACAGGGGTTATATCATACTTAAGCAGAAGAAGAGTCGAACGACGGAATCATAGTGCGTCGATCAAGGGTGCGGCGTAACGGGGAGCGATCAAAAGCCGTGGACCTCCTTGTCTGAGCTTGCGGTTAGCCAGCGCACGCGATGGGCGCTACTGGGGAGCTGAGGATTGGACAAAGGGGGACATGGAAAAAAACGTCGGGTCGTCGTACGAAAAGTCGAACCCACGCATTATCACCGGCTGTAAAAGCCTGATTCAAATCAACCGGCCTGGAACAGGCAACTCATCAAAAAAGACGGCGAGGTGGCGTCATTCATCGGATACGTACCCTATTGTCCGTAAGCCGGGGGCCCTAGGGGACCTAACGAGCTGGACGGTTTCCGCAATAATTCAGCCTTTGGGGTGGGGGCTACGCCGGTGGTAGAGTGGTCGAGAACAAATCAATGGTGGGGGGTGTATGAAATGACGGAGTGGGAAGCGGTCGAGGGCAAGGTCAGGGACGTCACAGTGCAGGAGAGGCAGGAAAGGGGGCGGGTGGGCCGAATTTTTTGACATGGTGGGCGGGGCAAAAAAGCCATCGACGGGAAGTGGTAGACGTGTGATATTTCGGGGCGAACTTCAGATCACGCGCCCGTGAACTTTTTGTGTGGTCATCCCTGTGGGCAGCTGTTAAACGTACAAGTGGGCCTCGGTTAGTGACGTCCTTCGTTCTGGTCTTCCTTTGGGTGGTGTGTACGGGGATGGTGGTTGGGGGGGGGGGTCGGACTAGTTCGTGTTGCTGGGAACGCTTACGGGTGAAGGGGGGGGAAGGGCTAAGATGGTCAGGGTCCCTAATGGAGGGGCCACATTGCGGAGCGTTGTCCCAGGAAGTAGGCACCGAGAGGTGTACAGTTCAAGGTAAGAGTGAAGCGTTAAAAGCCTGTGGGGGGTCTGTCCGGAGTCTTAGGAAGAGGGCGTAGTGCTGGGGCTAAGTTGAGCCTAGCAAGTCTCGGGGCGGTGCACAAATTCGTTCCAATAAAGGTGCGTGAGTGACTGGGGTTTACAAACATCACTCTCAGCTGGGGTGCGTTATTCACAGGAGTGTGGCCGGAAATAGCAGTGTCGAGTGAGAAGGTGGAATAACGACTGGAGGGTAAATTGTCGGAGGTCGGCCGCGCCATGTGGTGTCTCTGCTCGTAGGGTAGGCGTCAGAAAGCACAAGACTGGGCCGTGACAACGGAGGGAGGGAGATTAGGAACCAGTAGCGGTGAGAACATCTCTTCTTTGGACGTTCTGGCGCAGAGGGGGATTGACTCGTAAAAGATCTGGGACGGCAACTCCCGGTTGAAAGACAAGGTGATCGCTGCGTACTCGGGTGGATGGTCGTACGCATTTAGAAGATCCGTATGGGTTCTGTGAAGAAGGTACATGTTGTGGATTTTTCGTTTGTGTTACGTATTTATAAGGAGTCTCGCAGCAAGAGAGGGGTGTTTCTCGGTCAAGTTGGGTTCTTAATTGTTGTGGTTTCCTTCCCGGGTCGCAAAGTTTTGTCGGGAGTTAGCATGAGGGAAACATGGTGCCGTGGGCTTGGGGGTGGTCGTTCTGATTTTTGCCACGGACAAAAAATGAATGTCCCAACAGTGTTTTGTTTTTCTCTTGGGACAGGGGGGTGTGTGTTTAATTCTGTGGGTGGTTATCAAGTCCTTTAGGGTGATCGAAACAGCTGGCTTGCTAGCACTGCTTTCAGAAAATCTCTACCGCTCATAAAGCATAAAGTTTTGGTTCGACGGACTGTTTTTACTTCAGGTTGGGTCCCATTGTATCGTGCTCTTCCCTTCTTGGGGTATTGTCCCGTCCAGTAATGGCAGTGGTGATTGGTTCGGGTTGGGGGGGGGTGGGAGGTTGGGGAGGTCGTGTGCGAACAAAAAAAAGGGTGCGAATGGCGGAGGGGGGGTGGTAAGGTGAATCCACGCCCAATCCGGCGGCGTAACTGGTCGGTCAGAAATCGAGAACGGGATGGTCGGACATGCCTGGGCCAGGGAACGAAAGTAGGGGGGTGGGGGCGCTGTGACTGCCGCTTCACATCTCATGGTGCAGCGCTAACAGCTCGGTGAGGGGTGGCCGATGGGAACGCTTTTAAGGGGAAAAACTCTGCGATTCTAACGTTTGCACTGGGAGGGGCGTTGGTGTTGGGGTGCTGGGCGGGCCCTCGGTCGGGATTGCGAGTGCGTGTGGGGTCAGACAGGGCAGAAGAACTGAGGCTCGTCGGGTGACCAGTCAACTAACCATGTGTTAGCTCTGGGCTGGGGCAGGAGAACTAGCGGGAGGGAGGAGGCGGCGGTCGACTCCTGGGGGCGTTGCCTGGTGGGTGGGTGGTATGAGCAGACCGAACGCCTAGTGGAATCTGGCGTAAAGTCTCCTGCCACGGAGACTAAAGCCGCCTCCCTATTGGGGTGCCCATAAAGAGCTGGACTTGGATGGGCGGTGCAAGGACAGTACACAAAGAGGAGGCTCTCAAACAAACACGGGGAGGAAGGAGAGGCTGGGGCGACCGTAAAGGCCGCCCACCGAGTATAGGCTGCTGTCATTGTCAAACTTTTCTACCCATGCCTCGGGGGGAACCGGTGAATCGGAACGGCTGCAGGCTGGTGGTACTAGAACCTAGGGACAACTCGGCGACGAGTCCGTGCGTTCGGGATTCGCTTCGGGATGGGCTAAAGGTGCATGGAGGAGACGGGGTGAGCCGCTAGTGCAAGGTGCGTGAACCCCAGCTAACTGAACAAAAGAAACCGATGGTGGACCAGGGGACAGCGGGGAAAAGGGAATCGGGCTTCTAATTGGTGAGACTCGATTTTCTGGGCGTCTATAGAGGAAACCCTAGATGTTGGGTGGGGGGTGGAACTTGGCGGTTCTGGATTGTGATGAGTATTTCCGTAAACCAGCGGGCCAGAAAATATCTGGGGCCTGGCGGGTGGCGAAGGGCTCCTTTAATCGAGAAGGACTAACAGTACGACACGACGGAGGGCGTTTCGGTGGTCCCACGTAAAACGCACCCGACAATACTGAAGGTGTACCGCGTGAAATTAGGCGTCAAGTCACAAGGATTTCTGTTGCAACGGGACTTTGTTTTATAAAGGTAGGCAAAAGAGGGCTTGACAT
>Ga0179591_1267466_pt1 | contig 13894 bp, 16 predicted proteins | sample CZOMad2_1_08_16f_FD_182891 | JGI IMG/M metagenome (GOLD analysis project Ga0179591, IMG submission 182891) | Vadose zone soil fungal communities from Angelo Coast Range Reserve, California, USA - CZOMad2_1_08_16fungal (PacBio error correction) | ecosystem: Environmental > Terrestrial > Soil >...
TAAGACACAATGCTTAAAAAGTAAAAAGAGATAGAGTCCATCTGAATTCCCGATGTAATTCAGTCCTGGGAGGGAGGCGAGGATAGTTACGCAAAATTATAATCCTGGGGGGATTATAACCAGAAAGAATTGATGTAGTTATAGAATACTTTTTCTGAAACTGCCCCTGACAAGGGAAAAGGAACGATGACAGGACCAAAAACACTGTTTGACCGAAAAAGTTCTTCATCGGGGGGGGGTGGTCTTCGGGGGGAAGAAGGATAAGAGAAAAAAAGCCGACTGGGGGGTCGCGTCAATTTGAAAAGAAGAAGGGGGGAGATAACATGAAAGGAAATGGTGGTACAAAACAAAGCCTCTGGAGAAAACCGCGGGTGGGGGGGGGGGCTAAAGGGACAACCAACGGAAGGGGAAGAAATTTCAAGAAAGGCAGAGACGGTGACCGGGTGTACTCGAGCGGCTACAACGGAGAATACAGAACTGAAAGGTTACTTGGTGTAAATCTCGAAAAATGGAAAATAAAAACAAGTTTTCTGGCATTCTTTTCCATGACTCGCGCCAAATGTGCTGTGGGGGTATCGTGCAGTAAGTAGAAATTGGCCAGGGGACCTTTGCACCGCGAAAGCTAACAAGTCGTCAGGTAAGGGAAGAAGGGAAGAGGAACATGCCTCACAAAAATGTTTGGGAAAAAGCCAAGGAAGATAACAAAACGTAGGCGGTAAGAAAGAGGCGTACCAATGAAAAAACAACCACGGGGAGGAAAGGTCTGGCAGTGTTAGACTCAAAAAGTTAGTATGGAAAGGAAAAGAAAGGGAGACACCCTAAGGGTGACTTACAAGGTTTTGACAGGTGAAACAACCAATTTAAAAAAGCAAACAGCCTGGTAGATCATCAAGAGGTTCTAGAAAGATTATGAACCCAGTCAAACCAATTCGGGGCCTTGCAACAACTTCAAACATCAGAGAGATAGTGTAAAAAAAAAAAGCCCTTTGAAAACGCGCTCCGAGCAGTTTGAGTACCATACACTAAGGGGCCACTCGAATCACCGGATTAGAGATACTTTCTGAAACACCCGAACGAGGGACACTGGAGTGAAAAATTACTATGGAGGCGGGGGACAAAACACTCGAGAAGGGGGGGGGGGAAGTGAAAAAACCAAATTCCCACGACAATAAGAGGAATAAGATGTGAAAAGCTTATCTGGTTCACTGTTCAGAACTCCTATATTGACGAGGATGGCTGCCCGCATGGGGAAAGAAGCTTCCGCAGGGGGACAAAGAGGGAACATATAAACTTAAGAGAAAACTGCGAAACGGAAAAAAAAGAAGGGTCATATGTAGGTTCCCCCCTATTGGGGAGTAGAAAAAGCATAAGCCCAAGATTCAGGGCGCTAATGGGAAGAGAACTGGGTAAAAAACAACTGATGAAAAGAAACAAAAAGCCCGAAGGAAAACACCCGAATAGCGAAAGGAAAAAAGAACCTGCGAAAAAGAACCAGTTCCCGATGTGTTTAATTAACTAGGGCAAAGAAACAAAAAGGATGCCTAAAGCGGGGAACACACCAAGAAAAAAGATGGGGTATGTAAAAGCTACAAGGAAGCACAGAAAGGAATTTTGGTACCGGATGGCAACAAATCCCGAGCACAATGAAAAGACGGGAAAAAAGGGGCGGTTCCAAACCAAGAAAAAGGTTACAGAAAACGGAAGAGGAAAAGGAGACGAGCATCGGTTGGCATAGCCAACGGGAAGAAAGAGAAGGAATTGGAGATCCGATTTAAAAATACACCGAGGATAACCTGACATCTGAAGAAAAAAAAAGAGGCTTAAGAACCGGTAAAGTAGGAAAGATAGACAAAAACCCAAACAACGAAAAAACGTGATGAAAAGAGAGATATGACAGGAGGGGCGGAAAAGGACATCCCTGGAAGCCCAACCCGCCACCAGGGGAATGGAAGTCCGCGAAAAGTAGCAAAGCGAAATTTTTACAACAACTCTGATCCGAAAGAGGGGGAAGTCTTAAATGAGATTCCAACCGAAACGAAACCCCGTGGCATCCAAAAGGGTCTAAAAACGGTACCTGGGAGGAAACGCATGTAGAAAAATTGTTCACAAAAGACGGTTGCTTGCGTTGTGGGGGGTGAACCAAGGACCTCAGCAAAAAAAGACACGGTTAAAAAGGGGATGAGTCTTGTGAAAATAAAGCCAAATTGGGGGGGGTGGGGGAAACCGGGGAAGGTCGTGGGGGTAATCGGGGGGGGGGGGGGGGTCAAAAAAAAAAACGCCTTCCCCGGTGGGAGGGAAAACCGCTTCTCATAAAAAGGGAGAGCAAGTTTGGGGGTATTGACATCCGGGTGCGCCGTTTCTCAGGGGGCTGTGGGGGGGGGTGTTTTCACTCAACGCAGTTGTCAAGTAGGAGGTTTGTGGTAACGTGAAATTGGGCGGAAGACCGTTTTTCTGGTTCGGCCAAATCAAATATGGGCGACCAGGATGCAAAAAGGTATGAAATGCTCAAAAGAGCGTTGAATTATTTGAACGTGTTGAAAAAAAGCCTGGCCTGTCCATCATCCGGAGAAAGAAAGGGCCCCTAGGGGGGCATGCCTTAAGTTATTAGGACAGGGTGAAAAAAAATACCAAAGGAAAGGGGTCCAGGGGATATATTGGGTGAGGGTTGTGCTGGGTGCATCAAAAGCCGGCACATAATTCGTTGACGGGGTCGTCAAGAAGGGTGGAAAAAAACCGAAAACGTGGGGATAAGACATGGGTTTGGTGGACGAAAGGGGGGGTGGACAAAATCACAAGGATCTATGTGGGGGGTTGCTGTAGTGGACTGTGTGAAACAGGTGTATGGGTACCCATAGCCAGTCAGGCTGCTAGTCGGTTGTTGGGGGAGCGGGGAGAAAAGGAGGAGTGGTTGAGGGATGGTTATTCACTCGGTGGGGGGGAAACACGGAAGTCAAGGGAAAAAAGATGGGGTGAGGAAAAAAAAAGTGGTGTGGTTCCGTACATTGCCGGGGGCTCCAAGTTGGAGGGGTGGGGGAACCAGAAAATAGAGGTTCCCATGGGGTACTTAGCTCCGGATTGGGGCCAGAACGACTCATTAAGAAAAGCAGGGGTCCTCCTAATTGGTGGTTAAAAACCACGCTTTGTTTTTTGGGACGGGTTGCACAACAAAACAATACCCGCGAATTTGGTAAACAAAGTACTCGAAAAGTAGACACGATTGGTTGCGGAAAAGAAACAACTAGACCCTTGGCCGAAGAGGTGGCTTTGGATTATCACATCTCTTGAGAAAACTCCGTAGATCAGGAGACAGGATTGAGGAGTACAAGGGTTGTATGGAAGAGGGTTCGCTGCCTAAAGAGACGGGACCTTTTGGAGGGAAAAAAGAACGAGGAGGGATGCCCCATGAATGAAAAAACTGCGAAATTAGCGAAGCAAGGAGAGGCACTACAACAGAAAACGAGAGGGGACACTACATGCCAAAGATGTTATTGGAAGGCAAGGGTGGCGCAACCCTTTGGGGGGGGCAAAGTAAAAGCCAGGGGTGGGGTGAGCGAGACCGGCTAGACGACTGTCGGTGAAAACCGGTGCTCGGCTTCATGAAATTCTACCATTGAAAAATGGGGGCATGGGCCAGAGGGCAAAAAAAGTTACGCAAGGCGGGCAAAGCACGACGTGGGTAATCCAGTGGCGGGTGTTATAATTGAGTCGGCCAAAGCCCTCACCACTCAGTTTGTAGGGTAGAGACTCATGAAAAAAAAGGCGTTCCATCTCTTTTTTCAGGGAAAAGACTTCTCCTGGTTAAAAAGAACAAAAATATATCTCGATTGGTGGCTACCTGCCCTTGAAAATTGTGACTGTTGGACTGATAATAATGGATTGGAATTATTCTTTAAAAAAGGTGGCCATCCAAAATAGGGAGCGAACAGACCCAAGCCCCCAAGTTGCCAAGCTCTCCGAAAATTCAAAGTGCTTGGCTGCGGAGTAGGTTTTCCGCGACCCTACACCTGTGTTGTTAGAATTGCTCGGCATCTGCCGATCACCTCAATGTAAAGTTGTTGTTGAGCTTTTTGGCCCCTTTGAGACCGGACCGCTACGACTTCGCTAAAACATACGGAAGTATCGTCCCAACAACAACCCAAAACACTCAATCGGGGACTTCGTTACTTGTAAAAAAAGCATAACGGGGAGTCCCCTAGTCTTTAAAGTGGTGCTGGTCTCCGACTAAGGGGGGAGAAAGAGATTCACTCCAAAAAATTTTGTGCAGAAAGGGATGGATGGAGGTGGATGGTTTTAGGGGGGGGCTGGGGTTGTATTTTCAGGAAAGCTACTCGGGGGTTATCCTGCGGGTTTTTCAGATTACCTGGGTGACCCCAAGGGGAGATGGGGGGGGGGGGGGAACCCGGTGCCTGTCTCGCTTGTGCCAACGCTCGAGACAGAGAGGGGAGCGCGAAGGGAGGGGAAGGGGGCCGGCAATTGAACAACCTCAAGGGGACTTTCGAGAAACGGGAAACTGGTTGCCCCAACATAACGAACTATCTCGTCCCGCGGGGGGAAAGCAGTCTGGAGGGAATGGCTCAATTGTGATTAGTATTCAAAGTTTCGATAATCGAGGACCAAGGGTGGAAAAAGAGATTATTTCTTGTGTAGTCCTTAACTTCGGTTCGTCTGATTAGCCCTTAACTTTTTCCTGGGGGCAGAAAAGCCAAACATCACCTGCAAGGGTGGAACCTCTTCAAATCGTTTGTCCTATAAGTCTGGAAGGATGTGAGGAAAACGGGACCAGTAACGCAGAAAATCGGGGGAAAACGGTCCTTGACTCAGAAAAAGGAACATATGCGACTGAAGAAGTATGAACAAAGGCGAAAACGAAGCAATTAAATTGGCCGTAAATACCGCACCGGAGGCGTCGTTCTACTATAGCTTGAAAAAAAGAGGGTTTGGAGGGGTAAACCGCCACTAGAAAAAGGATGTGCGATGTATCGTGTTGGACAGCAAGTGTTGGGGGGGCTTCTGTGACCTTTCCACAAGACGGAGTAAGAGGTGGGTGAACCAAAGAGATCTGTTATTCGAAAATGTGGAGTAAGTTCAAAAAAAAGACATCACCACGAACTGGCCGGTAACCCTGAATAACGGAGCCCGGGAAAATAAGAGAAAATCATCGAAAAAGAAGTCTCCCAGGCAGGTAAGGCAAAGAAAACTAATAGAAGTGGGCGTGGAACCAACGTTACTACTACCAGGGTAAGAACCTCTCAGACATGACAGAAAAGAAAAAGAACGAAAGAAGAAAAACAAAGTTTGACAAGCCACTTGGACTTGATTCGAAACATGAAAGAAAAAAAAAAGCGGGCAAACGCTCAACGCAGAAGGGGTTGGTCGGAAACCGGTCCTATTATATTCCAAAGACGGGGTAATGGATCTGGGAAAAAAACATCAGCCCATCAATCAGGAGGAGCGAAGAAGCAGGTAGGTGGGGTTGAAGAAAAGACGGACGAGGTAACAAAAAATGTTCTTACAAACCAAGTGTCGTGAAAAAAATAGCAATCCTGGTAAAAAAAAGATTGAGGGCCAGAGAAAGAGGGAAATGTTGTACATGCAGGCTGAGGAGATTCTAAAAGAAAACCACAGTATGGGCTGAATTATAAGCGCCGACGGGATGATATGCCACGGGGATGGGAGGGGTGGGGAAAAACAGCAATTTTTCAGTTGGACAACGTTGATTTCAGGGAATAATTCCATTACTGTCAGCCGGCCCAGAAAGCTAAAAAGGAGAATCGAGATGGGATAAATCGAGTCGAATTAGTATTTTAATCCATCAGTGTGGAGCGAGTGCAATGATCGTTCATGTGGTAATTCCTTTCACAACTGTTACTGATGGGGTGCCTGGAAGCAACCAAAGGAAATATATTAAAATTGGGTTGTTTGTGTTGGGAGGAGGGGGGGTTAGGTGTTTTTGTGAGGGGAAGGAGGGGAAGGTGGTGGAGGGGGAGGGGGGAGTGGGGGGAGGAGGGTGGGTGGGGGGGATGGGAGAGGGGGGGAGGTAGGTGGGAGGTGAAGACGGGGTGCTGAAGGGGGTGGGCCTAAGGTTCTGTTTGGTCGAAGGGTGGGCGGAGGGGAGATTTAGATGTTTGAGGGGTGAGTGGGTGGCGGGGCACCGGGGGGTGGCTCTCAACCGGGGGCTAAAAAAAAAAAGTGCCAGTACAGGCTCAGACGGAAGAAAAACTAAAGAAAAAAACAAGAAAGGAGTAGGCGGAAAGGAAGATATTGACACACAAAAGGGGCAGTAGTGGGGAAACGGCAAGGTTCTCCACTTGGGGTATGCGAGCACAATAATCGGTAGATAAACGAGACATGAAAAGAAGTCAAGAACATCGTTTTGAAAAAATCGATGATATGTTCCTTTGCACCATGGGGGTAACGCAATCGAGGGGGTTCCGCTGGGGCCGAAACGTTTCAGATAGACGGACAAATTTATCACGTGGGGGAAAAGGGGGAAGGCTTTCCCATGGATCAAATGGTAAAAAAATCAGTCTAACTGCAGCAAGGAAAAGACATGGTTTCTCCATCTCCATTCAAGCACTCCAGAACAAAAAAAGGTTTCTGATTTTCGATCTTGAGATACAGGGCTTTGGGGGGGAGGGGAAAAACGGGTGGGGGTCAGGGGTCTACCAGAATCAATCATAACTGGGGGCGCAATGAAGCGGGCCACAGGCCCGGATTAAAAGGCGGCTGGATACAACGGAGAGCTTTTCATCAGGGAATGGCCTCAGTCCAAAACCACGCAGGTGGAGGGTGTACCGTTGTGACAAATCAAAAGACAGTGGGATGAGGGAAAGCACTGCTAATTGAAGGAAAGGGTGACGTAAAGCTTGGGGAGGGTTCCCCAGGCATGCGAACAGCTCTGTAAAGGGTCAGGCTTCCTGTCCTCATTGGCTAAGTTTTGGCGGGGAAAAAAAGCGACGAAAAGTATGCCCCGGGGCCTGCTATTAATACACTATAACGTGAGATCAGTCTGCAAGGAAACAGGGTTTAAGACCAGGTAAAGGGAACAGATTCAAAAACATAAGGCGTCACCCAGAAACAGGAAAAAGAGTCGCCGGTAACACTTACTGCCCATCCCTCCAGTGAGACGGCCAGGGTAACCACCCCCGGATGACGAAAGGCCATTTTTTTGAGAGGGTAAGCAATCCATCATCTCGTTGAAAAAGGGGGCACGAGACCCGGTAGATTCCTGAGTGGACCAAAAGATAGGGAAAAGCAATTTTGTTTCTTAATGCCAAACCACGTGTGCCAAAAGAGTTGGCGCAAATTAGGGGGGTTGACATGGGAAAGAGAACTCCGGGGGGGGGAGTTTTAACGAAGTGGAAGCAGGACGCCAAACGGTTCCTAAACTGGGAGACCGAAAACGTTGGAAGAGTCCTGTGGAGAAAGCGGCCGTAGTGGTGGGGGTCCTCCTTTGGTTGACCTTCCCCCAGGTTGTCGGGGAACAACATAGGGGGGGGAACGTCAAATAAAACCCAAAGACATAGACAAAATCCGACTAAATTCTTGAATTTCCACAGAGGGTTGGAGAAACATGAGACAAAAAACAAACGGGAATCTTCTGGAAGTGTGGGGGGGAAAAACTAAAAAGAGCTGCTTTCCCAGGCGATTAAGGGACCAAAGGGGAAAGTAAGGGGGGGGGGACACCGGGGGGAGGTTCCAAAAAAATGATACTCACTGTGGGTTCGGATACAAGTACATAATTTGGGAGGTCAGGGACTCCCTCGGGGGAGGGGGAATAAAAAGAAATTTACTCACAGAGGGTCCGTAGCGGGAACGATCGGCCCACTGTTTAGTCAACCAAAGGGAGGGATCAAAAAAAATGGGGGCTCCGGCCAAAGCTTTCAAAGAGGGAGAAAAGGGCAAGGTCGACATTAGTTGGGGGTTAAAACAAAAACGACGAGAAAAAATCTCAAGAACGCTTTAACAGGGACACACAGCCATGGACATGAACACCCCCCCCAAAAACCAAGAACTGGGGGGCAAAAGAGACCCGCGGCATATACGGAAAAAAAAGTGAAGTCATAACCGGGGGAAGAAGCCTCCCACCCTTCCTGAAACAGGTGGCAAAGCTCACCAAAAGAGGGAAGGAAATAGAAATTCATGGCTTATGGTGCATGAAGGCGCTTCTTGGAAGCCATCGAAAGGCAGAAGATTTTTCCCTCTGGGTTTAAAGTACCCCTAGTGGGTAGGGGGGAAACGTTTGGGGCCCTTAAACAAGAAACTCCCGAAAAAAAACTGTGAAGCATCCAAACTCCTCAGAGACCGCGGAAAGAAACTGCCGGAACCAAATACGGCAGAACTTTGGTCGAAATCGGGGCAGGGTAAAGCCAAAAACAGATTTGTCTGATAGGGCGCAATGATCCCGAAAAGGGGGGGGCTGTTGACAAAAAATGTGTCAGGGGGGTGAACCGGTACAAAGAACCCTTAAAAGGGCTTAAGAAAATATCGGCGGGGGACTTCAACTGGGGAAGCCACATAAAAACGGCTGTTGGCCGGATCGCCGCATTCTGAGGAGAAACCTAATCAAAAAGCGACAACTCACTACCCCCGAAGTTGCAGGAGGACAGTACGCAGAAAAAAAACATCAATGCTTAGGGGGGCAAACAAACCTAAACTTGTACAACCCCCTGGTCAGGCAAACGCGTCAAGGGGAAATGAAATGTCCGCAACAAACCTCGAAGCGGGGTGACGGATACCGAAAGTCTACAAAGGATCCGATTGGAACCTGAACTTAGCGTGCAATGGATACACGATAAAGAAGAAAACCAAGCTAGGGAAGACGAGGAAAAGGTTCACACAGGCCCAAGGCAAAAAAGAAATTGTTCAACTTTCCAAAGAAAAAAAAAACAGACGACACGGCATAAGGAAGTCTCCCAGAGGGGGGAAAAAAATTAAGAAAACTCCGACAAAGGTCGAACGAATTAAAAGGAACATCAAGACCTTTACACAACGGGGAGGGGGAAAAAAGAAAATACCCAAAGGGTCGCACCCAGCAACCGACAATCACTCCAACCTTGGCAGGGCTCAAGAAGGGAATAACCTAAAGAAAAAACGCAGGGGCCCCCAGAATTATAGCCAAAAAAATAAACAACCGAGTTGGGGGGAACCCTACCACAGGATCCAAATACACGGGGGAAAACCGAGGGGGGTGTGACCAAAAATGCTAGGTTCACCAATCAGTGGCCCCAAACAATCAACAACTAGGTATCCGTATACTGGTTTCCTAAGCTGGTAAAAAGGAAGAAAAGGAGGGGGAAAACACGGGGAAAACGGGGTGTCTACCATCGAGATCAACAGAGACGAGACGGTAAGAGCATTTCCCAGTTGAGGAAAAATGACGAATGAGCCTGCTTACTTCCGTCATCTGCAAAGGTGGGGCGGACCAGGAATAACGCCACGCAAGTTGAGGACAATCAAACAAAAAAGGTGAAGGAGAATACGTGCTTCGGGCCAACCGGGGACCGCCACCACCCTCAAAAAAGATGAGGAAGGACGACCAGATATCAGGAGGGGGGGCAAAAAAAAAAATCTTCAAGCATACAGATTAATTGGATCTGCAACTATTCAGGGGGGAGAAAAAAACGGGGGACCGCCCGGCGACCTGGTCCGTTCTTAAGGTATCAAAAAAGGACAGGTCGTAACCATATAGGGTTTCCATTCACGGGAAGAACGGAATAGAAGAACATTGCGGAGGGGTGTGAAAGGGCGATAACACTCAGCAATTAAACAGGGGAAACAGTGAATGGGATCCGGGGGTATTACTTTCCCCAACTCAGTTGGGGGGTGGGTGAAAAGTGGCGCGATCATCCTGGGGCCCGCGGCCCCTGGTAAAAAACTCGGGACCAGGGCTGGGTGGAGAAACGAACATTTTTTGTGTAAAAGGGAGTACTTCCGAATCCAGTTTCGCAAACGGGGGTGCGTTTGGGGTTTTCACCTGAGAGCCAAAAAATGTCCAAAAAAAAAAAAGGTTAATGGGAAATATAGTCCTATTATAGTGCGTCCCGTAAACGGGGGGGAAACAGCGAACTGGGTCCCGACTTGAAGAGGACGACCCTTAATGGCCAAGGGGGGGAATAAGGTAAATTGACCAGGAAGCAGGGGGTGATGGAGCACGGTGGGGGTGTCAAAGGGATTAGTTGTAACGGGAAAGACCTTGTAACCGTCAGGGCAACGATGGTCCAATCAGAAAAGGAAGAATTCCCAGAATCGGTTGTCAGAAGGCACTAATAAGGTTTCGTACAATAAAAAAAGTGTAAAGGAGGGGGTGTAAACAGGTCTGGGTGAAATATACCGAGACACTTTTCGATTGGGGGAACAGACCCCGGGCTCAAAAGAACTAGAGCGGGTCCAAATCCTGTCTTTTCCGTCATTAGGGTATAAGGCGGGGCAGGCATGTACTAGTGGGTTTGTTTTCGAGAAGAAGGGGGCGTGGGGGGGGGAAAAAAAATCCAGTGATGTCAAAAAAGGTGTAAATTGGTTGGGTTTGTGGGAAAAACCACGGTCAACTCAAGGTAATGGGGGGGGGGGGACCCTTTGGCGAGGAAGGACCGGGGTTTGGGAAAGAAATATGGATGCGGTGGGACTTGGGGGGACCCTCTGCAAACGGGAACGAAAGGAAAACAAAGCCGGTTTCTGGGGGGGGGGACCCGTTAATCATTGGGGTATGGTGTCAAGACACTGAGGGGGGTTCTTGCTGGAATTCTGCCCCCACTTCCACTCATCGGAGGGGGGTCAAGCCTTGAAGAACGGACACAATTAACATCAGACAGGGGTACACTCTGATGATGCACTGGAATCAAAAAAGGGAACGTTGGGGGGTCGAAAACTATGACCCCAGGAATTTTAAAAGGTGAAATGTATGTTGTAGCCCAGGAAGCCACCTGAGGAAAAATACGCATCCAAACTATGATTATTAGGGAGTTGGGGGGGGATGAAAACAAACCCAGGTTGGGGAAATGTAAAGAAATTTAATGCAGTATAATGGGTCAACGCTAAGGGTCCACAGCTTCTGGGTAAAAAAAACTCGTAAGGGGGTCAAACCCCACATGAAAACACCCTCGAAATTCTGTCTATGTCTGTCGAGGCAAATTACAACAGAAGAGGAGGACACCAACCAATAGTAATCATCAGAAAAACATAAAACACGTTGATTGACGGTGTGGGCGTTTGGGGGGGACAAGGAGGAGTGTTAACAAGAAAACGAAAGGACTATCTTCGGGGCATCAAACACCGGAGCTGGCGAATCTCCTGGAAAAAGGTACTCCCAGAATTGTGTGCCTGGGTTGTGCCGGGGGAAAGGGGGATCGCAAAAAAAAGGGTCCGAAAGACGCCACTCGAGCCTGGGGGGAAGAACCTCAGGGGGAGTGATTATCCATTCCCGATCGAGAAAAAAATATTCGGGCCATCCCAGCAGCGGGGGGGGGGGGGTGTCATTGAAAGTCTGGGACGGGAGAAAGAACAAAGAATTTTAAGAAAAAAGGGGGAGGAGAAATCACCTGCGGGGATGATGTGGAAACTCCATTCCTAATTGTGTCTGTCAGCGTGCCGGAAAAAAGCGAAGGGAAGCTACCCTACATTAATGTATAGGGAAGAGTTGGGATGCAGGGTTACTTAGTTATGTTTAGACTCACAGAGGGAAGGATCAAGTTTTGGAAACGCAAGATCATTCAGTCAATTGTGCGCCAGAAGGGAAAAGACAGAATCAAGGCCACTCCCCCTCGGGAATCGGTGGTCTACTGATTCTCATGTTGTAAACTTGGACGCATGGGGGCACTTTCCGGGGGCCGGAGGAAGGTGGAAAGAACGGTTACTCGAGTGGACGAACTAAAAAAAATCAACTCATGTGTACCTCGGATCGGAGGGATTTTTTTCCAGGGTCTGCTGGTATTAAGAATTGGGGTTGACTCACAGGCGAAAGTCTGTAGGGTTGGGAAACCAGAGGCCCCTGGTCAAGCCCAGTAACTTGAGGGGAGGATAGGGAAACAGCGGAGTCAAGAAATCGGAAAAACCGGAGCAACAATGCTTCAGTAGGCGAAGCGGTAGAACGTTGGCTCATTTGGAGAATAAATCTGAAAAAAAAAAAACGCGGGGTACCCAGAGGGGGTGTTTGGGGAAGTGTTGGTTCCTAAGGTTCTTGGGGGGGTGTTCTTATCCTATTCTGAGGATTGACGGGAAAAAAATCTGTAGAACTAGTTGTTTATTTCAATGGTCAGTAGGTTCTTCTGAGGAAGTTTGTGGTGGGTGGGGATAGTCTCTCACGGGACTTAAAAAGGAGCCTTTTTTTTCTTGTTCGGTAGAACTTTGTCCTGTCTATCGGACTTGATTTAGGGCATTCTTCTTTCAGGTCTTCAAAGGAGCGAGATGCAAAAAGACAGTGCCTGGGGACTAGGATGGGAGGATGCCTAGGAAAACATCTGCGGCCATAACGCCTTGGGGCAGAAAGGAGGTGCTTAAAAATATTAATTACCAGGTAGGAAAAAAAGAAGAGACGGGAGGTAACGTAAAAAAAAAAATCAGCGTGCTGTAAAGACCAGAGGGCACGAATCTCATGCACCTAAAATGAGCACAAGGGTGGATTCGAAAGGCAGGGGTATGTAAGAATCAACAACTTTTGGAGAAGGGAATACAAACGGGGGAAGAAAAAACTGTTGGCCGAAGAGGGCGATGGTTTATCCGGGGAAAGTGGGAAAGGGTTTTGTTGGGGATTTCCGTGTACACCGCAAAGCAAAAAAAAACGTGGGCCGGCTAGACTTTAAAGAAAAAAAGCAAGTTAAGTTAGAACGGGGGGTGGGGGGGGATAACCGGAACTAACTGGCAGGAGAGGAACAATCTCTTTTTAAAAAAAAGAAAGGAGGGTGTATTATGATCAAACAAGTATTCTTCCGCCTGACCTGAACGTGCATACGGACGCATGTGGGTAGATACCTAAAGAGACAACATTGGGTAGAAGAGGCACCCCCTAAGTTGTCCCAAGGGAGTGTTAGAGGGAAAAAAGCCAGGAGGGGTCGGGAGATTAGGAATAAGCAACTCCATAATTGGCCGGCTTTGGTTTTGCAAAAGAGAGGCCTTTCGTCGTCGAAAGTCACGAACTGTTTAAAATGAAAAAAGGGGGGCGGCTCAGTGCCATCCATCGGGAATAGACGGTAGGGTATGGAGAGAGGCCCAGGTCAAAGGGTCACGAGAGGGGTGGTGGAACCACGTTCTTGATGAACGAGCTTTCCCTTCTTTTCCCAAATTTCGCGGGGTCACAGGTGGGGCACCGAACCCCCACAGAAGAACCTGAAAGTCCATAGCACAAGAAATATCTCCCATGGGATGAAAGCACTAGAAGAAAACATCCTAATGAAAGGGGGGTGGTTGAACTGGGGGGGAGTAAAAACTAGCATACGGTAGTGTGATGGCGGGAGGGGGGACGAAAGCAACTGAGGGATCATATAGGTGGTGACAGGCTGAAGGGGTTTGCAACCAAAGAAGAAAGAAACTTGCAGATTTATATTAGGTGTCGGGAACAAGAACTTGGGAAAACCCAAGAGAGGGGTAGGAAGGGAAATAAAGGAAATGAATTTAAAGACTTCGGATGAAGGTGCCCGTGAGGTGGGAGGGGTTTAGAAAAAAAAAGTCCGGAGTTGGAAATGAGGATCCAAAGATTAGAAGTAACAATGGGGGTTTTTTAAAAGGTCCGTTTGAAAGCCAAGAGGTGGGATTAATCTATGGTCATTTGTCACCCCGAGATAAAAAAAAAAACCAACAAGGAAATTGAATTGGGCCTTTGGGTTACAAAAGAAACTCCTTGGTCACCCCAGGAAAAAACCCCGACCCACGCCGGGCCCTCATACAACTGGACCCTCCGCCA
>Ga0179591_1148343_pt1 | contig 13893 bp, 20 predicted proteins | sample CZOMad2_1_08_16f_FD_182891 | JGI IMG/M metagenome (GOLD analysis project Ga0179591, IMG submission 182891) | Vadose zone soil fungal communities from Angelo Coast Range Reserve, California, USA - CZOMad2_1_08_16fungal (PacBio error correction) | ecosystem: Environmental > Terrestrial > Soil >...
TGCAGTGAAATAGAGTATATGAGAGTGAGGACACGTGGTGAAAAAGTGGTTTAATCTCGAAGCAAGTAGCTGCATATAAAAGAAGACCAAAATCGGCCTAAAAGACTGAAAAGAGAGCGGGCTGGCGGAAACGTCAAGAGGACGAAACTACGAAAAGGTCTCCAACCCTTCCCTGGGGGGGGGGGGGTGTGGGAGGGGGGACAGTCGACTCACAAGGGGGAAAGGTCACAAAATGAGAGCATGACAACAGAAAGGTAAACACCTACACAAAGCCGGAGTACGGAAACCGGAAGATCATTCACTCTCAACCACCGGGAGAAAATGTGAACCTGCTTAGAGAAGTCATATAACACTTCGAGACTTTCCTCCTGAGGTGCAAAGAAGGAAAGATGAAGTAATTAATTACAAAACGAACAACGGGAAATACTTTGCAAGAGAAGGATTGTTCAAAGACGGCCTAGTGGGAAGGAAACGAGGGGAAAAACGGAAGGAAAATCTCTTTGATTTCTCACGACATCTGGAAGAAAAACCCCAACCCCAACGTTGAGGGGCGATTGTCCACCGGGAGCCCAAACACAGCACCGGACAACGGTGAAATAGAAAAGGCTCGTAAAAAACGGGAGTGGCGGGGCACTCAAGAAAGGGAGGGATGTACCGATCAAAGCTAGAAGTACTTCGGTGAAAAATAGGCTTGGACAAACAAACGCAAGCATCGAGACTTGGGCTCCCTCCGCTGAGCGGGGCGCCTGCACAGTGTATCCGTACCGAGCTGGGGGATTGCGTGACGAGAGCCGGCGACTGGGTTTGTCAACGCAAATAACGAACGAAGCACGCGCGAAGATTTGGGATGCGGCTGGAAGGGGAGAGGGAACAACGTACATCCTCGGGGGACGGTGACCCCGGGGCCCGACGAGATAGGAACGGTGGAGTACGGGAGAATACCCACCATGGTAGAGGGGGGGGGTAGCGAGGGGAAAAAACACCTTACTTGTGAACAGGAAGGAACGCCATGGAAACAGAAAATGGGAGAGTCATAGGCGCAACGACTCAGGGGGACACCAAAAAAGATACGCCTCACAGCGCGGGCCTTTATGAGAAAAAACTGGGGCGGGGGGAGAAAAACCCGGGGAAGTCCAGGAAAGAAAAGCCTCTACAGCGGCCAAAAAAAGAAAAAAGCTACGTGAAGGCTTCCAGACATGAGTTCAGGGGAAGATGCCCCTTGGGCAATTGACACTGTAGGAGAAAATCGACAAGTTGAAACGTAAAACCAAGCAAACACCAGCAGGGGAGACTACCAAAGCCTTCCTGCAGGGATTTGCGGAACTCAAGGGGGAGGTGAGGAAAGGGGGCCGTGGCGAGTTCGAAAGGGGTTTATTCCCGAAGTTTCAGCAATCTAGGTGGGGCTGTTGGTACAAAAAAAAAGGGGTAAAACAAATGGGTGGTGGCATAAACCTCGAAAAGGGGAAAAACAAGGAAGACCGCTCGCTACAAAGAGAAGACCCGAACACGGTAGGGCACAGGAAACACGAAAAGCCCCGCGGGGTAGTGCGACAGGTGGAAAAAATCCAGGTCAATCGAAAGAAGGCTCTCAGGGGGGGGTCGTCGAACAAGTTCCGGGCCAGGGGGAAAAAAAGGGCAACGGAGCTTGTCAAAAAAGACCTCGCATAAAAGGAACCAATTATCTTATAAAAACAAAAGTTGGGGGGGGACAGGGAAACAGTCGAAGAAGAGTCATTTTGTAATTCGGCGCAGCGCCAGCGTCCTTACAAGTGCCTCACGGACGAAAAAGCACAGAGAAACGCGATGGAGGCAACCCCCCCTCACATGAGTTCAGAGAAGGAGAAGTCGAGGATACCGCAAACGGGGCAAGGGCGGGGGGGGTGAAAATTGGGGGGACAGGGTGTCAGTGGACTGGGGGAAAGTGGGGAAACAATGAAGAAAGGGGGGAGAGAAAAACTCTTTGGGATGAAAAAAAGGGATGGGTTTCTCGGGTTAAAAAAAAGGGGCATTACGAGTGGGGGGTGTGGTGAAACACATCGAGCGCATTCGAACTTACTAAAAAAGTAGAACGTTAGACGACTTCCAACCGGGAAAGGCAAGAAAAGAGAAGCGTCCGAGCAAAAAAACGCAAAAAACAGAGAAAGAGAGGAAGACACGGGATCTGCCACCATCACGGTTGCTTGGGTAAAAGAGAATACCCGGAGGCGAAAGTTTGCTGAATCACAACGACCAGAACAAACAACAAATGGGTAAGCCGGAACAGTGGGAAAAAACAAGGAAACGCATCACAGTGGAAGGAAGCACAGGAAAAAAGAGAAGTGGAAGGGGCATGCCAGTTCGGGGAACGGAAGCCAGGAGCGTGACAGAACACCCCAAGGTGAGAATTTAAAACAAGCTCAAAAAAGGAATGGGAACGGAACTTGCACTCCAACGGGGGGGGGGGCAACAAAGAAAGCAATTCCTAAAAGGGGGGAAAGCGTCCGAAGAAGTTAATACAAACGAGGTGTGTTTTCCAAAACGTACTGACCTATTACGACGTCGGAGTAAAAACGTTCCGCGGAAACAATGAAAAAACGGTGACGAAAAAGTATTACTCCATAGGTAAAACAACAAGCCAAGAAAAACAGGGGGGAAAGAACTGGGGAAGAGAGCGCCAGGGGCGAAGTTCTGTCACCCTGAAGGTCTGTGGAAAACTAAAAGAGGGCCTGTGCGCCGAAAAAGAAAGCTCCACGAGAGCAGGGGGTAAAGAAAAGGTCCGAGGATCAATAGAACCCTTCTGCCAAAGCAAACCGGAACGGGGACTTCTTCTGGGGTCAAAGGGACACAAAAAAAAAAAAAGCGAAGGTAATAATCCCTCAACCAGAGACTAAGTCCGGGGAAACACCCCCATGACGAGGGGTATCAACAAGAGAACAACCTGACAAGAAAACTAATCAAACCATGGGTAAGGGCCGAAAATCAGAACTTGACCGCAGGGGGAAAAAACATGAGATGGAACCGAAAGAGAGGAAGCGGACCCTTTCGTCTCGGACTACAGACGACGTGGGGGAGAAAGGTCTCTGGAAAAGGAAATAAGGCACAGGGCCGTCACATCAGGAAGCGAAGAGGCCCCACTGAAAAGAAAAAATTGAAGAGAGAATTTGATTCCAGAAAAAAATTTCTGTTTCTTCGTGCACACTGAAGTGGGAATGATAACCCCAAAACAAGGGAAAGGGAGGGGAAAAAACCTCGGAGGAGAGGCAGATCCACAGGGACGGTTGGGACAAGACCGCTCAAAAAGACGCTGAATGAGTAGGCAAAAAGGCCCATTTGGGCAAAGGAGGAGGAGAAAAGAAGACGGGTGAGGCGCAAGGAAAAACCATCAAGGGGGCAAAAAACGCCTTTCGTCAAGACGAAAAAAGGGGGAGGAGGACGACGATCCAAACGAAAGCCCACAAAAGAAACCAAAAGGAATCGAGCTGAAGGCGCCCAAATTTAACCACTAATGGAAAGAAAGTGGAAACCTCGAGGGGTGAACGTTCATTAGGCAAAAGCAGGTAGGGAAGGTTATCCGCAGGAAAGACTGGAAATGCACAAGGAGCGAGACCACAATCACACAAAAAGGGGACCCACAGGGGGATGTGGGGGTACTTAAGAACCTTACGAAAGAGAAAAAAAAAAAGGGATGTTGGAGTACGGTCACCGCCGAGGTGGGAAAAGAAAACTTCGGAAAAAGTTCGGGCGCGAAAAAGATTATAACCGGAAAAAGAACGGTGGAAAGAAGGGGGAACTAGCAAGGAAAGGGGTAGAAGTGATGGGCCAGACAAACAGAGGGGGAAGGAAACGAATAACTTGTTTGCGAAAGCGAAAGAGAAAGGGACAAGTTTTTTAACCGCGGGGGGGGAGGAAAAATAATGCTTTACGACAAGGTGCCAAGAATTCCTCGACGTTCATGGGGGGACGAAGCCAGTCTCGCAGGATAAGAGAAGGAAAAGGAGTAGGTAAATGGGTCAAAGGGAGGGGGGACGGAAATAAAAAAGACGACAATACCGGTCGAGCTTTTGTTGGGGGGGAGGGTCAACCAGCGGGAAAAACATCAGAAGGTGAACCAAGCAGTGACAGAAAAAGGAAGGGGTTAAACATTGCAAAGCCGGTTGGACAAAACATGGAAATAAGAACCACGGTCAAGCCCAACTGTAGTAAGGGGGAGTTAAGATTAGAAAAAAAACACAAAGGGGGCATTGAAAGGACACAAGGCCAAACCTTGGAAAAAAAAATGTCTCGGGACGTGAAAAAGGTAAAGAGGACGGAGATCGATCTTTTCAATGGGGGCGCAGGGGGGGAAAGAAAACAAGACGCCACTCGGACACGAAAGGTTTGGGGGTGTGGGGGGGAACAGGGGGTGGGTGTCGGTGAAAGGGGGGGACCTTTAACTTCAATCAAATCAGAAGTGGGGCCGGGGATACAGGGGCACGGAGGACAAGGAAGACCGAAATAGGAATAAAAAAGAAGGGGAGGGAACCAGTTAGATACAAAAAAATCTAAATCCTCTCAAATACTAGGGGATGGGGTGCATCAGAAGAAAACGATAAAGCCGAGGAACGCCAAACCGAGAGAAAGTCGATACGGGCTCACTGAGGTAGGAAAAAGAAGGGGGAGGATTACCGTATCTTCAAAAAAGAAAGGGAAAACTGAACGCGTATGATGGGGCGCCAAACCAAAAAAAAAAAAAAGTTGGGGTTTCAAGAATAAAATGTTGGGGAGAATCACAAGAATTTCGTAAACAAGGAGAAACCTGGCAAAAAGAGGAAGGGGGAAAAGAAGAGGAAACGAAATTCATCGGTGATACTTAAGACAAATATTGAAAGGGAAAAGGGCTCATATATGGGGGTAAATGACGGCAAAAAGGGAGGGATAGACACTGGAGAGAGGGAGTATGAAAAACTTCTATAATCAGAATTTTTTGGGGGGAACGGAGCAAAGACCAAGGATCAGGGACAACCTCCGAAAGAGTGAAAAAAGGGAAAAAACATGACAATGGGGGTTTATCAGGAGGAAAGAAACCTGTGCTCCGTGATCGGTCAACTATGGGGGGAGAAGTTAAGCAACATAGGGAGAGATTAAGAGAGAGCAAAAAAAACTAACGGAGGAGGAAAAGACAAGGGAGAATCGACGAACGGGGGTAAGAAAAAATCCATCGGCCCAGCACCAGAAGGAGCACGGACAGGCAGATACAAAACCCGGCGGCCAGGGGGTGTCAGAAAAGTAGACCCGCGGGCGCTCAAAACACCACGAAGCACTCCCTGGGGTCCAACAAAGAAACGAGGGGGGAGGGTGTCCGACACTGAGAAGAGGGAGCAGCCCGGCCGGGATGCAGAAAAGGGGAAGGCTGGAAAGCTGCCGGAAAGAGAGCAAGACATAGAACGGAGGAATATCTTGGGGGGCATCTTCGTCGGGGGGGGGGGCAGGGGAGGGGGGGGGGGAAAAAAGAGAGAGACCCCCTAAGGGAACCAATAAAGAGCAGCGCTTACGCTGGTGGGGTATCTCTTTGAAAAAAGTCGAAGAAAGAAAACGGGAATAGACCAAAGTCCTTACAATCGGGGAAAGGGAAAAAAACCACCCAACGTACTTTGTAAGGCAGGAGTGAGGCGAGGAGGCGGAAAAGGAAGAAAAACGCAAGAATTTGAGCAGCGTGAGAAAGGGGGGAAAAGGGAAGTTCCTCTACTAGTCCAATGGTAAGGGGGCGAATGAAAGGAGGGGGATAACTATTGGCACCGAAAAAGGCACCGGTGTCGATAATAAGACTACACCGAAAAACATAAAAAGCAAAAACACAACACCTGGCCGCACGAGGGGAGGGAAGGGAACCTGGCGGCACGCCACAGTAAAACAGAGGAGACTAACCAATAAAGGTCCACACGAAAAAGGAGATAGGACGCGAACAATCAACTTCTTTGCGGGCAAGGGGAAAACGGAGCGTTATCGAGAAAGACAGAAGTCCGTGGAGGAACGGGGGAAGAAATGAAAAGGGAAACTGTCCCTTTTTCAAAAACCAAAAATCATAGAGCAGGTGGGAAAGGGGCACCGGTTTTTTGCAAGAGGAAAAAGGAAGCCTCCAAGAAAAAAAAGCCCCCCCAGGTGAACGAGGGGGGGGAGGGGCCCGCCTATCTCGAAAGGGAATCGACATTTCTATTACTGACACGAAAACGGAAAAAAAGGTACAAAGACCCCGACCAGACAGCGGGCAGTAAGGGGGGGCAAAGGGGTAAGACCGCCTCACAAAACAGTGTCCGTTCACCGGACCAGCGGTGGAAAAAAAAAAGGACGATGCATTGAAGGGGGGGGGGAAAAGGGCAAGTCTACGTTGCCCCGTGGGAAAAAAAACTAGCAGTCGACGGGGAACAAAACAAGGACAGACACAGCTCAGCGGGGATAAGGGCAGATCATCCTATCCAGAGGGGTGGGGGGAGGAGGTCCACGTGCGGGGAATGGCAAAAGGGACAGTAAGAAAAACTCCCCCGCAGAGGAGCCAAAAATTAATGAAGGCTAACGAAGAAAAAAACATGGAAAATACTTAAAAAAAACCGACAAAGAAAATGTATCTCTTGCAAGAAAGGTCACCTGTCCAAAAAAGGGGAACATCGGAAAGGACACTTGCATTGGGATTCTGATCGTCTACGAGATTCATCAGCGCTTAAAGACGAAAGAGTTGTTTCCCCGGAAAGGGGGAAAAAGGAGCGACTAGGATGGCTCTACAAAGAGGAACACTCCATTCCGCGGGATCAGAGGAGGGAAGCAAGCCTCTCCAGACGGTAACACCCTCCAAGAAGGGTGGTTTTCTGGGAAAGGAAAGAGGGGGAAGAAACGCGCAATGAAGGGGGAGAGACGGGAAGGGAAAAAAAGGGGGCCCTATCTTTCCGCGAACGTCAACGCCCATCGAGGATGCAGGAGTAATAATTCTAGAGGGGAAGACAACTTGGGATATAGGGGAGGGGGGGGGGGAGAGAAAAAGGGGCACAAAGGTTTAGGCGTTGTCAAGGCGACGGCTGGGGAAACGGTTATGGAAGGGATGGCTATGGGAGGAGACCTAGGGGGGAAGGATGGGGATGTCCTGAAAAAACCCCCGACAAAAGGGTCGCTCGCAGAAAAAAAACGAAGTTTAGAGTCGACAATTTCAAAAAAGGAAGTCACATATCAAAAAAAATCGGTTTATTCAAAGGGGATAGTCGAAAGGGCCATAAAGATTCTGGGTAATCCTCATTCCGGGTTTACGTAACGCCTATACAAAAAGAAATGAAAAGGATTGGGGGGAGGGGTGGAAAAAATAAGGGAAAAACTTGCCAAAATTTCTCTTTGGAGGGCGCGGAAACTAAGTCGGCTCCTCGAGGAGAGCCTTAAACTTTTAATACTTGGAAAAAGAGGAGAGAGAGGTGCGCAACTCAGGGCGCCTACTAGCGAGGTGACATTGGGTGGACGTTTAAATGGAACCGTCATAATCGTGACAAAGCGCCCCACCCGAAGCACTTAGGGGGAGGAGGGGGGGGCTCCACGCTTCTTTCGCGATGGGGGGAAGAGTAGGCTGTACTCGCGACAGGGGGAGGTCGAATGGTGAAAAAAAAAGCAAACGAAGTGGACTCTCCTTACGCGCTTCAGGGGGAAAACGGAGAATTAATTAACCGGTTGGCCAAAACTTAAAAGTTAGATTACCTAAATAAAGGCACAGAGATGGGGGTGGTTACCCACAAACACATCGTAGGGACAAAGGGGGGGGGGGAATACCTGCCACATCCATGAATACGAGATCAAGTGAGGGCAGCCCCTCCTTCTCTTACCCCAATAAAAATGAAGAAGAACCCGTGTTGGAAGAAATACGGCTGAGGGGGGAAGGCACAACATCGTGGGGGGGGAAGGAGATCACGGCTCTAATTTCACGAAGACTTCAAAACCTCGAAGGAAACTCTCGAAAAAAACAACAAACAAAGGATTATGATGAAAATATATCGAGGCTATGGGGGGGGGGGGGCGAAGCTCCACGCGAAAAAAATCAAGGAAAAGATAGCTCCCCTGAGAAAAGTGGGAAGGGGGGAGGTATCACGTCAGGAAGAAAAAAGGACTGGAAAAAAAAGGCCAAGGGGGGGGGAAAAACGGCCTTGGAGGAGGAGGAGCGCGTGATCTAAATGGGATTTGTGGCCTCACGGTGAAGACAAATGCTAACTAGGTGTTGTGGGTAAAAACACCATAGGAACTCGAATAAGGCCTTCGGAGATAAAACTCGACGTGAAAACGCCTTCCCCTCTCACTCGGTCGCAAAGCAAAAAAAGCGGGGAAAGTCAAAGCAAAAGGAGGGGGAAGGTGGGAAGATAAATCACCATCAGAACGGGCCAACCACAAACGACCCTAAATTCCCCCCCTCCCGCGAAAAACCGAGACTATCTTTTACCCCGAAAAAAAAGAAGGAGGGGGGCAGCTTCGATAAGAAGGGAGGACACAGGTGACCCCAAAAAGGGTCGGAAACACTCCGAAAGCGAATCGTGGCACCGATCGCAAGGATCCCCCGGGGGGGGGGGAGATCCTCTGGGGGAAACCGAGGGAGGGGATAAACTTCAGCGACAACCAAAAAAATTACATGGGGGAGCAAGGCTCGAATCTTCCCAAGCCCAACCTCGTCAGGACGGAGGAAATGGCCTTGGGCGTCACTCCCTACGGCGAGGTTGCAAAAAAATCAGCAGGAGGACAACCTGTCGGACCAAGAACTATCCAACCCACGAAGGCGCGTTGGAAAAAGAAATAGAATCTATCATGAAAAACTTTTGGAAATTAACCGAAGAGTCCGGGGAGTTGGGACTGAGGATTCTCTTAACAAGACTCAAAAGCAAATCACATAGATGTAAGAAACCACTCCCATAGAAAGAAAGACCGACCCAGAAGTCAGGGGCAACAAGTAGCCAAGTGACAACAAACCGAAACGCAAGTGCAGCTTGGGGGCCAATCTTCTGACAAAAGGGAAGAGGGCACCACTTGCAGGGCAGACAAATAGGGGAAGACCAGGGGGAGGACTAAAAAATGGTCAACAATAGACAGAGCTGGAACAAAGGACTGCAGGGACATAGTAAAAAAATCGAGCCCCTTTCAGAAAGAATGCATCATAAGAGGTCACTACAAGGAAAAAAGCAGATGGAAATCTCACTTCACCGTAGAGGGGGAAAACTGAAAACTCGGAATGGGAATCGAAAAACCACCCAGGAAGTTCTAAAGGAGTCCGAGCGTTCCCTAACAGGGTTTGCGAACAGCCCAGGTACCGAAAGAGGAAGGAACCAGAAAGTTGGGGGGGCACCAGAGGAAAGATAAACCTAAGAGTCGCTCTAGGACCGAACAAAGACATTTTTGGGCCACCAAACCAATTCTTACGTAGGGGGGGGATAAGGAAGGGAAGTTGAAAACGTCTGAAGACAGAAGCCAAACCCGCAAACTCAGAATGAGAGACAAAAGCCCCCGACGGGGGGGAAAACATACAGGTGGAATGGGTTCGGGGTGGAAGGCAGGATGTAATGACGGAGTAGGAAAACAAAAAAAAAGGGGTGTATGTCTCGAGAATGCGAAGAAGGGACGTGTCTCCCCGGTTTACCACGGGGGAAGGTAGGGGGGAAAAAATGAATAAAAAAAAAAGGCGTCGGGGCAAACCGGCGAAACGGGGCTTTCTGGAAAGAAAAGGAGCAACAACCCGAGCAAGGTGAGCGCGCAAAAAGGGGGGTGAGCTCAAAAGAGCAAAACGATAGGAGAAGTGAACCACCCGGAACGTAAAGGGGGGTGGCAAACAAGAAGCCTCGTGCCTTGGGACCAAGTTTCCGGGATAAAAAGGGCCAGGGGCTACATACAAGGCAAGAGCCTGATTGAAAAACCCGAACGAGCCCGGCGAAAAAAGAAAAGTCGATTACCCACCTTTAAGAGAACGGCGCGGGCCAATTCATCAGGGGAAAAATGTGGCGCTCTTGTGGGGCTCTGGGGGCCAGCTCATCAGCAGGTGAAACAAAAAACAAAAAGCACCAACTAAAAGGATGGGGTGAAAAGGGAAAGGGGAAACACACGAAAACGAACCACAGGTCTGAATCTCAACTTCAAAAAAAAGGGAAAGCGCGTGAGACCATTTAGAAAAAGGGGATCCAAAATGCATAACGGGTACGAGGAAAGAGGGAGTCGCGTCTTCGCTCTTAAAAAGGGGGGGGGGGAACGCTTTCGTGAGAGGAGGAAAGCCGTGTCCAAATGTGGCAAGGGATCAGGGGGAAGAAACGCCCCGCGCACAGCGGCTTCCGGTGGGGGGGGGGGGTGGGATTCCGGGTGGTCCAGCGGGGGGTGGGAGTCCCGGGGGGGTATATCGATTGGGTTAAGAAAACATACGGTGTGAAGTGTCGGGGGCAGAGGTTAACGTACGCCAAGGACAGAAGTCCTCAAGAAGTGGGGGAGAAGGACTTACTACTCCCACACGATAAGCTCAAAAGGAAAAAGGGATTTGAAAGGAGGGGGGGTGGGTATCCGCACACAGCGAAAAAATGAAGAAACAAGACATACGAGAAATTTCCTAAGCAAACCTAAGGGAGAACGAGGAAAATGAAAATTAGCATTAGGGGGAGAAGCGAAGTAAATGGGGAGCACGGGAGGCTCCTTATTTTGTGGAAAAAGGCCACCGGGGTGGGCTCATCAGGAAAAATTTTCTGAACAAGGCGGCTCAAGGGAAAAAGCACCAAAAAAAAGGGAGAGAAAAAGAGAAATCCGTTACGAATATGGGGAGAAGCCAGCTAGTCGTGTACCAAAAAAGCCGCCTGAGACCTCTAGGAGGGTCATATAATGGGGGGCATTCCTGGGGTGTGGTCTGGTATGGGAATTTGGGTCGAACGGCGGGAGGCCCGAGCGTATGGAATTCTGCAAATTGTTGTGCAAGGGGTATGAAGAAAAGAACCGTTGGAGCGTCAAACCAAGGTCAAAGGCCGATGGGGCCAAAACACGACCCCAGGATGAATGGGGGGGGGTATCGTCCCGTAAAAGGTCTGGAAGAAAATTGGGTTCTAACCGGATTTAAATGAATCTCACCTTTCGGTCGAAAGAGGGGATCTCTACGGAACAGATAACGACAAAAAACAACGTATGTAGGGGGAGAAGTGAGGAAAGGGAAATAATCGACCTACTTCTGGCAAAAGTGTTACCAGAAACGCTCAAGTGCGAAGGTGAAGAAATAAACAACCACTGTCACCTTGGGGGGGGTTCTGTGATCAGGGGGGCGTCCGGGGGGGCGCGCGCTTAAGGGGCTCGTGGGGCACATCCTGGAACAAAAAACAATAAAAAAAAAAAGTGCTAATCCTCGCGCAAGGACCCCAGAACCGATGCAGACAATTCACCTAGGGGGAGGCGTAGAGGGACTCGAGACAGCAGAAAAGAGGAAAAAAGGGCGTGAATACTCAGGCGTAAGAAAAAAGGCTAAACTTTGTGAAACAAGACAGAGCCCACCCGTCCTTTGACCCAAAGGGACCAGGGCGCCCCCATACCTGAGGGTAGGGGAAAAGGCTTGGGCTGAGATGGAAAAAAAAGAACGGGGATCCACGAGACGTCCAGATAAAACGAGCTTCCTGAGAAGAAGAAAAAGAAAACCGAAATCGGCCAGAGGGGAAGAGCTAAAAGAGTGAAAAGTAGTATTCGGAAACGAAAAAGGGGGTCTGGGTGATCACGACACGGCATATGAAAGAGTCCTCCGTTGGAAAAAAAAAAGAGAGTACACCGGAGGTTTAGAGAGAATAAGACACCCGACAAAAAAGAAAAGAAGACACCCTGGCACACACAACAACACAGCTCAAAAAAAAGTGGGTCCTCTTAAAGGAAAGTTGACAAAAAAAAACACAGTGGGGGTCAGAGCATCAAGAAGCGGGAAAGAGAGAGCCCTCTTGACTGCACTTCGGTGAGGGAACCCAATGCCTGGAGCTTTAACGAGAAACTCCGGCATGGAAGGGGGGTTGGGGAACGGGGGAGCTTGACAATGGGAAAAATGGTGCAACTTGGAAACAACAACAAGCAGGCTCCAGTCTTTGGTTTTCAGAGATGGACAAAAGGGCAAGCCCACTCAGACGCAAAAAAAAGGACGAGGGAAAGGGAAGAAAGATAGACGAAATGTAAAAAGAGACTAACTGACTTCTTTGAGGCCGGCGGGCACAATAAGGGGGAAAAGACGCTCTTTCTTCATTTTCAGAAAAGGACGCCTCTCCTGTCCGGAAAACCAGAGCTGGGGGTGGAAACCCTGGACGGGAGGCCCTCGTTGGAAACGGGTTTTGAAGCGTTGGGTGTGGGACACCGTTGAAAGGAACCCGCACGTCGGGGGGAAGTGCGAAAACCTTCGGCGCACCAGACGCACGGGGGATGTCCTCGCTACAAAAAAAAAAAGGACGGACGAAGCACGGAAGGGTGGACGAAAAAAACAAGTTAAAACATTCTCGGGAAAGGAGGGACTGACACGCCGCAGTGAGGCACGAACTATTATGAAGGTCAGCAAAAAAAATAAGACATCATGGAAAAGAAACCAGTGTGACACATGTATAAAGTGCTTCACGTCACAAGGGTGCGCGCCTACCATCGATGGGAAAATTGCGCTGTGAGAATGCAATTGCGGAAGAAAAAAAAAATCAGAAACGTACCGACGAGAAGGGGTCATGAAAAGGTAGCAGCTCGTCGAAAAAGAGGGTACGAGCAAACAAATGCACCGTCCCTACCGAGACAGCGGGAAAAATCGCCAACTCAGAAAAAAGAGAAAGGTCGAACGCCTTCACTGGGGTGGGTGAAGTAAAGACAATAAAGGAAGAAAAACGAGAGAAAATAAGGGGCCGCGCAGCATGAGACGTCGAACAAAGGCTGATCTTGGTTCCAGGACAAAAGGGAAAAAAACGTCGATGCAGGAGAGAAGACAAGACGGGAAAACGAGAGGGGACAATGACGAGGGGACAGAACGAAAAAGAAGGGGAAAAATGCACACTTTATTCCGTGGGTCTTCTGTTCGGCGCTGGGGAGTCGGAGGCGTGAGAAGGAGGAGGCCGCCGTGTTGACGGTGGAAGAAGGTCCGGAAAAACACAGGGAGCTCGGCGTGAAAGAGGGGAGAATCGATCTGGCCCGTAGTGCAAGCGCCTCTTTGAGCTAGGTCGAAAAAAGAGCGAGATCTGGGGAAAAAAAGTGGGAGAATACAGTAGAAACGAACCAAACCAAGAGAAGGCAAGACAGCTGCGAGGGGGAGGGGGAATGGATCGCCCCGTGGAACCAGACTCTTGGGGGGGCCGCGAAAAAAACGCAGTCTGTCATAGAAAGAAAAAGTGAAAAGGGAGAATTGCCGGCACGTGTGTCCAAGAGGTGGGGGGTAGCTGATCTTGGAATGCGAAAGGGGGAAAAAAGGTGTGAAAACACTTGGGGGAAAGATAGACAAGAGGTCCACCTAAAGGGCACTGGAGGGGCTCCAATAGAGCGGGACCGGTGCGCCGCCTAGGCGTAAGCGGCCGGTACGGAAAACGCAAGGGCTGGAGGTTCAGGAGGGGAAAAAGCACACGATGAAGAAGGATCCTGCGTGGAATGGGAAGTCCCGGTCTACTGGGGTGGGGACCGAAAAGTACCTTTTCGTCAGGAGCGTAGGGGGGTAAAAAGAAATTCGCGAGGTGGGGGGAAAAAAAAAAAAAACAAAGCATATGAAAATGGGGCTACCGAAAAAAGACCCGGAATGAAACGATCGATACGCGACTCCCAACGAAACCCGCGGCCGGCCCCCCCTTACGCAGGGGACACCAGAACAAAGTAGCAAACGCGGGTTCCTCCGAACACTCACTAAAAAAAAAAATCCAGGCACAGCAAGGGAGTGTCGAGGATAACAAAAAAGAAAGGAGGCATGGAATGAAA
>Ga0179591_1374176_pt1 | contig 13893 bp, 12 predicted proteins | sample CZOMad2_1_08_16f_FD_182891 | JGI IMG/M metagenome (GOLD analysis project Ga0179591, IMG submission 182891) | Vadose zone soil fungal communities from Angelo Coast Range Reserve, California, USA - CZOMad2_1_08_16fungal (PacBio error correction) | ecosystem: Environmental > Terrestrial > Soil >...
AAATCAGCCATGCCAAAGGGGCCGAAGTGGAGAATGAGGAAAATTGGGAAGGGATGAAGTCAAAGATTGAGTACGTCGGAGTAACGCGAAATAAGAGTAAAATTCGTAACTGGAATTTGGGGACAAGGGTGAATGGAAAGTCAAAGGAGGAATGCCCGTAGAAGAACGACTCCTGACGGAAATGAACCCTGCGTCCCTTCTATGTGCAAAGAATGTCCAACGACAATACAATCTAAGAGTATCGCAAGGGGCCTATGAAAACCATGACGTTTATCATCGGTATTACAAAAATCAAAGGTAACTCCCTCGTCTACAGTTCGAGGGAATCAAAGGCCGCGAAAAACTGGCAGCCCTTCCTGAATCCAAAGGTCACAAGGGTGACGAGAGGTGAAATAAGGTTAGAACATCAAAGACTCTACCTAGGGGTGTGGAAACCAGACCTTACTGTACCGAAGGGGTGGGAGGGGCACGTCTGAGAGGAGACAGTGTAAATCATTAACTGCCCGGCAAAACTTTAATCACCTTCGGCAGAACCTGGAAAACAATGCAAAATCAGGTGAACCCAACGGACTCATGAGGCAATCTTTTTTCTCAGACCGGACCTTAAACAAATGTCGGAACATGTGTTGGGGAACCACCTGAGCGGGAGCCCAAGGGAAAGAGAATAAAAAAAACTGGCCTAGCAGGTAATAGGATTCTAGATATTCCCAAACAAGAAACATCCTAGATAAGGTCGGCTCCCTGAGGGGGATAAAATAGTTTATCTTCAGGTTGGTGGACACTATATATTGGAGAACTTATGACCTGTCTATGAAGTGATGACTTAAGTCGCGCAGAGCAGTTTAAAGGATGTCTCAATCAAAAGGGACGAGGCGAGCAAAGTACAAACGTGGTCAGCAGGGTAGGAAAGGAAGGCAGTTAGTTGGAAGGTCACCTGGGGGGTCGGACGCGGGGGGGGGAGAAACAAGGACAAAAGTCAAACGCCAGGTGATCGCAACAAACCGAGCAGACGATCATGCGCCGACGAAGGAAAGGAGGAAAAGTCCCACCGTTACGAAGATCCAGAGGAGGGAGAATACGTCAAGGGTCAAAAAATCTCACTGATGAGAGCATTGAAAAACGAACATTAGGGGAGGGAAGTAGGGAACGAACGGCAACGCGCAAGAAAGGCCCTGTGCGAACGCAACAGAACATCGCTGAGGGAAGGGGGACTGGGGGAACTGACGGAGGCTAAAAAAATACCACCCCCAAATCGCCCCCCCCACGTGCACCCGTCCCCCCCCCCCCCCCCCGCGAACCCCCCCCCGCTCCCCCTCGGATCCCAACCCAAAACGCCCAAAAAGTGGTTGGGGCGGATGGCCACATCTCGCCAAGAGGAAGACCAGATTGCCTTCTATCGAGAAAAGCACCTGCTGCATGAGAAAAGGCTTCAGGGATGTTTTGAGGCAAATTGTGTATCTCTGTGGAGCGAGGGCCGGGGACGGTAGCTTGACGAGGGCAATAAGATGGAGGAAAATGGCTCGGGCTGCACAATAAGAAGGTATACAAAAAACCTTAGAACAAGGGGCCGTCAAACGCTCCTGCTGCAGAGCACGGCGTAGGGAACGAGAGAAAGATGGAAATACTACCTTAAAAAAACGATAAGACGGATTAGAGGGGAATTAGGGAAAACCAGACCCTCTGGGGGGGAAAGATCATGTGCATAGCAGAAAAATTACACTGCAAGAGGAAAATGGAAAACACTACGAGTCGCGAAAAGTAGAAACTCTCAAAGAGCAAAGGGGAAAACGTGATCGCAAAGGCAAGAGCTCTCTATTTAGGGGGGAATAGTAACGCAGAACTTTAGGATCAGTGAAGACGGAGATAGGATGTAAAAAGGGGAAGAATCTGCGAACCAGGAAGTAAACTCACACAAAAATGAGGAGGAGGAAAGAGGGATTCACAGGTACCCTGCGCTCAATAGGGCCTGGCCATAGCGCGAGGGAAGGGCACTCCGAATGCTTCCATCTACGAAGGAAAACGAAAAAATAGAGAGCCCCAGAGACTCTTCTTTAAAGGTTTGCGTTGACGTGGACGTGCTTTCGAAGCACGGATCTGGGGTTGCCAAGTAAATCGATACGAGGGACAGGGATGTGTCTAAGTGACGTAATTGTGGACGGATCATAAGGGGGGGTGGGGAAAGAAGTTGTCTCGGGGCAGCATGAAATCCGTCGATGCAGTTATTTATAGGCACTCCATGCGGACAATTATCCTGAGGGAAAAATGAGAATTTGGAGGCGCCGAGTATCCAGAAGGTGAATCAAGGGACCAGAGGGCCTAGAGTCGGAAAGGAATAGTAAAGGTCCTGCCAGCGGGTCAACAAGTACCAATACGAGAAACATCCCGGGGAGTAAACAAAGCAGGGTTACTGGGAGCGATTTTGAGGGGGGAAATTCAAAGTCTCGAAGAATCTCCCGGGGAGCGGAGTACCGGAGAAGAGCCAACCAAGAGGGGAATTGAAGGGGGGGGGGTTTGAGGACCGGTCTGGTCGAAAGACCTGCAGCCCGTCATTCGAGACTTGGAAGAGGGCCGGCGTTGGTAGTCGCAAGGTGTGCACCGGAGGGAGTACAGAAGGATTCATTCAACTAAACACAAGTACGAGGGTCAAAAAAAGGGGACGGGGGGAAAGGGAGCGAATGTTAGGCCGCAGCTGGAGGGTTCTAATGAAGTTTGAAGTGCGTGGTCCCAAGGGGCCGCCGGAGCGAGGACCAAGAAAGGGAAGTGGCTTGAAAGAAGTAGGGAATCGTCGTCAGCGGATAGGCGTCCATCGGGAAAGAAAACTGGAATATGGGAGCGGGGACGTTGGACGGGATCTAGAGAACTAACAGGGACCAGTAAGAGTCTTTTAGGGGGGGACCAGCGCCGGAAGAAAAACAAAAAACGATGAAAGGATTCAAAAGGACGCCAGGCGGTACAAGCTGTAAAAACCGACGTTAGCGCGAAAGGGGGGCAGAAAAAAAGGAGGAAGTTTGGAAAAAAAGGAGCGGCGATAGTGAGTCAGGATGTGCTCGCACATAAAGACCGCAGAAGAGATCGCACGGCCAGGCAAAAGAAAGCTGAACGAAAGGAAGAGATGGGATGGGGGGTTCCAGAGAAAAGGAGGAAACTACCTCAAAACGCGAGGTGGTTATTCGGTGGATGGCTAAAGCGCCGGGCATAGGGTGGGGGAAACACCAAGAAACGAGGAGCATGCTAGGGGGTGCCTTGACGTCGGTGAAGGGATGAAAGACCTACGCGGGGCAAAAGTTGAAGCTGGGGGGTGGGGAGATCGGACGTCTGCTAAAGTTGCTTTATACCGGGGATGTCGCAAAGGGAACTGATAAACGGACTGTCCCTCGAAAGCGGGAAAAAACCCTTGGGATCAAAGAGTCAACTAAGCAATAGGTAGAAGGCCAGGAAATGGGAGGTGACTCACCCTAAAGAGCAGAGCCGCATATGAAAAGAGTAAGAAAGAAGGCTGCAGGGAGGTACCGAGGAGATGAAGACGGCGAACGGACTGCTGCAGGAAATAGACCTGTGCGTAACTAAGGGGGGGGGGTGTTTGGGGGTAAGACCAGGGATGTCAACGGCCAATCTCACTCCGGGACAACGGAGTAGAGGGGGAGACCGAAGTAGGGCTTTGGAACGGGCTCTGTGCACACGGTTCAACGGAGGAGAGTGATGTAAGGGGATCGAAGGGAAGGAGCGAGCCGATAAAAAAAGGTTCGCACCCGAGGGGGAGGGACCAACGTGGATACGTAGAGAAGTAAGTACCCGAATCAAAAGCACGTGTTAAAGGAAAGAGGGGAACAGGAGGGAAAACTCTCAGAAAAAAAACAACAAAAAAAGAGAAGGAGTAAAGGGAAGAAATCACACGCCGTGATGAACGGGCAGCGGACTGAACGTGGGACGGAGGAGCGAGTACTTGGAGCGTGAACCGAAGGCGAGCAGCGTACCCAGGTCGGGGGGGGGGGCAATAAGTGCCAAAAGACGTCGTAAGAAGCTATGGGAAGATCACCACAAGAAATTACGTCCAAGAAGAGGCGGACCGTGAAAGAAGAGCCACAGGGACAACTTCTGGGGGTCCCTCGCAAGGGAAAGGAGTGTAACGTCTTTGGGGATCGGGGGAGAAGCCCCCGAAGCAAAAAGAAGACTCTTCTGGTCACGTATCTCCTCCATCCGCGACGCAAAGAAAAAAAGGCCAGGGGGAGGGAGGGGAAGGAACCGCCATAAGATGCTATTCGTAAAAGCTTTCTGTTTGCTGGGCGTAAAACCGCCAAGCAGGGCGCGAAAGAATTGGAGGGAAGGAGACAAAGAGCTATTTGGGTCAGCAGGGCAATCAAAGGGAAAAGGGAAGAGTTATCGGGAGGTGGAACATCGGGAAAAGCGTTATCAAGAGGCGACACGAAATGAGATCCATTAGAACCACCGGTGAAAAAAAAACACGAAGTCGCAGATTGTACGTACCGTTGAGGAACTCCGCAGAACCTTGACACGAATCGATCGATAACCATGTTTTGTGTTTTGGGTAAAGAAGACCACCGGTGCGAAAGTGGGCACAAAAACTGTCATGGAGGTTAGCCTTCATTAGGGGAAGAGCCTAGACCCGAAGGAGGGGACAGCGTGAAGTCGTTAAGGAAGACCGGCCTATTATTCTAAGGTGTATGTTCGCAGCAAAAGGGGGCTAAATCAAAGTGAAAATAGAAATCACCAGATCTGAAGTCCCTAGCAAAAAAGCTCACCTGGTCCAAAGAAAAGCAAAACCCGGTACAAAAATTTATAACGGTGCCAAGGGGTCTGCACGGGACGGCCAAAACCGCCGAAAGGAAGTCTAGGAACGAGTTTTTCTGGGTCAGCGAGAAAGAAAAACGTGATCATCTCCACGAACAGGGGGAGCCGCAAAATAGCCGAAGCCTCCAAAAGAGTGACGCGAAATCCTAAGGGAAAACCACAGGTGAGTGTAGATTCTGAAAGAAACGGAAAATCAAATGTGGGACGAGAAAAAAAGCGTGCCCGAACATTAGGCAGGCAACGTGAACAATAGTCTTGGGGCGGAGAGGCAGGGGTGGAGCGCAAAAAGCCGGTCCGCCAAACTGCTGGAAGGGCGAAACCTCAAGGGAAATCGAACTTAGGAACGGGTCAGGGGGGGGACCACAGACTTGTTAAAGCTTACCACGGGCGTGAAAAAAAAGCAACTACCGTCTTGGTTTAGGAAAATGCAAGGCTGTCGCCCTGAATCAGGGACAGAGCGGGGCAGGATCGATCTAGAAAAGAGGAGGAAAAGGAAGCAATTAGAAAACCCAGAACCGAGAAGTGCTTTTAGGAAAAGGGCTCTTGGTAATAGGGTGGCCTGGACCCGAAGGGGTGGGGTAGTTCTAAAGAGGGGAAAGAAAGGCCAGGAAGGGGGAGGCACTCGGCGCCGCTGAAAACAACTTGTTTAGAAAGGAGATGCGGCTGGTTGAGAGGGGAGAAAAGGAAGGCACACAAATAAAGGAACGAACTTAAGCGGATAAGGCTCAAGGATAAAGCGGAAAGCTAACCGAAATCAGGCCTGCAGCAACGAAATAGGACAGAGGCAGCACAGGGCAAAGCTCTGGCTGTAGGAACGAAATGAAGGGGGCGGAAACACGGTGAAAAGGGGGAAAAACTGCAAAAGAGGACAGACAGCAAAAAGAACACGAGCGTACCCACACGAGGGTGTGCTCTAGGTCTGATGAACAGAAATGGGGGAGAGGGGCAGCAACGTCGGGCCGATTCGCGCGAGAACACATAGATGGCCTCTCAACTCGGAAGACAGGCCAGGTGAATCTCACTGCCAAACAAAAATAGACGAGAGAGATTAACGTCTTACCTGGACGAACAAAGCTCAACAAAACAGGGGGAGGAAGTAGAAGGGCAACGAACAGACGGACGACGCGGGAGCCCATAGAGAGCAAAAGAGCTCTTCAGAAGCTCGGTGGCGCGTGGGGCGACGTGCAAAGTCGAAGCACGGAGAGGGTAAAGCGTAGTCCGTCAGCCGAAGAAAGGAGGCCGATTAGAAGAGGGCACGTGCCAGGTGGAGAGGGAGACACCGGGGGGGGGGGGGGGGGGGGGGGGGGGGGGGGGGTGGGTGGGGGGGGAAAAAAAGACTAAAAGGATGGTCAGGTATTACCAGGTATCTGGTAAGAAAAGGAAGTGCGCGCAAATCAAAATCATGTAGCTGGGACAGTGAGTAACTGGAAGTTTGTGGAAAAAGGGCCATAAAGGTCTTGCAGCACGGGGGGCCCATTTTAGTTGCCGAATCGAAAGTAGAGCCGATAAAAACATCGTAGGACAAGGAAAGGAAGAAAAAACCCTTCCGGGGTGCACAAGCAGATCGCGGTGACGGAGGAGGGGAAGGTGGCTGTAAAGACGCGATCTGATCCCGTGAAAGACGGCTATTGATTTTCCTGTAAAAGACGGGACAGCCGCAGACCAAAAGCGGGGCAAAAAAGGGTGGTAGACCCAGTAGGAAGGAAAATACAGATCATGAGGCTGCCTGAATCTAGTCAGGGGTTGGGAAGCGCGGGTTTACACAGAAGGTTAGTGCTGACTGCGGGGGAGCATAGACTCCTATGACACCGTTGCGTGAGTTGAAAGGAGGGGAACGGGATAGGGTCTCTGAAAGATGGAAAAACCTTTGAATCTTGTCCTTCCGTGGGGACAAACCGCAGTAAGAGCAGAAATAAAACCATGTGGGAGGGAAAGGTCCCGTAACTTCAAATAGGGGTCTATCGGTTGCTTCGAGGCTGGGGATAGTACACTTGAGTTGTCGAGAGGGGAAAAGGCGGAAAAGAAAAAAGATGGGATTCCCGAAATGGCCACAAATGGTAGGGTTCCAAACCGTTAAAAAAAAAAAAAGGATGAACATGTCTCCGGCGATCTGCGGGAGAGATAAAACCGTGTAATGGGGTGGGCGGCCATCAAGCGGGCCGATGACGGCGGCTAGGAGGGAGACTCTCGGAAAAGAGCGCCCGCTACACTAGATCACAGGCCTAACCGGAGGATGGAATCAAGAGGAGAGGATCGAGGAGGGGGGTGCGGGGGAGGGCACTAGCCAAAGGAGAACACGACCCGTTTGGTTGGATGAGCTCAGAGAAAAGGTTGCATCGGTTTCCACAACCAACCAGGAATCGATGTCTGGGTTGGAAAGTGGACCTGCGACCCCTGGAAAAGGCCGAGAAAGGGGTCTGTTCACCTGCGGTAATGTGGTAAGAGCCGCCTCAAAAGTGTTGTCGGAATACCCGTGGTAACACAGAAGGATCACCAGAGTCGTAAAAGAACCGCTCAACGAAATGCAAACAAGGAGTAAAATCTGCGGGTCTAACCGAAAGATGGAGTTTAAGAACGCCACAACTAAAATGAATCGGCAACCAGGGAAACGCTGGTTTAAAAACGGCATGATGCACTGAAGAGGGGAGAGGGAGTAGAGAACTTCCTCGCTTCGCGGAAAGAGGTGGATCAAACTAAAATCAACGGCCCAGATGAGAAGCAACGATTCGGACCAGGAGAACGGAGGGGAGTGGCGCCGGCTTTTCAAGGGTGGTTTTTGGTTTAATAGCGCCGGGGGGAAAGAGGACAAGTGAGTGGTCGCAAGGGGGAGAAGGGAGTAGGGGGGGGAAGAGGGAAAAAGTGGACAGACCAGGTTCGGAACGAAAGTTCGACCGGGGAACGCTCGCTTCAAGAGTGTAGCGCGACGTACTACAAATCCCCGTAAAGGACTGAAAGCAATTGACGTCAGGAGCACGGCAATACGAGTGGGAAAGCTGGCCAGCCTCAAAACACAAACGAAGGATAGAAAGACGCTTCCCAAAGACAGGCCTTTACGTTGCGGCCGTACCTACCTGGTAAGGGGATGGTAGTAGGGGGAAATCCAGAGTTTCCATCTTTCGAAGAGAAGAGGAGCACGTTGGGGGGCCTAACCGGGGGGGGGGGGATTCAAAATGGCCAAGAAAAGGATATCACACCTGGGAAAGGGGAACGACCCGTTCCGATTACAAAAGACGATAGGGGGGGGTGGCACGAGCCGTAAAGACCAGGCGTTTCTCTACCAGGAAAAGTGGACAGGAGGAAGTCAGCCTTCAGTAGCTACTCCCAGTTCATGAGTACCGACCCTTGGTAAAGTTCTACGGGAAAAAATACCACTAAGACAGACCTCCGGCAGCAGGCATGAAGTTTGATCAACCACGGGGGGGTAACTGGGGTAAGACAGTCTTCGGTTTTAATTCGGGGAAACATAGGGAGCCCTCTTTGCGAAAAGGATGGAACAAGAAAAGGGGCAAAGTCGGAGCGGGAAAAAACATCGGAGACATTTGGGAAAAAAGCGTATCCACACACGAGCCGGCCATCACCGACTGAAAGGCCACCCATTTGAATCGCAGGCGTCCGGGCAACGTCGGGGGCGCACGAGCCAGGACCCCGTCCAAACATCTGAAGAAGGGTGGGGGGGACCACATCAAAAAGGCGAGGCGCTTGGGGCCGCATAAACAAAACGGGGGGAGAAAGTGAGCAAGTCGGAGGACGAGAGGAAAACAGCACCCAGAGATGAAAGAGGGGAAAAGACAGTACTCCCTTGTCTGAGGAGACGTGGAAAGACGAGTGGGATAGAAAACAACAGTATAGTCATTTCGACGGAATGAGCTGCCGAAATCCGGAGAAAAAAATCGCCAGCTGAAGGACTAGGAAAAAAGAGCGCCAGGAGGAGGGCATTCTCCATCCGAGACTCAAGAGACTGGTGAACCGGGTGTGGAGGACACGGTCTGGACCACCAGAAGCAGGAAACCTAAGGGTGGAATTCGCGTGTCAAAGAAACGGAAAAAATCAATCCCTGCAAAGATAAAAAAACCACTGACGACTCCAAACAGGAAGAAAAGAGAGCGTACAAAAGCGACCCGGAACCACGGTTCTACCAGTCGAGGCAGGAGAACATAGGAAACGTAAAATTAACCAGGTCTTAAATCTAAACAGAAAGGGCAGAAAAAGTCGCGCAGGGGAAAGCAATGTACCCTCTGTCTGGCTGGGGAAGGAATACGTTGTACTGACCGAGGGAAAAGAAAACCCCTCCCCAAGGCACCAGCGACTACCAACGTCCGTGACTGAGGGCACTCAGGATCACGTCGGTTTCGAAAAAGTACAAGGCCTGCGGAGGTACTAAACAGTGCACAAATCACTACCTCGGGGGGGGGGAGTAGGGATGTAAAAGGCCCTATCTAACGAAAACGATTCTCCAGAAGACGGGAGGAGTTCCGCAAAGGCCAAAGGAGGGGGGAAAAAAACGAGACGGCTATTGCTTTTGGTTAACCCCGTGGCGGAAATGTGGCTCGTAGGGGGGAAAAAAAGGGATAGGCAAAAAAAAATTACAAGGAAAGACTCCAGGGACTGGGGGAAATATTAGTTCACACAAAAGAATCTCAAACCTGCCTTCAGTCACTAGAAGAAGGCTTTCAGTGACAACAAACTTAAGAATCAAACCATGCCCGACAGGGGAGAATGTTCACCGTACTCGCGTTGAAGGAAGCGACAGTGAAGAAAGGAAAAGGCAAAGATAGGGCTGCTTCAGAAAGCTACACAATCGTTCCTGGGAAAAAAAAAAAAAAGAAGGGTGCAAATCATGACGAGAAGCAAACAGCTCTGGAAGATACGTAGCCGGCACAGAGGATTCGAACTCGGCAAACGGACGCCAGCGACAAAATCTCCGAAGACGGGTGGGAAAGCATTAGGGGGGGAATGAGAAAAGAGGGAGGGGAACATAAGTGCAACCGTCTCCTGCATGAGATAACGGCTGGGAGGAGCGGGGGACGCGAGAAAGAGGTCCTCAACAACAGGATAAGAAAAGAAAGAGAGTCACAATTAAGACGCCGCCAGAGCTTCCATCAGGTCGTTGGGCGGAAGGAGACGGAAGGAAAAAAAAAGGAAAAAGCTTGTAACATCTAAAAGAAGTCCTCTCATCCCCTAAATGAAAAAGAGAGCCAGACCGCACGAACGAGTGCTAACAGAACGGAGGGGAGGCGATTGGGATTTAAACGTATCGTGGTTGAATGGACGGTAAGATCATCCCCTACTGTGAAATGATGGTGTTTCAGCGAGCAATCGTGTGGGCAGGAAAAGAGGGGAAAGGGGGGGAGAATCATTGATCCTTCCGCTGCACGGAGGGCGGGGGGGGCCAAGGATGGGCACAGATAGCAACGTGCTAAAAAGCCGAGGTAGCGGGGAAGGGAACATGTCGAATTTGTGGGGACGAAAGGTGAAGAATAGACAGGTGGACCAGTGAGGGGCTTGCCGAATCGCAAAGAGATAGGGATCGATCCTGCCATCGAAAAAACCGAGAACACCCCTCAGAGAAGCATCAGGGAATACGAAGGGGGGGTAGGAAGATGAGGGGCTGAACTCGGACGCGGGATCGCAGGAAAAAGGAGGTAAAAGGGTTCAAAGGTCCGCTGCTGGCCAGCAGGCAAGGGGCAAAAAAAAAAGGGAGGAGTGGCGGGGGGGGGGGGGGGGGGTTGGACAGACGGGAAGACGGGTCCGACCTAAGGGAAAGGCAGTGAGGATGACGGCGGTAGATGCGGGTCCAGGGGGAACAGGGCATCCCTTAAAAGGGGCGTTTCCGTTGGTCTGGGAAATCTCCACCATAAAAGGGGGCCCGTTGCTGTGAAAATTGGGGTACCAAATAGATCTTGGAATTTGCAAAAGCAAAAAGTTAGGGCCGTTTGCCTTAAAAAAAAAGCTCCAGGATCGAGCTCAAAAGGGGGGAAATCTGCAAGTTGAACCAGACATCGTCAGTCAGCTGGGGCATGCGGTCCAGGTTGGACGTCATCCCCTTTCAGGGGGATCGTGAAGTGGTGGTGGCTAAATCACCACGGAATCAGGAATGACCAAGGAGGGGGGAAGTGGCCATCAGGAAAAAACTCTGAAGATTAACATTTAAAAATCCGTCAGGCCATGAGGGGTGAAGAAGAATACCTCAAAAGGGGGGGCGGCGCGAGAGGGGGAAAGGGTGTTTCCACACAAATCGAATAGGAATGCCATCTCAAAGAGGTGGATCTCACCTACAACTTCCTTAACTCAGAAGCCGAGGGCAAATATTGACGAAATCTATCTTGGATGGGTGCCGGCCTATCATCCGACGTACCAAAAGCGTCATTTGTGTTAGGACGTTGAGAAAAACCGAAAGTTGGGCATACTGTGGAAAAAACAATAGTTATGACATAGGGGGGATTGAGGGGTGACGGGGCCTGGGGGAAGGGAGGGGGGGAGCCAGGGAGCTTTATACCTCTATTTCTTGGTCAGGGTCGGGATCAGCTGGGAGAGGCTCGCTCTGGTGGGCGAGGGGACCTGTACAGGAAATCACAGAGGTCGTTCCTGTCCCGGCCGGTAAAGGGAGGAAAAAATACGGTAACGTGGGTACGTCCGCCAATAGTGATACGAAAAGGAACTAAAGGGGCTGGTGGGAAAACACGCACCCGAAGCGTGGAGGAACCATATAGAGACTGTGAAGGCAAAAATGCAGAGTCTTACGAGTAGAAGGGGAAGGAGAATGGGTCTCGAGAGCGTTCTTATTTCTTAGGGGTGCTAAGAAAGAATCCGAAGTTCAACCGGAAGGGAAAGGGGCTAACGGGGAAGTAGGGATTTAACAAGGCCTTTCGTCATAGACGACTGGCGTTATTTCTGGATTTGGGTAAACAGTGTGGCTTCTACTATTGGAACAGAGACACCTGGATTCCACAAAAAGGGACGACCAAGTTACGCGCTGCTCTCAGAGAAGACAGAACGGAATGACTCCAAAAAGGACTGCAGAAATCAAGTGTACGACGCTGCTGCCCAACGGCCGATGCCCCTTCAAAATGGCGGATCTAAAACGAGGGGGAAAAGATAGAGAACACCTACTTTAAAAGCGTATGCCGATGACGTTAGCATGAAGGAAACTGTGGAATGGACAGTCCGGTTAGGAAGGAGGAAGAGGGCGCGTACGTCTCCATCGTGCGAGGGGACGCGGGGGGGTGACAGGCGGGTTAATTGTAAGGGAAGAGAGGGGAAGAAAAAATGATCCAACGGGAAAAATCCGCCCGCCCAAGGCCCCAGAGGAGGGAAAACTCACAGAAGCCCGGCACAAAAAAACGCGACTGTGCGGGTCAAAAAGGAAAGGGAACTCTTGGAAAAGACAAAGGAAAGGGAAGGGGTTGCTCATTCGTAGGGACGCCAACAAGCGAGGTACCTCGGTAGGAGACGTTCGGGCGCATAGACGCAAGACCGAGGGGACCCAGGACAAACCTGCCGAAGGAAGAAGGAAGGGCGTACAAAGGAAGAGTGAAAGGCCTTCGGGGGGTGGTGCAGGGGACGGGGGAAAGCCGGATGGTAGACCTCTGACAAGGTCTGGAAGCCGAAGGGTGAATAAAAACGTAAAAAAAACAGGGAGCGGTGATCAGGTTGGGGGGAGGGAAAGAACCAAGCGGATAAAGGGGAGAGAGATCTCCAGCTGAACTGCACCGCAAGTTGAATACCTACTGCGAGAGCAAAGAATGAGGGTGACAAACCAAAAAACTGGACCCCGGCCAAGAGCTATAAGGGAAGGTGGTGTTTTTGAAAAAAAAACCGCGCGTGGGACCATTAACGCCTACTACGGAGGGGGGGGTAGCCGATGAAGTGGCCGAAACCACCAGCACACAAAAATAAAAGCGGGAAGGTTGAAGAAGGGCGATCTCATTAAAGGGAAGGTCGTTAGTGGAGAGGCAAAAAGACGATCAATCAGCCTGGCAGCGAAAGTATCGCGCCTCAAAAAAAGGGAAAAATAGCACCTAGCTATCCCACACGCCCGACAGGCTCGCTGACAAACAGGTAAGCTGGGGGGTAAAAGGGAACCATACACAAAAGTGCTATCCGCTGTTTGAGGTCTCGTTAATAAAACCTCACCAGCCACATCGCAAACGCAGGGGGACAAAAGCCACGAAAGGGGACGACGAAAATGCGATCAAAAAAATAAGAAAGGAAACTTTCTATCGAAAGCGGTCCTATGCCGGTCGGAAAGATGAAAAACGTTCAAAAGGGGGGCATATGACCAAGCTCTCACCCTACTGAGCACTGAACAACGTCAAAGAGGCCGGTGGCGTGGGTATAAAGTCGGGAAACGGAAGGAAAGCCGTCCTGGCCTCAAAAGGTAAACCCGGCGACTACACAAGGACCTAGGGGCAGGTTCATTGCGGTTGAACATAAGAGAGGGGGCAAAAAAGGGAAACAAGGATTGAAAAAAAAAACTGCTTGATAAAGGGGGGAAAGGCTGTCCCCTGATCTCCAGGAAAGGCGAGACACTAATCGTAGGAAAAGACGGGCACGCACGCCCCAAAGCAGGGAGAGAAAAAATCTAAAGCAGATTGCTGTTGTAGAAAAGGGTCAGCGTGGAAATACATGGGAAGTACCTAAAAGGAGCAAATGAGTGCACAACGGTAAAAACCTGCCGTCGGATGCCGCCGCCTGCAGAAGGGGTCATACCGACGTTCTCGGGACGGCTGGTGCGCCGAGCAACTAGCGTGCCATGAAACTATGAGGACTAAACCTGACAGAAGTGATCGCAGAGGGCTGCCAACTGGTGAGAAAGGGCAACCCATCAATGCCTCGCGGCCATCCTGGAAGAGCGACAATGCTCTTGCTGGATGACGAAAAGTAAAAAAGGCAACCTCTGAAAAAAGGAGGGTAAATAGGCAGACCCAGGGGGGGTCATGAGCAACGATGGCGGGGGGACGAGTCGGGGGATCTCTATTTATGGGGGGAAATCGAAGGAAAAGAGGGAACCTGTCGATGGGGAAAGGGTAGATTCAGAAGGATCCAACTACGGCTGTCGACTCTGCATAACCGGAAAAAGCGTGA
>Ga0179591_1294335_pt1 | contig 13892 bp, 17 predicted proteins | sample CZOMad2_1_08_16f_FD_182891 | JGI IMG/M metagenome (GOLD analysis project Ga0179591, IMG submission 182891) | Vadose zone soil fungal communities from Angelo Coast Range Reserve, California, USA - CZOMad2_1_08_16fungal (PacBio error correction) | ecosystem: Environmental > Terrestrial > Soil >...
ATATAAAAAGGACAGGACCTTGAAAAAAAGTAAAAAATGAGGGGAACATGACCGGACTATTGGTTGAACGGACCTGGTGTTTAGCAGAAGTAAAGATGACGAGAAGCAACAGGTACTATCAAACGCCAACAATCGCGTAAACAGGGGGAGGGAAAGAGGGTCCTATTTCAGCTCTGAACAGGAAGTCGGGGGGAAAAATCAAGTTTATCCTGTAGGAGAGTGTCCCTTTAAGGGGTGTCCTAGAACAAAGCTGGTCGAAGCGGTAATCTTCTGGGTCTTGGACGAATCAGAAGCAAATCCATTGTTTGTGGAATGGAAGAAAGGAGAACGAAGGGGAAAGGAAGTATCCACTGGGGCAAAGAAGGAGGAAAATAAGGATGGCGGTGTCAACGCAACATCTTTGGGGGGATCTCCGAATCGCCAAAAGAAGACAACAGGAACAGGTGTTTGGGGGGAAAAGGGGGAAAAGGCATGAAAAAAAGATCAGGACGAAGGACGGTAATTCTAGAAGCCACTATGCTGAAAGGGAGAAAGGGGAGACAGGATAGACTGAAGGGTGGATACCGGCTGAGGGAAAGTACCGAGCGAAGCCCAAGAATGCACTTAGGATTCGGGGATCCGTGGTGCGAGTACCGATAAAAATTGGGGGGGAGGCGGGGGAAAAAAGGGGGGGGATGGAAAAAGGGTTTGAACTCGAAGGTGGGGGGAGGGGAAATTGGCACGTCGACAGCTATGGATGGTGGGGGGTGGCCGAAAGAGGACCAGCCTCGATTGCCACCACGTCCTCCTGGTGGAAGGAACAAAACATATTTGGTCAAAAGAAGGCACGGGACCTGCGTTTACTTGTTTTTTCACGGTGACGGGGGGAAAAAAAAAAAAAAAAAGAGAGGGAATCGGTGGAAAAACAGGACCCTTGTCCCTCAAACTCAAGGAAACAAGTTAGACCTTTGGGGGGGGGATCGGGCGATGGAAAGAAAAAGGAAAATTGGGAAAAGCTATCAACAAACCTCCTGACAGGGGGGAAATCTTAGAAGGGAATCACGGGTGGTCACTGACTACCTTAGGGACCCGGGAAGAACCGGGCAACAGCGGGACTACGGTCATGAGGGGGAATAACTTGGCCTAAAGGAAAACTGGGCCGAAGAGACAAATTGAAGTTGGGCTTGGGCCGCAAGGGAAGTCAGGGTCGTTAGAAAGGGGGGGGAAAAAACGGACACACTAAAGACCAAGGGGGAAGACCGGGACACAAAAAAGGGGGACTTGGCCGTGACAGGGGGACACCAGCTACTAAACCTTGGGGGGGGGGGGGTGTCAGATGGGTGAGTACAAAAAAAACCATATAAAAAGAAAGGGCACAAAGGCATCAGGGGCCAGATGGGGGGAGGTTTGACGCCGTCGCTGGTGGGGGTTTAAGACTGGTCCGAAAAAATACTCTTTCCATCCCGAGAAAATCAGGGGGGAAAGGAGAAAAGGGTTCAGGGGGGGGAAGGAAGATGCTCGGTACAAAGAGGGGGTGAACTTCAGGAAGGGTGAGTTGCATGTCTGGACTTTGGAAGCGGGAAGAATGGGGGGGGTCTTAAGGGGGGGGAAAACCGGCAAAGTGGGTTAACGTGGAAGAAAAGAACGCATCCGTGACAGATAAACGGGCTGTAAAACCCACTCAAAAGAAAAAAAGGTACCTTGTTGCTGTCTAGATCGGCAGGCGGGAAAAGGGAGCGGGTTTTCTTGGGGGGAAGAACGTGACTCGGATCAGAGTGGGGGAGGGGGGGACAAAACGGGGGAACAGGGGATGTCAAGGGTTCTCTCTGGACCACATAGGATCAACAGAACCTTCCGGCAAGAACAGGGAAAACTGTTCATTCAAACTGATGACTGCGGTCGACAAGGGGAAAGGAGGGAAAGCCAAGTGGGTGAAGATCGGGGGGTTGGAGGAAACTAAGAGTAAACCTTGTTTTCACAGGGATGGACGAAAAAGGGGAACAGGGGGGGGGGGGGGCGGCGTGAGGCGGGAAAATGAAAGGAATTTTCACTAGTAAAGATAAGGGACCTTATTGGGGGGGGTAGGGTGGGGGCCCTTTAGAAAGGTGCGGGCCAAATAGCCGGAAAAAGGGGAGGTGGAAAAAAACCAGTCTCCCAGGCCAACCAGGGGAAACCTGGAAGTAATCTGATAGACGGCACACAGTACTGGGATCGGGAGGTGAATGAACGGAAGAAGAAAGTGAAAAAAAAAAATCTATAAACGGAGGGTGCCAGTTTCCTTTTTCCTAAAAAAAAAAAGGGGGAGCGGTCAGGGGTGCAAAAATGAAGAGAAAGGTTCTTACCATCACTCGGGGGGGGAAAAACAAGCGGAAGAAAGAGGAGGGTCCTATCGCTTACTTTTCCGTTGTGGGGAGGGAGGGCCGGGGGTGGTAAAATTGCTGCTGGCAATCAGCACAGGCCGGGGGGGAGGGAATAAGGGGACGGAAAGAAACAAGGGGGAAGGGGGGCTTCAGTAAGGAAACGGGGGTGGGGAATGAAGGCTTTTATTCCAAGCTCAACAACGGGTAGAAACAGGTAGAGGACTTACTGAATCAGAAAAAAAGTCAAAGGTAAAGGGGGGGGGGGGTCGACTGTGGGGAGTAGTAGATCGGCAGAAGTGAAAAGAAAAAAAGAGTAACAGAGAGGAGAGGACTCGGCATAGCGTCCAGGGAGAAGAATGGAGAGAAGGGAGGAGTCAGAAATCTCGACGAGAGGGTCACCAGCTAGCCAATAGGGTAACTTGAAAGAGGCCACGACCCCCTTCTAGATCGGTTTTTCGGGAAACGTGCCGATGAAGGCGCAGGGAGAAAAAAGGAGGCAACTGGGGGGGGGTAAGGAGAAAAGGAAACCATAGATTGGGAAGGGGGGTACTCAGTAAAGGAGAAGAAGAAAGGAATAAATACAGTCCACAACGAAAAAACTCAAAACCCATTTTGGAAAGAAAAAAACAAAAAAAAGGGAGGGTAGGTAGAAGAGATTCCATTACGATCGGTGCAAAAAACGATGGCAAAAAGACCGAAGGTAACGGTCTTCACAATAACCTCGACGCAGGAGGAACGTAAAACAAAAGGACGTAAAAATCGGGTTGAAGGGGCACATTCCCTAGTAAGTAGAAGATTGGTGAAAAAAAAACTTTTGGACCTTAATCGAAGCTAGGACTTTCTCCCGCGGGAGCGGGAAAGACCAGGAGGGTGAATAGGTCCCTCTTCAAAAAAGAGACAACGAAAGTAAGTTCGGGGAAAGGACAGATCGAAATTGGGTACATCGGGGAAGGAGGGGAAAAAAAAAACCTCCCGATCACATAAAAACAATGGTTAACAAACCTCCTCAAGAAGAGAAAAAGAAGCAGGCGGGGGGGAAAGCAGACTACTTTCAGGACTGGGAAAAAAGGACCGGCCGTGAAAAAAGGGGTGGAGTGAAATAAGAAAACCGGTTCCATCCGCAACCAAGAGGCATTCATGCCCCTCCGACCGGAAGCAGTGACGAGAAAGGAAAAATGGGGCACAGCTCTGGGGGTGAAGGGAATCACAAAAAGGTCGGACTAATACGGATGTTTGAGAGTCGGCATCATGATCGCTACAAGACTCCAGACGAAAAAGAAACGTCCTCCTGAAAGACAGGTTCGTAGGAGGGGGGAGAGAGGGACGAAAATAGTCGCTACGTCAACGGCAATACTTTCAAACAAAAAAAACCTTACTCCTTCGAACCAGGATGAACCGAAAGTTCGTTCAGTCAGTTGGGGGAAAACTTGGACAACGCACCGTTGGTACGGCCGATAATTAACAGGGAGGGGGGAGGGGTAAAATTAGAACGAAAAACGTCGGCCACGGCCCTTCAGGAGGGGGCGGGACAAACGAAACGTTTGTACTTAAAACTGGTAGAAATCAGCAGAAAAGAAGCCCGTCCCCAGAGACAGCAAAGGGACAGACGAAAGAAAAATAACTTATCTTGGATAATCATTTCCTTCATTTAGACACTGAGCCTCAACATGAGGGTTCACCAGGGGGCTGGTACATCTCCAAAGAAGGAAACGGGAGGGGAGTTGGAAAAAAAAGAGAGTCAGCTCTCCCAGTATGCTGAAACCTCAGGGGAAACAGTAAATAAAGTGTTGGGAACGAAAGCGGGAAGTCGAAAAAAGGTTTCTTCCCCGATTTGGACCGACGAAAAAAAAGAAAAAAAACAATTTGTACTCACAGACCAAGAACGAAAGAGCACGTATAAAACAATCAAAAGAAAAGCCAAGACAAATCAGCCAAATTAGATCCCCATCGGCAACGAAAAGGGAAAAAAAAAAAACAGTTTAAGGACGTGGGGGGGAAAAAAGGGCCATAACATAGAACTACGATCGGGGAAGTACGTAGTAAAGGGTCTCATTGACGGGACATTGGTCACCATAACATAGGAATTAAAACAAGGAAAGACGGATCAGAAACACAAACTTTCCACGGGGGGTCCCGAATAGGGAATTAATCATACCCCTAATGTACGCAAGCATCAACATTTCAGAAAACATTGGCCGCAAGGAAAAAAAAACACCCTATTATGAGTTCGAGGTTAAAACTCATGGTGTTTCCCTGGGAACACCAAAAAAGAGAACGCGGGAAACAAAAACCTCTTGCGAAACTAAGAAGGGGGCTGCAATCCGGCTCAAGCGTGTTTAGGGAAATGACGAAAAGTGGAATACACACAAAGGGTACCAAAGGTCCGAAACTTCGGCGAAAAAAAAAACTGGACAGGGGAAATGATGAACGCTAAGCCAGGGTCAAAGTGATACCGGGAGAGGGAACAGGCAAGAGAAGCGGGAAGCGTAGGAGAGTGAAGCGTTGTGTGATGGGGGGCAGGAAAATAGGGGGAAGGAGCAGTGGGTATTGGGATCGGACGAAGAAGGAGGCGGGATAGGGACCAGAGTGGATAAGGAAGGGAGCGAGGAAGGAGAGGAGGTGGCGAGCGGGAAAGGGAAGGGGTAGAAGAAGGAAGGGGAGGAGGAGAAAATGGGGGCGGGGAGGGGGTCCCAAAACAAAACCAGGGGGGAACCGCGGCCCTCCTTTGTATGTGCTAAAACAAAGAAGGAGAAGGGAAAATCGTACGGAAACGGAAATTGGCCGGAAAAACCGACCAACAAACTCTAGAAACATGTCTCATTTGGGACGAATGGGTGGGGGAACGAGCCAGGGAAACGAGAAGCCTTCTTTCCCAGAAGTCCCGTTGCGTAAGCGGAAAATGCAAAGGTCGGCGATACTGATACACAGGAACCATGAGGGAGAGTTCCACCAGGTTCCATGGCAAAAGAGCAACCGCTAAAAAGAAAGGTCCAAAAAAGCCCGGGCACATGGAGGGGCAGAGGAAGGGTGAGAATTTTCAGTCCAAAAAAAGAAAAGATAATGAAAAAAGAAGAAAACTTGGTGGGGTCAAAACCACGAACTTCCCATATAAAAAGGTGGAAATATGTTGGGGGGGTAAATAATTGACCATACTTGTTGCTGAAATCTACAAGGGGGAGGGGGACATGCTTTTCCCAAAACCACCGAACTGATCTTCTCGAAAACAGAAAAGTTGGTAAAAAAATAGGGGAGAAACTCGCAGGTCAATGACCACCAAAATTGGTGGTAGACAAAAAACAAATCCCTGGGGGGTGGAAGGAATTGAAGGGCCTGGAAACTACAACGCTTATGCGAGGGGGGGGTGAAAAAGGGGGGGGGAAGGCTATCGAAAAATGACCTCTCCTGAATAACAAAGAAAGAACCCCGTTCTACTGGCGACTTGGACGAGTAACTAATGTGATGTGGGGAAGTGGTCCGGGGGAGGGGGGGGACGGGAGGACTGGGGAAGGAGAAGGAGTTTGCGTTTAAAGTTTTGTCCCAACCAAAGAAAACAATTTGAAGGGGGAGATGCGCCTCCCAGGACGAAGAAAAAAAAGCAGAGGACGGGGGGGGGGGGGTGGGGGGGGTACACATCCGGATTGCCAGCCAAAGTGAGGGGGAAAAAAAAAAAAAAGGGGATTCGGATTGCACCGGCGAGCGCGGGAACCCAAAAAAGAAAAATGGGGAGAAAATCAAGTTAAACCAGAAAGGAACGGGCCGGGAGTGAAGGAGAATGGGTAAGATGACCAAATTGAAATACTTCGCTCCGAAACCGACTTGTCTAAAAAGGCTGGCACAAAAACCGGGGTGGGAGACTGGGGGAAAGGAAAGAGGCAGGGTCTAATATAAAAGAGGGTTACCACCAGAACACTCCGAGAGGTTAAAAATGCCTTTTACGTCTGACAGTCCAAAGGAAGTGGAAAGGGAGCGGCCAACATTGCTAACACATATATGTAGGTTGAAGAAGCTGAACAAATAAGGAAAAGAATCATCTCCGGAATCACAAAACAAAAAAAAAAGGAAAGGAGGGTGAAAAAATAGGAGAGAGAAGTGAGCAATGATCCGGCAATTGGTGCCATCAGGGGGGGGAAAGAAGACATAGTGTGCGGTTATCTCCACATTTAATTTACTTCTGAACGAGAAACATGGGGGAATAGGGGGGAAAGGGAAAAAACTGGCCTCACAACGATCTCCAGACACGGGGTTGTTACTGGACTAAAGAGAAAACAGAGGAAAATCGAGACAAAGAAACATTTGTGATCATGTAGAACTCTACCCACCTCCGGGTCGATAAGATAAAGAGAAAAAACTTAAACCAGTTCTGGATGGATGATTAAGAATCACACAACAGAAGTTGGGGGTATTCACAGCGAGAGGGGGGAAAGAAAGCCCAGCGGCCCCCGAAAAGAAAAAGGCATCCGGATGGTCGTGGTCAACATGCAGGAAAAAGGTAACGCCGAAAGGAGGCCCAGTCAAAACCAGTTGTGCAAAACGAGACCAGAGAAAAAAACCAGAGAAGGGGGGGAAAAATACTTCTAAGGAAAGGGAACTTTCGGGGAAAATAGGGGAGGAAAACTCATGGGAGAAAGGCAGAAGCTGGATCGTGGGTACGCACTGGGGGGAGGCGCGAGAAAAGAAAACACATTTCCCCAAGTCAGGGGGAGGGGTGGATCGAACTATGTCAGAGGGGAAAAGGGACGCCCCGGGGTCTTTCCGCACATTTTTATTAAGGGGACTCTCAGATGAAGGGGTTTTAACCTTTTGAACCGTGACGAGCCAGGGAGAGGGGTGGTTGAAGAAAAGACGTCCAATTGCGCAACCCACGTACAGGCAAAACAAAGAAAGTGAAAATCAACTTAACTGGAAAAGGGGGGGGGGGTCCAGGGTTACGTTGTTGGAAATTGTTGGAGGGAGAAGGAGTAGGGGTTGACAAGGTTGTCGAAACCATCGAGGGGGGACCAAGTGACCAGAGGGTTGGCAACCGGTTGAGAAAGGGGGGAAATTTGGGGGAAAACCGCCAAATGGTGCGCTCCCGCGGGGGGGGGTCAATTGAGAGGGAGAGAGAAAAAGCCCGTGACAAATGCCCCGGTACGGAAGAAAACCTCACAACTAAGAACTTCTTAAGCATCAGGTAAAAAAAGCAAAAACTGGGGCGTCACTCGCAGCGTGTTGGGAAAAGGCTAAAAAAAAAGTGTGCCTCTCGGGAAAGTGGGACAGTAAAAAAAAAAAGAAAACAAACACTGAGGGAAGGAACCACTTGGGGGAAAAATGGGAAAGGGGCAGGGGGCCAAAGAAATGGGCGCCTATGGTGTAACCGCGTGGGCTCCTCGACAGAAAAAAAAAGAAAAGGGACGATGATCTTCGGAAGGGGAACGGTGAAGGACATTGGCTTGGTGGACGCGTCAAAGGGGGTGGTGTCTTAAAAGGGGAAAGCACCAGGTTAACTTATCAGGCCCGGGGGGGGGGGAGGGAGACAACGGGGGGCAAAGAAAAACTAACAAGGAGTCCGACGGGGAGTCGGGGAGAATTTAATCCGAGACGGACAGCAGGGCTTAAGTGGGGGGGAGCGGGGAGGGGAATCTATGGGTCAAACATGGCCACCTGTGAACCCGGTCATTGAAAAAACACATGGAAAAAACGCAACATCGTCCTCGAACGACCTGGACTGCTGCCGGGGGGGGGAAAAAAAAGGGTGGGGAAAAACTGTCAACCAAGAAAAATGTTCCCTATTCTCAGGGGGAAGAACGATGTCAGTCTATGGAAAATTAGCGGGGATTGTTGCTCTACCGGGGGGGGGGGGATAGCGTTGGGGGGGAGGGGGGGCTTAAAGTATCAATCTGGTTGGAAGCGTCTGAGCAAAAATCACTAACTGAGGTCGTGCCACATTAAGGGGGGTCACGGGGGGAGGGGGTCTGACAGGGAAAAGAGGGTACACTGTGAAAAACTGAAAAAACGCATGGGGTGTACGCGGAGTGGCATGGAAAAAAAGAAAACAGAAACGGGGACAACGGGGGAGGGGCGGATGTCGAAAATCCACTTAGGGGGTGGGGAAACAGGGACAGCCAGGGGCGTATTTGGTAACTGAAAATGTGACGAGGGGGGGAAGGGGAAGCGGATACGAGGTGTCGTGACAACGGGAAGATAATAGCAAAACTGGGGTTTGGTCTCGGAGGAGGGACGAGCAGGGGCGGGAGCCCAGAACAGGGGAACACAGGGTCTTTTTAAGTCGAGATACCGTCCCGGGTACACCAACGTCGGGACGAAGGGAAGGGGGCAACGGGGAAGGGTCCAGGTTTACCGAAGGGAAGCCATCGGGGTGGGGAAAATCAAAAACAAAAGGGGAGGGGACCGATCCCGGCAAGATACCGCGCGGGGGGGCCAGGAGCAGGAGGGGGAGTGGGGTTCTGGGGGGAGGGTCTGGGGTGGGGGAAGGTCACCAAGGGGAAAAAAAGAAGGGGCACGCACTAAGGAAGAAAGAGGAAAAAACATCGTTAACTGTCAACCTTGGTCGGCTCTCGGGAAGGCACGCCACTGAGGGGAAAGAATTATGAACTAAACCTGCCATCGGATTGAACTTTGGCAAAAAACGTCTTCACTTCACCAAGGAGGGAAAGGGAGGAAAGGGCGTAATAGATATGGACAGCCTATGCTATAACGGTGAAAGGAAAAAGACAGGGGGTCTGTTAATGATCCTCGGGGGGTCTGGAATATCCAGATCAGGAACTCGCCTACGGAGGAAGAAGTAGATCCTTTCAAAAGTCCAGTGTTAAAATTACTACGTCGAAAGGAAATGAAAATACTGATAGGGTCGTGTGGAATTGGGCCGCCTTCAAAGAGGCTATCTTCAAAAGGGGGGGAAGCAGAAAAAACGGCAGGGAAAAGAGAGGGGGGAGGGGTTGATTCTTCTTCTTCGGGGGGGGGGGTTCGAACGACGAAAACAATTGCCAAAGGAAAAAAAGTAAAAAGACTAACTCAAAAGTTGCCTACTCAAACTAGAGTAAAAGGTAGAGATTTTCCAAGAAAGCGGAGAGGGGGCAGGTTGGGAACGGAAAAGGGTCCCTCCTTTCCACTAAAGTTGTGGCTTGAGAGAAGATAAAAGGCATAATTACAGGACAAACCAAAGTAGGTCCCATTAATAAAAAGGAAGGGGGGAACAAGGACCCCGAAAAAAGGGGGAGGAAGAAGAGAAAAGGGACATCTTCCACTTTTACGGTAAACCTAACTCGAAGCTGTAGTTGGGGGAGACCTCATTGGAAAACCTATGTGAGATGCGGAAAAAAATCAACAGGTCTGGGAGAGAATAAGAGGAGATCTGAAACCGCGACGGAAGGTCAATGGACTCCACATCCAAGACATACCGCGCCCACTTTAAATGGACTTAATCTCAGGTTACAAGAAAGATCAGGACTGCAGAAAAATAAAAACTAAAAAACTACTTGGCAGTAGGTTCTCCTTGAACTGAGAATGAAAGGGAAAATAAGGATGGAAAGAGACAACGTCAGCCCCTACATTCGCAAAGACCCTCATCGAAAGGGGGGGAGAAAAAGTCAAAATTAGGATAACCAGAGGTTTAGGGGAAGGCGGGAAAACGTGTTGTAATCACAGACTAAAGAAACCATCCTCCACGTCCACAATCAACTACGATCGGAAATCCTGACTTCTTAAGGAGGCGGGGGCAAGAGGGGGAGAGGGGAAAAAAATGGGGCAACCTTTCGAACCTGGGCACCAACCCGAAAGAGAAAAATCCAAATTCGGGCAGGGGAACCTGTAAACCTTAGAAGTCGTCGGTGGGTGCCCCGAGAGGGGCAAGGGGAAAGGGAAAGGGAGGTAGACAGTCAAACCTCCAGCAGCAACCATGGTCTAAGACAGGATAAACTAACTTCACCTGACTAGGTTATCGAAGAATCACAACGGAGAGGAGAGCAAAAAACCCCGTGACCCATATCCGTTCCACTAAACAGCAAGGCCGGGGACGGGAAAAATGGCCAAAACACAATGGGGAAGTCGCAGAAAAACACCAATCCTTGGTTTCCCGGGGGGGGGAGGGGGGACTGAAAAGAGAAAAAAAAATCAGGTCTCTTGGGGGGGGAATATAACTCCAGAGAACAAGACGCGCCCATCACCTCTACATCCTTTAACGGAGAGGGGGAAGAAAACTAACAAACTTCTGAACTCCCAATGTTTACGCCTTAAAATGTGGTGTTTCCAGAGGAGAACAAGTAGGCACATTTGCCCGGACAAAGCAAAAAAAGCGGAAAAAAAAAAAGTATAATCAAGAGAAACGAAACTCCCGCCCCTCAACTAAAAAAAATAAGCAGAAGCAACAGCCTAATTAACTGAAGTTTTGGAGGAAAAGTTGTTACAAATTCCCATCAGAGTCGTAGGGGGGAAACTGCAGGGGTCTTTGTCGGCCTCAGGGAAGGGAAAAATGGAAAAAAAGGGTAAAAAAAAAAAAAACAAAGACAGCCTCAGATCAGGACCCATCGACCCACCAAGAAGACCGTCGATTGAGACATAGACTCTTTGAAGAAGAAACCTCATGGATAAGAAACTGTCGAGATAACACAAAATAACCTCCCCAACAAGGAAGGATCCGGGAAGGTACATCTTCGGTTTTGGCGGAACCCAGGGACATACACAACAGAGCGGAAGAGAAAGAACAGGATGATTACCCCAAACGTAGCAACGAGATCAAGAACCAGCAGGTAACCGGGGGAGGACGGGGACTCGTACGGACCCCAAAGCGGAAAACAAGAGGAAAGAACGGAAATACCCCCTGGAGGGGGAAAAGTCAAGGTGAACCGTATCTCAGGTGGGGGGTTGTTGGGGGAAAAAAAACTAAAAACAAAGACGGAACCTGTAGTTAAAGACAGGTTCAACAAACGATCGGGCTCGCCAAGGGTGGGGGAAAAAAATGGGGGAAAGAAGAACAAGGGAAAAATGGCCTAATCAAAAAAAAGGAAAATATGGTACCCAGGTTAGTCTAAAAAAGACAGGGGCGTGCCTCCCAAGCCAAAGGGGAAAAAAAGAACGTGCTAGGAAAGGGGGGCCGGGAGGAGCAAAAAATTCCAAAAGAAATTCAAGAGAGGGGTGCACAGCTTCCCAAGGAGGGGGAAAGATTGTCACTGAAAATTCCGGGGGGGGTTTTAGAAACAACCTAAGAATAAACTATTGGTACAAGTGGCAAAAACCAAAATACATACCCAAGGTCACCCTTTTGTTAAAATGAGGGGGGGAAAATTTAACGAAGAAAACAGGTGGGTGACTCAACGAAAGGAAGACAATAAGTGAAAACACAATGTGTTTGTAGAAAAGGGGGGATACGAAGGGGGTTAAAAAAAGGGGGGTCAAACTCAAAAACAAATTATATGGTAGACCAAACGCTTCCTAACCCACCGTTTTCAATCCCCCGTGGGGGTAACGCCCGACAGAAAAGCGATGAAAAAAAGCACAAAAAAAAAAAGTTCAAAAATCAGTTTAAGGCGACCCGGACACCACTAATTGCAGAGAACACTCGCCTCGTGCAGTGAGGAACGTTGCAGAAAGGCAGCACGGGGGGTATTCTGAGTGCCGGCAAACCATCACAACACGATCGGGAGGGGGTCTTGGGGTATCCCGGTTTTGGTCAAGACAAAACAAAGGTTAAATTACTTCACTGATCTGAAATCCAACATGTAATAAGGGGGGGGATAAACCACTCATTAGGTTCCGCGTGTTGACTAAAGTGATTGGTATGAAACCGAGAACATAACAAAACAAGAATCCAAAAAAAAGATTCTGGGAAGAAAACATCAGAGCGCGAAGGACTTAGGAAAGAGCCAAAAGTACTCTTGAATCAACAAGCACACCTTCCTAGAACCCTGCCTCAAAAGTACGAGAAGGAACGGAGGCGGATCGCCAAACAACAAGAAAATCGAAAACAAATTGGGGAGAACAGAAATTTCGTATTCAATTCTCCTGAATCAAGGGGGAATCCGAGCGGGGGCACCTGTTTGAAAAGGTCGCACAAGTATTGGGCTGGGGGAGGAAAAAAACCCAGGAGAAAAAGACGCATCTAAAAGGGGACAAAAAAAAAACGTAGAAAAAAAAGAGAGATATTAAAAAGGGGCGAGGGGTAGGTTTCCCTGAGTGGGAGAAACAGGGAGCGCAAGAAACAAATGAAATCCATTTAAAAAACGTATACAATCAACGGATCGATCAGGTCGGAAAAAAACGGAACGCTACCGTTTAACTATCGGACGCAAAAATAGAGCCCGTGAGGAGAGCGCCTGGTGGGGAAAGGGAAGGGGTACGCAACGACCGCAGGAACAATGGAAAGTTTTTACAGGAGGAATCGAAAAAAAAGTACGCAGGGCTCAGGAACGGGCTGAGGGAGATACCAATCTCGGGGGGGGGGGAGGGCGGAAGGGCACTCTTTTCGCCTATCCCCTCTTAGGTGAAAAAACAAAAAAAAAAGCTGCAAAATTCAGTGTAGAAAGACAGCCTTTGGATCAACGGCAAGAGGAGAAAAAAAAGAAACTCCATTGTTGGGTCAAACCTACAAAATAAACTAAACCTCCGGGGCGCAACTTTCCATAGCGGAGAGGGGGGAAAGGAAACTCGAAGAAAAAGGCCACCAATGGAGGTCCAAACCTGCTCCGCGAAAAAGTCGGGGAGCTGAGCCAGAGACGGGGGGGGGAAGCATCAGAATAAAAATGCCCCCTCGGAAAAAAAAGTGTATCAGAGCAGGTCTAGAGTAGAAGCCCAATATTTTGAGGAAACGTCACCACAAAATTTGTTGAGGACTCGGTCGAAGAGAACGGGGGGGGGGGAAGGAAAAGGGGAAACAATGGAGAAACAAATTAACGACAAGTTTGTTGCAAAAAGGGTCATCCGCCTAGGTTGGGAGTCCAGCCGTACAGGAAATTTTGAACACCTCCCGGGCAGGGACGGGTAGGGAGGTTTTTGTTCAAAGTCTGAAAATCGCGTTATCGGACGACAAGAAAACCACATCACGCCGCCGGCCACGAGGAACACAGAGTTGGCAACCAGTGAGAGGGGGGGGGGGGGGAAAAGTTTGGGGAAGAAGCAGAAAAAAAAAGCAGGACTTTTTTTGGCGGAAGGTCATGTGCTCCGGATATAACCGAACCTTAACACGTAGGAAAGGGAAGGCGGACAGGGAAACCGGTACTTTCATCAATCTGGGGGACACCATCTAAAAAAACGGTTCGAACTGAGAAAAAGACCGTCTTGGGTGCTTGGGGGGGCCCAGGGACCAAAAACCGAAGGAGGTCAAAAAAGGGATGTTCGACACACACAAGGCCCACGCGGGGCCAAAAAAACCCCAGGGTAACTTTGCAGGCATGTTTAAAAATTCTGTAGGGGCTGACTCTGGTGGCCAGAGGGGGCCAGGACGCTATAAGGAAACGGACCAGAAGAAAGAATAAGCTGGCGGACGTCGGGTGCGTTTCGCGTAGATGGTGGGGGGTGAGGAAAGGGGGAATCAAAAAAACCTACTTGGAAAAAGGAGACCGG
>Ga0179591_1335871_pt1 | contig 13892 bp, 12 predicted proteins | sample CZOMad2_1_08_16f_FD_182891 | JGI IMG/M metagenome (GOLD analysis project Ga0179591, IMG submission 182891) | Vadose zone soil fungal communities from Angelo Coast Range Reserve, California, USA - CZOMad2_1_08_16fungal (PacBio error correction) | ecosystem: Environmental > Terrestrial > Soil >...
TGAAAAATTGGGTGAGCGGCCGCAAGAAAAGGTCGCCCTGACTCACGAACCGACCGATAATGAGACCTCTGGGGACATGGGTCCGAGTCACGGGGTCACGGAAAGTGCGTCGTCAACGAAGGAAACACAAAGAGAACGCCTTTGGCAGCAAAACAAATACCAGTAAATGGGCAAATGCTGTTACGATCAAGACCTTTGAGGAGAAATCTTCCTGAGACAGGCAGGAACGGCCGTTCACGCTGGGGGTGGCTAAAAAAAGAACCAAGGGTACCTCCAAGCGGGAAAAAGACTCAAATTGGTTGGTCCCAGGGTGAGGCTGCGACTATGTACTATTAATGAAATAAATCAAGCCGTAAAATAAGGTACACTAACTGGCCTGCGGCAGTCCCAGTGGGCCCTGTTCAAACACACAGGGGGGGATGATCAAAAACACATCCTGTACCCCACGATGTCGCCAAGACGCAGGGGGGGAAAGATGAACGGTGGCGAGTGGTGTCATGAGGATACTTATGGAGTCGTAAGAAGGACACAAATGACATCAGAAAAGAGACAGAAAGGAAGGAGAAAAAAGGAACTAAGAAGGTGGGAAAAAAAAACACCACGTGCAGGTGGAGGCATGCAAGTATAAAGGCGCTGCAGGAAGGCGAAGGGTGAGGTGGAAACATTGCTGTACACTGTGGGAAGAAAGACCGCAGTGGCAATTGCCGGTCTGGGACAGGGAGGTCCCACTACCGAGGACCCCGACACGGGGAACTGGCGCTGGCCGGATGTTTAAAATAAAAGGGATGCATGATAGTTTTCTGAGAAATTAGTAAAAAACCGAGATAAACATAGGGGAGAGACATCGAAAGTAAAGTCTTCCAAGGGAAAGTCAGACTGCATATAGACGAGGGAGGGAGGAAAGGCCCTAGGATCATCAGTCTCAGAAATCTCGCTACCAGATGAGGAAGGGGGGATGCCCAAAGCGATAGAGCAGCGACGCAATACCCCATTCGGGGGAACAAGATTGCCGCACGGAAAATTGGCGTGCTGGGCCAAAAGGCGTACGTCTTTTACCCCAAAGGGGAAGGACTAGATACAGACTGGACAGCGAGGAGGAAAGAAGAGACAAATGCAAAGTCAGTGGGGTAAAGCGCAGGTGGGATGAGCAGCAGGGAAAGGAGAATAAAGATCCAAAACCCCAAACCCCCGAGAACCCAAAAGGTGCTAACATTTAAAGGTGAATCAGGCCGCCGGAAGGGCACGAAAAGGAGAAGAGACCAGAAAAAGCGGGCAACACACGGCCGGGTATCGCTGCCCAAGGGGAAAGAAACTATCAAAAAAGGAAGAGGGGGGCATTGGACCACCCCCAAAGCAAAGGCCGCTTGTCACGAGGGGCGACAGGTCAGAGAAATGGGGAAGACGGAGCAAGGAATGTCCCGGGGGGAGCGGGGGGGGGGGGGCTCCAGGAAGAAAAGCATTGCCGTCCTATCCGGTAAGGACAAAATAATCGGGGAGGAAATTAAAGGGAAGGGGGGGGAGATCGGTAAAGTTCAAAAGGGTGAGCAAATTTCCAGATGTAGCGTTCCCCATGCGATAGAAAAGCGGAAACACTTCCACAAGTCCAGTGAGGTCCAAACCACAGACCACAGAAAATGATGGGAGCAATGAGCGAGACAACTCCACACGTAGAAGTTCGAAAAGCGGCTCAAAGAAAGTATTGGTGGGGGGGGGTTGTGGGGGTTTTTTTTTGGGGGGGGGCGTCGTAAACCACTGACAACTTTTTACTTCATGGACCGAGGCGTTCTCCTGGGTTAAACAAATGGTACGATGGCACCTATCGATCAAGAGAAACTGAAGGAGAAAACAGAGGGGATCAAGGTCCAATAAAGAGGGTGAGGAGACCGTCGAAGGACACTTCGCAGAAGGGGGCTCAAATGGCGGGGACAAATCGGTGGGGAACAACAGTAGTCAAAAATCAGAACACGGAAATTACATGGTGCGAGACGAGGAGGGGGGGAGGGGGGGCGACCTTTTCGCCAACGAGAGCGAAAGGGAATTTGCACATTAGGTAATAAGGAGCTGAAAAAAGAAAAGCGTCGAAAAACTTAACTGCAAAAAGGAGACCACAGGTTGGCTCACAATACTCGCACAATCAGAAGACAAAAAAGAGAGTTACCGTGCCACACATGCACAGACCAACAATTTCCGGACCCGCGCAATTGGGGGGGCGTGGAACAGGGGGGGGGCCGAAGAAACACGGACGTAAAGTCGCATTTCGGAGAAACATAAAGGTCTGACAAGGTTTGGCCCCCTGGGGTCACGAGGCCAGGGGTGAAAACGACTAATCGTTTATGTGAATGCTGGCCACGGAAAAACGTCCCCCAAAAACAGCCGTAAAAAAAATAAACCGACACAGGGACAGGAAACTATGCTACACCAGAACGGAAAAAAAAGCGGCTGAACGCTAACGTCGGGGTTTCGTGGTAAAGGAGGGACGTCAAAAGGAAAAAAGAAAAAAAAAAAAAAAAAAAAAAAAAAAAAAAAAAAAGGACGAAGTTGAAAAACACCTGCTGATGGAATGGTCGCCCCAAAAACTAAAATATGGACGCGACACGCCACAGGTCGGAATCAGCGCTTGTGGGTGAGGGAACTATATAATGGAAACTGCACTCGCAGGGAAGGAATTGGGTCAGTCTTGTTCGCAGGAAAGAATAGCAAGAAGTCGTACAAAAAGGCTTCGTAAAAGAGGAGGGGGGACTCAATCCTACACGAAGCACAACAATGAGGTCAAAGAGGGGGACCCCGTTTCTTCTGCCCACGGGGACCGACCTCGCAGTAGACTTGGAAGTCCCCTCGCGCAATAATAAAAACAAGTGCAAAACGAAAAAAAAAAAAAAATCGGAGACAAAGAATCAATACGTAATGAACAAAACCCTGAAGAACCGTTTCTAACCGGGCCGGGTCCACTCAAACTGGCAGAGAGTCCCGCCAAAATCAGAAAATCAAAAAAACGAGCCCGTTTCAAAGAAATCAAAACAGCTGGAACAAAGACATCATAGACAAAGTGCATGCTGACATGCATACTAGTCGGTTTCGCGACGCAGTCAAGGCAAACAAACTCATCAAATTTCGACAGGTATGCCCATAGAAACACCGCAAGCGCAAACTCAAAAAAACCTAGACGAACCTGCAATCCACACCTACAATCATCCGAACCATAAGGCTCAAACCGGGAGAGGAAATTGACTCAAAACCGGAAAAAAAACCCGTCAAAAGAAATGGGGACAAGGGGGGGGGAGCACGGTCTCGGTGGAAGACCACACACCGACAGGGCTGGAGAAAACAAAAAAAGGAACAACTCCTCTGTGGAAAGGTATCCGAAAGGTCACACATACACAAAGGGGTACTGAGAGTTAACGGGATGAAACCAGACTACAGACAAGACGCAAAGTGGTAGTGCGCGGGGAAACGTCCAGCGAGGTACCGCGTCCTCTGTCAAAAAAAAAAAAAAGAAACAATGGGGGAAAAAAGTGGCACAACGGACGGAAGGACAATTCGACGCGCATAGCAGGCGGGCCCTAAACGGGGGCCGAGGGGGGCAGCAGTGGAAGTGTCAGGGGCAAGACGTTTCAGGAATCATGGAAGAGAACCACAACACATGGGCGCATGGTCGTTCTTATGGTGGGTGTATTAGTCGCGTTATTTGTAGAGCAGGAAGGTCGATTGAGGCATCATCCTGATATGATGCAAACCACTCAAATACCCGGTTTCATGTCAAGGGGAACCAAGGCTAGCAAAAGGGGTCTGTCTGAGTAAATCAAGCTGAAGTAGTGGGCCAAAAAAAAACCGGGTGCCGGGTCGCGCAGGGAGGACACTGAAGGGGATTGAATCCCCCTACAAACAACTAAAAGGGTTCTCGTTCCATAGAGGGGACGGGACCGTCATAAGGTTACTTTCAGAGCCACACACGAGGTTCCTGCATATCCGGTTCGAGTCAAGAATCCAAAAGGGGGACAACGAAACCGGAAGGGGTGGTACGCAGAAGCTGTCCTGGTTGGCGAGCCGGGGGGTAAGAAAACGTAAATACAGCGCGGGTGGGCTTTCTCGACTCAAAGGAGTGGGGGGAGAAAAAAAAAAATTCGAAAATCGAACTTGGACCTCACTCCAACACCGAACTTCAAGGAGACCAAGAACACACAGACAGAGAGTCCTCCAAGTCCCAAAAGGAAATATACTCGGGTGCCAGAAAGGGGGGTTGCACGCTCTCGAGAGAAAAAAAGAAAAAGAGGTCACCCTCGCGCGGGTGCGGGACGTCCTTCATCTTGGCGGAGGGACGAGCGCCGAGACATGGGACCTGGAAGACTTCTGGGGGATAGGCCCCAGGAAGGTTTGAGGACCGCCAACATAAGGGGTCAACAGAGTAAAAAATAAGCCACGAGCCCTCATGAAAAGTGGACATTCCTGGGGGCCGGGACACTAAGAAGGTGAGGCCCAGATGGCCCTCTTGGCTGAGGGTGGGGAGAGACACACACGACGGGGGGGGCCGGAGAGGGTGGGCACTTCAGAAGGCGGGAGAAGGTATCCGCTCAGGGGTGGGAAAGTCCCCATCTGATTGTTGGTTTATATAGAAAGACGGCACTTGTAAAAAGTAGAGTTAAGGGGGTGAACGAACGACACGGACCCCGCGAAAAATCGCCGAAAAAGGAGCCGTCGGTGGCAACCTTGCAGATTTCAAGAGCGGGGGACCTCGAGAAGAGACAAGGAGTGCGCAAGCGAGCAGCATGGTGGAGGGATGAACGCACCGAATGGGGGGGGTTGAAGGACTTGCCCCAGGGTCCATAGAAGGGTGACTCGGGGACTGCAGAAAAGGCGGGTAGGGGGGGAATTGTTTGTCACAAAGAAACTGAACAAACCGCTTAAAATCTCTGGGGACTGTGGGGCGGAAAAATAGGGGTGTGAACGGGGCGAAAGCGGGGAAGTCTAGCGAGCCCTTGGGTATCAAGGGCCAGTTGGGCAGGGTGGGCTCCCATTAGAAGCAGGGGTGTGTCAACAAGACACTCAGGAGTCGAGAAAAAGCAACGGACATTGAAAAGGAACACCGGGCTGGGAAATGCAAGGTCAGGACATAATGTGAGCGGACACACGTGGGGGGTCAGGAGCGTGGTCCGGTCCAGAAAGCTCGAGTAAATCGTAGCACCGCGATGAACCAACTTTACATACACAACACAATCCCACGCCTCAGCAGGGCGCGATGCAGTAAATGCACAAAATGTGGGGGAAAACTACATAGGACCCCTTACACTTAGAAAAGGAGGAAACCCGCGTACTCGAACCTGAAAAACATGACATCAGATTGGCACCCTTTGGAAGAAATCGGCGGCGAAAGGAGGGACACGAGTCGCCATCTTACATGTTTAAATGAAAAAAAAGGGGACAATCGATGATAGCTAGGGCCGTGCGAAGGTGTCTCTGATGCCTGTGTTCTACAGAACCTCTTTATACACTGGGACAGGGGGCGGGACTTCGGCAAGTACCAAACCAGTAAACTGTTGTAGAAAAGACAACATTAACCACGAGGAGGCTAAAAAAAACATCAAGAATAAGATGGCCTCTGTGACACGGAAACACGACAGGGAAAAGGAAGAAAAGATCATCCAGTTACCGAAGGAAGGGCTGTTAATTCATGGGAGGGAAGCAGCAAAACAAGTACCGCCGAGATGGCGAGAGAGAGTACGTGGATTCCACAAGAACGGGTCCGGAAAAATCAGACCGACCGAATGTAAATAAAGCGCAGGTGGGTATGTGGCAGGGCACATGCTCCTAAGCGAGGGGGGCCTGCATTAGGATAACCACTCAAACACATCATGGCGCCGGCGAATTCTTTCGGGTCTCAGAATGGGTTGTGCAGCGTGACTGCGCGAACAAGTGGAGGAATGGGAGAGGCCGTCGCGCAGTCTCGAGTTGAACAGGGATCCGAGAAGCTAGAACAGATCCTCTAAAAATGCCCGGTGGAAATAGTAAGGGGGTCAAAAAAGGTAGGCAGCAGACTGGGGGAAAGGATGCACTAGGGAAACAATGCGCGGTGGAAAAAAAGACCACGCCAAAAAACCGTCGCCTTACATACTTGGCATGAAGACGCCCCACAACCGGGTAGAGAAAGGGCTTAAACTGCCTTTTACCCCACGGTCCCAGCTCACAGGGTGAGGGCGAAAGGGTCAGCTCGGTGTCCAGTAGGAATGTATTGTGTGCAAATTGGGAACCATAAGCCCCCTGGGAGAAAAACTGTAGGGGAACGCCATACAGAGTGCCAAAAAAGGGGAGGGGTGCCAGTCTGACAGGGCAATGGTCCTGGAATTTAGACGATACTAGCGGCACTGAAAAAATGACCTCAGGAGGAGGATGGCCTGTCACAAAAAAAGTATTAAGGTAGGAAAAACAAAGGTGAAGTAAAGGGTAGAGACAAAATAGCGGGTGTGAAGGCCAGATGCGGGGAAAACGAAAAACGGGCGAAGCACAAGGCCGGCACACCAGGGTACATTGGACAACCTATAGTTGGCCATTTTCCAAAAAAATGGCAAGAGGAGGTACCCGTGAGCCAAAAACCAGCGTAAAAAAGGGCGGGAAATACGCAGTCGTCAGTCACTGAGGGGGCAATCGCCAGAGGCTAGACCACTGCCGCACGAGACGGCCCAAAACAACAGAAAAAACCACCCAAGGGACCCTATGTACCCACCCGCCGGTCCTAAAAACAAGTCAGGTAGTCCCGCGCGTGAGAAAGAATCGTTGAGGGAAAAAAGGATCAGGAAACTAAGAGCAGAAAATCACAAGAACGTACACCACTGCCCGGATGTGTCCAAGAAACACACGATGATATTCAAGGATCAGCGAAGTAACATCAAGCGACGAAGTCCACCCTCCAAAGAATGCGGGGGACCCATGGAAAAGTCAAGAGAAATCAGCACCCAAAAGATTCTTAAAAGTCGGTACTGCCAACGAAACGTGTAGGGGTGTGGGATCGTTCAGAGTGATGTGGCGGGACAGGGGGACGGTGGTCGCTGTTGACAAGGAGCCGGTCAGTGCTGGAGAACATCTGGGCGGGGGGATCTAGTCACAATGGAAGTGGCCGGGAGGTAGAGCTTGGGTACAAAAAAGGGGGGTGAGAATGACTGTACAGGGGAGGGGTGGAAGGGTAGAGGAGGGGGCAGTCGAAAGACGGTGGCTACACCGGAAGAAAAAGGGAGAACGCGTAGCACAAAAGTACTAGCAATCACGGTCGAAGCCCACTCTCGTCCAGCATCCAGAGAAAAGAAGGCAGGGGCGCCGGGCCAACGCAATTTCCAACATTGAGTAAGAAATCAATCGTAAATGGGTGAAAGGGGGCGGCCGAAACTCGACGGGAAAGAAAAGGAAAGCCATAAGTCAATCGAGTGAGGTCCCGTACCCGAGATGCGCGTATCGGGTTTATGTACGAATGAGTTAGAGTGACTGGGTGCATGGGGACGCGAACGTCAAGGGGATACAATGGCACCGGTCGAACCACGTTGCAAAAAGGGTTATGGAAGGGGGATAACTTGGGATCAATGAAGATAACTCTCAATGTGTTAGGTCTCTTCCAAAAAAAGGTAAATGTAAGGGGGACACGGACACCAAAAGAAATGGGGGAAATGGACGAAAGTAAAGCCGAAGTTAGAAAATGTCTAGAAAAGCCCTACAGAAGGAAGTCCTAGTACGGGGCTTTCGAAGAGGACGGCATATGGACAGCAAGAAGGGGCCCAGGGGGGCAGAATCAAGTGAAGAGGTGTCCGGCCACAGAGAGGGGGGGGGCGGGACGACGCGGCACGGAAGGCTGAGGCAACCAAGAAGCGACGCGGCCGTTCGACCATGGAGTGGCCGGTAATAATCAGAAACGATTGGGTAAAAACGTGAAGTCAAAACCTGACTGGCCGATTCGGGGCAAGTAAGGAAACAAGGAACCGAAAAAATTCATACTTGGAAATAGGGGTCTGTCAAAGTGGCTAACGGGTGAAAAAAGATTCCACCGGTGGAAGAATGGAACCCCGAAATCCCTAATACAAAAACAGAACAACCCCAAGAGGACGGACGGTTAAGGAAGAGGGACTGGGCCCAGAGGAGGAGAAAGAGGGGATGGAAATACTACCCTGAAATCCCAAGCCAAGAAAGGGGCTGTTGAAGCGCAAAAAGCACACAGTGGAAGGCGGAAGCTGGATGAAAAAGAACGATACAACACGCGTAGGCAGTGAGATCCATTTCGAAAGAAAAAGTTGGGGGCGAAAAAATATGCGCCAAGACAGATAGAGTTGGGGGAAGGCGTCGTCTCAGGCGAGTGGGATTCACAAGAGGAACGGTCGGTGGTGGGCATCAAAACATGCTCAACCCAGGAAGGGGACCCCGGGGAAGTATGTGGCAGCGCCTCCCCGATGGAAAATGTAAGAAAGGCCACCTAAATCTCTGTGCTTATGATAACATAAAGTTTAGAACGCTGAAGCGACCTTCCCAGTAGTCATAGAGGGGGGTGCACAAATAGTAGTTCTTGCCCAAGTGGGCTTATTCAAGATCCTACTTAAGTAAGCAAGGGGGGAGACTATGCACAAGCATGGACTGGACAGCCCTCGACACCAGGGAGCTGCCTTAAGCCTTCAAGGAAAAGAGGCTGTGAGTCCCATGTAAAGGGAAATACCGGAGAAGAATGGGAACTGACCTAGCTATGTTCCTTTGGAAAAGACAGCAACACAACGCACAGACACTGGGGGGGTGCCCCCACAGAGCACAATATGCCCCATGCTCCTCGGCACAGACGAAACGGGGAGAGAGAAGGGACCGTTCAAAAAGAAACAGAACAAGGGCACCCCGTCCCCTCACGCAATGGGAAAAAAGCACTGGCGCAGGACGGAGATAGTCAGATACCGTGAAAAGACCAGTGGGTGGGGGTAGGTGCACGGGAGGAAGAGGGGCGATCAGGGCCAACAGTGCACTAAATAGGCGGTGGGGGAATTGATCCGGAACGGGACGAGGCCAACAACGAAGCGTGGGATTTGAAACCGTCGACATGTCTCATCGAAAAACAAAAAAACGAAACACTAGAGGGAAGGAGGTAAAATGTCCAAAAAGGGGGGAACCATTAGTGACAGCGTCGTAGAAAAAGGCGAGCGCACACTAGGTTGGACAACACAGGGTTAAAGCAGTAAATACGGTGGCAGGAGGAGGATCGCGAGGGGGGGGGGGACGTCGTTCAACGTAGTTGGCAAATTGGGAAAATGTTTCACCGAACGGGAATGTGGGACGCTCGGGAAAGTTGTCTAAAGCGATAGGCCGGGGGGTTCGTGCGGGGTCCAGTTTCATTTTGGAGGGGGTTGGGTGAAAAGTAAAGGGGGCTGAAGCTCTCTACAATGTCGAGGGCATGGGCTGCTGGAGTGGTTTCAATCGGAACTACTGGAGAGGAGCTTTTGAAAGGGGGAAATAAATAGGCCCGCTTAGACCAGGGGCGGAAAAACACTCAAGAATGCGTCATGCCCGCCAAGGTATCTGTCCGGGGGGGAAGGAAGAAGACTGGGGAGTGACCCGGGAGGGACGGTGGGGAGAGTTGTAAATGAAACAGCTCGAAGCTTAAAACGCACATTGAACTAGGGGCGCCTGGCCAGGAAGGAATAGGGTAATGCTCATCGGACTACGAGGTGGGCGTGATTACATGGGAAGAGGGGGTTCAAAAAAGGTTCCTGATGCATTGCGTTAGAAAGGTCGGACCTACGGCCAAGAGGGAGGGTGGGTACAGGCCGGTATATGCAACGTAGCATATGCTCTCGAAGTAGAGACGACCGCGGTCAGCAGGAGCGAGCGAAGAGGGTCCTGGCGAAGGGAAGTCTGTACGAAAGTGAACAACGGGAAAATAGTTATGGAGTATACTTGTAACCACTTGGAAATGTGAGGAGAAGAAACGAACTGGTCAGGGCTTCTGGACTCTAAAATATGCACCCGACGGGGGGGGCACATCTCGAGGGAAGGAGACCTCCAAGGGGCTCTTCGACAACGGAGCGGCCAACGGCGACGGAGACTCCAAGCACAACAATTAAAGACGTCCGCACGGGGCGCGTACTGAGATCACAGATAAAAAAAAAGTAAAAGGACCTTCTGGGAGGGTAGGGACCTTCTCAGCGGGGGACCAAAACTTGGACCCGCGTGATAAAGAGACCTGATTAAGACCTGGCCCTCACGTGCAAAAAGACCAATGCTGACGCACCAAAGTGGACCGCGTGGGTCAAAGAAAAGCAGAGAAAAAAAGGGGTGTTACTAAGTGCGGGCCGAGAGCAGGAACTCTTAAACTTGACGAGAGGGGGGTGGTAAACTGGGTGGGGGGGGGGGAACAAACCATGTGGTAAGGAACTTCGCGTGCGCAAAGGACGTAACGACTCGGACACCTTGAGGATGCGACAAACAGGGCGTGGGAGAGGGCAAAAAGGTTTGGAACGACAAGATGGGATTGTAAAAGTCTTGGTCCCGAGAACACAGGAAAGGAAGGACGACTGGAGTGGAATGATTAGTGAATGGACGCGACAGTGGCCAACGACCTCAAGGAACCATCACGGTGAAGAGGGTCTGGGAAGAACTGTCCCTTGTGGGGGGGCAGGAAAACACAGGAGGCATGACGAAGCAAAGAAAGGCATGTCTGAGGTGAAAAAAAAAAAGAGGGTTTGCTGAGAGGGCTTTAAAAGCTCCGCAAAGCCGCGATAGGTGAATGAGGGAGAAGGGGCAGGGGTGGTCGGGGCTGTTTGGGCGCACAGGCTGGGGACTTGTATGACCAATGGTGATACAAATGCACTGTACATTAGTCTCCCTCGGGAAGGAGTATGGTAACTATCATTAGTAGGGGGGACAAGTTCAAGTTGGACGGCCGTTCAGTTGGAAGTACGAGAAAAATTGTCAGTCCTCAAGGAAAACCGGAAGGGTTGTCGACTAAAGGGGTAAATATGTGGAGGGCTGAGTGATAGGGACCACTGCCTATCAGAAACGACCGAAGAGTCAGGAAGGGTAAAAGACAGACTGCGTAATTGTGTGGTACACAGGTCGCTTGGGACGGGGGGATCTGTTTCCCCAAACGGTCGAAAGCGGACTCAGCTGCGCACGGGAAAAGGAACGGTGAGTTTAACGGGGCTAGGGGGTAAGGACCCCTGTGTGAAGCTAAGCCGAACCAGCGAAGACTTCAACACATCACGGAAGAAAACTGCGGGGGGTTAAAATGAAACAAACGCCGGCAGCCACGGTGCGGAACCCCCTGCCGAACCGCGGAGTGCTATAGAAAGAAGGGCGGGGGAAACGGGGGGGGAAATTCATCAAGGAAAAAAACCGGCTTGGGGAACCTTTGAGGTGCCCTTCCAAAAAAGATGGCCAACAGTCTAAAATGAAAGTGTTCGCCCGAATCTGGACAAGGCCACAGCCGAAGAAAAAGTTACACTATCCATCAAGAAGAAATCTTGGGGAACCGGGGAGGAGGGAGAAATCTCGAGATATTCTCTCAGAGTGAAAAAAAGGAAAAAGGAAACTGGAAGTCGGACACCAGGAATGAAGTCTAGAATGGAACATAATGAAAGAAGACTAAGCATGGAAGGGAGGATTAGCCCTGGCGGAAGGCTCTACCTGTGGAGTCTAGTGGCTGAGCGGCTATTGAGGGGAAAAGGAACGTGGTCAAAATCGACAGGGGGGGGAATCATATAGGTAAGTAAACTTTTAATACGTAAGTTTGCAGGGTAACCGGAGTGCACGGAGAGGAAAGGAGTACTTATCTGAAGATGGGGGGGAGGCCAGTACCTTGAGAGACCCAAAAACGGACATAGAGGGGGGGGAAGCTCCCCCTGAGGGGAAAAGAAACGAAAACGGGGGGTTTGGGCTTCCCAGTTCCCGTTGCTGGTAGGGTGTTAGAGACTTTCGAGAGAGGGTTGACCAGGTGGGACTGGCGCATCGAAAAAAAAAAAGGGGTGGACAAGGAAAGGGCTGAGAGGCTGGGGACATACAACCGGGGGGGACCAAGGCTGCTTTACTTGGAAGGGTGGTAGTCTGGAGCAATCGGGCTGAGGGAGTCCTAAATAAAGCGATCAACATGGAGAGAAACACAACGTAACAGGAGAGGGGATTCAGAAAAAGAGAGAGAAGATAAGACAAGGGAACGGATTAACTTTAGTACACGCCTTCTACTAGAAAATGTAGGGGGGGTTAAGCGACCCGGGAGAATGGTTTTTGCGAACAGGGGAAACATTTCCTTGTCTGGAAGGACCTGACGACCAATTGGTTAGGGGAAACTTCCGGGTGCTTTACCTTAAGAGCACTGAACTTAAGTCCTACACAAACTGTTCGAAAAAGAAGGGCCCAGGGTTGGATATCCTGGCTGGGGTTCACGGAGTGTGACGGGTTATGTGAGCACCGGACAGGTCAACTATCAACAGGGGGTGGGTCGGAGGCCCCGGTCACAAGGATAAACTGCCTGACTTAGGACAGAATCCGAACGGGGGGGGGGGCTGCAGCCTCGAGGTCTAAGCCCGGGGCTTGCCAAGGGCCTCCGTGCGAACTAAAAAGTCAGCAGGGGCCACACGGGTACGCGCCCGGGCAAAGCGCGGTCGAGAAAAGCCGCCCAAGGGAAGACCTTCACTATTGCAATTGGGGTTAAAGAAAGAGGGGACCTCTCGTGGGCAAGAGGACAAGGAGACGTTTTGTGCCAAAAAAGAGGGACTAGTAGCCCGATAGACCAGAACTTGCCGGTCTGAACTCACAGGCGCAGGGGGTCGTGCGACAACAGGCTGCCTTGTCACAGAAGGAGATCCTCACCGTGTCCGGGTGGGTTAGACGGGTAAATAAGGTAAAAATGGTTAGTGGTTCGGTTCCCGGAAAGGGTATCAAGGTAGGGGGGAGGAAGATATGGGCTAAGGGTCAAATTACCGGCTCGAGATGCGAAGGGGACGAGCTACTTCCAGTGGGTAGGGGAAACAATTAAAAAAAAACAATCGAGCGGGTCCCTTACGACCTTAGGGAAACAGTAGATCAAAGGGAGCATTGGTTAGGGGAGCAGTACCTGGCGGAACGTCGCCCCAAAGGCGCCCTGTCGCGAAAGAAAGACTGCCGATAGGGGGGGGGGGAGATTAAGTACGGGTTGAATGGTGAAGAAGGGAATTTGACATCGACACTGACTAGGAATAGCACACAGCAAGAACGTTAAGCAAAGTTATCACGGTGGCCCCCGAGAAGTGTGTGGTGTACGTGCAAGTGTAAGTCAAAGACAAATCTCGCTGTAAGCCGTGGCGTTATAAAAATCTTTCACACAAAATGCGGTATACCGGTGGGAACGGGACGCCAGGAAAGGCCCCTATTTTAAAAAAGAACTAGACCACCGCCTCGCGAAGGAAAGTAAAAAAAAAGCTACACGTGACCTGAAAAAAAAAAAACCTGACAAATATTAAAGCCCGACTCACCGGGAGTGACAAAGAGCAGTCTGGTCGTCCGGAAAAAAAAGGTTGATCGACTCGAACAAGAACTGCTCAGGGTGGTAAGGACAAAAGCGGAGGGGGGGCAGTCAAGGGATGAGATGGCAACCCTGGGGGTGGAGGATCGAAGCATGGATATTCAGAGGGCACGGATCACGGGAACTCGACCTGATAAGACTGTGGAGGGGACGCAAATCGAAGCAGGGGAAAACAGGCCGGTGAGGAGACAATGCAAGAGGCGACGGAAGGGTTAGATAACTACCCGACGTTAAAATGGAAACGTCAAATCCAAAAACACGAACACAAATGGGGAAACGGGGAGGGGGGGGACAGGAGCACAAGACAGACTTGTCTTCGCTGGCGAGATTAGGGAAGGCCGGACCGGGCGAGTCAGTAAGTCAAAAAATCAGAAACGGTTTGGAGAGG
>Ga0179591_1325791_pt1 | contig 13891 bp, 12 predicted proteins | sample CZOMad2_1_08_16f_FD_182891 | JGI IMG/M metagenome (GOLD analysis project Ga0179591, IMG submission 182891) | Vadose zone soil fungal communities from Angelo Coast Range Reserve, California, USA - CZOMad2_1_08_16fungal (PacBio error correction) | ecosystem: Environmental > Terrestrial > Soil >...
AAAAGCCCCAGTTTCGTAGGGAGCGAAACTTAAAAAAATGATCGGCAGGAGAGGCGAGACAAGATCAGTGACTTTGGTGCTCGGTAAAAAACAGGAGCAGGAGGGGAGGGGAACGGAGAGAAGCAATTTCCTGACTCGGAGAGGTTTTTGGGACTAATCTGGTGAACGTTGAACTGAAGGGAATCAACACGAAAGAGGCTAGCTGAAAGGGGAGGGGTTTCCCTGGGGTGAACGAAACGGACGATTCAAAAAAAGGGTTGCAAGACGGCGAAGAAGGCCGACGCAGGGTAACGGGGCATATCAGGGGGCAAACAGGGGGGAAAAGTTGGGGGAAGGGCGATCCCGGAACTGTAAGCGCCCTGGCTTTGGGGAAGGGGTAAGGGGTTTAGATTGGATTGATCACGCACAGCAGAAAAAACGGAAGCGGAGATAGGATGCGTTTCGTCGGCGAGGAGGACAACTTCGCGACCCTCGATGAAGAGAGAGATCCCCCTGTCGAAAGGAAAAAAGAGGAAAAAAGGCGTGGCTTAAAAGAAACTGGCCCGGCTGAAGTTTACTAACAAAGTAGAGGGGAAAAAAAAGGGAAGGGGAGATCCCAGGGGGAAACTCAAAATCTGACCGCAGAGGCTTTAGCAAAGAAGGGCGACTCTCTTCCGCCATTCGGAAGGGGACGACATGACAAGCAATATTGAAAAAGGAAAGATAAGGCTTGTTAAACTTCGAGTGACAGGACAGGAGGTAATATTACATCTTCTCGAAAATCCGGAGGTAGAGGGGGGTCAATTGATTCTCCCAAAAGATGAACAAAAAGGGGGAGGAAAAAAGATCAGCGAGGAAAGAGGGGATGGGGCGTCGGGGAAAACATTTGATGGTTAAATAGCGGGGGGGAAAGAAGGGGACAGAAATTTGGGGGGGTTTTGAGAGCAATAAAAAAGGAGACCACTCGCTGAACGTGTTTGCCGATCCTTCGAGGGGATAGAGGGGATCCTCAGGGGCATTGTGCAAGAGGGGACCTTTTTGCGACGGTACATGAAAAGAGCTCCGGAGACACTTCACTAAATTCTTCGAAGGAAAGGCCGATTGTTAGGGAAAGATATTCAAGGGGTTATTCACCGGGGGGAAGCTCCGGTTCCAAGAGACAAAACACATGAGAATCCAAAGTCGAAGGAAAAGCTAGCGTAACGAAACGACTTCAGGCGGACCCAGGTAACAAAAGGGGGAGGGAGGAGGGATCTAAGACGGAAACAACGTGAATCGTGGTAGATCAAGAGGGGTCAGAAACGACACCCATCACGATCCGGCGCTTTGCATAAGAGAGGGGGCCTTGTAAAGTTGGACATCAAAAGGAGATAAATAGCGGAAGACTCAGAGGAGTGGCTCTAGGACTCTCTAACAGGAGTGGGGAAGGTAGGAAGTAGGGAAGGTCTGAAGCGGCCGGAGGTGGGATTGTCCATAGGGACGTACGAGATTAAAAAGCGTTGGCCGTGCAGGGATAGTCTAGCAAGAGGGGATCGAACCACGATCAAGGGGGGTCACAAGGGAGAGTCCACTATAAAAAAGGAAGAAAAAAGGTTCGAGGTAAGGATGGGAGTGTGTCAAGCAAATCGCCACAAGTCCCCCTCGCTACGTCCTGGAGTTTTGAGGGACTACTCGACAACCCAAAATAGAAGGGAAGTCACAATCGACAGCTTAAAAAGGGGTCTGGCGAATAAGGAGATGATTCGCCTCCGAAGAGGATGCAAATTAATTTCACTCGGGTACAATTCCTATACTAGGCACCACACTGTGGAAGGGACAATGGACGCGTACGTCAGAGAAGGAGTTTTCTCAGCTTGATTCGATAAGGAACCACCAATGACACCGCCGGTTTGACAATACTGGGTGGAAAGGGAAAAAAAGGCCCAAGCTAAAAAGACGCGAATAAGAATGGGGGGGGAATAAGGGTCGGGAGAACTTACTGAAGAAAGGTAAACCTAGTCCACAACAGTAGGAAATGAACGGTAGAAAAGGGGAAATCAAGGTAAAATTTAGTTGAGGACGCACAAGAGAACGGGAGGGAGGAGGGACAAAGGAAGAGGTCTTCTACCTTCCATGGATCTGGGGCTCTTCAGAAGGGAATGAAAGGTAGAAAGGCTGGACTATGGGTCCATTCGAAATCGTAAGAACATTTGTGGGTATAAAAGAAGGACGGGGTACCACGTAGGGAAATAGGAAGTACTCTAAAACAGTCTTCCCGAGGGAGAGGCGAGCTGTGGCTATAGCTCTGAAGAACACGCGAGTTCTAATCGAGAGAAAAACGGGAATAGGGGGCAGACTAAAACAAGATATGCCTAGGGGTGTAGGGTTTGAGGGGGATGCAAAAATTATATCATGGGAGGTTCCAGCGGAGGGCACCGGAGGAATAGGGTGCCAGGATCCTGTTCCGGAGGTCTTTACGCGCGACAATAAAGGGGGGAGATATTCGACGATGCCAAACACTGAAGTTCGCATGACACCACCCGTGGATCTAAATCATGGGGCGTCGATAGGTGGCTCGGGAAAAATTGAAGTTCACGCGCGTCAACCACGTAGAGGGGAACTATAACAGAATATAGGAGGACAAAACGAACGCGGAAGGGGTAAACAATCTTGAGACCAAAAGAACTCTCCACATGGAAGGGAAGGGAATCCGGCTTGTTCTCCACAAGCCGATTGGACAGTTACTGCGGGAATTCGCGACAAAAAAAAACTTGTCTCCAGCTACCAAAAGAGGAGAAGGCCCAAGCGAGAGGGGGGGAAAAAAGGTTCCCAGTGGACAATCACGGATCTGGACCAGCGAGTAAGGACATATTCCATGTGTGCTGGCAGGTGGGCGAACGCGTACAAAAAAGAGACTTTGGGCCAGATCAGTGCAAGGGACGTCGGGCACAGTCTGAAGTTTGAAAAGGCTTGAACGGGAAAATGTTTGAAATCGAGCCCCCGAGCAAATGGAAAACATGATAGATGACGTCTTGCCCAAAAATCTAGGCGAATGCGTTGCGGATGGATGAAGAAACAAGGAGGATCAGCAAGAGGAACCAAGGGGTAACAGATCTAGTGCACAAGGAGGGCACTGTTTGCTGCTCCAAAACGGAATAGTCAGGCCGAGGAAAAAGGGGGGTTTGTCAGAGAACCACAGTCAACAGAACGGAGAGAGGGGGGGGGGGAACAGTCGCCGGGGTCTAGCGATGGCGCTAAGGAAGAGGAAAAACGGGCCTCAGAGGAAAAAAGAGCGAACAGCGGTAGAATAAGAAAATAGAAATACATTCTGGTCCTCGGAGGTACGGATCGATGGATAAACAGTCATTTAGTTAATGGGGGTTAAGGGAAGAGGGACTAAAAATTAAAAAAGGAGGGAAAGCGTTAGGGTGCGGGCCTAGAGCAATTCAAGCAAAGATGTAAGTCAAAAGAAAGATAGGGCAATATGTGGGCCTATTGGGGGGAAAGCACTCAGGGGGCGTCCGGAAAGGGAGAGAAGCGGGTTAGAGGGGGGAGGGGAGCCGACTAGGGCTTGATGGAAAGGTTTTTCAAGCGGGGACGGAGGTTCTAAACGACCAAGATGACACCAAGCTTGGATCGGAAGGAAAAGTTCGGAGGGGGCGAGGGGAAACCCAAAACTTTTCCGGGGAAGTTATAGAAAAGTGGCATACATTTGGGGGGGGTTTAATCTAATGGCGCGAACACCTCGAGAAGTAGCTTCATTTGAAAGGAAAAAGAACTGAATGGTCAGGCAGGGCCAGGAGATACCTCAGGGGCCTTTAACAGGGTTTAATTTACAGAGCCAAGACCTGCAGCAAAAATCTAGTTCGTTAAGCTGGGAAGTTTGAATGGAAGGGGATAGTGGGGGGGCGGGAAGGATCCTATCAAGGTCCCCCTAAAAAAGGAGGGAAATCAGGCCGGGACTGAGCGACGTGGTCTCTCGAGTGGGATCAAGAGGCGTGGGCGCAGGAGGGAATGCGGGCAAAACGTGAGAGGTTCGGGATCTCTAGGACTCGGAAAAACGACCCACAATAGCCGAGACCGGGGGGAGGATCCTCGGTTTGGGAAGGTAAATATTTAGCAATACAAAAGAGATATTAATGCGTAATACCCTTGACTCAAATAGGAAACTCAAAAGGGGAAAAGAGAATAAGGATCACTGAAGAAATCAAGGGGAGCCAGCCGCATCTCGCGTGGGGGGGTTTCCCTCTTCCTGGCAACGGGAAGGGGAGATCCGCGAAAGGGAATGTGGACCTCGAGTTATTCCCTAGCGACGGGAACCGGGCTCGACTTAGAGAAAGAGGAGAAACTAGGACAGGATTTGCTGGGGGAAGGGCCCCCCGCGCAACACGCCCGAGAGGGAGTTGCAAAAAAAGGCCCAGATTGTTTGAGGGAAAAAATAGCTCTGACCGAGACGCATAAAACATCAGACCACTACCAAAAGCGCGAGAAGGCGAAAGTTCATAAGGGGAGGAAAGAGGGCATGTAAGATTAAAAAAATCTGGAATTACGAGATCCTTAGGAAAGGCCACTGGAGTCCTCGGGGAAGCGTACGGCACCTCTTCTTGGGTCGAGGAGGTTCTTACACAAAATGTAAAAAAGGTTCCGCTATCGTACAATCAAAAGTGGGGGGTAACCACAGAGAAAAAACCCACGGGCTGGCCCTGCGCGAGAAAAAAAATTTTTCATGGGGTCGGATTAAAAGCATATGAAAATCTCCATGCAGGTCATCCTTCACGGGCGGAGGGAAGATTCACTAAGGGAAAGGGAACTCAAGAAGGGGGCGTCCGTTAGAGGGCGGTGCGCCAATAGTCCAGGGGCAGGCGTCCAAATATGCGTCGGACCAGATCTTTATGCGAAGATAGGGGGAAAAGGCCTAAAAGGAGGACGATGGGGTCATGAGAAAGAGGTTCAGAGAACAGTTGTTAGATAAAATGGAAGGGGGTTAAAAATCCTAGGGAGACTCTAACGGTTCAGTCAGACTGGAAGAAGAAGTGGTCGTCGGGCTAGTCATACTGAGTCCGCGAGTAGTCTCGACGCAGCCGGGCAACCGCTCTAGGTGGGCGCTCCGTAGGCTATCGAGCAGAAAACGAGAGATAGGAAAAAGAACAACCCAAAAAAAACAACAAAAAAACGCTCCCAACCCCACAAAAAACCCGCCCTCCAAAACGAAGAGGAGGGGGAAGACCAGAGATAGCCGGCAAAAGAGGAACGACTTTTTCACAAAGGATCACTGTGGAAAGTGTCGTGTTGACGCGGTTTTCATATTCGCCGATCCAGGGACTCCGAAGTGGAAATGAAGCACCGCCTTGGCTATCAGGGCTTATGCAGAAGTTGGGGAGAATGGCAAAAACTTAGGTGAAACAGGGAGGGCAAACCCGGGAGCTGTGGAAAGATGAAAAAAGTCTGCAAAGCGCGGTCAGAAGTCAAAACCATAGCCCACCAAAAAGGGGGAATAATTTGACAAAGGGATCCGAGCGGCAAGGAAATGACATTGTCAAGACGCGCACCCTCTCGAACTGGGGAAACTCTCAACACACCTGGCAAGAGAGGACAAGGGGAGGGGGGAAGGACGAAGAAGTTACGCAGAACGGGAAAACTTCTTAATCGCACACCAACGCGGATCCCGGACGATTCCAGGAATGGCTCTTGGGAAAGGTCGAACAGCGTTTTGACGCGAACGAAATAGGGGTTAGCAAAGCTCCGTGTTGGAAATCAGGGCTGTAAATTGAATGAAAGGGGGGGGGAAAAAAAAAAAAAGAGAGGGGGACCTAGCCATTATAACAGGGCTGCAGTCAATAGGAATTAATGGTGGAGGGGGGGGAAGGCCAAGCAAGATGGGGGGAAGAGTATTCACTGAAAGAAAACAGCTTAAACAGGAGAGACAGTAGGGCGAGGTTGGGGTGGAAGGGGATAAACTTGACGGTAACGGTAGATGGCGGTTGGCAGTATCGAAGGGGGGGGGGATTTTAGTCTTAACTCACATCAAAAAAACGTAGCCTTCACCTAAAAGGGACTGCAAGAAGGAGAGAATCAGTTAAGAATATCAGAAAACGCTGTAGCAGAGAAGACAGAGGGGAAGAAATTCGTCCGCTTCAAAAAGTTCGGATTCCCCGAGGAGGGGGGGGGAGACGTCATTAAATTAGATTGGGGGACTCAATTGCACCTAGGAATTTGCGAAGGGAAAAAGAGACACAGAACAGTTCAGTCCATTTCAGGCGGCATAGAGGGGGGGACAGCGGATAGGGGAAAAAAATAACGGCTTCCTAACGGTGGGAAGAGAAAGGAAGTCTACGGAGAAGGAAGGATGAGTTGACGAGTGTTTAATTATGGAAGGGGAAGGTGAAAACTAAAAGCCATGCGGATCTTAGGACAAACAATGGGGGGATGTGCGGATTGGGACCACCAAATGGATGCATTTGAGAGACAAAAAGAGGAGGAAAAGTGGCACAAAAAGGTTGGGTGTGGAGGAAGACACACAGGATAATTCAGACCACTCGGAGTGGGAAAAACTACCGCAGGATCCGGGGTCGGGGGAAAATCCGGGCATTTCAAGACATTGTGGGCCTTCAAACTGATACCAGGAGGAGGAGGCGGGGGGAAGGGGGGAGGTTTGGTGAATCTTGGGCGATGGTTTAAAAAGTCCGCTATCGGGTTTTCAAGGGGGGGACGCGCGTCCAGGGATCCGGTCGCCTCAAAAAAGGAAGACACTTTGAAGCTTAAGAGTAGAAACGGAGAGTCAACGCAATACGTCCAAGGGGCTCTAAAAGAGGGACGGCCTAAGACTTAAGAAAGGTGGCGACGCACTAAGAGAGACAACCCGTCAAATGGGCAAGACCGACTAAGGGGGGGGGAAGCGTCGCATTTCCAGGTGGATGTCGCACACCTCAGATGTCTTATCCGGGAATTGGAGTCTAAGAGGAGGAGAGCAAAACAAAACGAGGAGATGAGAAAGGAATAGGATATGAGCAATATCTCAGGTGTGTAAAGCCTTCCTGTATTGCTCCAAGTTTACCGGAAACGGATATGCCACCGGCGTTGGGAGGGGCCTGAGTTGCTGGGGTCGAGGAGGAGCCCTCGCAAAAAAAAACGATTTTTGAATTCGGCGCCAAAGAGAAAACGAGTAAAAGGGGATTGAGGGGGGTTGGGCAAGAAAGCCGGGAAAGTCCAATCACGGTCACGGCCTGCGCTGTTGCGGTATAGGCTGAACAAAAAGAATAGTCAATCACATACGATCCCATAGGAAAATCGGCGAAGAAAAGGGGGTGGGGGGGGGGGGGATAGATCATAGAGAGCCTGTATAGACACATGTCAAAAAAGAGATACTTGCCCTGCGCCAGAGAAAGGAGTTCACGTCATTCAGAGGAGAAGGCGTGGGGGGGCGCTGTCGCGCTAACCAACTGGTCCTCCAAGCGAGTGAGGAGAGAAGGAACAAGAAAGGTGGTGTACACCCGACCCCACGGCCCACTGAGGGGAAAGGAGCAAATAAAGATATAGGGTCGGGAAATTTCCTCGGCCACCATCGCCATAAGAAGGAGAAAAAAATAGTAACATAAGAAACGGGTAAAACTAATTAACAGAAGGGTCGGGGGGATTTGCTCAAACCATATCCGGCCGGCGCGTCAAAAAAATATATTGCGTCACCTTCCCCGTAGGATAGAAGAGTTAGGGATAGCAAGCACGAGAAACGCCTAGAACTAAAAAGGGTGGGGGGGACAAGGAAAAGAGCTTTACAAGAGAAAATTTTTCGATAATGCAAGGGGTGATTCAGCGAGGGAAGAGCAAAAGGAAGCAACGAGGTCTTGGACGACACGGTGATAGCGTGCAGAGGAAAATTTCAGCGAGCGGGAGATATCATTAGACACCTGGGGAGGGCGATTTTGACTGCGACGGACAAAGCAAAGGAATCGCGAGGCTGGTAGCAGAAAAAAATTCGGGCGGGGGAATGAAGATTACCGCCCAAGAAAGGGCTAAGTCCAAACTTCTAACACAGTTTCCAAGGAGGAAGGGGAAAAAAGGCTGAGGGGTAAAGGACAGGATTCCCAGAGAAGATTCAGAAAGAGTCAGCGAGACCTTAGGGAAAAGACCTGGGAAGCGAGAAGGCATTATGTCGCAACTTTGGGACTATAGGCAACCCTTTCAAGGGACGCCTGCGTTCAAAAAAGGAAGGTGCGAAATTCGGCGCAAAATATCTTCACAAAGTCCGCGCTCGAACCCACAAAAAAAATGGGATAGGAGGGCCAGGGAAGGAAGAAGCCAAAGGAGAAAGTTTTAAGTGAAATTTCGCGACACCTGCCGAACTGTGGCCAAGAGAGATAAAACAACACGAAGGGGAGGAAAGAGATGCCAAAGGGGGGAAAAGTTCGGCGAATTCATTAATTGTCCAAGGGTAAACAAGCACGGAGGGGTCCGGAAAAGATGCTTTTGGTGTCGAAAGCCGGGGACCCAAAAAAGAAGTTTGCCGTCGGTAACCTTACGCCGAACTTACAGCAGCTGGAAGTGACGGTCCAAATATGAGGATGACAGAGGTGGGGAAAAGCATGAACAAAAGGGGGCGAAGAATTGGGTTTACTTGACATAAAAGCGAATCCGAACTGAAGCTGGATGCCGCACTCTTACGACGGGGGGGGGGAAAAGAGGGAACAATAAGGGTTTAAACGCAAGGGATAGAAGAAGACGGGAGGTGCCGTCAGAAGGGGTGTGTCTTTGTAGTGATCACGCACAGAAGAGGAAAAGAGATTCAGCTTTGTACAGTCGCCGAAGAGAAAAAAAGGAGCGCACTGACGGGACGAACCGCGGGGAAAATGACTATGGAAAAAAAACGCTGGCAGAATATAAAAACTAGAAGTACGCGTTCAGCTGAAAATGGAAGTGCCCGGAATAAAAGCGTCGTAGAAAATGAGGATGAAAGATAGGCTGGAAAAAAAAAAAAATCGGTCACAATTTTGGAGTGGCGTGGAAGGAGGATTCCCTAAAAGGCAAGCAGCCAAAATCGAAAATTACGCAAGAGAAAAACGAAGCAGAGATGGCGAAAAGCAGATCAAAGGGCGTTAATGAAGAGGGGGACAGGGTAAAAGGAGGGAGAAAGCTCGAAGGCGGAAGATGGGGGTGATGAAGTTTTACAAAAAAAGAACAGGCGGGGGAGAAAAAACAATATAGCTTGACTCCGCGCACAGCCAGTAGCGCCTTTGCGTCGGGGGACCAACAGTTTAATTGGGAAAACTGGAACATCGTGGACCAGACCTGGGTGGTGAAAAGAAAGCGCAAATCAAATGACGGAATACTGGAAAGGGGAAAGCATGAGACTTAAAGGGCAAGCGAGTGAGGGGGGTCCAAAGTTCGATTTAAAAGTGCCGGAGACCTTCTCATTGGGAAGATTGGGATGAAGGCATTCTAGGGGTTCGGAACAGAGTCAAATCCGGGAAAAAGAAAAAATCAAAAAATCAGTGCACCGGTCGAAGAGGGGGGGGAGACGGCGGGCGGCCCAAAACTTACACGTGGCGAGACTAAAAAAATCCCGTGAATCGTTGGAGCGCGATGAAAAGATATAAACTGAACGAAAAGACGAGAACCGCCGGGGAGCAGCTTTGGCCGGTGGGATCACACCAAGAAGGAAAAGAAAGACCCTGCAGAAGCTGATTCTCAACAAAAAATTAAAAGAATGATAGGAGTCCGAATGCAGCTCGGGAGTGGGTGAGTGACCTCTTTAAGGGGGGAAAAAGTATATCGAGACCACATCGGTCGCAGAGAGGAGGGACATTGTGGCTCGATGCTAGATAGGAAGATCAAGGGAAAAAACGATCAACTCGCCACCATTTTAGGGAAAAAGCCTACCGCTCAAAAGGAAACACGTCCTTGGGAGTAAATGCTGTGGTTGAGGACGGTCGGACCGGACCCGAAAAAAGAAGAAGAGGCAAAGCGCGCAACTTCACGAAGCGATAGAAACTTTAGGGAATTAAACCACAATGCCCGCGGGACCAAGAAGACGGATGTATGAAACACACAATGCAGAGAGGAGAATGAGTCAAACGTCAAATTAACTAATCAGCGGGGGGATCGGGGTGGAAGCCTTTACATTCGAATTTTGGTGACCACAGACGCGAGGGGAGGAGGTTCAAAAAAAGTGTTTGTGGGAACAAAACCTGACGCACACGCCCCACGGCGGGGACCTGCAGAAAGAGCAACCGGGGGTAGAACTCAAAAGGTTAAAAACCTCCGAGGGCCTTGGACGAAAGAAAAAAAGAGTCATGAAACCTGGACGGGGCACTCGAAGGAAAAGGAAGGGGAGATTGCAGGACGCAAAAACATATCCGGCAGGCGGCGTTTTGGGCTTCAGTTAAATGGTGAGGGGAAGTGAGGGAGAGGAACGGAAAACCAAAAAAAAAAAACAAAAAACCGCAAACATAACACCGCCACAAAAGAAAACGCGGGAAATTGAGGACCGTCAAAAGCCCAGCGAAAAGACTAAAACAAACACTCAAAACACAAAAGGGCAAGAGAAGACAGTACCCAACCCCAAGAAAAAACCCATCCACTCCCTCCAAGAAAGAGAAGAATCGAAGGAGTTGGTCATCCGCGAGCGTAACTAAACAGTAGAAAATGGACGGGGGGGGGATCAGGCAAAACGCAATGGAGGAAAGGAGGATCTGAGACAGGGGTTTGGTCGGAGAGGGCCTCTACAGAGAAGTCCGCGAGGGCAATCCCGCATCACAGGACACCTCGACTATATCGCGATGGGGGGAATCCTCAGGTTCATAAGGGAGAAGAGAATAAAATAGAAAAGACGTCAGCACAAGGGGAAGAGACGTTAAGGGGGAAATCCTGGAGATAAGGGGCAACCGTCTAACTACTTGGGGGAAACAAGTCGGGGAGTGTTTAACGCACGCAGCCGAATTCAACCGAGGACTTAGGGGGCAATATGTATTTTATCCGATGACAAAAAAGGGGGGAGAGCTATGGCGACAGCTTGCTTCCGAGGACACGCACACCAAAAACCAAGGTCAAGTTCTGCTTTAACAAAACGGAGCAAGGAGGCGCATCATTGAAGGGGGGGGGGGGGGGACACAAAGAGAGGGGACCACTATCAAACCAACACCATCAGCAAAGGTCGGTTCCATTTATGGCGCTGGGGGAAAGGGGGATCGAGTGTACGTTAAACCAAAAACACTATCCGAAAAGAAACAAAACGGAGGAGGATCCACAGGGACGCTAGGGAAAATAAGGGAAAATCGTCAGGGATCGGAGAAAAAAGCAGCCAAGGAAAATGCCATTGGCTAATTAGGGGGGTCAGGGAACTAGTTTGAGTCAAGGTGGGAAAGAAGATCATGCAAGAGTTAAAACTCACATCAAAGAGTGTTTTAAACAGGACTTAAAGGGAAGTGGTTGCCAGCTATCCAAAGCGAGGAGGGAATAGAGAAGTTTTACAGGTCAAAAAAAGGGGGGGGGGTAAAGCGGGAAGGAATGCCTCCATTCCTCTGGAAGGGAGGTAGAGCGTAACTAAGAGTTAAATTGGGGCACCAGTACAGGGTTACAGAGTGAAGTAAACCTGTCAAACCGGCGGGGAATGGGGAGATCGAAGGGGGGGATAGTTATTTAGAGAATGGACATACTACAGATCTCCGTGGGTCTCGCAACATTACGGGAGGCGAGAGCGAAGACGACCTCAAAAAAATGAAGACTAGTCCGAAAAAGATTCTACATAGAATCTGTAATAAAAAGGGAAGTGCCGGGCTATCTATCCCGCTAGAAAACTTGTAAAATGGTGTAAAGATCTGAGAAGGAATTGAAAGACGCTGGCGGTTTCCTCCCTTACCCTGAAAGGAAGAAAAGAAAGAATTCGTAATGTAAGGTACAATATAGGTTGCGCAGCCTTGACGTCAAGAGAAAGGAAGTTCCTTCGAGAAGGGGAGGAAAGGATAACGCGGGGGGCGTCGAAGGCGACCCGAGAATGGGAATGGCTGATTTAAGAAGGTTTTCAAACTAGGGGGAAAGAAAGGGGGCGAAACGACCTATGATCAACTTGAGAAAAACGAACGGGCCCAGTTAGGAGGGGGGGGTACCAAAATTATTAATTAGAAGACAAAAACGCGGTAAACTCTTTTGTTTTACCAAGAAATGGGGGGGGGGGGAGAGGAAAACTCATACGATTGCCGATTCAACCAGGGCCTAGAGGAGAGAGAGGGACAGCCGTGAAAGACCGGGTTGCGAAGGTAAGCCTTCGAAGGGACCTGAATCGCCTGTCCGCCATGGGGAGCGATTGTGACCTGCAGGGGGGTCATAAGGGAAGGAACTTGCACATGACAGAAACCAAAAAGATGAGAAAAGCCGTGTAACAGAGATCTCTTGCGGCGCGGCTGAAAAAAAAAAAGCATCGTTTCGCGGGAGCCGACGGAGCACACTATCGGTCGTCGCGGGGGGACCTCTACATCGACAGACGCATACAAAAAGGACCCGGAAGCCGTAGCTAGGTGGCGAAGGGAGCATCAAGAAATCAGATGTCAGTCGAATGACCAGGCAGCTTGGGAGATATCCAAGAAAGGTCAAAAAACACAACGGAGTTAGGAAAAGGAGAAATAGGTAGTATAGGCCGTGTCTGGACGAAAAAGATCAGGCGGTTGGGGATTTGCTAGTCAGCAAAAGACGGGGAGAGGAATTATTGAATTGGTGGATCTATTGGGGAAACCAAAACGAGACGGGAACAACGTGTTGCAAAGGAAAAGCCTCTACCTTAAAAACTGTTAGGCCAGAAACTGAAGGATCTCGGGGGATCAAGGGCAGTGGCTTCGATGTGGGGGTGGGTATTCTTTACCGAATCGAACGTCGAAAGAATCACCCGGAGAATAGCGGTAAATCCAGCGCCCCAGTCAGCAGGAGAGGAAGTACCGGCAGTGATGCATGTGAACTCACAATTAGCTGACAATGCCAGAACTTAGGCAGCTCAGGCTAACGGAGGGGCCACGATCGGACGTCAAAAAGCGATTAGAGGGGAGAAAAAAAACAAAGGTTCAAATGCCCAACCATTTCAGAGAGGTCTGTAGATACACTTCAGAAAAGTGGGGTGGTAAAAAAGAAAGAAAAGAGCGAAAGACTGGACCATCAAATGGGTCAGGGGAGTTGCAAGAGCCATCAGCATGAAAAGAAGAGGAGAACCAGATCGGCAGATTCAGAAACTTGAACCGTAAACTCGAGAGCACGTTAGGATTGCTTTGAGCCAAAATAGACGGGGGGCGGCCATTGGGCCGTCCAATCAGTGTGCTTGGAAGGAGCAAAAGAACTCGGACGATTTTGGGCACCTGGGAAGAGCTTTCAAACAGAAAAACATGGTGTGAGGTTTGGGATGCCGGAAAAGCGTAAAAAGCAGTCCTGTCTTCCAATAGTGGCGGAGGGAGACAGCGGGGGGTCTGGGCTCTTAATCGGGAGTCCTAAGGTTCGAGGGGTCCTGGAAAAGAAATGGTGCTATATGGGAAGACTTGAGGGAGAACGTCTTGGACGGAGGGAAGGAGAATCAATAACACAAGTCATAGTAATCGGCACTGGGGGGGGGGGAAGAGAAGATTAATTATCCCAGAATACCACTGTGTCCCAATAACTGGAAACACTGCGTACGCATGGAAAAGAAAGGCAGTCAGAGCGCCGATGTACGAAAAAATGTACTTCGTCCCTCTTTCTAACGGATGGAACCGAAAAGCTTTACTCTAGCATGGCTATGTCGCGTTTGGAATGGCAAACCTTTCATCGAGTAAAAAGCAAAAGGGAGAAAGAGGAAAAGGCAATTGAAGCTTGAAAACGGTCAAAAACGGCCTACAAGATGTGTCCACGAGGTGAAAAAAAAAACAGACATCCCAAAGTGGAATATGTCGTCCGGGGAAAAAAACGCGAGTACACGAGAAAACCT
>Ga0179591_1322958_pt1 | contig 13890 bp, 16 predicted proteins | sample CZOMad2_1_08_16f_FD_182891 | JGI IMG/M metagenome (GOLD analysis project Ga0179591, IMG submission 182891) | Vadose zone soil fungal communities from Angelo Coast Range Reserve, California, USA - CZOMad2_1_08_16fungal (PacBio error correction) | ecosystem: Environmental > Terrestrial > Soil >...
GAAAAATGGGATATAGGTTTCATTAAAGGTAAATGATGCAGGGATTTACGCCGCTCGGGGAAGGGTGTGTCGAATGTGAAGAACAGGCATCGATATCTAGAGGGCGAAAACTTTTTCAGAGCGAGACGAGGGGTCAAAAGAATCCTCTAAACAGGGGGGTCGTCAGCTGCATGGGGATCGATGACAAGACACTTGGCCGTGATCATGAGACTATTTCACCCGTGAAAGGGACTAGTCAAAAGCACAAGGAGGGAGAATATCCATCACCTAGGATGAGCTGAAAGGATTTAATCGGGAAAAGACGTGCCGCGCCTTCAGAACGTTGAGGTATGGGGCTGACTAAATGCGAGACAATGGCTTCGGGAGGTGAAAGAAACCAAAAAAGATAAAAGACCACCGGTACACCCGGAGGGCCAAAACGGTTGGCAGGATTATCGGCATGTGTTCTACGTTTAAAAAAAAAGAAAGAAGCAAAGCTCCGAGGGTGAGACAGGGGGGACTCCTCAGAATAGCACGGTTCTCCGCCCCTGATGATAACCTCGGCGCACTTACCGGGTTAGCTTCGCAGGAGACCAGGAATCGCAGAGATAAACAACGTCTTCAAGACAGCCGCGGGGGTGAACATGATGGAGAAGTGCGACATCGCTATTTGCGCGTCGGGGCTGCGAAACGCCGACGCCGACTCCCAAAACCAGCGTCGAAGAGCTGTCGGAGGGATAGTCAATGAAGAACGACGCCGCTTGGATCAGCCCCAAAGGGCCCGACTTCAAACTCTCCGGCATCAGTGACAAAAAAGTCTTCAGGGTAACTCGTCGATACTAAGAGGAACGGTCGTATGACCCAATGACAATTTCCACCGTCAAGTGAATTAAATGGGATTCCCGCACTCGGATCGAATCGAACTACACGGTTCATAGCTGAACTTCCTTGCAAGAGGAAGCGGTGCTTCCGCCGCGGTAGTAAGAGTATCGGGCACACCCAACTCACGGGCAGCGAAAAGCGAACTTTCATCGAAGTGCCGTATACCCAGCGTCCATCCCAAACCTAGGGCGGGCGGAAGGGAGATTTTAGGCCAAAAGAACATCTTCTGCTGGCCGGCCCCGCTTCAAGAAGTTCGTCTCCTTCCCGGCGGAGTCCAAGGGGGGGAAACCCTACAAAAATGGTTTTACCTCGTCAAGGGATACAGAAGCGAGGCTAAGGAGAGTCAAGGGAACCAATACCCGGGGGGAGCAACAGACGATATAACTCCTGTTATCAGGAAGATTCTCGGGGCGTCGTGCGTTCAAAAGGTGAAAACCTTTCGCTGGGGTCCGCGGGGCAGCGCCACGGAAGGCTGACTACTCGTTGTCCTCCAGTCAAAAGAAGATTAATTGAATACCCCACGGAGGTAGAGTGCAAAAACTCTATGGGCGGTGTACAGGGGCCCAAAAGGAAGGGAGCGACATCATGAAGATAATAAGGGGGCGTTAATGTTGTACCGATCCCGCACCGAGAAAGCTCGGGGAAATCACGCACTCGACTCGAGCTGACCGAGCTGGTTCCAAGCCCACCCAGAACAGAAGAGATGGGGGGCACAGGTTTCCTTTCGAAAGAAGCCGAGATCGCCTCGCTCAATAAAAAACGCAGGGACGACGCTGCCTCACTGGAATCGCAAAGCTGGAATTACTCAAAAAACATTGAACGCATAACCCAGAGGAGAGAACAAAAATTACCACCGTAACCTGGCGCTTGATAAGACAGTCAAAAAGGCACCGCCCAAAAGGCTTTCGTGAGGAGTCCACCGACGGGAAAGGAAGACAATTGTCTTCCTCACTTAAAAGGAGGAATCACGGTCGGGGGGGTCTTATGGCGAGAGCGGGTTGGTGAGGTGGCATTAAGCGAAGGGCCATGACGCCGGTCGTCATAACTCCGAGCGGCCAGAAGGAGACCTACTCCTGAAAAGACCGGCGGAGCTCGACGCGTCAGAGATTGACGGGTTCCCTTCTTCACAAACAGCGGCGGAATGTCCCGTTGATGTTAGTCGATGGGGAAGTAAGTTTAGTCACTTTCTAAAGACGATTACAACAAACCGCACATCTAACTTCACCAAAACGTTCGTCTTTACGCGGCGTGGCAGAAACAAAAAAGAAGAGACCGGGCGTGAGGACATCAAGGTCCGGAGAGCTCCAAGAACGTGGTCGGGTTGTGCGGGACCAACGCCAAAAAAAACGCACCGGGGGGAAGACCTCTTATCATAAAAGGGCAGCACGTAACCTAATACACCGCCGATAGCCAGGGACATGTCTCGTAGGGTGACAACCGGGGTCGGATAACGGCGGAAAGCGAATATCGATCTCAACAAACAACTATTTATCTAGAGAGATGGGAGAGGGAGAAGCGCCCAGATGACTACCCGGGGGGAACGAACACGCTTCCGCCTGTGAAGAGGAATCGCGGGGGGATTAAGGAAGTGCGGGCATCGTGGAAAATGAAGTCTCTATTCTTCTTTCTCCTTGGTGGCGGGGCGGGAAGGGAACTGTACTGTAAAGTCGGCCGGACAACCCCTGGGGAGAAACGGGAAAATGGAGAGCTTGTCAGCAGTGATTGAAGACGGGGGAGGTCAAAGAGAAAAAAGAGGGGAAAAACTTTCTGAAAAGGCCGTGCTTGGGAAGTAGGATGGATGCCAAGTGACCTAAACAGTAAGAGAAATCCTTTAACAGAGGGGACATCGGGGCAGATGGACGACGTGCCGATAATACTGGCCATGGAAATGCTCCGTCCCAGAGTAACGGGTCGTGGGAGACGTGGCGCGTATTTCTTCTATACCTTCATGAAGGAAAATCGATGGCGCAAGGGAAAAACTCACAACAAGAACGGTGTCCGCTGAGGAAGAGGTGAGCCGACGGTTATGCTCTTTTCGCCAAGGAGGACATAGAGGACGGGTATCTGGGGGAGAGGAAAGCCGAAATCCTGCTCGCCTTATTTCTAGGAGGCGAACGATAGGGCAGGGTGGGAAATTTGGAGAAAGTTTGGTGATGGGTCAACAATGGTTGGGCAGAGAAAAGGAAAGGATTCATAGAGGCAGGGGGGACCTCGCCGGAGTCTGAGAGGGCCTGCTTTCTATGCGCGTGAGCTGCTTAAGTTCGCAAGGAAAGGTGTTTGGGAATGGCAAGAGCCGGAGGTTTGGTGTTCATAGGTCGGCACAAGTACTTTGGAGACAGGGGTGAAGGGGGAAAAAAGAGTGAGAGGACTTCTTTTCAGGGAGTCCGGGAAAGGTACGCCGAGGAAAGGGGAGAGTTATGATGGCTATGGCCTTGCGGGGCGATCTTAAACAGCAAAAGAAAGAGAGGGTTGTCATAGGGTATGTCGGGGGTAGCTTCACGAAGACAGGTATTGAAAGCTGCGCAAGGGGTCCGAGGTGGGGGTGTGACCCTCTAACAAATGAGGAGATGTGGCAACTAAAAGTGCTAGATGTTCTAATTTCTCTTTGTCCCAGAATGTATGGAGGGGCGGCTAACAAGTCGCTTTTTGGTTAACGTGGCTCTCCAAGAGATGGAGCTGGCGGTAAACGAAGCCGGATATAGCTTGAACACGGTGGGAAGAATAAACCTGGAAATAAGAAAAAGAGAGGCAAGAGTTTGGACAGACAAATCTCACTGGGAAGCGGGTGGATAAGGGGGGACCCTCCTAAGAGCTCAGGGGTTGTTAAGGAGGGATCTCGTCAAGTGAAAAAGAAGCCCGGCTGCTGGGAGGGGTTTATTTTGAAAGCAAGTAGCTCCTTCTAAAGGAAGAGCTAAGGGAGGGCAATTCAGGTGGCTGGCTCTCTCTCGAGGTTAGGCCCCGGAACGCAGGTCAATTCCTCCATTGGCCGGGGTAATAAAACCCTTTCAGACGTCATCGCACATAACGTTCACAAATGAGGGTATTAAGGGAAGAAAGGTACGTTGCGATGAAGTAGGGAAAAAGCAAAACGTGACAGTGAGAAGAGATAAAAATCTCGACGGAGAGTGCGATAAAAAGGTCAGCAGACGTCAGGAGTTTGGTTGTGAGGGTAGTTAAGAAGAAATCCTCCATGGCGCAAAGGTCGCTGGGATCCCCTCTACTCATAGGAAATGGGCGACAAAAGACGCTGGAGGGTGGGGGTGATTGCAATTAGAGTCCAACGGGTGGAGAAAAGAACGGCAGGAAAATGGGAGAGAACGGTAAGTTTCCATAGGGCTACTCAGAATGCGGTCGGAAAACCCAGAAAACACACGTATCGGTAACCGGGTTTAGAGGTTTAAAAAAAGACAAATCAACGAAAGAAGGGAAATGTTCTACAGAAAAGTGGCGATGGTCAGGGGGTACGGGCCATACGATTTATGCTGAGGTTCGGAAGAGGAACCAAAGAATAATGGGGGAAAAGCATCATCTTCATCCCATCAACGAAAGACGGTGCGATCGAAAGCGGCCCCTCCGAAAACGGGAACGTCATCAATCTGATGGAAAAAAGCAAACCCCCAATCGAATAGATGGCCATCTCGAAAGTAGTTTATATACAAAAAGATGGTAAAGCAAAGCCAAAGCGTCCGCGTTCGGAATGACGAGCTGACCGAAAAGAAGGACAGGGCGGGAAAACATCACCTCATATAGGCAACGAAACGTGCAGGGAATAGGAATATCTGGAATGGAAAGTTGGTTTCAAAAACATCGGAACACAAACTCGGGAGGAGGCAAATCCATCATGGGAATCAAAGTAAAGAGGGAAGCCCTCTTAAAGTATCTCGCTAAAACTAGGAGGGGAAAGGGGAAAAGAAAGAAAGTCTTAACAGAGTTGACTCGTAGAGGTATTTCACATTGGACAAGAAAAGTATTGGGTTCTTCGAAAGGGCTATCGATATATATGCGAAAAGGAGGGAACAACATCTTCGGATCCACTGGGCATCCGCGGATGGGGCTTTCCTCAAAGGCATGTATCTATGAAGCGAATCCTTTTCTACAGAGACTTTTCACCCGCCAGGAGTGCAGGATTGCAGAAGATTCAAAAGGATGCCAAACTGATGAGGTGTGCAGGAGGGCACGGGCTGCTGCAATTCGGAAGTGTGTGATGGGGCCACATCTACGAAAAGGGTGGAAGCTGTACTCTGACGAATCAAAGCCCTAATAAGGATGTCAATACCCCGGCTGAACAGGAAAAAGTTCTGGACCACTGGTTGAGAGGGACAAGCAGTTCATCGACTGGGGGTACTTTCGTGAAACCACCTACTTAATAAAGAAGACGGGGTGTGAATTGGGGGGGGGACCAGGAAAGGGAGTTCGCCGCCCATGGCGGAAGAAACAAGGGCGCGTCGTCCGGTTCAAGCGAGAGGATGAATAAAAAGGACGGGGAACGAACTGAAATCCTTCCCGCGAGGCGGGGTTGTCAAGGTCTTTGAGAGGGGCGGATACTTGAGAAAAAAGTCCGTGGAGAATTAGAAGAACAAACAAAACGCTTCCTACGTCTGGCTGACTGGAAATTGCCGAAAAAAGCCTCGGGGAGGATGCAAATCATGAAAGAAGGGAAGCGACTGAACTAACGAACAAGGTATCTTCTGGATGGGACCACTTACTCTGGGGGGGGTGCGCTAAAAGACGAGCGGAGTAATACCCGGGCAACGGAAGGGAAATTCCGCGTCGAAACATCTACTAGAGAGGGGACAGAAACGATCAGTGACAGAGGAAAAAAGTTAAAAGCGCGAGATTAGTCGTGGACGAGCGGGAAAGGCTGGTATCCTCGAAAGCGCCTCTGAAAGATAGTGAGGCGACTTACGGAACCCTACTGCCACCCGAAGGCGCGGAGGGGGAGGAAGTGTATCCTTAGGATAGAAAGAAAAAAAAACGCGAAGCCTTGTCAGGGGCACAACCAAGGTCCGTCGAAGGAAAGCCAGGGGAGTAAAGGCCACCGGGGAAACTCACCGGATAAGAAGCAGTCTTTTCGAAATAGTCTACTCGTGCTGGCATCATGCGATAAAGTCCTCTGCGAGGGTGAGAGACTAGCAAAAGTGCGACGCGGGAGAAAAGCGCCAGTACGAAAGGGATGGGGTTTGGCCAGAGTGCTGAGGTGTCAAAGGGAAAACGTACAAGCGGAACTCACGACGCCGTTTGAAGAGAAAACAGAAAACGGACTTCCTTCTAACCCGACAATCAACCTCCATCAGAGGGAGGGGGCTGGGACGAGCGAGACGCAGCATCGTACATAACAAAACTTCCTGCGGGAATCCGGACCGGACGAAAAAGAGACCGGAAAAGAGTCACTCCTCCTAACACCTCTAGCTGACCCAAGCGTTCCCCACCAAAGGGAGGGGGCCTAACACTAACCTGGCTTCTGCCCTACGCCGAGGAAGCAAGAGGGGGATAGAACAGAAGTACGAGGACTCCCTCCGAGAGGAAGTCTGGCATCGCCGAGAGCTTAAGACCACCATTTTTAAAAACGCCCACCAAGCAACCGCCAAGAACAAATTACGGAGCGTCGTATCATTAAACGTAAACAAGAGACGAAAGACCCCGCGGGGCGTCCCCCGGACATAGCTATTGAAAAGAAACGGAACCGTGTAGCACAATCGGCAACGGTGAGCGCAGAGAAACCTTTCTGGGGGTGCCTCCTCTAGCCAGGGAAAAAGAGTCGACAAGTCAGACCGAAGAAACGACGGGGGAAAACTAATCACAGACTCCGTAAGCTCAGACCGTGGCGTATTGGAGAACTTCTTTCTTCAAGCAGAGCCCGGGGAAGGGGCAGCTTACAAAGGCCGGAAAAGTTACTGGGCGGGAGGCAGAGGATAAGGAACCACCGCCTACGGACACAAAGGGAGGCGAAGGAGTTTTGTCCGTGGTAACGCGAAGGAGTGCCGTCCCAAAGCCACCAAAAGGTCACAGTACAAATCGGGTTAAAAAAAAAGGACGGTGGTGTGGTAACGCCTAGGGCGGGCCCCACCGAAAACGCTCCCCTCCTTGGATCTCAAGGCAGAAAATTGCTAACCAGAAAGAACGATAACGCGCGGCAGAAGCGGAAATCGCGGGCGGGATGACAACAAGGGGGTAGGGCTGCACGGAGGGAGACAAGCGAAAGGAGTCTCCGAAACAACGGGGGGAGAGGAAAGAGGAGTATAGTCGGGGGGGAGCAAAGGCCTTAAATACACCTTAGAGACAGGGAAAATGAGAGAAAAAGGAGCTAGCAGAAAGTGTAAGGGGGATGCTGGCCAGGTGAGGTGCAATAAGATGCCTTGGATCCAGGAGGTTGGCGAGGGGGGGCTATGCGGAAAAGAACGACACGTCCACAGATCGCGGCAGCCCAAAGAAAGTGATCGGTGAGGACGCAGTCGTCCCACGAGGAAGAGAAACCTTTGGGGAAAAAAACTAAATTCTCTACATTGGGTGACCGCAGTGCAATCTATTCGACAAGGAAGAGTGACCAAAAAGGACTCGGGGAAGCTGAGAAAGCCACACATCGAAGGGGTGACGAAGGGTCCGTAAATACTCAACCGAATGAAGAGCTATCCGCGCAGGGGCGGGCAGGTGAGGGGTACGGTGGGAGGTTCTGCGCGCGTCCAAGGGGAAGTCGCGGTAGCAAACCGACTCAGGGCGCGGGGCGATACGCTGGCCGCGGGGAGCAGAGGGGGGGTCCTGGCGAAAGAGAAAGTCCGTCCGACGGGTCGCGGCAAAGACACAAAGAGGGATGAGGGGGCGGTGAGGAATTAGTTCGTCGCAAAGTAGCAGAAGCTCCAGGTTCATTGTGTGTGGTCGGAAAGTCCAGGGGGGGGGGGTTTTGATGCGAGTGGTTGGTCGAGGAGCAGCAAGAGGGATCCCGGGAGGAGGCGGCACTTCAGGGGGGGGGTCGGGGGGCAGCGTAGGAAATCGGCGGAACAACAAAGGGGGGGGACAGAAGGGATGGTTGTTCTTGTCAGCGAAGACGCGAGGTTGTTCGCAGACAAGAGTCCCGGTGGCGTCCTTATGACGGGCCCAGCGGATAGGGGCGAGGAATAATTGCTCTGCAGGGCGGGAGGAACATCCACTCCTCGGGGGGGGCAAGAGGAGGGTAGGGGGTATGCCGTCAAAGAGACTCCGGAAGTGGGGTACACCATGCGTGAAAGGAACCGCGTGTTCATGCGCGTACCCGCATCGGGAAGCCTGAGAAACTCAGGAAAAAATTGGCGAAGGGGGGGATCTCACGTAGGTCGAGAGCGTTGCAGGCTACCAAGAGATTTTGGGGGTAAGTAGCTTACGCATCTTAATTTACTACTTGACGGTGCCACGGCGGAAGGGTGATTTCACCGGATACGACCACTAACATGGAGAGGCGACAGAAAAAAGCGACCGAGTTGGCCCACCGGGAGGGAATTTGGGGCTGATATCATCACCTGAAAAAAGCTCCAGGGGGGTTGTGGGGGTCTGCCTGAGGAAGGGAGTCAAGAAAAGTTCAGCGACCTCGGGACGTTCGAAGTTTGGGTATTATACCGAGACGCGCATGATCTCGAACTGGGCAGGGTCGATCGCGGGGTTAGAGAGAAAGCGGGCCGACGAATGACCGGGGCGAAGAAGGTCCAAAGTTGCCCTGGTACAGAAAGAGTCTCTCACACAGACAGGGTCACGGTCCGATAGGTATATTGGAGAGGGGGGAAAAGCACAGGACAGAGAAAGGACAGAGGAGTGCGGTCGGATGAAGTAACACTTTCTGAAAAGGTGGGGGTGTAGGGGAAGTGCGAGAGAAACAAAGAAACTAGAAATAAGCTGCGAAACTACACCGCCTGTGGGGCGAAAAAACTTCTTTCTTTAGCAGGAGTGGGCAGTGGAGAAGGGCTTTGATCAAGAGAACCGCTGAACAATTCCGAAAGTGGAGGCCTCTGGAAAGAAAATGGTCGCTAACAACAATGCAAGGAGGGATGGTCCCAACCAAGTGGGGCTCAACACCACGTATAAGGGGGGAAACCGTCGATCGTAAAGAAACGCCCCACGACAAAAAAACGGGAATGCTGCGAGAAAAAGTGGGCCAGCAAGTTCTGGGTTCATAGGGGGGTCTAGATGGATGAGTCACAAAGCAGAAAGGGGCTCTCTCGCAGACAAAGAATCGCGCAGGGAAGGCTTGATAGTGAAGACTGCAATCAAATCTCAGCCAGAAGGTGAATATGCAGCTGCAATAGACTCAAAAGGGTGGGAAAGAGGAGATTTTGCACACCAGCGGGACGGCGGCATAGGAAGCATCTGAGGAACTCCAGCGGGTGGAAAGACGAGAGGTCACTCGAAATTGGCCGGAATCGATGAGGAGTATAGTTTCAAACGAAAAGAAATAGGGAGCAATCAGGGCATCATTCCAGAGGGAAGGTCACAAAAAAAAAGAGAACGTAACAAAGCGATAAACACAAACAACGGAGGGGAGGGAGGGAAATCGGAGGATCCGTCGCGATGGTGACTGAGGCACACGAGGGCTCACCAGGAGTGGTTCGGTTGACAAACGCTCCAGAAAAGATAGGAGTAGGGAACTTGACGACTAATATTCGGGTCACCGCAAGTGGGGGTGTCGGAATTGGAGATACAGCGAGACGGACTGGGGGCAATGGTGCTAGAGACGATTTCACAAATGGGGGGACTATTGCCTCCGGCATATATTCATTTCCAGAACCGAGGATTACTTCGGAGGGGTGAAGGACGGGGAATGGCTGCAGATGAACGGCCGTTTCATGGGTGGTACGAGACCAATGGGCTTGAAGGTCTGACTATGACGACTCACCTACAGAAGCCGGATGCCCCCGACCCGATTCGCAATTAGCAGTTTTCTCTTCAAAGAAGTCAGCGAAAGGGAGGCAGGTTCGAACAAGCCGAAGGAAAAAAAAAAGGGGTACTACCGATACGTGTGGACAATGGGGAAGGACGGTCAAAAATTCAATGAGTGTGGCTACGACCACAGACCGTAGGGGGGCGCGCAAAAAGGGGGGGTCAGCTGCAAGCCTGATCAAAATGAAGCGAAGCCGGGGGACCATCCCCTGCTTCAAGCGCCGCTGGACGCAAAAGGCTGGGCTTTAAAGGAACGACTTTGCGGCGTCGGATGGGACCCGCGAATCACAAACAAAGCGGAAAGAAGGGTGAAGGAGGAAGAAACGAGACGCATGAGTTTCTCGTAACTGCCACTGCCGAAGGGCTGACCCGCGAATCGAGTAAACTACAACATCGACGTCAAGCGGGGGGAGCGACGAAAGAGCTTTACCTGGGCGCAAGACTTGACGGGCCGTCGTCTCAAAAAGACAGCGACAACCACGGTTAGAAGGGACAATTCCCAGGAGCGATGCCTGCTCTCTTCCTTTCGAGAAGGCCACTCAGCAACCCGGGGCCGACACACACCATATGAACTGCTCGGCAAAGATAACGACGAGATCCCACAGCAACAACCTACGGGCGGCCGTAAAGAACTGTGGGGGTGACGGGTCAAGGCATCTCTCTTTGGAAAGCACAACCCATGTAACGAATCTTCGTGCGGCCATCTATGAGGGATCCACCGGAAAAAAAAAAAAGGCGCGTGGACCGGGCACGGATACCCGAGGGGGGGGATGGCGAAGGAGACAACAAAGTGTTGTAAAGCACGCGCCATAGGGAACGCCGACAGGACAGGCAACAAGGCCGGCAAAGGTCGGCACTGGAAACCACCTGCTGGGTGGGACCGAGCTTTTCCAAGCGGCAAAGCTGAACTGAAAGACGAACCAAAAAAAAAAAGAAATCAAAATGTCGCGTTAAGGCATCCAACCAGAAAAAGGACTATTCCAACCAGCTGCTGGGTTACGGTCGAGAAACCATCATCCGCGCCGCGAAACGAGAAGGGACCAAAACGCGCGCAATATCAAAGATACGGCGCATCGGGAGGGTAAAAATCGGGGGTGGGGTCTGACCAAAACACCGTCCATTCCCGAAGCCTGCCGGGCCTGCCCGCCATAGCGACTCTAGAAAGAAGGGGAATGGGGAAAACGCAGCAAGAAAGCCCACGGAGAGCGAAACTGAGGCGTACGGACTAGCACCATGTTTGACGCAACCAACGGAACTCAACATGTACCCATTGACCTTCGTAGCAGGTCGAAAAAAGAAAGGCAGAAGAAAAATGCGCCTAGGGCGGACTAAGACAAACGTCAACCGGGACGAACGGCGGAAGAACGTGCCGCTCACGTCGTCGGGACAGAACAAAAGTTCGTTTGGGGTGCAGGTACAACTAAAAAGATTCGTGAGAAACGGTCCAAGAACTACGGAATCAGCGCAAGAATGTCGCACTCCCTGCTTAGAACGCCGGTGACGAAATCCTTACGATGAAATTCCCAGAATCGATTTACCGGATTGACAAGGGGGGTAAGGAGTAGGACACGTATGTATCTGTAGGAGGTCGGCAACCAAGAAAGACATAAGGAACCCTTCGGGCTACGGTCGAGCCAAAGATGTTCTCTCCCAGTCGGAACGAAAAGAAAAAGAGAAAGACCATCCGATCAACATGGAGTCTTAGTCCGACGACGACGGGGGAGTGCGGGGGCCCCTCCCCTATCAACCAATGGATAGCAGCCTCGATGACCTCAATTGGCCTCATTAACAAGACAAAAAGGATATCATCTCCTGGAAAGGGGAAGCGGGAGCGCCTGTCGTCTGCTCTCAGAGGAGGAAGAGAGAGAGAAAAAAAACCGAGGAGGAAAATGAGAGATGAGGCAGGGCGCCCCGGAATTAGGGACCCAAGGGAATAACAAAACAGCACGAAAGTGGGCACAATGATATCGGACCGTGAAGAGAGTGCAGTTGATCCTCCGATGCCTGACTATGAGGGCGGTGGGGATATGGAAATCTAACGCAACAGTCGAGGACGACAAGATGGCATTTCAAGAAACAGGGATCCGATTGGCGCGCGTCTCCGAAGCGCGAACGAGGGGTGGGAAACAAGTCTAGACAGTTAAGTAAAGATGGAGTTGGGTCCTAATCTATGAAGTGAATCCTAAAGAAATCCACTGAACCCAATCTGGGTACGAGTCTTGTTAACTACTTCCGAAAGAAGACTACCGGCCAGATGAAGAATTCGTCGAAAATCGCAGCCAGACTCTGCTTTGGAAACATTTTCTTCATTAAAAAGGGACAGGTCAGGGCAAAAAGCACCAAAACCCGACCGGTGTCGCGCGGACAGAAGGGGGAGAAGCCCTTTGGACGGAGCTCCCTCTATTCCATCGCGGTCGCGGCCGCAGGAAGCCGGGCGTGCGGCGGCGGGTTCCCGTCATTCCGGCGACCGGACTGACGGTCAATTGAAAATGGGCTTATCTGTGTGACTAAAACAGGGGGACGAGACGGACCGTGGCGATGCACGGCCGCGGGGGGGCAGGGGCGGCCGCGCACTGCTTCTGGAGATCGACGTTAGTTGCACCGCCGTGGGTAGGCCAAAGGAGTGGCTTGTGGGGGGACGCGGGAAAAAATCTGTCAGCTCGGTGACGTTTTCGGAGGAGGGAGAGGGGCTACGGCGCGTGTCGGGAGTAAGGATCCACTGCAAAAAAAGACGTGTGCGCGATGGTCCTTTGGGGCTGTCGTAACCGCACGACCGAGGTTGGGGATATTGGGCTGTCGGAAGGCAATCGCCTCAATGAGAGGAAAGGAAAAGTGAAGGCAGCGGACCCAGGAGGAATATTCCCAAAAACTGGACCGCAGCACTTTTGCAACCGCAGAAGACGTGAAGGCGTCCTATCAAGGGTAAGCGTGCGGCGAAAACGGGATAGGTGGGGGGTGGCCGGGATGACGGCCTCTCTCGATGGTAAGTGGAACAACCGGCTTATTCATGAGTCCGGTGGATCCGACCCACTCGATGGGAAAACTGAAGATCGACCACGGGGGTTGTGTTCCAACAAGCCGCCGGCTTTTGGGATAGAGCGGAAGGGGTCACTCTGCGAGGAAAAGGGAGTTGTGGGGCGTAGGGAATCAGCAGTACTGAAAGACGTTGCTCCGTTACGTGAGGTTATTTCATAGGGGGACCGAAAGCTAGTACTAGGATCCACGCACTGGACCTCGGACCGAAAAAAGTGTGGATCGATAAAAGAATTGCGGGGAAGAAAACAAGGTGTGCAAGGGATTAAAAACCGGGGTCAGGGGAAGCTACGGTCCCAAGAAAAGGGGGAAAGCCAGCGCACAAGAGCGGGAAACGGTGCCTACGGGGGAGAAGATCTGGAAATGAAGGGGAGGGCAGGGGTGAAGTTGACTCCGACAGAATAGGGGAGGGACTATAAGTCAGCAGACGTCTGAAACGGGTGGTGTGGGGTGAGGTCCGGGGCGAGGCGTCATCATCACTACCTGGTCAGACGTAAAGACTAGAATATCATTTTTCTACCACCCGGGGAAGGACCCGGTCTCTACCACCGGGATCACGAGTCCGAGGAACACAGCCGGATTGAAGGACTCGGGGGAGTTTCCCATACATGTGCGTGCGAATCAGGATGACCTGCGTCCAAAAAGAATTGAAAAATCGGTAGCCAGGAGGAGAGGGGTTTAAAGGACCTAACAAGCTCGCTGATGAGCAAAACTTTACAGCCGAGTTTCCAGCGGGGGGCCATTGGGGGAGGTGGAAAGGAGTAACAGAGGGAAATGGGACGCTCAGTGCTCGGGCAAGACAGTCTCCTCAACTTAAGGACAATCCGTCACAGGGAAAAGCTTCACCCGTCAGAAGACGCCAAGGGAGGACTCATCTTCACCTGGAAAAGGGGGGATATGAGGATTGATCAACATCAAAAAGTCGCTATCTACAACTAAAGAAGTACCGAACACCACTCAGCAAGGGAAAAGACAACCGAAGGGACCTAGGGGGGCATTTAAATCAGGCGATGACGTTGTTGGGACGTTCACTCACAAGAGATGACGTCTGTCTGGGGTGCCAGGGAATAATACGGGTGAGGGACTGTTTAACGT
>Ga0179591_1219603_pt1 | contig 13889 bp, 11 predicted proteins | sample CZOMad2_1_08_16f_FD_182891 | JGI IMG/M metagenome (GOLD analysis project Ga0179591, IMG submission 182891) | Vadose zone soil fungal communities from Angelo Coast Range Reserve, California, USA - CZOMad2_1_08_16fungal (PacBio error correction) | ecosystem: Environmental > Terrestrial > Soil >...
AAGCAAAAAAGGGGGTTAGAGGAAAAGAGGCTTGACTCCTTCACTATCTCATCGGGGAGGGGGGGAGATCACAGAGAAGCACGTGTCCCAATTGCTTCAGTCTTGGATGTTAAGAAGTTAGCGTGCAAACTAAAAAGGAAAAAAGTAACCTCGAGTTGGACTTCCTCGGGAGGAAAATCTTCGATCGAACCCAGAAAAAGGGTAACGCCTCCACCCCCTGCGCAAGAAGTTTCGAGCTTGAAGTTAAAAGTGGTGATGGGGGGTAGATAGCGGAAGAGGTCAGAAAAAGTGAGAAATCACGATCGGGAAGGGCCCCCCCGGAGGGGGGGGGGGGGGGGGGGGGGGGGGGGGGGGGGGGGGGGGGGGGGGGGGGGGGGGGGAGGTAAAATGTTCTTGGGATAAAGAAAGGAAAGAGAGACACGCCTATTAGTCGCTCCATCGGCGTACATGCTATCTAAAGCTTGTCCGAACAGGCGGGCTTCTTCCAAACGGCTAAATGCCATAAAGGGGGGGACGAGCGACCGGGTAAATTAATCCGTGAACGCCTTGTCAAAAAGGAAACGGGAAAACGAAAAGAATGCGATCCTTCTCGGGCAGCGGAGAGTGAGACGGTCTGCAGAAGAAGGAACTTATCGAACTCAACTATTCTAACACCGATGTGATACAAAGAAAACTTCTTAAAGCCCTTGCCGGGAAAACCCCGCGGTCAGAAGGAAAAGGGCCTTTATCTTCTCGAGAGAAAGGGAAATCCGTGCCCTGACTGAGAGAGGGACGAAAACTTGAAAAAAGTCCATCGCCTAGGGGGAAAAGTGACACCCAACCAGGAGGGGAATTGACGAGAAATGGCGCGATAACGATTTGAAAGGGCGGACCTCAGTGATCGCCTGCGGGGATGAGGGGAGGATATAGGTCACCGCAGGCTCATGGCTGGCATCACCACCCAAACCGGGGAGACAACAGACAATCTATGTAAGAAGCCGTTTCCACAAGAAACTTCAAGCCTTCGGAAAGGGTTCAAGGGGGACCTAGGGTCGCTCAATAGGAAAAAATAATTTTCCCCCGATTCTCGTTTTAGACAACTGGGAGTGTTTGAGAAAGGAGGGAGAAAAACCGGTGTTGGCTGGACATTGGATATTTACCGTCAACGAGAAAGGGAACACTACGCTTTGAATGGGCCGCACTCGAGCCTGAGCATAGGGACTACGTTAGAAGTGGGAGTAATAAAAGGCAAGAGGGAAAAAAGAGCGACCGGCCAAAAATGAAGGCCGACCGCTGCATGAAGAAAAAGAGAGGAAAACTGCAACTAAGACTGCCGCTCAGGCGGAGCGTTACATTCGATTAAAAAATTGAATCTTCTCAGCTAAAGGGTGAAAGGCGCCGTGTGACCTGGGCACCCCACAAGCCCGATAGTTAGCGTGGGATTTTGAAAAGAAAAAGACAATGCGCCATCGTCCTGCGGTCAGCGTAGTGTTAAAGGGAAGTTTCATGTCAGGCGGCAGCAAAAACGGGGGTACTAAAAGAAACTCTTTCGTCAGACTCCGGTTTCGAGAAAAGTAAGAGGAAGTATAGGGTGCCGATCGCTCACACAGCCAGACTTTCGCTAATGCATTATCGAAGAGGAGGGAAAAAAACAGAAGCGAGGCAAGCAAAACTCAAGAGGGGGGGGGCCCGGCAAGGTGGAAGAAGGATCATTCTTGGAACCCGAAGATTTCGCAAGGAAGGGGGAAAAACAAAAACCACCCCTCGAGACGGAAAGGACGACCAAAGGGTTTGTAACCAGTTGCTGTATAGGCACCAGGGGAAAGGGAGAGAGATATAAAAAAAAGTGTTGTGCCCAGGGGGGAATTATCGCTACCCTGGTAAACAAATTTCTAAACCAAGGGTTGTGTCCCAAAGTCCCAGTGGGGGGGGTTGCTGAAAAATAAACCTTTTTGAAACTGTGAGCAGATTCAATAAAAAAAGGGAAAGGGGGTTCCCAAGCAAGTTTGCTTAGCGCTACCCTGGTGAATGGAGTGGATCTCAACCAAGACTTTCTTGCGGCGGGAAAGAAATAGAAGGATCTCCTTGCCCACTCTCGCAAAAAAAAGGAAAAAGGGGGGTGGGGAGCGCTCCCGTTCTTAACACAGGTAGAAGAGCCCCTCACCCATTTTAAAACCATGGTGGTTGGGGGACTCGAGACGCTGGGGAGAAAGTAAACCGAGTATAAAGGAGTTGACCAACCCCGGTGGGTGGAGGAAGGGGGGGAGGGTTCTCCCGGTAGCCGAGTACCAAAAAGGGGGCTTTAGAAACCAAAAGGGGGGTTGTTTGGAAAAACGCCGCGGGGATCCAAATTGATCAGAGTAAAAAGCCACCCTGGGCGGGAAGCAACAAAAGACTGTCACAGGAGAAAGGGGGATTTGCGCACTTTTGGTGGCTCAAAAAGGGAGGGAAACGACCGCAAAATTCAAGTCCTGGCGGAAACACCGCTACCCTTTTCTTTTGCAGATAAGAAAGGGTGGTGAAGGTGAGCACCGAAGTGGTGGACCGAGGGGGGAGGTTGTGATTTCTCGGGGTTAAAGGGTGAAATTGCTCTTCAAGGGGGAAAAAAAAGTGCTCAGTAACCTCAAAACAGAGTATGAAGGGTGCCAGTCCGGAGATCTTGAAATCAACCGCGAAAAAGCCGGCCGCCGCGAAAAGAGAAAAAAGGTCAAGTATTCAAAAAAAATCGAACGCGGGCAGCTTAGATCCACAGTCTAAGATCCAGGAAAAATGGAAAGGGAAAGAAAATCTTCAAACAATAGCGCAAGGAATGGGTAGCAGCCTACTTTAAGACAACTCCGGTGCGAAGACGAAAACACGATGGGCATGGAATAAAGGGCACCAGAAGGGGGGAAGAAAGAGCTGCCGTCAATTGGGCATAATCACAAAAAGAAAACAACAACAAGAGGAGAAAAGAGGAGGATTGCACTTGAGATCGGCGCCACGAGTTGTGGAGAAGAACGAGCGTGAACCTGGATGACAAAAAGGTTGGACGGCAAAGAATCCACGGTGATCTCTGACGTAGGAGTATACCACTCGATGGCGGAGGGTGGGAAAAAGATTGTCCAGGAACTTTTTTTGGGAAAATAAAAGAAAGGAAAAAAATAGAGTTTAACTCCGCGGTATGAATACTGTGACAGAAGGAAGGGGGATTTTGCCCAGAAAAACCGGGCTTAAGGTTTAGGGAAAAGAGGCAGACCGCTAAGCACGCCGCTGGAACCCCCGGTGCAGAAATACGTTGTGGAGTCGAGAAAACAAAAATGGCATTCCGGGTGTTCCGCAGAAAATTTCACAAACATTCATAAAAAAAAAACGAGAATCAAAAACAAAAGTGCCAAACGTCTGGGCAAAAGGGAGGAGAAAAAAGAACCATCGTAGCGGAAGGACGGATCCACCACAAAAAGGGACGCTGTTCAAGCTTAAAGAGGCAATGCGATTTCGAGTTTAAAGGGAAAAATTGGCAAGCCAAAAAAGAGAGGGATCCCACCACGGAGAAACCCGAAAAGTCCGACCAAAAAGGGGGAGGTCCGCAAAAAACAAGGGTGCTGTACGCGCGAGCCTGTGAAACACGACGCGCTTCAGAAACAACCCAAGTGGGGGTGCGTAAACGCTAAAGGGTTTGGGGAGCGGAGAAAACGGGAGAGAGAAGGAACGACTTTCCCCAAAAAAAGGGGGGGGGGGAGGCCCAAAGCCCCATGGTTTATGAACCTTCACTTTATAAAAGAGCAGCAGCCAAAAAAAGGGGAATTCCCAAATCCCATTTTTCAAAAGGGGAAACTACCCTGGAGACATCGCGGAGAGTCCCCACCCAAAATGGGTTCGGGCATTTTGGGAGAAGGGGGGAGGCTACAACGAGAAGGAGAATTAAGACCAGACACTTGGTTGGGAAACAACATCTAAGGGAAAAAACACATGGGACCCCACAACCCGGGATGGGGGAAAAAAAGCCCGTGGTGGGGGGGGGAAGAATTCTCACACTTCAACCCATTGAAGAAAGAGAGTCAGCAACCAGGGGGGTCTTTGGTACAAAAAACTCCCGGTGGGGGGGGGGGGAGAAGCTAAAACACATGGACAATCCAGGGAAGGAAAGACAGCAACCCTGTTGAAAGAGTTTTTTACACACAGGGGGGGGGTGGAGAAGAGGCGCATCCAAAAGTCCACCCAGGTAAAAATTCACAACAGTTTGGCCCAAACCGCAAGGGGGGGGTTCCGGGGGGTCAAAACACAGGATCCAGGGTGGATTTAAAGCGTCGAGCTAAAACGATTTCGTGGGGGAAAAACCGACATCCTGCTTAATCCGCGGGCACCCCGACTTGGGAGGGAGTCTCAGAATGATTGCTTAAAAGAGACTCTGACAATGATCTCACTTCATTGCTAAGTTGAGGATTAGAATCGCACAGGAGGTCTCGTTTTTACTTGGTATCTTCGGTAAAAAAAAGGGACAATGGACGAAGCTAGGACGTCTAGAAATTAATCAATTACAGCGACACCCGGCAAGGAAGAGTCCTCCAGGACTACACCATGGAATGACACGGGAGTCGAGATCGAGCTTGCTTAAGAATCAAAAAAAAGACATGTCTTGTGGGTTCTGGGGCACCTCGGTGCAAACGGGAACCTAAAAGTTGACAGAGGGGAACGGTCTCCGAATAGGAGGGAAAAGCGCCTTACAAGAGCTTGAAGGTGTCAGGTGGCAGAAGAGACAAACGCAAAGGGAGGGTCCGCGGATCCGATGGGGGTCAGCCGACTTCGCAAGACGGGGCTGGGAATTTGTATACTAAGATTCTAGCAGTCGTCTCATGGGACAGGAAGTGTCGATCGCGACACTGAAAAAGGGATGATCGAAAAAAAAGGGGAACGGACTCTAAAAAAGTGTCCCAGCAAAAAAAACGAGTGTACCGAGAAAAACAATGCTCCTGTTTGGCTAACAAGAGAAGATGCTGTGTAAAAAAATCGTGGTAAGCGATTTCCGTGTACATCGCAGCGAAGCCTAAGAGTTGAAGGGGAGGGGTGGGAAACATGACTTATCCCTCTGGATGGGAGCAACTGAGGCAGGGCGGGTGGTGCTGGGCGCAGGGGACAAGGGGGGGGGGGGGGGGAAGGAAATTGACAATACAACGCCTCCCAACAGCGTCACGCGGAAGCACGCGTCTTCAAGAGTTCAAGAAAGCGGACGCACATAGAAACCCCTGGTTTGTTGTCAAGCGGTAAAAAAAGAGGACAAGGTACAAAAAAAAATATCACGCTTCCGTGGAGCTCTCAATCCTCCGCTCTGAACCTTCGACGGAAAGATACACTGCCGTCAGGCGGAAAAAAAAAAAGGAAATTTTCAAAAATATTGGGGACGCGGCTTCAGGGAAATCCCAATGTTACGAATCAAGAGGATCTTAACGAATAAAAATTGGAATGTCAGAAGTAAGAACTTTTGAATCCGCCGCCGGAGGCGCCGACAAAGTTACCGATATTCTAAGGAAAAAGCGGTTCACGGACTTGGGTGATGAGACTATTGAAAGGCGCGCTTTCATAATATCCAAAAAGCCTACAGCCTTTGGAAAAAGCCCGCCGGTCCGTTTGCAGTAAGCGGGGGAAAGCAGGAGGAACAAAAGGTACGAATCAATGGGAGGGGGGAGGGGGCGGTCCTTGAGGGTTTCAACATCGAACTACAGAGGCCCATAAGGAGAAAGCGTAAAAAAGGGTAAAACAGCTTGGCTGGCACCGGGTGTCCGAAGAGAACAATCCCAAAGAGATTAGGTACGCTAACTAAAGTCCTAGAAGGGGTAGCGTGATTGTTCGTGGGAGAGAGAAAAAAATCACGACTACGTAGAAAGGAACCCTTCAGATTAAGAACGCGGGCAAGTGAAACAAATAAACATACGATGCCCACCAAGGAAAAACCGTTGGACACATTTCTGCGCTGTGAGGCATCAACACGAACTCGCGAGAACGGGGAGCGCTAACTATTCAACCGAGGCAGATGACTCAACAAAACAGAATAGATAAGTATATTCGAAGAGAGATCGCAAAGAAGCTATAGTCTTGTGGGGCAGAAACACAGAGCAGCACGTTGCCAACAGTGGTATGCTGGGGAGGCGGCCAAGGGTAAATCGTTGAAAAGGGAAGGAGCGGTCAGCCTAGTCCTTGGTGACGGACGAGTTAAGGGAGGCGCTCGGAGACGAAAACGGTTACCGGGGAAGCAAAAACCGCTCTCTCAGGAACAAGTCGAACAGCTATCACAGGACTGGGGGGGAGTTTGGGGGGGGGTATAGCGGAGGCCTCGAACCCGCTTCACGGGACACATCGCGACCTCTCACGGTGGAGCAAATAGGGAGATGTTAAAACGAGAGACTCAGGGGAAGAAAAGAATTGGTCAGGCTCCAATAAAAGGGGGGCTACTTGCGATCGAAATCCTGGACCCTGACAGGCGGGGCAGAAACGGACAAAGGCACTCTACAGGGCGGCCGTTGGAGGAAAGAGCGACCTTTGATATAGAAAAATTCCGAAACAGCATGGTCAACCAGGAAATAGCGGGAGAACGGATTAGGCAAAAAAGAACCACGGAGGCTGATGCCAAAGTTAGTGACATCGTCAGCTCGGTCCGGAGGAGGGAAATATCAGAAGAAAGAACCGAGGTTATCTGATCCACGCATGAACACAAGGGACCGGGAAATCCCGGCGGGGGGGGTCTAATGGAGGAGACTGCGACGAAGCAAAGGTTACGCGGATATAGGAGCACGAGCATCCTCCACATGCCGAGCAGGACCAGCACGCGGGGGAGAAAATCAGGAACACAAAGCGTCTTGAGGGGGGCTAGAGTGGCGTCGATACGCTTTGTAAATATAGCGAAGGCGCGGTGAGAGCCAAATTCGTTCTTCGAGGAATATAGTGCAAAACAGGCAGAGGGCTTGCGGCAAGAAAAAACGACTGCGAAGGAACCAAAAAAGCGGAACAGAAATGCCAGTTAAACCGTCAAGGGGGGAAAAGCAGGAGAGCTGCCGAATGTCCGCCTAGAAGCCCATGCACCAGCTAAAGAGTTAAACCGAATAGCGGGTCGAAAAAGAAGGCATGGTTGGGAATTCTATACCACGTCCGGGGGGGGTCGGGGACATTGTAGGGTACCTTCAAGGAGACGCATCAGAACCGAAAGTGTGGGAAAGTCGCGCTAGAAACGACTAAACAGACGACTGAAAGTAGGTAATCACAACACATCGTACACGACAGACGCAAGAGAACGCTCGACCGATTGGCGCGTGTCGAGAGGCAAATCAGTGTGAACAAATGCAACTAAAAAAACAGTGGACAGGATGCAGGGTAAACTAGGCGGGTGGGGACCGTTTTCGGGAAGGCGTATCATATTACATTTGTCAGAGGGGGGACGGTGAGAGTCCAACATACAAAACCCGTCGCGTTGGGGCGGGGCTTTGGTAAGCAGCGATCCCTAAAATAATAAGCGGGAAAGGGAGTAGTGTACTGGGGGAAGGAGCCACAGGCTGCCTCCACTGGTGGGATCATGGGGGTCTGAAAAAAGTCGGTCCAGGCCGGGGAGAACGGCAGTAAACAGGAGGGAAGGGAAAAGGAGGGTCAGATGCTCACCTCGCAACTTGCAGGGGTAATGGAATGAAGAAAAGGGAAAAATGTTAAGCAAATCCTCACAACTAAGGGGAGGTTGGCCGGAGGGGATACGGGGATGTTCAGAATTGGGACAAGAACGTGAAGTCCAAAGTTCAAATCAAAAAAAAGGGATCATTGCGAAAAGTAAAAAAGTGTCCCAAAGAACAGTGTCGGCCTATTAGACGACGGTGGACGGGAAGCAGAGAAGAGCAACACGCCAACGGGTGGTGAAAAAGAACCGGGTTGTGCTGGACTAGGCTTACATGGGCATCAAGATTTCAAAAAAGAAAACAAGGTGGGGGGCCAATGGTTTCTGTAAGAAGAAAGGGTGACTGGGTTAGGAAGATGACAATCGCAAGCCCCACCACTTGAATGGTGGGTAAAAAAACCATGGTAGTACCAAAGCTACCAAAGGGGGGGGGACTGGAGAGTGGGTCTGACAAAAACCGGTTTGATGCAGATGAAAGGAAAATCGCAGGGGGGAGAATCATTTCAAGAAAAAAAGATGCAAAACCAAACGCACCTTGGGGTGGGAACGAGAGAAGGATTTTTCCACAACTGGTAGCCGTTCCACAACCCTGGGATTTGGGACAACCCCCATGGGGTGTTGGAAGCTCCTCTTTGCAGCCATGGTAAAGGCGAGGTACAATCTGTTTTTACGCAACCAAAACAACGGTTGGTTGGGGGAAGGAGGGGGACCTCTGCAGAAACATCTTCAGCAGCAAGCACCCTAGGGACGCAAAACCAACTTGGGGTGGGGGGAGCTGCTCCTCGGGGTCTCCCCTGTAACTAGACTGAAAAAAACGGGAGGGGTGGAGAAAAACCCGGGGGTTGCTTACTTTACACATCTCTCCAGGGGGGGCTTTGCCCAATTGGGGGTGGGGGTGGGCTCTAACAAAGGACAACGACCACGACACCTTCCAGAAACGTGAATGATTGGAAAACGCGGCTAAAACCTGAAGGGGGGGCTACTCGCTTAAAAAAATGACTCGTTGTAAGGGGGGGAGGCACCTACATTGTGAAACCCGCGGTTGTTTGGGTGGTGTAAGCATCGGGCTTGGGGTTTTGTTGACAAGGGAGATCATGGTCACACCGGGGATCAGTCACGCACGGCCACAAACCGCTGAATTTCGAAAGGCCAAAGGGAAACGCTGTACAACAACGCCTTCGGCCGAGGGGAAAAGCGACAAAAACTGCCTGCGTTAAAAGGGTGAGAACCTCGGACGGAGGTCCATTGCCTAAAACTCAAAAAACGGGAAGAAAACTAATGACCTTCCGGCCAAAGAGGAAAAAACCAATAGCGACCCAGATGTGACCGGGTGTAGCAAAACTTTGGTAAGATCTCATCATGGATTCGGCGGGAGACCCGATTTTTCTGAAAAGAAAAGGGGGTTCAGATAATCGTTGAAAACCATCTCTCGGAGCGCCGAAAGGTGAAAGACTACGATCGAAAACACACAAGGGAGTCCAAATAGAGCTTATGGCCACAGTGAAGGAACTCCTCGATTTTGGAAGCACGGAGGGGGAGTTAACGAGACCCAGCGTGTAGCAAGCATCACGAAGGCAGTAGGCTGCTAAAACACGAGAGAGAATGTTTTCGACTGGTCAGAAACTTCAGCGTCGTGGGTGATCGGATAAGGGGGGAGAAAAGACCGAATTCTTTAAGAATCCTTTGAAAGGTCAGGTGTATAGTTTGGCCGCGGCGACGGATTGTCGTGTTAGGGGGAAGAGGGAACCCGTGGCGAAACATCCATCAGGTTTGAGAATGGACGGAGAGTGCAAGGGTGCCCTGAAGAGAGTAAACACAAAAACATGTAAAATCATAACGAAAGTCAAAAGAAACCGGCGGGGCACAGGGGCCAACCGCAACACCGAGAATCGCATCGGAGGAGACGAAAAGGTAAAGTTAAGCGACAAGATTTGAATTTGAGCGGGTCGGATTGTGAAAAGAAAGTGGCAAGCCAAACAAAAGAGTATTCCAGAAAAAAAGGTGAAAGTCCAACAACGGTGTTTGGCGAAAACCAGGGTTGCTGGTCGCTTCGACCTGGAAATAGGAGCTACAGGACAAACACAAAGTCTCCCAGCAAGGGGATAACTAACAGGCTAACCAGAACACGGAAACTGGCCCCAAAACAAACGTGGGTGCAGAAACAACGAACAGGGGACGTCTACCCTGGGGAAGAGAAAAATTCTGAGCCCCAACCCAAATGGGGTGCACGGAAAGAAGCCCAGGTTGTCTCTGCTACCCAGAAGAAAAAACCGGAGCTCAAAGGACACCAACCCCAACGGGGGTCGGCGTGGTTGGGAGAATTCCGAAGTGGAAAGGACGATCAAAAGAAAGGAAATTGCCTTCGCCTTGAAGAGAAGCAGCCTCTGGTGTGGCTCCGACCATCGACCATAAAAATGGTAGACCAGTAACCTGTTCTTTGGTTACACAATAAACAAGGGGGTTTGTTGGAGAATCATGCTCACCTCAAACAGGGCCATCCGTAAAACACTTTTCGGGGGGAAACCACCCCGTGTGGGGGTACATCTGCTCTCAGGAAACAGGGGAGAGCCGAGTAAAGAAACCCGGGGCCCGTTGGGACCAACACACTTGTTTGGAAGAATCCGGAAAAAAGTCACACAGTGTACGAGTACAAAAAGGGGCTTTGGGACAAACCACCCCGGGGTTTTGGCCCTTACGGGGCCGCACAGTCTCGGAATTTGTTGGGGGGGAAAGGACGCAAAATCTGGAGGTTTCGTTGTACAAACAATGAAATGAAATAAATTCCGAAAACAAAACGCGGCCAACGAGGGGGGGAAGGGTGCTGCCAGAAGTCGTAGGTATCAGTCAGCTCATTCATTATCGAAAGGGGGAGTGCGGTGAGGATAGGCACCTAAGCAGTTGACCTGGGGACATCTAAAAAGGGAAACACGGAACGGAGTAAACTTGAACAAGTGGACAGAAAAAGGACGATCAGAAACCACTGGAAGCATAAGTCCTCCAGTAAACTCACGAAATTTAAAATGACCGGAAGGGGGGCCATTAGGGCTCCTTCTTAAACATAAAACTCCAAACACCTAACAAGAGGGGTTGATTGGTCTTTGAAAAAAACGGTTGAAAGCCGGAAAACACGGGAAGCTGTGAAGCGACCGTATAGAAGTAACAGCCTCGACGATAGGGGGAATAGTGGAGGCAGGGTGCACTAGGAGTCGACACTCTCAAGAAGGGTCGAGGCAAGAGCCGCGAGGATGCCGGGCGGAAGAAGGGGGAGGGGGACAACCTAAAGGATCAGTCGATGGATAAGAAGTGCTCGCGACGAAAGGAAGATGGAAGCGAGAGAGGAAGTGACGGAAGGAATCTACATGGGCAAGAACACTAGTGGTAGAAAGAGAAAACAATGGGCCGCGTTGGACCGAGAATAAGCGAGCTGTTTGAAAAGAGAGCTAGGGGGAAGGGGGGGGAGGGGACTGATACTATCGCATCTCATCCCGAAGGATTTGACAGATTGTGTGAAGGAAAAATTTCTGAGGGCCGGGTGGTAGCCATAGAAGGGACTGGGTGTTTTCGGCAGACCCAGAGAGGGAGGTTGGAACTATATCAGAACGCTCATGGTAAGACTAAGCTCTCAGAATTCTAGTCGGATCGACACTCTCAAATGAAGTCACATAGCACACGGCCTTGTGGGGGGCCAGGGATCGAGTTGAAAGCGGCGAGGGACAATTCTCTGCGACGGTGTGAGTCAAGATGTCAAGCAGGGACCTGTTAACGGCTAATGGCGGATATAATATCAAGGAAAAAGGAGTCGCAGAACAGGGCTTTTCCCGGAGCGTGGTAAGAGGGGGGGATTCGAAGACCTCTTGGGGACGAATAGGGAGGAAGATCTGGACGCTAAGGGGCGGATGAATGAAACGTAAGAACGGGGAAACTCAGGACGTCAGGACTCAAGACGACGTGGGGTTACCGATATTCAAAGGGGTGGGAAAAAAGGAGGTAAGGTGTTTTGACAACTATGAAAAGTAGGGAGATTTCGATCAGAGATGCCGTGGCTTAAAATCGGTCCGATCACGGCACAAAATTTCTGGGCCCAGGATGAAAAGCAGTCCCTGGAGTGGAGCGAATCAATAGGAGTCGAGCCCTGGTTCGAACGTTGAACATCAGGGGGGAACTATGCACAAGGACGGGCTCTGGGGGAAAGGAGAGCCGTTGCAGCACTGTCTGGTCACAGTAAAGAAGAGTAAATCCACAAGGAAGGGTTAGCCCTCTCCGAAGAAGGCGCGAGCAGGGTTGGGAAGGGTACCCAAAGCGTGGCGGTGTTGCGGGGAAAAAGATCAAGCTGGAAAAACCCCTTGCAGGGTGATGACCTCGAAGGAACATTGAAGACATCAAGAATAACAAGCGAACACCGGACTAACCGACACGCTTGCGAGGGGGGAAAAACCATACTACAGAGCAGGGGCTCATAACGACTTTCGAGAAGGTCTCAACAAAAAAACTATTATTATTAAAAGAGAAGGGAGGGGGAAGGACGCGAGCAGTTCGCACGATCTCACTGCGGCGTTAACAATCTCACCTGGGTAGCAAGCTCACAAAAGACGTGACGTCTTTGGCAGGGGGAGGGGGGAATCGGGATTGAAGCTTTCAAACTCCTTGAGGCTGCAGTAAAAGCAGAGGGGGGGGAGTCCGACTTTATCTTGGAAAGCGCGACACCCCGAACTTTGGTCAAAGCCTCAACTTAGCGGAGCATCACTTCAAAAAAGGGGAGTCCAATTTGGTAAACGTAATCTCTTTGTGGAATATTAGCGTACTCGGGGGAACAGCCAAGCTCTGCCCCGTGTAATATAATAAAACAACGGATGTAAAAGGGGTGAATGTGCGGGCACACTCAAGAATCCGACGACGCCGAGATTAAGAAAGATTCTCGGGTGACCGCTGGCAAACGTCTGAAATCCTGTGAAAAGAACAGCCGGGCGTGAGATTCAAAGCTCTAGCGTAGGTGTGATAGAACGAGAACATGGGAATAACGTCCGTGAAGAAATTGTCCCCCGAGGATATCAGTAACCTAAAGCGGCCGCGAGGCCTGCAAGCGAGGGTCAAAGGGCTGAAGAAAAGAAAAACCGAGGTCCGATGAGGGGGAAATCCTGAAAGCGAGTCTTAAAAAAAGATGGACGGAACCGACTTTAGGACACAGTCGGGGAAGAAATCCCGGGTTACTAATGACGGATTGAGAGGATAGAGACGAGCCGGGTTGTAAAGGAGAGAAAGGCGCAGAGCCTACAAACGGTTAAGCCGCGCATGTAAGAAACTCTTGGGATCAGGAACACACCAAAAGGAGGGGTGACTATTTTCTCTAGGCGCGAATAACATTTGCTAAGCTCGCGCGCCAGGCAAAAAAAAACGTCGCATTGACGGCGCAATGGTATCTCTCGTGGCCACGCAGGGCGAGGTGGGCGTCATAACGCCAACCAAAAATGCGCCAGGTCTCCCCTAAGAGAGGGGAAAATGCCGCCTGGACCCATCACGGCAAAGCCGTCGAGCGGGAAGTCCCTCCCAAGAAAACAATATTACCACAGCTATAGTTGACCACCGGGGGGGGTATCCTAGGCTACTGACGCAAACTGCAAGGTTTAGATTCAGAAACAATCACTGTTTGTGCAGAAATGTAGATTCATTACCGAAGCGACGGGGAAGGCTACACTGGGGAAAGGATCGCGAGCACTTCCTTACAAAGAGAAGTGAAAGGAGGTTCGGCAGCACAAGCAAGGAGCCGAGCCGAAATCCTTCCGCGAGAGGGGAATCTTCACGACCTCTTCTCGGTGAAACGAAGAAGGCTAGGCACCGGCCACTAAGAACCGTAGGCAACGTATAGGCCAGGGACTTTCGGGTGGAAGATTTAATCTCAGCAGATGACGGGGTTAGCTTCGCAGGGGGTAAACAGAGGAACAAGAAACACAAAAAAGATATGGTTCTCCTGGGGGAGGGTTGAGACAGCGCGGACAAAGATCTACCGCGCGCTTCAGGAAAGGAGTGGGGGTGAGAAGGATTCTGCCGCTCTAGTCCACTTGAGAAGAAAGTGTTGTCTACGTCATACGATGGAGTGCAAGGCAGGTTAAACGAAGACGGGGGGAAAAAAGGGGCGGATATAGTATATGCTCACGAAAGTTCAAATAAGGAATGAAGGAATTGGAACTAGAATGGTAAGCCAGAAAGCGAGCAAGCAAAAATCAGGTGTGAAAGGACTTCTTTTCAGAGGGGAACGAAAAATAGATTTAACACGGCAAAA
>Ga0179591_1360989_pt1 | contig 13889 bp, 14 predicted proteins | sample CZOMad2_1_08_16f_FD_182891 | JGI IMG/M metagenome (GOLD analysis project Ga0179591, IMG submission 182891) | Vadose zone soil fungal communities from Angelo Coast Range Reserve, California, USA - CZOMad2_1_08_16fungal (PacBio error correction) | ecosystem: Environmental > Terrestrial > Soil >...
CCCCGGAACCAACCCACCCCATCAAACGGGACTTTCGTGAATCCTCCAGCAGGACAGTTACTGACCTGCTGTGGCGTCAGTCACCACCCCATCGTCGCGGGGTCCATTCCATCCCGCCTTGCGTTATCCCAGGACAAAAGTGATCATTTCTTCACGACAGCGTAAATAGGAAGCACTTATTGAATAACAACAAAAAGCCAATATAAAAAAAATTCAAGACAAAGGAAAGACCGAGACGAAAACAGGGACAGAGAGGGGCCGCAAGGAGGAAAGTACGGACAGTGGGGGAAGGAGGAGGGAAAAAAAAAAAAAAGGGGATGGGCAGGGTGGGCGAATAGAACCAGAGTGGGGTTGAAGTAGCCAGACCGGCGGATAAAGATCATACAATAATCACTACTGGTTGTGAGTTGGGGACACAGCGTAAAGGGGGAGAAGGGGGGGGTTAGGGGAAGTGGGTTGGGGATGGACTTCAGTATGCATAGGGAGTATAAAAGGGAAAAATAAGGTCAAAAAAGAGAGATAATACATTGGGAGAAAGTCTTCGACAATACAAAAAAAGTTACCTTGGGTGGCACGGACAACCAATAAAAAGAGAAAGGGGAAAGGAAACAGCGAACAGCGCTGAAGGGAAAAGGTTAAATAAGCGAAATAACACAGGGACAGCGGATGTGGGGAGAACCGTGAGGTGTGGACAAGTAATGAATGCAAGAAAGGGGAACAAACAACGTGGGGAGGGAAAAACAAACTGTCAAAGCGGCACCGTAAGGATAATCCAGAGTCACGTGGGGGGAATGCGCGGGGATGCGCCGTGGGCAAAGGGCGAGCCAGTCGATGATGGACCGGGGGAACGAAGGGAGATGAACCGGAAAGGAAAAAAGAAAATCAAACGTGAGACGGGGAAAGAAGGAATGCTGTGATGAAGACAACGCACAACACACGCAACGGCACCACAATCGTGAGCAAAAAGCCCATACAAGTGTCAAGGAATACATCAAGGCGTCGGGGCGAGCTAGAATCCTCGAGTGATAGAGGGAGTACGAAACGCGGAAGGAAAGAGAAGAGAAGGGCAAGGGGGAAGAGAAGGGATACGAACGAAGGAAAGAAGATCATTCTCAAAATATGAAACCAGGGTAGGGAGGAATCACTGCACTATAAATCAGAGGACGGTAGAAATCGAAACGCGAACTGAGGTGACCAGGGGAGGACACCTTAACCAGAACTAAGAATCGGGTCATAGGAAGAAAAAAAATAAGTGGACCGACAAAGGGGCAGAGGAGTAGGAATCCAGGGGTAGGGGGAGGTTCGAAGAAGGAAGTCGCCGAGAGTCAACAGAAGGTGCAGCCCAAAAGGTCGGTGAGGAAAAAAAAGAGAATCCGGGAGGAAGCCGAGCGGGTAGGAAATATAATACACGACCCGGACACTGACGAAACGGCGACACAACAATGGGAAAAGCCGGACAGAGAGGTGGACAGGCTGTTGCATAAAGTCAGGAGGATGGAGAGGCGTCGGGTCCATTCAACGCGAATCCAAGTGCTAATCTAAAAAATAAAACGTGGTAAACTGGAGAAAGACAGAGGCATATAAAAAAGGGACTGAGGAGCTAAGGCCGGTGAGAGAAAAAAAAAATATCGGAAAAACCAAAAAAGGAAAGAGGCGGGGGGGTGGACCGGAGGGTAGGGTGGATGGATGATGAAACAACGTAAGGGAACGGAAAAGGGAGGACAAGTAACTGGATAAGGGACCTAATCATGCGAACAGGGAATTAAATAGCAAGAGGGGGGGAAACGGAAATATAAGCAGATACCTGCGTATTGGGCGGTGTGAAAGATAGGGTGCCGCAGGAGAAAAGAGGGAAAAAGGAAAAAGAAGAGAAAAAAAAAGGGAGGAAAAGAATTCCAAAGACGAAGAGAAAGAAAAAATCCGCGAACAGATGCGATAGTACGGGTAATGGAAAAAGACGAACGAATCAGTATTGACCCGAAAGTACAGAAAATCACCGATGAGGAGAAAGCAGAAACAGGACAGGGAAGGTAAGAAAGGGGCAAGAAACTGACTTAACATGTACTTTCACTGGACGGGGGGGGGGGAAGAGCCGGAACTGAAATGAGTATAATTAAAATAACCATTGCGAAGCCTAAACACCACATCTGTGCTAGGGTGGTGCACCACCGCGCGTTGAGTAGGATGTGAACGGATGTCGGGATAACGTAAAAGCGCCAATGTAAAAGGTTGAGGGTGCGGGGTACGAGGCATCCTCTGATGACCCTACTGCGTGGATTGGAATAGAAACTCATACTTCGTTTTACCTCCTTGCACCATGCAATTTGGATCAACCATGGTGGAATACGGAAAACGATGAAAAATTCGCGAGGATCGGGGAAAGGAAGGGGGTCACGTAGGATGCAAAGGGTGGTAAGAGCAAGGGGTGATGAATGAAAGAACAACAACTAAGAAGACGGGTACTTAGAAAGAAATTTTAACTTGAATGGAATTTCAAATTAATGGCCAGTTCACTGGTGGAATCTGAAAGTAGGCATGCGAAACGCAAAGCCAACACGGACGGTGATGCTTCTTAAGGCGATCGGAGGGAAAACGAACGTTATATAAACTAAAATCAATAGGATATTGTTTCAAAAGAAAGCGCGTCGAAAAGATAAAAAAGCTAATCCCCTTTGGAATGGATAGTCTGCGGCGGGACCAACGACAAACAAACGGCGATTTAGGGACCAAATTATGGGAACGGATAAAATGCATTAATACATACACTCCTGCACAAAAAGCGAAATGGCAAACATTCCACAATGGGGGTGTACAACAAATACGAAGGACACCGTAACTAAATGCAAACAATTAACAACTCGACAGGATAAATGCCAACGCGATCCACAAAAAGAGGGGGGAAAAAAGGAAAAAAAAACGTCGTGCCAAAGAAGACCGCACAACACCTGAGGAAAACAGCCAAAGTCAACAGCAAGAAGGGGTCACCCGGGCACGAGTGCAAGGAATGGAGGGCAAACGCAGATGACACCATACGGAGGGGGAAGGTTCATCTGGAAGTGTTAATGTAAGCAGAAAAGGTTAGAAAATATACTGTAACATCAGCACAAGATTCGAAAACACGAGAACAAAACGCACCAGAATTAACAAGCGAGAAAAAAACACACAAAAAAAGGAAAAAAGGTCGAAAACGAGAGCAACCCTCTAAGTTAAAAAACGCATGGATAAGAAAAAGAAGTAACACAGAGCAGAAAAGCAACTGTGGGGCGGTGCAATGGGACAGAAAAAAAAAAAAATGCTGGATGATCATCAACTTGCTAAACAACCAAATAAGACACGGAAGAGAAAACCATGCCAAAGCCCCAAATACAATATATACGTAGTAGGGCAACGAGTGAATAGGTTCGCCGTCTGGAAGGGGGATCATGCGAACGGGTTACCATGAAATCAATATTCACAAAATTCCGCCGACACACAAGCGCCGCTCAGTTGAGTGAATGCCCGGAACGCAAAAAAGACAGGGAAAGAAGCCGAAACCGGGGGGAAAAGGGAGGGAAAAAGAAAGGACGGCAAAAAGCAATAAGAGCCAACTGGGCGCAGGAACTCACAGCACTTCATGACGAATAAGAAAGGCCGATAGATTTCCATACTGAAACATCCAGGAAAGAGGGATCGATGCCGGGACCTCTCAGGTCGGGCCTGCGATGTAGACAACCGTGGGGATCGGCCCCGTCGGTTGAATAGGAATACTATCTGAAACGCTCTACCAGAACGCACGGCGGTGGGGTGCTTGGCCATGCGGATTGAAACAACTTCCGATTCGGGACTTACGGGTAGGGAGTGCAATCGAATCAACCAGAGCACTATGGGACCGGAGGCGCATAGCCACTGGAAGATTTGCGCGGTGATGGTAAAAACTCTCACCTTCACGTATGCGCGGAATGTCGGATGGAAATGAAAAGTATAATCACCGTGAAAGCATGAAATAGCTGCGGGTGGGTGGACAAATATCACAGTCGGCACCCGTCGCACGCCGATCAGAAATGTCACAGTTTCCATCCTAGGGGAACGCGGGCCTAACGGTGGGGGGGAGTGATAAGGGAGCGGTGACGGACCGAAAATCATCCAAGAAGAGAGGCCGTAGAACATTACTACCCGAGCGAAAGAAAAACCGGGGGGGAAGAGGGGGGAAACGAAAAAAAGGAAGAGGACCGAGATGGGTGAATAACACGAGTGGGAGTTAAGTGAGGGGAAAGAGGGATACTACTATAAGCGGCACGGGGGGGGGCAGCCAGAGGGGGAATAAGCGTGCCGATAGGCCGTGGACACAAGGTTGTCGTCGCACGAGCCCGGACCCATCAAAGTAGGGGTGCACGACAATAGTCAACACGAGAAACCAGTTCCAGACTGAAAGACGTCACGCCGCGACCAATAGCCTTACACACGCCGCGAACATAGCCGCAAAAGCAACAGCCTTACTCAACTAAAAGGAACAACGCGTGGGGAACGAAGAAATGATCGTGGTGACAAGTAGTTTGTCAGACGAAAAAAGGTAATTTGAGGAAGGGAGAAATCACGACTAAAAGGTAGTGGAGTTTCCATGCTCTACGGCAGGGCCGCCGCCGGAGGGGGATGAATTAGACGGACAAAAATTCAAACTAATCGAAAAATAAACAACAGTAGGCAGTGGGGAGAAAAGAGGAAAAGGGAAAAAAAAGAAGACAAAGACGAGTGGGAAGGGAGGGGAGGGGGCGTAATAAGCGATTCAAGTGGCTAATGACACAACAAAAGCATAATGCGCGAGGAACCAAAAGGCAATGAGCACGAAAGGGGGTGCAAGGGGAGACGACGCACTCCGCAGACTCCTTGAGCGAAATTGATATGCAATGTATGTGAGCCAAGCCTGGGATAATCGGCGGACAGGATACAACAGGGAAATGATGCGTTGAAAAATTGCGAAAAAAGATCAATTTATACAGTAAAACAAATGGGAACAGGAAATGGTGAGGTTATATTGCGCGTGTAGTGAGGGTGTGAAGGTTTAAATGAACAGAGGAGAATACAAAAAGAGAACACAGGGAAACGCTCGGTAAGACAATGAGGGCAAGGGGCATTGGGTAACAAATTTGGTTCATCCAATAAGGAGTGTGATCCAAAGGCCGAATGGGGAACCATCGTCCATCCCATCCCGTTTTCTTTTGGTTTATGAAGTACAGGGCTAGGCCGGGGGTAAACACAGGAGAAAGACAAAAACGCGAAACACAGAGCACGAAGAATATAAACGGGGGACAAAAAAGAGGAAAAAAGAAAAAGGAGAAAGGAAGAGAGGGAAAAAAGGGGAGAAAAGCCGGGGGTGGGGGGGAGGGTATTCTTTAAATATCAAAAAGTCATACGGGTTGTACAAAGAAAAAAATACGCACGAAACAGGTCAGAAAAGTGAATCAGGGCGGGAATAAAGCTACTACCAGCGCCCGACACAGACATGACCAGGCGGTTGGTAGAGGATGAAAGACTAGTTTTTACAAAAACATAGGATGGCGATAGCCAGTTCATATTTGTGCCAATACAGCTGCCCCTGCGAACTCAAGCCCGGAAAAGGGGCGTAGGTGTAGGTACTCACAAATGGATGAGGTGGGGCGAAAACCCTCCCTCGCCGTTCACGGCCAAAACGGCGTCAATCCCCGATGTCCGCTAGCGTTCCCGATTTTGGCCTATTTCTCCCGGTAAGAAAAACAAGCGCCAGGGAAAGAGGGGGGATGACATCGAACAAACGCAGCGGCGAAACTTAAGCGGGATGAAGACAGGAGGGGAGAAATCAGGAAAGGGAAACTGGGCGATGAACCAAATTGCAATACTAACAATAAAAAACGTAACAAATAGGGACAGAAATCAGCTGAAGGGCAACTCTGTTTAGAATCTAAGTCGGGCAACGAAGAACCGATCGTCCAAGAGGACGTATATCCGTCCTCCAAATCCTGACCAGTGCCCGCCGGCACTCAACGAGAACATAGTGGAGGGATGCAGAGTTTTCCGTGGCAGGATGACAAGAAAAATATCGTTACGGTCATAAAAGGGGGTGCTATGAAGTGCAGGGGGGGAGAAAGGGGAAATGGATAAGTGGGGAAAAAGGGATAAAGGTCGTGAATCGGAGATATACATTTACCTAAGGGGGCGACATATGGAATCAGAAGAAAAGTGAGCCATTCACGGAAGAAAAAAAACACACAAAGGCACCTAGCTGTCAAAACAACCGAGGGTGGCGGAGGAAACAACCGGAACCAATAGAGCAAAAACCCGGATAAGTTGGGAGGAGAATGTAAAAAGTAGATGGGGGTGAACAAAAAGCAATAATAAAAAGGAATAAATGATCGCCACGTAGTAAAAAGCCAAAAGGAGGATAAAGTGTGAGGGGAATAACTGAAGAGGTGGGGAGTGTTATGGGTAAACGAACCCTGAACAAACTCGTAGTATACACAACACGTTACAACCCAGACGGGTAAAAAATCCATTACAATTGCGTGTGGTGTGAGGTCTGCGTTTTAATTGGTGGACTGGGGCAGTAAAAGCCGGATCCAGACAAACAAAGAACATGATATCACATTTCAGCGACCAAGCGGTGGGACTGGGTCCGGCGCCAAAGAGATGCACAATCTAGTGACAGCGGGTAGGAGGGGTGTTCATCAGGGGTTGCTGGGGGGGGTACAATACTCCATCTAGTATTCCTCGATGCAGGAAACCAAAGGGGAAACCGACGGGAAAACGGGGAAAAAAGAAGTAGGAAAGAAGAGGAAGAGGGAGAAGAAGGAAAAGGTTGTAATGGCAGGAGCGAACCTAAAAATCAGCACGAGATAGTAACAGCTTTGTGAAAGCTCCGCGCGCACCAAGGCATTCTCGTGAAAAACACAATGGGAACCAAGATGGATATTTGTAAACACACATCTTAAATATACACCAGCACAAAAACAGAAAAACGACAGAAGACACAATCAGCGGCACACAAACACGAATAAAATAGATAAAACACGGGAAGGAAATCGCGGGGACCAGGGTAAGAATTAGGTGACGCGCAGAACAGGGTTACGCCATCCATCACCAAGAAAATTTTTACATGACAACAACAAAAAATGCGCCAATTCATTTCTGGAACAAACAAAGGGAAAAAAGCAGGCGGTTTATGCCACTGCAGCCTGCAAATGTTCGAGCAAATCACCACCAGCATATGAACCGTAAGACTTGTTCAGTACGGCACGGAAACAAAACTGACCAATCCTCGATCGGAACGGGTGAAACGTGGCGACGGGGGGCTATGTGGCGCCGAGTGAGAAAAACGAGAGCCTTGATAAATCATGGGGTATGATGAGGGAAGATTAGAGGAAAGGACAGGGCCAGGGCACCGAGAACATAGTATCAATATCGCAGCGGGCAAGAATACAGAGCCACAGAATGGACAAAAGCTTGTTATATAGGGTAAAAACCAGAGAAGAAAATGCAAAAATATACGGAACGGTACAGCGACCTCGGGGTGGCCGGCACCGAGACGTGGGGGAGTAAGGTTGTGTCATGCGCGGGATCATCCTGGATACAAACCGCCTTGAATTCCGTAACTATTAATCGAAAGAAGAGGGGGGAAGCAGCGGAGGACAAACAATAAACACTTGGCATCTCAAAGTTGAAAACAGTCACACAGGCATAGGTGTCATTCTGAGAAAGATGGAAAGTCGGAACTGAAAATAGAGTTTAGCGACGACGTGTGGGCGCTTGTGGGTGAACGATGCAGACATAGATGGTTACAGCAAGGTAGGGACCCCAAATAAGGAAACTAGGGTAACGGCAAAAACGAGAGGTGGAAGGTTAAGTAAATGAATAGTAAGAAATCACAAAAACAGAACAACGAAAGACAACCTAGAACCGCCTAAAAAAAACCAAAGGAAAGGAAACTGGAAGGTGATGCTGGCCGAAGGATGGACGGCTGGAGGGGTGAAAAGGAGTGGAGGAGGTAAGGAAAGGCTAGGAATTGGCGATCGTGGAAAAATAAGACCAATCTAATGGGTTCCGTTTAAATCGGCCACCAGTACAACCATCACAGTCCCATATACGATAATGGGAAGCAAAGACAAGCTGAAAAAAAAAACATCACGCGAAAGGGCGGACAAACTGTCAAGAGGAAAAAGCATAATACCGCCAAGCCGCGCGGGAAAAGGAATCGGCCCAGGCCAATTTTGGCCGCGACAAAATCTTATAGATGACAAAGCCACTTGCACCGAACAGGGCGTCCGAATTAATATTTAGATCTTAATACCACATGGCAATCCGAAAGCATGGAATCCAACCGTGATACCGCTTATGGCCTAACGTCGTCAAAAATCCCACGAGATTCACTCAACAGGAAACACGCAGACCATGAATCAGTGCGGGGGCATCGGTTATACTCGGACGAGAAAGGCAGTAGGCTCGCGTAGAGGTGACGGCAGGGCCGTCGGGCGTTGCCATGGGGCACCGCGGGAAACAGGGCCGTAAATAGACGCAAGAACACAACCATGTCAAAACGTGCCATCGCGGATGAAGCTTCATGTAGAGAGTTTCCGGTGCCCGCAGAATAGACAAGATCAAGCCTCAAAGAACGGTCACAGGGTTTTCCAGTCGAGAAGAAGTAGATCGCCGCAAAATATGCGGCGTGGTGATCGCAGGCAAGACAGATTCATCGGGGCAGTTAAAAACGCTTCCTGGATCATAATGACGACCAAACAAGAACTATCGGGGGTCATCACGAACGTACATTAACAAGTTCGCGCAGCATCGGAAGGAGGGATGTGGGGGGGTCGCCTGTGTTGTACAGTAACTGAAACGCGGGATCCGGCGCCACGGAATGCGGCCGACTTCCTGTAGGGTATAAGTAGAGAAATCTGAATAATTGTAAACGGCAAAAACAAAAAAAGAGAAAGCGATGCGACAGGGCCAAGAAACCGACAACCAGGTTAACTGTGACCTTGACTCTAATACTAAGGGAGGACATCAAGAGAGGGGAAAAGTTCCTGCCACGGGGTACACAAACAAAAAAAAAAGCAACCGAGAACCAAAAAAAGTGAGAACGAACGGAGCGACCATGAGTAACTTAAAAGGCAATAATAAGGAAGAAAAAAAGTAAACAAAAAATCGGAACGCGGGGGTGAACAAAAAATGGCGGAAAAAGAGAAATAGAAAAATGCGAGAGCGTGCGAAAGAGGAAAAACCAAGGGAAAATAAGGCACAAAAGATAATAGGCAAAAGTGGTGCTGCGTAAGGGAAAAGGGAAAAGAAAGGAAAGAAAAAAAAAAAAAAACTGAAGCATCAAAATACCACAAAATCGTAACGAAAGCGGGAACGGGTGACGGAACCTGAGAAGTTCGCCGAAGCGGCGAACATTACCCCTGTGACGACTACAGTGACATGGAAGGAAAGAGTGAGGGCAAATTGGCGTTTTTCCGGGGAGAGGAAGAAATACACAAATAACGAAAAACAGAGGGCGTGTACCGGAATTGGAGAACAATGCTGGACAATGGAAAATGAAACATGGTTAAGAACACGGAGGTTTCCGCGCGGGGGGATAGAAGTGAAAAGGCGGGTTAAAGGGCGAAAAAGGTGAACAGGTCCGAAACAAGAGACAGAAATAAACGAAAGAGGGACAAATAAAAGCCGCAAAAGGGGGCATTGGCAACGAGAAAAAGGCAAGGAAGAAACACATAGGGGTAGATGAATGTAATTAAAGAAACGAGATAAGACGCGAGGAACCCAAGTGTGAACGAGCTGAAGGACGTAGGGTCTGAAGAGTGGGTTAAGTCAATCAGTTCAGGGACAAACCGACAGATGACAGGCAAGTTACAAAGTAGGAGAAATTAATATGGCAAGGACGGGCACGAAAATTGTATGACAAGCGAGACAAATGGAACGAAAGCCTAGTGCAGCGACAGGCGTAGCTAGACACGAGAACGAAAAAGCCGAAGGATAACGAACGATAAGGGCAAAAAGACCTCCTAGTGTGGAATGCAGACAAATCAAGATGGGAAACGCATTGGACGCGATAGAAAATGAACCAACATGAGTCAGCGGGGAACAAACGCCGAGATACTAGACAAGAAGACAACGAGGCCCGGGATGGAATCATAACAGCAAGCAGAATGCACAAATAGAAAAATGGAAGGAAAAAAGCAATAATCCGTATTCAAAAAAAAAACATGCCCGAAAAAACACGTCCGGAAGAAATCCGACAACAATGCGACCGCTACAAATGTTTGACCGGAGACACATGCAGGGTCAAGAAAACGAAGTCCATCGACTCCAGATATGGAATCAGTGCGGGGAGAAAGAAAGTACGTTACACGAAAAAAACGATCACAAAACAAAGGGCAGACGCACAGTACAGGTGGGCGAGAGGGAAGGGGGAAACGCTCCAAGGAAAAAGAGGACACAGGGAAGGGGCAGAAGGGAGAGGGGAATACTTGGCCAGCCACAAGACAAGAAGATAGATTGGGCGGCTCGACTAGTATATAGAAATAGTACAAGGGGAATACAAGTTGTCGCAGAAAAAAAAAACACCAGTAACAGGGTAAGGATCAAAGGGCAAGAAAATCCTCATTCCAGAATCAGGTACTAACGGGAAGAAATCAGGTGTATACCATACGGATATATGTCGCACGGGACGCCGACAAGCTCGAAAAGCGTAAGAAGGTCGCAATGATCCCTACAAGCAAGGAATACATACGAGCAAGTCGGCTGTAGCAGCGGCGAGACGGTCGACTGCGTGTACTGATGCAAACATCAAGACAAAGGGAGCTGGAACGGACTGGACACAGGGCATTAAACGTAACAGGAAAATCAGCGGGGTGCGAACAGAGCGATCGATCCTGAACAACCCAGCACCTGCGGCAGGGTAATGTTCGAAAATGGAGGGGGAATAAGATTTCTACGCCGAGCAAGCACATCATGAGCAAATCATCGAGAATAGCGCTCGTCTACCCGAAGGTGAACAGGGAAAACAAGCTGAGGCATCATAAAATCCCGAAATAATTAGCGAATGAAAGGTGATCGACACAGGCGTCACATAACGTATAGGGGTGTGGGCAGAAAAACATACGTGGGGGGTAATAAGTTGAACAAAGGAGCACGGGGAAAGGTCTGTCGGGATACCTAGACAGAAGGACCAGGTGCGCAAAAGCGGATGCGTAAGACACCAGACGAAACCGTATGTTGACGATCGCGCTGGATTGTGTAGAAACAGGAAAACCAAAATGACAAGAAATCAACAGAAACAGCTAAAAAGAAGATCATCCGTATATTACAAAACCCCAAAGGCCTGGCACAAAAGGTGAGGCGGGTGATAAGGGCGGAACATGATCGTGAAGAAAAGGCAAGTAAAAAGTGTAAAAATGGTAACCGGAGAAACAGAGAAAAAAAAAATAATAAGGGGGGGGAAAACAGGGGGGGGGACAAAAAGAAAGAAGGCGCGAAGCAGCGAAATGGTAAGAAATAAAAGATAGTCGAGCAAACGGAGCGAGGGACGAAACATTGTTATAAAGAAAAGAAAAAGGGGGGGGGAGTAGGGAAAATAACGAAAAATGAAGCGACAACAAGAGGTAGCAAAAAACATTGAAGGGAAGACAACCCCAAATAGATAAGCAGACAAAAACAAGGAATGAAAAGCAACCAAAGGCAAGATGAAACAAAAGTGAAAGAACAAAAATAGCTGGACAATCGCAAAAAGAAAACACGGGGGGGGACAAATTGGGCAGACACGCTCAGCACGTGAATAGCGGGAGGGTGAGGGGTACAACCATTGACTGTGGGAAGTTGGTATAAACCTCATTACGAAAGATATGGGACAACAAAGGAAAAAACAAACAAGGGAGGAATTAACATATGAATACGGAAAATGAGGAGAAAGGTGAGAATCACTGCCATATGTTGATGACAAGGATAAACAAAAAGGGCGAAGGTGCAGGAGGTGAATGTAAAGAGCGCCAGCCGATCAGAAGGGAGAAGGGTGACGAGCCAAAGGAAGGCCATACTGAATAGCAAGATAACAGTAAGGGGGGGAATGCATGCTGTGAAGCCTAAGAAATCTAGAAAGGGTGAGGGGAAAAGTAGGAGAAAAGGAACGGGACAGAAAAAAAAGCAACAAGAGGAAGTGAGTAAATGAAGGTCAAGACGACAGTTAATGGAAAGGGGTGAGGGAGGGTTGGTGAGAGTAGTGGGATCACGAGAAGGGGGATAAGAAGAAGTGGGACGGTGAAACGACGGGAAACAGAAACACGTCACGGGGGACAGGAGCAGAGAAAATCAAACCAGTTACCCTCCTTGTGTGGAGTGCGGAAAAATGGGTGAATCATTAGTAAAATACATGCGTACGTGGACGTTTGCATGCGATATTCATGAGGAATTTGCATAGTTCGTAACTGCCTTCAGACCCTCACCAGCTTCAACTCAAGTCCCTGCTGCTGGATCAACTCATCCCAGCCGGTCATCGACAGAAATAAAATCCCGCAAGCGAGGTCTGGAATATCTGTTTGCCACGGGAAGTGTAAAAAAGTAACGATGCCCTGACTCACTATCCTGCCTCGGTTCACCACCAGCACTTAAAAATTTCGGGGTCGCATTTCACTACTCTCCCCCTCAATTTATCATCATAACACAGGGGCGGATTCCTGGCTTTTCACCATGTTGGGGACAGAGACTTTTTTCGGAGTATGCAGTTAAACGCAATTTTGCAAGTTGTTTGTGATACATATTGCAACGCCACACCCCATTTATTGAAGATTCCAAGTTGTCACACATGGGAAATAAATGGGCGGCGTCTTTGCTTTAACTCCATACTACCCTCCTGTTTTTTGGGATGGTTGACAGCCAATTGTCCAAGGCGACCGTCATAGGGATGGTGCATGAATATAATACAACTAACCAGATCATGCGACGGCGGCAACGACAGCGTCTACCATAACCAGCCGGGAGTTTTTCAATGATTACTGACGCGCGAACAATCGCGGGAATTCCGGTGCTTGGCCATGCCGGGGCAAGCCTGCGGTTTCAGACAGCAACTGGCTGCGAACCGGCGGAACGCAATGAATCAACTTTGCCGATAACATCGCACGGTAACGCGTTGGCTGCCGGAATTCGCTGAAATTCGGGGTTCTGGCAAGGCCGTGGTGGTGCGAGGGCATGTCGGTAAGGAGTCGGCGCCGATTTACGAACAATTGTGCCGGATGTCAGGAGAGCCTGCCCGGGTTGGGGAACTGGAAGAATGTTGACGGGGGCCGATCGCGCAACGGCGTGGCGGTTTGCGGCGGGCGCGCAGGGCGAGTCGGGGGATATTCGTTGAGCGTGGATGAGGTCAGAAGAGACGCAGCCAGTCCAATCCGGATATGATCCGCAAGGAGTGGAGATGGCGATGACCCGGTGGAAGCGATGGAGGAATCGAGCCTTGGCGAACTTAGAGGCTGATCCACTGGCTATGGAGAAAGTCCGGTCTCAGGTTGGAAAAGGAGGGAAAATTGACGTATTATCGGTAAAAAATTCCCGGGGCGGGGCATGCCCAATTCAATGTCGGAAACGCTGGAAGAGCATCCGGCAGGGGCTTTCAAAGTCAGTATGATGCGGGATAAGCCGGGCCCGCAAACCCGGGAAAACAGAGAAGAGCCATACGCTGGAGCTGATCGTGACATGATATTTGAGAAAAAAATCTTATGGGAGGCCGTGAAAAGCTGAGCAGTCGGAAGCAGCCTGCACGCAATCGGCGGCGTGGGCCGCTGAGAAGAACTGTTGGGAAAATCATGAGGTACGAGTCGCGCTGGAGCGGTCAGTTGTTCACGGGGCAATGAACCCACTGTATCGCTGCAGAACGGCGGCGCCGGGACAAAATCCGG
>Ga0179591_1362970_pt1 | contig 13888 bp, 21 predicted proteins | sample CZOMad2_1_08_16f_FD_182891 | JGI IMG/M metagenome (GOLD analysis project Ga0179591, IMG submission 182891) | Vadose zone soil fungal communities from Angelo Coast Range Reserve, California, USA - CZOMad2_1_08_16fungal (PacBio error correction) | ecosystem: Environmental > Terrestrial > Soil >...
AGGGGGGAAACATGGAAATTTGGGGGGGGAAAGAAAGGACCATGAGAAGGGACGAATCATCGTTGGGATTCAAAAGATTACAAAAAAATAAAGGTCCCCGGAAAACTGAAAACAAGGACAACCGAAGGGGAAAGAAGGGCCTGAAGGGGGGGGGTTTTTAATCATTGAGCCGGGAAAAATTTGAGAGGGTTTGAGAGGGGGAGAAAGGGGGTCTCTCAGAACTATATTAAATAGTAGAAAAAGGAAAACGAGAAAGCCAAACAAAAACAAACAAACCCGAATGAGGGAAAAACCCAAGGAAAAAAAACCGTCAACAGCATAAGGGGAGGGCTGAAAATTTGAAAAAATCGGTGAGAACGGGAAAAAAGGGGCAATTGGGGAGGCTTCGGGGGCAATCAAGGAAAAATCTGAGATTAAATCATAAAAAGAGGGGACCAAAAAGTTCGGAAAAAGCATAAATAATATGGGAAAAAGATATGAGCCTTGAAAAAGTTCAGATAGTACAGAAAAAAAAAAGGTTATGGGGAGGAACGGCGCGGGAAAAACGGCCGGGGGGAGGGGAATGACTTCGGAGGGTTTGGGGGGAGGGTCCGGGGGAAAGGGGGGCGATTAAAGAAAAAAGGGGGAAGGAGGAATTGAAAGGGGTGACGAACAGGGGGGGGAAATGACTAAGGAGCCCCTAAAAGTGCCCATCGATAGATTCTAAACTCTCATGGAGGCGGGGGGGGGGGGGGGGGAGCCATGAAAGGACAAGGGGGGACCTAGTTTCGGTCCCGACCGGAAAAAGGGGGATCAGTAAAAGAAAAAGCCCAGCTGAAATGTAAACTCAGGGAGGGAGAAAAATCAAGCAAATCACGCTATCATTTCGATAGGTGGGTGTGGAGGTTGAGGGGAGCACAAGGGGTCCAAAAAGCGGCCGAGGGGGGGAAACGACGAGGACAAAAGGGAAAGGGAAAAGAATTTGAAAGTTCCATGCTTAAAAAAATCGGCGGCGGAAAAAGGTAGGAATGCGAAAAGTTTGATCACAAGCCAGGGGGGGACCGTGTTTGGGAAGGAAGAATGGGACACAGAAGGGCCCCAGTTGTCGGGAAGGGGACGCCGAACGAAAAGGAAAGAAAAACCTCCGGGATCATGCGAAAAATTGAAGGAGAGCAAGGGGAGTGAAAGCCATCAGAAAAAGGGACGGAAGGTGTTGCCGAAAGGAGCAGCAAGGCAACGCGAATGGGAGGGGGGGGAAATTAACAAAGTACGGGACAGTTATGCAGGGGGGGCTTAAAGGGAATTTCAAAAAACATGGGGAAAACCATCAGCGGGCACCCAGGAGCGACTAAAGAAGACATTAGGATCGGGACCGAAAGGCCACGGGAAAAAGAGTGGAAATAGCGCATGGAGCGCCCCATGGAGAAGTTTTGATGAGGAACCTCTAAAATACTCGAAAGTTTTTGAGAAACCAGGTGGAGTGGGGCCTGTGTGTTCGAGGATTCAAAGAGTCAGGGAACTCCGGAAAGGTTGGTCTAGAAATGAAAAGGGGGGGGAGGGTCTACCGAGCGGTCCCCTACGAGGCACGAACCTAAAAAGAATGCAAGGTGATGTCTACGCAGCAAATTGTTGGGGGGGCGGAGGGGAGTGAGCGGGGTGTCGGGGGGGGCAAGTCCAAAAAAAAAACTGAATGCCTATTGGGGACCACAGGAGAGAGACCAACTAAAGGAAGAAATCCGCGGAATCATGTAGAAAACGCGACCCAAAAACGCATAATCCGTCGCAACTCTTTTGTTTTGGAAAGGGGCTTATAAGGGGTCGGATGGAGACCTTAAGCATCAGAAAAGGGACGCCCAGAAGGAAAAAGAACAAAACCATCCAAACGGATTGTGCCAGCCGAAAGAAATTGAATGGGGGGGGGAAGAGCCCCAAAAACATCATTGGCAACTTTTCCTGCAACTCCCAAGGGACGATGAAAAAAGTCCAGAATAAGAGAAGGAGTTTGGATATAACCTATAAAGGGGGTCCTAAGTTGACGTACTCCAATATGAGCCGACCCGGGAGATCACAGGGGGACAGCGAAACAAAAAGATAAAAAGGATCGAGTCTGAAAAAAGAAGAAGGGCTTGAAAAGACCCTCTATTTTTCGGGGAGGGTGCAAGAACGCGATAACTGGTCTGTGAGTCTGCAGGAAAGGGGGTCGTAACAAAGATTGCGGTTGACTAAAAGGTAAGACGGTATTAAAAATGGAAAAAAAAATAGAGAAAAAGTCGCAAACATCTGTCGAGAGTGTGGCCGATTAAAAGGTCAGAGGGTTAGAAATCCTTGAGACACGACTAGCTATTTCGAACAGAGTAAGAAGAACACGCAAAGGGTAAAAAACAGGAGTTGCAGCAAAAAAGAGGGCCTCCAACCTGGGAACACACCAAGGGCGAGCTTAGGGGAAAAAAATCTAATCCAAATAAACATGGAAAGAAGGTACGACAGGCAAGGGAAAAATTTTGAGCAAATTAAGGGAACACAAAATGGTTCACGGTCGCACGCAAAAAAAAAGGGAATCGAAAAAGTCCGAGGATGCTGAGAAAAAAAAATCCAAGGACCAAAAAAAAAGCGGTAAGAAGCCAGATGTTAAGGTCTAAACCACGAGACGAGTAATAAAAAAAATCTTCCATTAAGAAAGGCTTCACAGAAGATTAGGAGGGTGAACCGGTGGAAGGGCTTTCCCGCAAGGGCTTCTAGTGGGTCGAGATCCGATTAACACTTCCAGAAAAAAAGGGAAAAAGAAAAAAAACCAGGAAAGGTAGGGTTGCAAAGGAAGACTTTCCAGTTGGTGGGAAAACGGAGGGGGAATTTTGCTGAGGGGATCGGGGTTGGAAACGTGGGGAAGTGAATCACGAAAAAACAAAGCCCAAAAGCGGACTTTCATAGCTCAAACTTTGAGGTAAGACATCACACAGCCAACCGAAAGGCGAAACAAAGGGAAAAGGGTAAAACAGAAAGGCGGATCCCTCCTATTGAACTCCCGTGAGTAACGAGAAATATTCAAGTTAAGGCTATAAGCAATAAATCCTGTCACTGGATTTAAGCTAATATGGGAGACCAGACAGGAAGTAAAGGGTGAATATAGGACAACGGACAAGAAAGGAAAGCGAAAAGGAATAAGGGGAAATCGAGCACAGTTTGAAGACAAGGGGAACCGCAGGGAGTGAAAGCTTAAGTGGTTATTGAGCTTGGGGGTTGCCGAAAGAATAAGAGTTTGAAAAAAACCGAACTAAAAAAATGGGAGAGGGGGGGAACCGAGAAGATGAGCAAGAAGCTGTTTGCTCCCGAGAGCCAGAAAGGAAAAAAAAAGAGCGCAAAAACGGCCACCCCATTAATATAGAGAGAAATGGAGGTTGAAGCAACGACAAAGAGGCCGAGCCAGAACGGAAGGAGAAGGAGGAGGGAGCGGAGCCCAAAACCGGAAAAAAGAACGGGGAAGGGGGTTGCTGTCAGAAAGTTCAGGAGTGGTTTACAAATGCGAGGAGACCGGTGGAGGGGGAAAAAGAAAGTGTTGCAGAATTGAAAAAAAAAAGTCCCCCCGCAGGGGAAAAAAAGCCGCAGAAGGAAAAAAACAGCTAAGAAAGGGGTGCTACAAAGGACAAGGGACTCTCAAAAAAAAAAAAAACAACACAGGAGGAGTGAAAAGAATGGTGGGAAACTGTACACCAGCTTCGCTGTGATGTCAGAGGGGGAGTGTTCAAACTGAGGGCCTTTGTGGGGGGGGACTGAACGGATTGAAACTTTTGTTACCAACAAAGAAAACTTTCAGTTTCGCACAAAAACCCGGCGGAAAAAAAAGAGGAATACAAAAAACTTTTCAAAAAAACAGGAGAGGGAGGGGGAACAGGGAAAGGCCGATGGGGCGCCGAAAAGCCCAACAGTTGGTCAAGGGGAGGGAGTTCGCCGCTGTCCGTTGGGGGAGGCGGCCAAAAGAAGGCGTGCTGATTATGGAAATGTCGTGGCGGGGGGGGCGCATCGGGGGGGGATCTGGGAAAAAGTCGAATCCGACTCGGAAAAAAGGCGCCCAGGCCGGGTTCGGGGGGTTGGAGGGAAAAAAAACTCAGGCTTGAAGGCAAGCGGAAAAGAAGAAAGAGAACCCGGAAAGGAGAGATGTAAAAAAGCATCTCAGCCTGACGGGAAAAAAGCCCTTGAAAAAGCCCGCTTCTGGGGGGAGGGATCGAAAAAAAAGAAAAAAATTTAGGGGAAGCTTGGGGGGGTCAAAAGTACAACGCAAGAGTCTTGGTTTAAGGCGTGAAGGTACTCGGGATCGGCCGCTGGCGAGAAGAGTTTTTCGAAAAGGCTAAGGGGGGGGAAAGCAGCCCAGGTTTGGAAGCTATGAAGGGACGCTTGGGGCTTGGGCCCGTGATGGAAGAAAATTCTAGGGGGGAAAAAGAGAACAAAAAAACAGGGTCGAAAGAAAAAATGCGTCCTTTTCAAAAACACAACTGGAACTTAAGTTGAATGAACCCCGTTGAAAGGGGGTTCCGGGGGGGGGGGGGGGGTCAGGGGGGGGTACTCGTGGAGGGGGGCAAAGGGGAACTCAAAAGCGACCTAATCGTGGAAAGGCGACCCCTCGTAAAAAAAAGGATCCTACGGAATAATCCAGGGAAGGAATGTGTATAGGGGGGGGGAAAAAAAAGGAAGGGAGGCAGAGGGGGCCTGAGTGAAGGTCTGGGCGAAATTCTTTTGGGCGTCGGAGGGGGTCATTTAAAAAATTCAGGAAAAAATTTTTGAAATAGATATTTCTATCAGTCAACGCGGGGGAGAATCGGAAAAAAGGGGGGGTGTTTGGGAAGACTGGCGACACCGGGTAAAAATCGAGCTGAAAGGAACGGGTGGGGACCAAGCAAAGGTTGCTGGTGTCGACACGATCCATGATGGGTGAGGAGGGGGGGGAAAAAAGGCAACTCACAAGTTGGAGGTTCTCAAGAGGGCTGGGGATTGGGGGGGGCGATCGCGCAGGAGGGAGTCATCGATCGTGGGGGAAGTTGGGAAGGCCCGAAAACCCTGCAAGGTTCCCTAAAAAAAAACAAAAGAACACGGGGGGCCTCGGGAAGCTGATCATTGGGGGGGGACTTCTAAATAGGGAACGAAGAAAGCCAAAGGGTGAAGAAAAAACAAAACGAAAGCCTAACTAAACCAGTGCGCGCCATTTCCACGAAAAAGGAGCGATGGGGGGGGAAGTAAAGACGGGTGCCAGGAACCAAGTCGGAGGGGGACACCTGAATTGTGCTCTGGACGCCTGATGAAAAGGGTGTCATGGGGAGCGGTGAAGGAGGGGGGAAAGTAGTCGCAAAGGGGCAAGAAGTTCTCGACTACCTGGATCAGGAGCACTCGCAGGGGACCGTCAAAACCATGTTTCAGAAAGCAGGGGGGAGGACGTTGGGGAAATGGAGGTAAGGGGCGGCTCCACCAAAAAGTCGTGTGGTGGGTGTGGAAGTCGTAGGAGGAGGCTCAAAAAAAGGGGGAGAAAAAACAAAAAAAAAGAATGGAAGGATTCGAAAATGTGTGTGGAGGAGCTGCAGAAGGATGTTAAACGCGGTTTTCCGGGGAAGGGAGCTATAGGGGAAAAAAAAAAAAAAAAAGAAGAAAAACAACGACCCACAGGTACACGCCGGAAAAACAAAAGAAAAGAGAGTCCAATTCAGAGGGGAGACCAAAAAAAAAAAAAGATTTGCGGGGGTTCGAAAACGGAAGAGTTGCCGGGGGGGGGGAACGGTTGGGGTGCTATGTGGGCGGGGAGGCGCCGCTTTGGACATGGCGAGGGTGGGAAAAAAAAAAAACTGAAAAAAAAAAAAGGAAAAAGGGAGAGAGGAAAAAGTCGCCGTGACCACCGCCCCTAAGGTCAAAGAAAAAAGTTTATCCTCTTCAGACTGGGAAAGGAAATGTATCGCAAACACCGCGATCAAAGGGGGGAGAGTGATCCGCGGGAAAAAAAAAATACAAAAAGGGGACGCAGTATTCCTCAATTTGAAAAAAAAGGAAAAAACAAAGCTGGCATTATTTGGAAAAACTCTGGTTAGGGGGGGAAAAAGCCATGGAAAAAAAAAAAAACAAGTTGGAGAGGGGGGACATGGGACCGGGGAAAGGGGTAGGGAAGGCTCATGTTGTATTTGCATCTGGGATAATGGTGGGGGGATGGCAACAAACATAGAAAAGTTTGAAGGTCATGAAATGGGGACGAGACATACAGAAGGCGACCAACAGAAGGAGAAGACTATGTTGGGAAAAAAAATCAGGGCGGAAGCACTGGGTTAGGAGATGGGAACAACATGCAATCAAAACATGGGGAGAAGGGGAAATAAACCCCCACTTCGCCCATAAAAGAGGTGCGAGACGTTTCGGCGCACGGTCCCAGGGGGAATGGCAAGGGGGGGGAGAACGCAGGGGGGGAACTCATGAATCAAAGCTCCATCCACTGAGGGAGGGACATGAGAAGTTTCAAAAGAACCTTCGAGCGCAAAGGGCAAGGACAGGGACTCGACCGGGCAATGATTCAGCGCAGGTTGGGGGAATCGTCAAGGGGGGCAAGGAACTCCCAAGCCGTCCGGGTCTACTAGAGAAAAAAACTCAAAGGACAATAAAACCACAAATCGACAGAACGTATAGGCAGCGGATTATAGCAAAGGCGAATGGGCTTTTTCCAACATTTCCTATTCGGGGGGGAAAAAAGGACGGGCCTTGAAGACTGGTCCTTCTTTCGGATCACTCAAGGTTCGGGAAAAGGGGGGAAACTCTTGTAAAAGGGAAGGGGGGTTGAAGGGCTGGAAAGAGATCCAAACAGGGTGTCGTCGCATCGCGGGGCGAGGCTTACCAAGGGAAGGGCTCATCTGGGAAGGAGGGGGGGATCCGGAGGGAGTCCCCAAGAACATCAAAAGGGGTCATTGAGGGAATGGTCATCATCCGTTACATTTAGACATCGAAAAGGCCCACCAAAAAAAACGTGAACAATGTAAATGGGAAAAAAAACGAAAAACATTAAACAAGAGAAACCGGCAAGGTGCTGCATAACACCAACGATGAGCAAAAAAATCGGAAAAGGGCAAGCGGGAAAAAATTAAATGATGCCCGGGGACCTGCTGCAGGGGACAAGCATGGTGCGGGGTTCAATGGAGGTCGAACGAATAATCTGTGAAGGGTGGGAAAAACAAAGAACCTTAGGAATTTGACGGAGTCGGGGGGGGGGAAAAAGTGCCCCAAACAGAGAAAAAAGGGCGGCGGGTCCGCGGGAAAGCGTTTGGGTAAGAAAAATCTGGAGAGAGGGGGGGGCTAAAGAGAGGGGCCTCGTCACTGAGCTGCAAGATAGAAATGGTGGGGGAGGCTGGGGCGAGGGGGGGGGTATTCTCTACTGTCCTGGAAAAAAAAAGGGGAAGTATGGCCAAAAAAAAAAAAAAAAAACTCCAGAAAAAAAGCCAACACATCAGCTTCAAATACGATGTCTGGCTGGACTTTGCAGGAAAGATCTTCCGGGAAGGGATCTGGGGAACTTGGAAAAAGGGAAGGCGAGTTCGTAAGTTGCCATAAAACGAAGGGATCCTTCCAAAGAATGTCTGGCATAGAAAGAATGTCAGGGGAACCCCTGGGGGGGGGATTTACAAGGGAAAAATGGGCAAAACGTGGGGAAAGGCCAAAGGGGGTGGAGGGGGTTGTGCGGCGGTAAGGGCCGTTTGGCGATAGTGCGAAAAAAAGAAAATGCACAAGGGGAGAAGTCCAACAGACAAAGAAGAGAAGGGAAAAAAAAAGGGAGAGGAAGGCTCCTACAAGTTATTGGGTTATTTTGGGGGGGTGCATGTCGGAGGAGGGTTTTTGAGAGGGGGCGTGGAAAAAAAAGCGAGTGCCCCGACCTTCACACCTGGGATTTAAGTGACGCTAAAGGGGAAGGACCAACTCCTGTACCTGAAGCTTCCCAAAAAGAAGCCCGAAGCAAGGGGGGACGTCCTGGTGGGCAAAAAAAGGGTGTGGGGGTCCAAAGGAGTTTCCCTTTTCTTTTGGGAGGGACTGAAAGTGGCAGGTTGACGAGCGGCAATCGACGCAACAAAAAAAAAAGGAAAGAAGGAAAAAAGGAGGAGAAAATGGGGGGAAAAAAAAATTCCGGGCCGACACAAAAAAAAACGGGAAAAAAAAAAAAAAATGCGACCAACAAGAAAAAAAAACAGCGTTTCACACATAACTTTTTGGGGGGAGTAGGGGGGGGGGAGACAGATGCGGAAAAATGCGGGGGCATTAAATCATGAAGCCAGGTGTGGGGAAAAGCAGGGATGGGGGGGGGATAAAAAAAATTTTTTGTACCACGAAAAGAGGAACAAAAGAAAGGAAAGACTACGTGTCACCCACAAAAAACCTAACCAATCACCGTGTACGGGTGCGGGGGCTTGGTTTCTGGGGGGGGACTCCAACTCGAAAGCCCTTATGGGGAAGACTGGTCATTTTCAATACAAGGCAAGGGGTATTAAAGTTGTTCAGTGGGGCCCCACTAGGACAACTTCAAACACTCACAGCCGCAAGCATGGGACACTGGGCCAACAAAAAGACGCAACGGAACACATTTGACAGGAAATGCAAAATTGTGGTGTCAAACTATTACTCCTGCGCTTGGGAAGCAAGGGGCAAGAGGTAAAAAAGAAAAAAAAGGGTTTAAAAAAAAAAAAATATAAAAGAAAAATGTAAAAAAAGGGAATCAAACTTCGGGGGAACTAATCGCCGGGCAAGTTGTGAACTTGCACAACACATGGCACAGCGGGGGGTCTCCCTCCATGCAAGCTGTGCAAAATACATGATCTGTGGTTCGGATTGAACCTCTGAAGAAGTTTTGGAGCCCGGGGAAGAACGCACATGTGTGGGCTCGAAGAGGAAAACGCTCAGTAACAGAGAAAAAGGATCCAAATAACTCACCAAAACACAGCGCGAAGAAATTGAACTGCTGCTATACCTCAGGGCAAAGCTGGAAAGGAAGAATAAACGAAGATCTTTTCAAAAAAAAAAATAAAAAGGAGGGGGAAAATCCCGGGGGGACCAAAGGGAAAAAAAAGAGGAGTAGTTTCCAAATGCCCGGGAAGAGGGGGTCATTCATTTTCATGCAAGTCCACAGGTGCAATTCCAGATGGGACATGTAACAAACAATGGCGGGAATACAGTGAATACCAGCGAAAAACGTGAAAAAGGAAAAAATACAGAAAGCAATGAAAAAAAGAAATTCCATCATTTAGTAGTAAGAAATTGGAAGGGGGCGAAAGTGGGAACCGGAAAAATGGGGAAACAAGGGAAAGGGAGATAGTAATCCTGACAGGGGGGTAGGAAACATCAAGAGAAGGGTTGGTGCCTCCTTGCTCCTTCCAATTGTGAATGGCACGCATGCGTGCATGCACGGGGGGTTGGGCGGGACCCCCTTCAGTTAGTGAGGGGGACCTAATGTTCACCGGAACCTGAGGGGGAATAAAGGACCGTCGGGTATGATTGACTTTCGCCAGACCGGGGGGGAAATGAAAGGGAAAGAAGGGGGGTACCCATCGCTGCGAGTAAAGGACGCCCAGCGGAAAACCCGAGAGGGACTCCTCAGGGGAAAAATCAAAAGAGGCGCAAAGGAAAAATGCGGAAGGTTTCTGGCCGAATTTGAAGGCAAAAAGGAAAAGAAAAACCTGAAAAGAGGGAATAGGTTAAAAAACGAGCATCGTAGGTGGAGTAAAGAGACATCATCCCGGTTGGGAAGACAATCCGCAAACTATAGAAGATCGTGTCGGGGGTGATTAAGTTTTAGTTTAATTCGCGGGGGGGCCACAGACAGCGTGGTCAGGGAAGGACGCAAAAGAGAAACGGGAGGCAGGCCTCGATAAAATTTGCCCCGCTATCCCCAGGTATGGATGTTCAGAAAAGGAAAGCAAATAGGAAGGAGGGGGGTGAGAGGGAAAAAAGGGCCGTTAGGACTTCGAGGCCCTGAAAATCACACCAGCAGGGGTGAGGGAGCCGGGAGAAGACGGGGGGCGAAAAAAAGGATCTGCCAAGACGCCCAGAAAAGAAAGGCCGAAAAAAAGGATTTTTCTGGAGCAAGGGGGGGGATTGCAATCCAGGAGACCAAGAGGAGGGGAATTGCCCCACATGAGCAAGCCAAAGCCACATAGGGGAAGTCTACTGGGAAGATGATTATGAAGAAATAAAAAACATTAACAAAAGACAGCAAGATGGATCCTTGCTGGAGCATTTCTTCAAAAACTTGAAAAAGCTTTCAAATCAAACCAGACGGAAAAGGAACGGCCGAACTTGCACAAAAAGAAAACTACCGAGCGACATGAGAGCTGGAAAATTGGCCTGCATCACGAGGGGAGGGGGGAAAAAGAAGCATAAAGGATCGACAAGAAAAAATTCAAGGAGACATCTCGTTTTTGATTATATAACGCGGAACTAAAAAAAAAAAGGGAAAAGGAAAAAACTGGCAAAAGTGTGAGGGAAGGCCATTTTTGCCAGGGTGCCGTAATGCTAAAAAGGGGGTCCGTTTTTTGGAGGGGAACTCTTAAAAAGGGAAAAGCAGGAAAAACGGGACGCGTTCAAAACGGGAAGTTTCGGGCTTGTTAGTCCAAAGCAAGGACGTCAGAAAAAAACCGCAAAAAAGAAAAAATTGAAAAAAAACGAACCAAAACGAACTTTAAAAAGGGGAATACTTGTCCTTGATGTTCGTCGAAGCCCAAGAGGGGTGGGTTTGGGGGGGGAAGGGGGGAAAAAGGGGAACCTCGATTGGATTTTGTGCCTGGAAGGTGCGAGGTTAGTTGGGACGAAAAAAAAAGTCTCAGAAAAAAACGCCGCTGTAAGACATCATGAGCCGAGAGTATCCAAGAAAAAAACAGTGAGAATTAGAAAGGACTCCTTTGGGGTTTTGAGGAGGAACTAAAATGGAGGGTCGTGGAGACGTAAAGGAAGGAAACAACAACGATTTGTGAAGCGAGTGAAATCATGAATTTGAAGACCCAAAAAGGGTGGACGACCGGGAAAGGTACAGAAAGCAGGGAAAAACTCCTTCTAAAGGGGAAATCAGGTAAAGAAAACATGAGGGAAACAGGGCAGATTAAGAAAACGAAGAAAGCTAATGAAGTTAGAAAATTCAGCAAAGCCAAAATAAAAAAAATTGCACAAGGATGGATGGCGGGAAGGGGGGGGGGAGGGTGTACTTCTCAAAAGCGAGTGGACTAGTGGGCAAGCCGCCTGAAGTGGTTGAGGAAAGATTTGGGGGGGGGCGTAAATTCTTTATAGGTTGGGCGGAGGTCGGGGAAGCCCCCAATTAAAACCGGCGGAATCAGGGAAACATCTTTTCTATCCTGTGAGGTAAAGGAAATTTTGAAGGGGGAGGGGGAGCTGAAAAGGCCAAAAAAGAGACTCCTCCATGCAAAGCGAACCGCCTGGAAGAGTGAACAGTGAATCCGCAAAAGGGGTGAGAAACATATCAACGGAGGGGGGGGGGGTAAGAAGCATGGGGTCGCAGCGAAACATCAATGAAAGTGACAAAAACTTACGTGGAGACAAAAAAAGGGTAAGGAAAAAAAAACACGCCAGGGTTTACCCAGGGTCTCCGTGTGCTCCAGACAAAGATCTGATTCTCCCCAGATGAAGGCGATAACAAGAAGGTTCAAAAAAATCTTAACGGGGGGTAAAAAATGGAAAGCGAAAATCAGGAAAGGTGCCTATCCCGAGAGGAAAGGACAACGAGACCTAAGCGTGCACGAGAAATATAAAAAAACACGGGGAAAAAACTCATTAAGGTAGGGAGTGGTAGTCCCGGCGACAGGGCGCTTTGGGGCTTGTACTCCTACGGCGTTCGAACAGGGGTATGACAAAAGAATTCACAAAGGGGGCAATTGAACAGGTAAAAACAAAAAAACAAGCAAAAGGAAAAAACCTGGTTCATGAAATAAACTTGGTCCAGTTTGGGAAAACGGGCGCTGTTGCACTGATTGGCGAGCGGGTGATGGTGTAATACCGGAAAAACGCGAAGAAAAAAAGGACCGGAGAACCCAACTTCCAATGAACTTCCAAATAGCGAAAACAGGGGTAGGATTCCAGGCCCAACGGCCAAAAAGGAATCTAAGAGATTGGGAAAAATGACCGAGGGCTGAAAGCCCCATGCGGAGGGAAAAGAACTAAAAGAACTTAAAGAAAAGGGGCATTACGTGTCGGGATAACAAAAAGAACTGAGTCAGTGATTTAATTCGAAAGTATTCGGAACCCATGCACAATCTCTAAATGGAAAGGCTGGGAAACATAATATGGCAGAGAAGCATCTTGAGGGGACGAGGAAAGTAACTGCGAGAGGGACCCAGTGTGAACCAAAGTATTCGCCGTATGTCGACGCCCGGGAACGGGGGGGGGATTGAGAAAGTCCTTTGGTGGATGACTTTGTGAATGGGACAGTGAAGAGGGGTTGTAAACACGTAACTTAAGCCTGACAGAGTTCGACACCGAGGGAGAAGCGTGGGTGAAAAGAGAAAAAAAGCGGGGAGGGGAAAAACCACAATCCAGGGGAAAAAGTAGCACCCCACCTCAAGAAATTAATAAATAAGCACGCAATGAGGGTCCAAACAACGAAGCAGAATCCAAGAACCGGGGGGAGGAATAATTATCAGAAAAAATCGGCAAGGAACTAGGTTTCCTCCAAAGACATCTGGGGGTCTGAAATTGGGTGAGGAAAAAGCGGGGGGGTTAAAAAAAATGGGGGCGGAGGGGAAACCAAGTTTTCATTTTACTCAATTTTTTGGATAAAATAGAAGACCCTTGGGGGGAAAAAAAACGACAAAAAAGATGGAAGCTCAGGAGGGGGGGGGGGGAAAAAAGCTGGGGATTTTTTCTAACAAATTCAAAAATGAAGAGCGCAAAAAAAAAACCGATGAGGAAAAAGAGAAGAGAATGTGGTAAAGTTTTAGTCAAAAAAGCGCTTGGGGGGTTCTCAAATGCAGGGTGTCACTTTGCAGGGGGGGGGTCCTGAAGGGGGGGCTTTGGTGGTCGCTGCAATGGGCTTTTGAAAACCAAAGTGAAAAAAAAAAAACTTTTTGGAAGGGTAACCCTGGACAAAAAAACCGGGGAGTGGCCAGTGGTCGAAACGCACGCCGGAAAAACCAGCTGAAAAGAAAAAACTAGGAAAAAAGAGAAGCGTGGAAACAGAGTCCGGGGGGGAAAAAAGTGGGGGGGGGGGTTTTTTTTCGGGAATACTATGCAGGGCGGAGAAGGTTCCGGAGGGAGATCAAGAGGGAGGGGACGAGCAGGGAGAACATGGAGGGGGAAAAAAAAATTATTCCTTTCGGGGGGGTCGTGGGGGGTTGGTGACTGATTGAAAGAGGGGGCTCAGAAATATTCAAGGCCGCCTTGTGGCCGAATGCATATAGGGCCCTACACGGTCCGAAGACGCAGGGGCGGGGGGAGCTTTCAAAGGGTGGCGGTCACCAAAAATCATAAGAGGGGCGGAAGCAACGCAGCACAAGGCAAGAAAATCCGGGCAAGCGGCAGCAAAAAGTCGCTTCCATTTGGGTCAAAAGAGTCCCGTCTCCACCTAAAATACAACACCTTGAAAAAAAACCAGCCAGAGTCTGTGTCCTAGAACAGGCGAAAGGGGAAAATGGTTCTCTGTTTGGGGGGGGTCGCCCGTCGTTGTACGACTGTACAAAAAAAAAAAAGACCAGGGAAAATAACTCAAAATCGGTCTTTTTTGTTCTCGACAAGGTTTTGTGACCGCTAAGTCTGGAGGCAGTGAGAGAGAGTCTTCTCATCCGGGTTCGAGATGCGGGACCAATTTAGGTCTATTGAATGATGTTAATGCCAGAGACCATTTTGGTTTGCTCTGTATTGGAACAGAGACTTTGTTCGTGCTTGTCCGTCAAGGAAAAACGCGGGG
>Ga0179591_1285881_pt1 | contig 13887 bp, 7 predicted proteins | sample CZOMad2_1_08_16f_FD_182891 | JGI IMG/M metagenome (GOLD analysis project Ga0179591, IMG submission 182891) | Vadose zone soil fungal communities from Angelo Coast Range Reserve, California, USA - CZOMad2_1_08_16fungal (PacBio error correction) | ecosystem: Environmental > Terrestrial > Soil >...
GAAAGATCAACTATCCGTCATGGAAAAGTCATTTATCCTTCCCAGGCGGGACGACCCAAATTTGAGGGTGTTCTAGGGGGAATAATATATGGGATCCGTTAAGCCTGGGTCACTTGCATGCATCTGGGGGTGGGCCGGGGCTGCTTTTGGACAATCCTACGAGCTTGAAATATTTTAACATAAGTGAGGGTGAATGGGGAGGCGCATAGTAGGAATGGGAACATAGAGCTGAGAAGAGGGGATCATAGCCTCCATAATAGGCGCGGGAGGGAACTTGACGGCCATCGCTCCCATCTTGGGCGAAATGTATCAACAGGGAGAAAAATGAGAAAGCCGCATTTTTAATCTTGTTGGTGGGGGATCTGACAGACTTAAAGAACCCCTCTATCTCTGCGATCGCCACCTGGTTGTATGACATGACGGAGGGAGAACTTATGTCGGAAAGACGTCTGGACAAGGTAAAAAGCCTCTAAAATGAACTTTCAGGGAAAACCTTGACCCGGGAAAGCCTCATAGGAAACAGAAAAAAGAGGTCCCAGTGACACACTCGATGATCTCGTAAAGGGGCAACCGCGAAGCCATCTTGTGGAAGTTTGTGTACCTCCTCGGGTGTTCAACCGCACGTAGAGGGACATTAAAAAAATAGGCGATTGTGCAAACGAAAGGGGGAGGGGGTTTTCTCGGAAAACAACACGTGATTCTGCACTTTTGGATCGCGGAGGAACCCTTACTTAAGAAGACTGCAAATGATCACGAAAGGGTTTGCTAGGGAGAATCGAAGGCCCGGCAAAGCCGATGCGGAAATGTCTTTGCTCGAGGAAACAAGCACAGAGAGGGGCTCCGCTTGTATAAGAGCAGAACGGTTTCGGGGGACACTATTGGGGAGGTTCAAAGAAAAAACAAGTTCTTCGTGGGGGGTAGAAAAGCCTGATCTATCAGCTAACTAGAAAAGTGCTCATAGGAAGAGAAGAAATGTAGGAGAATGGCAGAAAAAAAAAAAAAAAAAACCAAACGACATGAGAAAGAGCTCAATCACGAAAAAAGGGGACACCGAAAATAGCGAGACAGAGGCGTAACTCGAGGAGCATGCAGATTCGGCTTTTTGAGAAAGTGTATAAGGGTGGAAGGTTTTTTCCGTGAAGGTAAAACACCGAAACACCAGTCGCAAACTTGGGGTGGGGTTTTTTATCGCAGCACACTAGGGGATCGTCGGAACTACCGAACGCAGGGAGTGAAGAAAACGGCTGAGCCGGTATGGGATTGAGTGGGTCTCGTCCAACTTTAACGCATCAAAAAAAAGCAGGCCTCAGCGACAAAACAGCCCCCGGAGCCGACAGGCTTTAGAAGCCTCCCTGCATGGACGTCGAGACTCCAGAAGGGTAGAATTAGTAGAGGTAAAGACTAGAAAAAATCAGAGCTCTCCACGGGATGGTCGCGAAAACCAAACCCCCAAGAAAAGTCCTTGCAGTGAGAAAGCGCGGATTCCATTTGTCAAAGCGGCGGGGAGGCTTGCATGGGAGTGCCCCACGAGTTCCAGCAACTCAAGGGACAAGGCAAACAACCTACAAAAAAAAGAAAAAAAAAGCTGCTGAAGAAGGATCGGAATGACAATGAAATCTTCGGTTCCGAAGGAGGGAGGCAGGGGAATATCTGGGGGGGGATGGGACCGAAAAAATAAAAAAATAAGTTAAAACAACAGGGGTCGACTGGTAGCAAAAACAAATCCGGACTAAGAAACCAAAAGAGCCGAAAGAAGAAAAACGAGGTAGAGGAGAAAGAGTAGAAGTTACTTCTCTCTGGGGAGACATGGAGAAACATAATTAAAAAGGAAAAATGTGGTGGTGGGATTACGGTCAACCCTTCAGTCTGGGGAAATGATTCTTCGGTTAAAAAAATAGGCGTATTCAGTACTTATCTCGCCACAATTTCGTTTCATGCGTACAACAGAGGGACCCTTGTACGGGGAATGAGCCTTTCGGGCAGGAACTAAGGAATAAGAGAGCTCGGCCAGAATAAAGAGGGGAATTTGAAAATCGAACCCCCTTTACGCACATAGCATTCATCTGTTTGGACTGGAAACTGGGAAACAATTTCTGGGATGATAGAAGACTCTGCAAGCCGGGTCGGGGTGTGTTTCGTACCTTCATGTAGGGAACACCCGGGGGGGATTAACTTGGGTAAAAGGGAGGGGACGAAGAAGGACCATGCGAAAGGCGACGTTGCGAACCCCTGCGATTAGAACTAGGCTCAAGGCCAAAGATGGACAATGGAAAAACAGTTGGGAGAGAGCTTCCTGAGAACCTGTACCGAAGAGAAAGAAGGGAGTCGTGAAACCCGCACGCGCGTTACCGAAATGCAGATAGAACCACAAAACGAGAGGATTAAAAAGTAAGTCGGGCAAAGCGAGGGATGTTATAAACTCAGGCGAAAGGGCAATAGAGACTCAGGGCGAGATCTATCATCGAGAAAAAAATGTTTCCAGTCAGGTCGGCGTCGGTGGCCGTAGCAAAGTCTTAGAACTCCCAATGTGATTAAAAGCCTGGAATCAGCTAGGAAAAGAGCACCCAAAAGGGGGTCAGCAGGAAAGGGCAGGGTGGTAAGCGGGCCTCTAACATTTCAGCCCAAGGTCCGAAACCCCTAATCCGTAGGAGACAAGGAACCGAAGAGGAATCAGTGGAAGGCACCAAAAATCTGTTGGAGTTCCTGAGATTTCTGCTTCAGTTGAATAACCGAAACCCCTAAGCCTATCTTGGACAGGAGGGGATGGGTAGCCTACCCACCAAAGTGGGGAGGAGGTACGGACACTTTCCATGACTGTTAGGCCACACCAAACAATTCAGAATGGGGGATTAATAAGAGCCTCCTCCGACTGAAAAAGACTCCGAGGCTTAGCAAAATCCGTAAGACAGGTTACGGCGAGGGGGTGTTAGAGTCAGAACAAAATCTCTGCAAAAAACATTGCCTCATGCGAATAGACCTATGCGGACTTCAGAGAAACCTCTGATGGAATCAACGAACGGGCGGCGTAGCCATTTGCTGTGAGAGGGTCCGTAAAAGGGTGGGGGTTTCACAAAAGTCCGAACTCGGGAGGGGGTGGAAAGGCAAGTCGCGCAGCCCGAATTCGGGGGAAATGCAGGGCTTGAGGTCAGGGAAGTCCTTCAGATCGGAGAAACCGTAAGGGAGTTCATGCCTGGGTGAATTGAGGTCTGGGACCTAATTGGGAATCCAGCAAAAAAAAGCCACCCGCGGGGGAAAAATGGCAGATAGGAGGTCTAGGACAAGGACAAGAAAAGCTGTCTCGTGGATAACAGAGAACTAAGAGGCGTTGAGTCGGGGGGGTGCAGCTCGGGGGTGCTATATAAAAAGGTCAAATAAATTGGTAGCTGGGGTAAGTAGCGGGGGCCTGGGAGCCATACAGTTCGTCTAGACGGGGAACGAAGTTTCAGACTTTGTGTATGTGGCGAACATGTAAGAAAAGTGTGATGTGAAGAATCCACCGTGCCAGAACTAACAACCGAACTATAGAGGATGCAGCCGGGGTCGTCGGCACAGCAAAATCCAGGCATGTGGAGGAGGGGGTCCGGGGAGATCAATTACAAACCAGGGTTCTTCATAAACAAACAGTTGGTACGTGTAGGTAAGGTTCTGTGTTAGGTGGTTAGGAATGTGCACCACAAACGAACGGAGTGAAGAAAACGTTGCAGCAAAACCAACGCTCATAAAACTCCCAGCAGAAGATATGCCGAGATTCGAGATTTGAAAAAAACGGTACTCCTCTGGGGACTTGTGGAGTAATTGGGGCTCGAGGGTCATAGGAGAAATGCGGAGACAAGCACAAATTATATGGCATGAAAAAGGTCACAGATGATACAACATCATAAGACTAAGTAAGTTGTCCGGTGGGAACACCGAAAGGAACTGGGGGTGGTGAACCGCCAACTGCTAAGGTAGCGAAATTCTCGAGCAGGGTAGAAACCTCTGGGGTGAGAGGGGGGTAGTGGTGGCGAGGAGAAGCACTCAGACGATCGTCTTGGACCATAGATATATCTATCGAGAAAAAAAGCTGGAGTCAGGTGCTCGATTCAAAAAGTTCTAACAGAACTACCAACATGGCTAATGAAGGAGTTATTTGGGGGGGCGATACAACAAATGCAAGCTTGCAAAAGGGAGTCTTTTTGAAAAGGGAAGAAAAAAGAGGGTGAAAAGCGAGTATACACACTCAAGATTAGAATAAACGGGTATGTTGACAAAGATGCCTTCGAGAAGCAGAGGCGTGTTAACGGGGACTACTTCGGGGTTATCGAAAGAATAAGGGAAACGAGCGGGGGGTAAATTTAAAAGGGTTAAAAAATCAAGGTTATGCCAAACATACTCCTGAATGTGTAAAAATCAAATGTTGTTGAACATAACCAGTTTTCCCGCAAACGAAGGAAAGACAAAATTTGAGAGAGTGTGGCTCACAGTCTGAATTAGTCGCAGGGGATCTGCTTCTTGGAGATAAAAAAAACAAAATAAAAGTCCTGTCGCCAGGGGCGGGGCCTAAGGCCGATATCACAAGGGGTGAAGGAGAAGGGGAATAAGGTAAAAGACGTGAAAAACACCACAGAGGGGGAAGTCAAGCGTTCGAGGGGGAGTTGATAGATGCGCGGAGGGTTCGGACGGCGGTTCTGATGGGCAGAAAAACTCACACGTGGTCAAGAACCTAAGCAAAAGCTTGTCCTTCAACTATGTCGCAGGAATGAAAGTTATGGGAAGGAAGGGTTCTGCAATCCTCCTGGAGAAAAACTAGAAAGCGGAAAGAAACTTTGGAATACAACTATGAACATTATCACTCCCACGCAACCGGGGTTGGTAAATCCATGGGAACAAAAGCATTAATACGCTGGCTGAAGAATCAGAGGTCATCGGAACACATAAATCTCTAACCAACGGAGGGAAAATAGAGATGTGAAGTCACTGACCCCGGTGCCCTAGAGCCGTACTAGGGACATTTACCATATATCACTGAAACCCAATAAGGTTCAAAAACCACCCTGGGGGGGGGTGGGGGAAGGTATGGGGCGACCCAACGGTTTACCAGGGTGGCATAGGGGAGTCTCCGGGTAGTGGGCTGTGAAAAAAAAAAGAATGCAAGCTTTGGGACGAGGCGTGTGTGAGGTGATAACCTAAAGTAGACGAAATGGGCAAAGTTTGCAGACAAAAAAGGATTGAGGGGGTTTTCTCTCCAAAAGGGCTGCATTCCAGAAATACCGCTCATTCAGGAATAGAGATCGTAAAAGATAACCAATATCTGGGAGGTGCTGGGCTTGTGCCTGGAATCTAGACATCATTGGGTAAATGTTACGTTCGGGGACCGAGTTCTGCGAATGACGTACAGGGTTTTGGTTGAGAATTCACTCCGTAAGAGCAAAGAGCGCAACAGAAAATGGGAACGAGGGCGTCGCCAAGGGTGTGGCTTAAATTAGAAGCGTCCAAAGGGATGGAACCAAAGGAGGTGGAGGAAGCTGAGGGGCGGTCACACAGCTCTACTCTTGGGTAGGGTGAAGGGGCCAAATTCCTTTGAAGGAAGTATTTGAAACACCATACTGCCAAAGTGGAGAGAAACTGAATTATAGACTGAAGGGAGAACTTGTGGGAAAAACAGACTAACGACTTTGTGGAGGGTGTGCAGACTATCAAAGAGGGGGAAAAAATATTCTGTTCATTAACAATACGGAGGTGAAGGAAGAATGCAGGGTTTATCAGAACCACACAAGGAAAGCTTCCGTCACCGTTTTGCTCTTAGGACGGCGTGAGGGACCGTACCAGGAAAATAATCCAAATGTCAAAGGAGTGTGGTAGTAGAGAAGAAAAGACGAAGCGGCCAATCAAAACAATGAAGCCTTTGTTGAAAAAAGGGGATGGCAATCAGGAAGAGAAACAATCAAGGTCACTAAAAAGAGGCGGCTGATACCGAGTCAAGGCACGATAAGAGGATGGCGGTGTTGAAGCTATGGGAGTTGGCAAACAAAACAACAGTTCGTGTGCTGTGTTGTGAAACAGGGGGGGAAAGGAAGGGGGCTCGATAGAGCATCTAAAGGAAGGCGTAGGAAGGATATAAGCTCCTCATCGAAGGTATCCTCCGCGGAAGATGACATGCTCAAGAGCTGGGACTCCAGATTCTTGCAAATCTAGGAAACTCGAGAGTCTCGGGTCTTCTGAAAGGGGAGTTCACGAAAGGCGGTGTTTAGAAGGTAAAGGGACTTTTTGGGTGTAATTGGACAGTAAAACAGGAAAAAAGAAAACCTGAACAGTTCAAAAGAAAGGTTTGGTTGGAAAAACATGGAGTGTGAGGGAGGTCGGAAAAAATCCGCCAGCACGACGGGAGGGGGAAAGAAAGAACGGCTGAGTCGAATGGTTCTTAGGGGGGTTTGGGGGGTCGGGCACCCTGGAGGAGCAAAAAAAGCAAAGATAAACAAAAATCGCCCGCGAGCAACCAAGAATACCCGTCCTCCTGAAGAGACCGAAGAAATCATGGGCAAGTACGGTAGACGTCACTAAATCTAGGTATAATGCGGCTATTGATTAAGAAAATATACTAGACCAAGCCTCTTAAACACTAAGTAAAGAAGAATTACGTTTGAACACAGGAACAAGAAAGTGAACCGGATCGCCCGCGGCTATGGATAAAAGGTGTGAAAAAAACTCGTTAGAAAACTTTTATAAGGGGGTCCACCAAACGGTCAAATAACTGGGAAGAATACCCTACACTTAAAGCTGCCATCTCAGTAATCTGAAACGGAAGGGCCCAGAAGCAAGAATTTACAAACATTAGGGCGGGAGCGGGTATCGATGTGACGAACTGAGTCCGTAATTTGCTAAAACAAGAACTACAAGAAATGGGACGGAACGACCCAAAAACTGAAACCTAATAAGAACAGTCGGGGGAGACTTCATCAAAAGAGTAATCGGCCATTAATAGCTGGTTCAAAAAGGATGGAGCATTTCCTAGGAAGGAGTTTGGGGGGTGAACGGCGCAACCTGCCTGCGTGTAGGGAAAGAGGGTTCAGAACCTTGGAGTCTGGTAAAGGGAAAAAAGGGACTCGACGAAGCCTGCTTACAGGGAGAGGTTCAGGGCACAGGCAAACGAATGTAACAAGGGCAAGGGACCATCACAAAATGCGGGGAGGGGGGGGAAAAGGGACTGATACTAAAAAACCCAGAGTGTCACGGACGCTAGGGAAGGTATATGGTAACCTGAAAATGAAGCCTACCTCTCCTTCGAAACGAAAAAGCGGACCTGTGTTGTTTTATTCAAAGGGACAAAGATGGGCAGCCGCAGTTGATAGGCAAAGCAAGGGCGAGGGAGGATGTGGAGAAGGGTCTGCACGTCGTATTAAGATAGTGTAATGCCTTTAACAGGGTCTTGTAAGAAAAGACTTACAACTAGCTGGAGAGGGGAGAACCAAGCTCAGGGGATACTGGCAAGGAACAAAAAAGAGAACCTCTGAAGCAAGGGGAATCGGGGGGAAGGACGAGTAAACTTAGAAGGAAAACAGAATCTCCTATTCTTCGCCCTTCACACTTTTCTCTGATAGTCGCAACAACAACAAAAGAGTGGGGGGGTACAGAGTAAAGCGTTCTAACCAGCGAGTGCGGTTGATCACAAGCTGCGGATTGAGCAGTCTCGTAGCGCAGACGGCAAATGATTTCCGACTTCAAGCAGGGAGAGGGGGCAGGGGAGCAACTCCAGAAGAGAGCAGTTGGTCTCCAATACAAGGGGAAGGGATCGAGGCCAAAAAGTAAAGGCGGAAATTAAAGGAGAGCCCGAGACATGGATACAGTTAAAACATACTATTGAAAGAATCTCAAAAATCCCCGCTAGCAGTGAAAAAGGGAAAGAAAAGAGGATTGTCTCTTTGGGACTGCGTAAAAAAAAAGAAAAGGGGCGAGTGTTAACCTGCTACCCTCCGACGATCAGCAGCAGGGAGGTAGACGGAAAAAAAGAGCAGGGGGGGAGGAGGGTCTGGGGAAAAGGGAGGGGAATCGGGGGGTCCGTGAATCCATGCCCGGACATCCTAATAGGAAGCCGACGTCACTAAAGGCTAAGATAAGAAAAAGTAAATTGTTCCCATTTTTTTCTCATTCAAGGGTAAAAAAGAGATACTTCAGTAAACATTTTCTCCGGAGAAAGACTACTCATGGGTCCTCTCCGCACGGGATATGACGAAGGACACGGGAAGTATAGGATGCCTAGGTTCTTGACTGGGGAAGTTAGGTGTGATACACAACAGTCCGAACAGACGTGATGTGGGAACCCCAGACTATACAATACCTCCACGCAGTTTCGACATGCCTTCTGCATGTAAAAGGGGGGGTCAATGGGAAGGGAGGCTAAGATTAGGGAGGGCCTTGGGTGACAAACTGAAAAGCAGGGGGGTACAGCGTTTTTAATGCAAATGAAACACGACGAAATGACGAAAAAGAGGTACATTGGAAGGATCGAGGTGAAGGTCGAAACTGAAAATGTGGTCGATACATAGCAAGAATCTGGGAAGGTGGAAAAGCTCGAAAACGTGTTGGAAAAAAGGTATCTGTAAAATCAAAGAATACCTAAGCCGGCAATTAGCATATCCATGCATGATATGACTTAGATGACGATTCTGTGTTCGGGGGTTTAGATTGTTGGTACGACGAAGGGCAGGAAATGGTTTGGAAGGAGGGGAATGCTCAACACGTAATCGTCCCAAACTAAAACGAAAGGAGCGTCGGGGGAGAAGCATAATACTTAAAAAAGACACCGGCGGGAGGAGGGGTAACCATGAAGATCAGTCAAGAAAGGCTGCTAAGAAACCAAAAAGTTGGTTGGAGGAGTGACGGGGTTAAGTGGTCATTTGTGTTACAAGTCAAGGACACAAACGAACAAAGGGACGGAAAAGTTCACCCAAAAAAAGAAAAGAACTCCAGCGCCCAAGAACGAAAAGGGAGGGCAAAAAACTTCAGGCTAAATCATAGGAGGGACAGAGGTGGGAGAGAGGGGGGCGACAGGCGGCACCCAGTGTGGTAAAGGTGGGTAAAGGAAGATGACTTAAGGCCAAGAATGAACATGAGTTAGTCTGGGAGAGAAGGATTTAAAATGAGAAACCAGAACTGGGGGGGGTGATCGCCACGATCAGGAGAAAACTACGGGTCCTAATCTAATTGAGGGGAAGATCTACCTAAAGGGTGTGTAAAAGGGAGAATGGGTTATGAAAAAAAGACCGTGAAAGGGTTAAATACTTGGCCTATGAGATAGATCTAAAAAAGAGGGTGAAAGCCTTAAAGCAGCGGGAATGATTGTCAAGCCTTCCAAACGAGCACCGGAGGCGACGGAAGCGGTGGCAGGGGGGGTTCGGAAAAGGCAAAAAAAAAAAAAAATCAGCTTCTTCCAAACCTGGTGTCCATTTGGAACGGGAAGGAGGGGGAAAGAGTTCGAAAAAAGGGAAAAAACAAGAATGGGGAGGAAGGGAGGATGGGGGAAGAAAAGGCTAAGGTACGAGATATACAGAGGGAAGCATCAAGGTGTGTGATGCAAAAAAGACTGCTTTCGGGAGAGGGTTGGCAAGTCCGGGACAAAAATGATGGGTGACATAGGAAGAGGGAAGAATGCATCGACACTGGGGGGGGGAAGCTGCGCCATGGTATTAAATTGCGAAGGAGCTAAAATGAGTTAGGGACAACTCGGGAGAGTGGAAAAGGATTCATTTGAGAGGAACAAAAAAAAACGTGTACTGTTCTTCCTAATAAAGAAAAAGGAGGGGAATCTGCACAAGGGGGAGGTAATGGAGGACACGGATAAGGCAACAAACGGTGATGGGAGGGGGTCTAAGGAGAGGGATTGCTAGGAAAAGAGGAAATGCCGTTTCCGAAGCTCCTTGATAAAAGACAATCGGGACTTCAAAGGCCAACGCCTGAAGGGAGTGTGCGGCGGGGGAGTAACAACCAAGATGAAAAAAACAGCTCCAGCCCCATTGGAACGGAGGAACCCGAAAGCACGGCTGCGCACAAAAGTGTTGTCCAATCCATGTAAAAAGCAGAAGTGATCCTGAAGGGGCAAGAGAAAGGGACCCGTGCATCGCCTTTCACCCGTTCTGGAAAGCAGACTAAAAAAATTAGGAGGAAAGAGCGATAGAAAACCATAGAGAAACTAGGGGACTGCTTAATGCGCATACGAATAATTCCATTTCGGTCAGCTGTGAGGGGTAAAAGGAAAAAAAAAGGGCTTGTCTCAGGACTTGCAGCATATGGCGTATTCCAAACGGGGCTTTTCAAAATGGACAATGAGGCGGGGGGGGGAAGGCTTCTTTATTGGAAAGCGAAAGACAAAGGAGGCCCACCAGGGGGGCATAGTGGTAAAAGGGAAAAAGAGTGAAGCCCGAACTGGAAATTAGTGTGAGAGAAAGGTAATTCGGCCCGCGCCTACCTCAGGGGGAGGAAAAAGCATAGCGAGAGGCCTCAATAAAGGGCCTCGGGACGGCGGGAATGGAATGGACGTCCTCTAGACATAAAGGGGGTTGCGCTGACTGAAAAATGAAATACCAGTTAATGGGGAAGGGATAATTAAGGGGGAGTCGTGGTGGGTATAGCGAAATAGAAAGTACAGCGCCCCGACGAATACTCCGGGAGACGGAGACAACTTGGGGGATGAAGCGAAGCTGAACCTTTGATAAAAAACAAAGGAGTGTCGTACATCTACAAAACCGGGGGAAGCGGTTAAGAAGGGGTGAATGTACACAAAAACCCTTTGAAAGAACAGGAGGGGCGGGACCTAACCAACCGGAAAAAGCCAAGTGTTCACCGTCTTCTAAAGCAAACGTTGTTGCAGTAGAAAAAAGAAATACTCAAATAGGTTGGGGGAGGTTTTAACCTCTCCAGAAACCACCAGCGGCAGCGCAATGAAAAACTCGGAGTGCCAAAAAAAAACTCGGAAATTGAAGGTGGTATCTACATAAGATGCAGAGACCTTGGGGGAAGAGAGGGAGGAATGCTGGAAGAATAAGAGAACGACGACTCCACACAGAAACGCGGGGTGTCGAGAGGAGAGACTCTCTGCAGAACGGACGCCTCCAGGTTTAAAAAGGGTCGGGGCGAATAGAAAAGAAAAACAAAAACCCTATTCGTCTATCGGGGGGACATCGCTAGAATCAAAGGTTTTCAGTAAAGAGAAGGGGGGATTGAGAACCAAAAAAAAGGGTCGGCGGGGGGCGAAAAAGGAAATGCCGTAAAAAGAAAAGAGAATAGTCTTTCAGATCGAACCTCAGGGGGGGAATCGCAAGGAGGGCCGGGTATCCTCGAGAGAAAGGAAAAATATAGACAGCGAGAAAGGTACTCGAAAGCAGGCGTACGACGCGAGGTACACTCTTATAGCTGGGTCGCAGGAAAGACGGGGTCTGACGAGGCGGGTGGTTGTGGTCTCGCAGGGGGGGAGGTGTTGGGTGGGTCAGGGAATTTTAAAAACAAAGCCCCACAAAAAGAATAAAAAAACCAAACGGGGGGTGGGAAAAAAAAGAGGGGCAAAGGGTTCAGTTTCATACTTGCCAAAAAGCAGCCAGGCCTGGCAGGTTGTGAAAAACAAAGATATCGGAAGGGGGTAGGTTGGCTGCTGCACCTTACATACAAACTAGAACAAGTCAGGCCACAAGGTACAAAGAATAAAAAACACAGGAATCACAGAACGGGGGGGGGGGAAGTCTTACAGACCAATTAAAGGTCTAGAAATTCCAAAAAACTTTCTGCCATGAAAGAACTTCAGGAGGGTTAATACCAGAATCAGACAAACATCGATGCGGCTGAAAACTACTTAAAGGCGAAATGGGGGGGGAAAGTGAACCCGCACGAGAATGTAAAATGAAACTCTAACTCATAAAAAAAAAGTGCCCCGGTTATTGTGTTGGCGAGGATTGATGGAAACAACCTGGGCAAAGACATAATCTGGGTCAAAAAGGCAAGAAACTAAATTCCGGAGCCAGAAGTAAGGACTGAACTCAAAAAAAAAGGGGACCGGACATAAGATTGAAAGAAGGGAGGGATCTGGCGCGAGGTCTGAGAAGCTGAAGCAATACCAGGTTAGGGGAAAAACTTTGTATAAACCTACCCAAAAAATTCGTAAAGAACACATAAACTACCGAAGAGAGACTGACTGGCCTGGCCGCGGCCTAGCTGGTATATACTGGCGGGGCCGAGGTGGGGGCACTGAATACGGTCAGTATGGGGTTCCTGACGAAAATGAAAGGAGAAAATGGGGGGCCTGAATGAGGGGTCTAAGAGCAGCTGCGTAGTTCCATCGGGAACGCTTTCCAGGAAGTGGGGATGCACTTAAAAGGGAAAACATGTTCAAAAATACCACACCAGGCTTGGAACGTTGGAGCCACACGACTCAGCGCGCCGCTGTCCAAAGGATCACTTAGTTGAAGGTTTCACTCAGGAAAAGTACCCCGGGGAGCTCTCAGCTCAAACGCCTGGGGGGTTAAATAAAAGGTTGAAACGCCTTGAGAAATGGGAGTTGAGCGTCTCGGCCTGACTTCGTCTTAAGACCTGTTGACCATGACCAAGGCCAAAGACGGGCATGCGGGGGGGGAAAACTTCTGGGGACAGAAGGAAACCCTGCTCGCCTGGGTCGAGGAGACCACTGCATAGTAGGGAATGATGCCTCCAGGCCACCAGATCCCTGAATTATCCGAATCAAGGTCAGAGAGATGAGCAGGAATTATAATGGCCGACTATTCACGCATTAGGCCGAAAAGATTGCTAACGGCAGGATTGAATAGGAAAAAAAACAAAGGGTATTAGGCTATCAGTAGAGGGGGAAAACAGCTAGGGGAGGTGGGAAAATCGGTACTAGGGGGAATTTCGGTCAGGCTAAACATGAAAGGGTCTGGCTCCAAAGGGAGCATGTGGAAAAAGACTCTTATAAAAGAAGCAGGTAAAAAAGAAGAAAGGAGCGCAGGTTCGGAGCAACGAGTTCAAACCGGGCGAGGGAAAGAAGGTACTTTCTTCATCTACGTGGAAAGGACCAACACAACGAAGAAAAGGGCGTGGAGAGAAAAAAGAGTGTATCAAGCCCCCGAAACAAGGCTTGAAACCGTTTGCACACACTAAGGAGTATTGACTAGGGGGGGAATCCGTAAACATGGGCGAGGGTGTAAACAGGCGACTCCTACGAGAGAGGCCGTCCCCTTGCTGGCTGATCAATACCGAGGTGGAGGGGGTCTTAACGAGGGTCAAATAAAAAGGGGGGGGAAATCAAATCAAGACATGTCAGTCCTCGAAGCTACGGAACTAAGCCATAGTCGAAAGACTGAGAAAATGGGGGTTATCCGGAAAGGTTTCATTTGACTGAAAAATAGAGGATGACGGCAAGTTTCCCAAAGCCGCTCTAATAAGCAAGTCTCAGAATCCTGCCGGGACTCAGGAAAAGGGGGAGGGGGATAGTAAGGCTGGGTTGCTGTCTTCCGGAACCTTAGTGGTGGGGGTCGACCAAAGAAATCCGAATCCTTCGCTTGTTCAGCAGATAAGAGAAGGAAGAAAAATGAGACTAAATGCAGAATGACAGGGGGGGGGGAAGGAGTTATCCTCAGGATAGGAGAACCAGGACGTGGAGGTATTCAATTAACAAATGAAGATTAACGCGGGTTAACTCAGAAAAGCCGAAAATCCACCGGGAAATTTCCTGGAGAATACTTTAGAGCATGGGGAAAAAAATAAGGGGGGGGGAAAGTGGTTGAAGGATAACCTGAGAAGTGGACTCGGGTTTGGTCATCGCCAGCTTTTGGAGTATAGGGACGGATCAAAGAGACAGACAAGGAGAAAAAAACCAAGAGCAGCCATGTCATTTCGCGGCTTCATAGACTGTAATTCGGGTGTGCTCTG
>Ga0179591_1292270_pt1 | contig 13886 bp, 28 predicted proteins | sample CZOMad2_1_08_16f_FD_182891 | JGI IMG/M metagenome (GOLD analysis project Ga0179591, IMG submission 182891) | Vadose zone soil fungal communities from Angelo Coast Range Reserve, California, USA - CZOMad2_1_08_16fungal (PacBio error correction) | ecosystem: Environmental > Terrestrial > Soil >...
AAAGGCTTAGAGACGAGAAAACGGGGAAGGAAAGAGGGACAAAAAAAAAGTCGGTGCGGACGCAGCATAGAGTGAACACACAAATGACGGACGACATAAACCCCGTGGGACAAAAAAAAATGAAACTGTTCAGCGTGTCGGAGAAGGGACGGCAAAAGTCGACGAAGGCCAAATATCGGAAAGAAAAAAGACAACTACAATCTAGGGTACTAGGTAAGACCGAGATTGGAGGAAAAAGAGTCGACCGGTGGACGGGGAAAAAACAAAAAACACGAGAAAAAAAAAAAAGCGAGAAAAACGAAGGAGAGAAGGAAAAAAGAGAGACAAAAAATCAAATTTAATACATAACTGCTCAAAAAGAAAAAAAAAGAGTGTGGGTTAGAACGCCCGAAAAAATTGGAAACACATTGGAACAGTAGTCAACCGCAAAGCCACTTGCGGCGGACGTTCATAACGAGGGAAGGAAGGGAGGGGTAAGCGTGCGTGTTTGCAAAAAAAAGAACTATACAGACTTGAGAAAGTTGGGGGTGTACACACTGAAGGAGGTCACAGAGGATGGGCCTGCCGTTAAGATCTAAAAAGTGGGGGGAACCGACTCATGGGAGGAAGGGGGGGAAATCAAAGGAGAAAAACGCCGCAGAAAAACATAGAAAAACCGGGCAAATGTAAGAAAAAGAGCAGCCCCAAGGATGGTAAAAGACCGCCCCAAAAACAGGAAAAACTGCTAAGGGGTCGCGGAAGCGGGACGAGAAGTTGTTGAACCAATGGCCACTCCAGACGAAGCTTAAGGTGCCGAGGGAGTTCACATCCACCGGGGGGAAGAGTAAGAAGGCATGGGAAGCTAAAAAAAAATAGCAACGCAAAAACAAAAAAAAAGAACAGATAAGAGCGATGAACAAAAATGACCTAAAGAAAACTAAAAAAAAGGTGTAGGGGATGGGAAGCCGGGAAAAAAAAAGAGGCACAGGCAACTGTGGGAAAGGTTGGCTGTACGAAGCTAAATATAACCTTGTAGATCTGTCCAGAAGACGGGGATTGGCAGAAAGAGAGAAAAACTGTTAGTTACGTGGGGGAAGAGACAGCACAAAAACCAGAAAAGCATAATTGTGTAAGGGAAAAAACGGGATCCGCGAAGGGGGAAAGAAGAAGCAAGAAAAAAAGGATGAAGGGCCGTAAAAAAAGGGGTCGAAAAAAAAAAAGCAGGTATTCGTGAGAGGTCAAGAAACAGGAAGGGGGTTTCGTATGCAAAGTTTTTGGGGAGTTCAAAAAGGGAAACGAAAAAGGGGGGGGGGGGGGGGGGGGGAGCCAGGGATGCAGAACAATGCCGCGAAGACTACATTCAGAACAACCTTCTGAAAGGGGGAAAAGGTTCGAAGAAAAATAAGGGAAAAACTGAATTCACAGGAAGAGAGATATCAAAAAAGGACAGCTGGAAAGGATTACCAAAATTTGGACGGGGGAGCGCAGGATTGTGAAAGGCGAGAAAAAAAGGACGGGGGAGGACGGAAAGTGTCATATAACAAAAATCGGAGAGAAGATATGGGAGCGAAGAAAAGGGGAATTAGGGTGACCATTAACCATCCGGAAGGGGAAACTTTGATGGGGAAGAGGAAAATAGTCGGAAAAAAGAGCCGGAAAGTGGGGCCCATCGACAATATCGAAAAGGGAATAAGAGAGATTGAGTAATCAAACAGTATGCCCAGCCAGCCCTTATACAATGGGGGGGGTGGGACTGTGCAGGGAATTCAAAAAAAAAGCTAGTCCTCCAAGGAAAGATTAAAAAAGTCCACACCCCAGGGGGGAAGAGACAAATCAAACGGTCAATGTAGTCGAGATCAGAAGAGGGGATAATGTTCAAAAAGGCTAAGAAGGAAGTAAAAACAATCGCAAAAAACAGCTAAAGGAACTACGTTGAGGAAAACTAGGACCCGCGGAAAGACCTGAGATATGTTCAAGGGAAAGTGAATGGTTGAGGGATGTCGCAAGGAGGGGCCGTCAAGATGTCATCCGCGAGGCGGGAAAAAACCCGTTCGGGGAGGGAAATGAAAAACCGGGAAACCAACTGAAAAAAAAAAACGGCACAGCCACTACAGGAAAAAAAAGCAGCAAAGGCGGCTTGTAGTCCCGTCTGATTGGTTGAGGGTCGTAGATAACCTCTGGGGAAAAGAAGGATTGGAGAAAAAAGGGCGCGAGGGGAGGGAGAAACAAAACAATCCGCCAAGGGGGACAAAAAAAAAAGGAAAACAGCTTAGGGGTTGAACAATGCGCTCATCAACCAAAAGGAAAAAAACCAAGAGGCTGTATGGCTAAAAAAAAGAAAGAAAAGTATGAAGTAGGAAAAGGAGAAGCAAAAGTAGCTGGTCAAAAAAAGAGACAACTGTGGAACTACGGTAGAAGGAAGGTTGGGGTGGGAAAAGGGATCTCGACAACAACCACAAACGAAAGGGCTAGGGGGGTTGCAAAAAAAAAGAAAAAACAAAAAAACAGCGTGACAAAGAGGGGAACAAGACTTGTACAATAATTGGGAAGCGAAACTAAAAAACGGGACTCCCTAATAAATTGTGACTACGGTAGGGGGGGCAAATAACGAGAGGTCAAAGATGAGTACAAAAAATTTAGGCAAAACAGGAACCCGCAGCCCCTCTCCAAGGGGCCAATCCAAGGGAAGAGACAAAAAAAAATAAAAACGCGGGTAATCATAAGAACAGAACTCCCAAGTTCGCAACCCAGAGGTTTAAAAAAAAGCTTTTTTAAACCAAAAAACGCAAACACTCCCGCAAAACATGAGGATGGGACGACGGCAGGCGTGCCAGACGCCAGGGGGGGGGAGAAAAAAACGCAGTAAATTTCGGAAAGCCCCGATGATGCAGGGAAAAAAAAAAGATCAGGTGCTAAGAAAGTCGTCTACTGAACACCAACCCTGGCGAAAAAAAAAGCAAAAAAAACAAGGGGTCACACGAAAAAAAAAGAAGGAAAAAAGCCCGAGTCAGTACGAATGCACGGATAGTTGACGTTTTCAGGGGCCAGCTGAAAAAAGGAAAAGGGGGTACAGAAAGGGGGGACAAAAAGGAAAGCAAAAGGGGGGAAAAGAGGCCAACTAGAAAATCTCAACTAAAAGGAAGAAGGGGTAGAGTCGAACCAGGCGGCTTGGGAAGAATAAAAAAAAATTTGATATTCCCACCTGGGGGAAAAAGGGGGTCAAAAAAACATCCCGGAGACGAATAAAAGGGGGAAAGAAAGAATTTGCCGGGGAACCAAAAAAGAAGGAAGGGAAAAGTCAAAGCGTTGACATACACAAAAAATCTAAGAGTGGCGAACGGCTGGAGGTCAGACTTACTTTGGGGTGAAAAAAAAAAAAGGGGTTTGCAACACGAGCATGTGCAAAGAAAAAGAGGGACACCAGGAAGGAATTGGGGAACCAAGGGGGGGGTAGAAAAAGGGAGGGGGAATTGCAACTTTAAAGTGAGTAGCAAAAAAAAACAGGAAAAAAGCGATGGTGTGACGAATCAAGAAAAAAACGAAACAACCACCGGACCAAGAAAGAAGAAAGCAATACAAAAGCGGAAAAAAAAAAAAAAGCAGAAGTAAAAAGGGACGGGAAAGACGGGTCCAAGCGAGCATGAAGAGAGTCCCCCTGGATTTCTGAAAGTTCTTATGGAGGCGGGGGGGGGCATGAAAATTGGGAAAACATGAGCGGGAAGGGGAAAACGTAGTAAGAATACGTTACTTAACAAGAAAAAAATGCAAAAGGAAGAAAAAAAGAGTGGAAAAAGCGCACGAGAAACAGGGGTGTTTCACATATCACAAATAAGCAGCAACCGACATGACGAAATCCGAAAAAAGGGGTAAGGAACACACGCAAAAAGCCGAGGGGTTTACAGGGAAAAAAGCGGACATTAGAAACGTCGAGCCAATTTTCTCGAGGCCAAAAAAGAAGCCTGGCCTGAAGCAGGGGCCAAAAACGAGAACGCATAAAGGGAACCATACAAATCGTGCACCCACGGGAAAAAAGCTCGAATCAAGGGAATGTAGCAGTTCCGAAGAAAAAAAGGAAGAAACTTGAAGTTTGGGGCGAAAAAGAACAAAAAGAGGGGATGACATCCCCAATCAGGAAAACCAAAGCTGAAAACCCTTCGCCGGTCGAAGAAGTAAAAAAAAAGGAAAAACCTGACGGGTTTGGAAACGAAGGCGGCTTCCAGGGAAAGAAGAGAAAAAAAAACCGTCAACTTGACCGGCAAAAAAGGGTATGAAAAAAAACACGAAGACCTTAAAAGGGGACCAAGTGAGAAAAAGCTAACGATTCACGGAAAAAAGAAAACGAAGTTAAAGTCGGGGCGGAAAATGATATGTGAAGGGGGGGCCCGTGCAACACGGGGGAGGCGCGGAAGAAAAAAGGCGTTTCACTGGGGGGCCAGGCAAAACAACGCAGAAAGTGAAAAAAAGATTAACGCTCCACTGTGCCGCATTACGCCCAAAGACAGGGGGGGGCGTAACGCAGGCAAAAAGAGAATCTGAAAAAAAGAAAAAAAAGGAAACAAAAAGGGGATAATGTATATGAAGGGCAAAAAAACACAACGGCAAGTTCAAAAAAGACGGGAAAGTTAAAAGAAAAAAAGCACGTGGGGCCAAAGTCCACAAAACGAAAGAGGGCAACACAGACCAGGGGGCAAAAGTGCGTTCTAAAAAAAAGCGGACTAAGAGGGGGAAAAGAACCAGGAGGAGTAAAAAACAAAAAAAAAATTTGGACATGTGAGGAACTAAGGGCAAAATCATCGGAGGCCAGACAAATCTCGAGATCCAGAGATCTGGGAAAAAACCAAAAAAAAGCCGTCCACAAAACCCAGGTCGAAAATTGGGGGGGGGGGGGGGCTGACGGCACCACGAGAGACCGTACCTACCTAGTAAACAAAAAAAAAAGGGAAAAATATGGGGTAGCAAAATCTCGATATCATAATTTCGTGTCCGAGCTGAAAAAGGCAGAATCAACGAAAGGTCAAAAAGCAAAACCGAAAAAGCTGCTTGCCGAACTGGTGGGAACCATAATTAAGGGGGCAGACAAAAGGTGGTTATTGGGGGGCCGACCCTGTGTTGGGGCCTCAGACTCAAAAAAAGAGGAAAGACTCTTCAAACGCTCAGAAAAATGGGAAAGGGCCCTGAGGGTTGATCTATAAGGCAAAGAATCTCTCTTCAACAACAAAAGAGAATGAAGAAGTCTCACACTATAGCAAGAAAAAATAAAAAAAAAGAAAAAAAACATACTGAAGAGAAGAATTGTAGGAGGGCAAGCATCGAGGAAAACAACCCAACCGAGGACGACAATGACCCGCCGATGAGCAAAAGAAGGTCCGATCTCAGGGTCGGCCAGTCCAAAAGAGGAGGGATAAAAAAAAGAAAACACCAAGAAGGGGGGGGACACGAGGGGTAAGAAAAAGAAAAAGGGCCAGATCACAAGGGAATACTGTGTGACGGCGTGCGAATCTAACAGGAAGAGAGTCTAAAGAGGAGAAGTCAAAAAAAAAAAAACGGAGCAGGGGGAGAAATACAACATTAAAAAAACGTGGTTGAGAAGAAAACCATAAAATTAAGGTTCCTTCCGCAGGTGTTTGAAAAAAGACCGGTGCTCGGAAATAAAAAAAAAAGGCGCGGTGGGAGTCATAAAAGGAGAAAGGTCAGATGGGAAAGTGGCTGTTTGGCCTTCAGAGGAGAACGTACACCTTTGTTGTTGGACGGACGATGCTGAAGAGAGGTCGAAAAAAATGCCTGAGTAACGAAAAGTCCGTGGCCCGTAATTCAGCAAACAAGGAGAAAAAAAATTTGGGAAAAAAGGGAGACGAAAAAGACGGCCCAAAGAAATGGACAAAAAAAATTTGAAGAAGACCCACAAAACCAAATTGATTCCACCATCCCGAACAACCAAAAAAAAAAAAGGGCCCTAGTTTTTTGTGTAAAAAAAAAGGGAACACCCAGGGGAAACTTTAAAAAAAAAAAAAACGAAGTGACTGGAGGGATCATGTCAGTGCCCCAAGGCGGGAAGCGACGGGGCGCCTGGCTCAACCCGACCGCCAAAAGAGTGGGGACCGTCCGAGGGGGCAAAAGGTGAATTGGGAGACCGCAAAAAAAGAAGACGCACCCAAGGAAAGAAAATCAAGAAGGTAGATTGGGAAAAAAAAAGGGGCGACGAAAAAAACGAAATGTTGTCCTTGGCTGAAGAATCAATAAAAGGGGTTAAGGCAAAGGGGGGAAGGCACAATCAGAAAACGTTATGCGTTCATCCGAAAAAAGGATGAACGGGCAAATAAAGGGGGGAAGCCTCAAAAGCGAAGTGGTTTGAAGAGCAGACAACGATAAACGCAAAATTGTCGGGACAGGAGGAAAAGGCGAAAACGAGGAGCCTATGGCTGGGGAGGAAGGAAAAAAAAAAGGAGGGGAATCGGATGCGAAGGGAGTTAAAGAGGGAGAATGCAGCGGAAATTAAGGGGGAGCCGGCCCCCGACGAGGACCCTAGTAAAAGGCAACCGCTTCAGCCCGGGTTGAAGTTAAAAAAAAACAAAAAATGAAGCGAAAGAGGAAAAAAAAAGGAAGTTAAGCCCGGTCACACGAGGGAAAAAAAAGGAAACGTCATCAACGCCCGAAAAAAAAGGGGAGGAAAAGTCTGAAGAATTGTAAAAAGTCCAAAAAAAAAAGAGAGGGTCATTGCAAAGGCAAAAAAGGGCATAGAACACGCGATAAGAAGGGATAGGGCGCAACCCAGACAGAAAAGTGAAAAAGAAGCCTTGGAAACCAAGGTAATGGAAAAGGGTGGTGGGCCCAGGTAAGGCCCAAAAGAGCAAATTGGGGAAAGAGGGAAAAGATCGCCGTTTCAAAACCGGGCAAAAGGGAGGAAAAGAAGATACACATGCAATGAAAGGGTGAAAAGGGGTTTCTTCCCATTCGGAAAACAACAAAGAAAAAGAAAAAAAGTTGAAGAAAAGGGGGTTAAAGAAAACACATTCCCAGCAGGGGGGGAAAAGAAAAGCAGTGGACTAGCGAAGATCAAAATTGGCGGCCGTTTCAAAAAAGAAGTGGGTAAAAGCTAGGGGAAAAAAAAGAAAGGGAACCAAAAACGGGAAAGTAGCATCACGACCAAAAAGAGTAACTTCAAGGGTTTCGCTGGTGTATGAAAGGGAGTGTCCTTAGAATTTAGAAACAAAAAAAACGGACATCCGCAAAAAAAAGAGGGGGGCAAGAGAAAAACGGGCACCAGAATGAAACGGTTACAACTACGGCCAAGGCACGCCTTAACCAAAAAAGGAAAAAAAAACAATAAAAGCCATGCTTGCTTTTAGGTTCAAAAAAAGGGGGTGAAAGTCAGTAAAAAAAAGAAAACTGTCACGCGAGGGTAAGAGGAAAAGACCGAAAAAACGACGTTAACTCGCTTCCGAGGCTGAAGAAAGGATGGGTTCGCAGGTGAACTAACCTACACAAAGAAAAGTAACATAAAGGGGAGAAACGAATTATTAAGGGGGAGTCTTAGGGAGACAGCCTGGTTTTCGAGTTCAACAAGTAATGGGACAAGGGAAAAGAAAGGAGCGGGGAAGGGGAGTGATTTGAAAAAAGCGCTACAACAAAAAAAAAAGGACAGGTGTGTCAAACTGAAAACAAACAACCAAAACGGGGAATAGTTAAACAATGGAAGACTTTGAAAAAACACCAAACGAAGGGAAAAAAAAAAAAAAAAGAAAAAAGAAGTCAAATTGAGGTGAACGTTGCAAATAAAAAGGATGGAAAGAAGGGGGGTGAGTCCTAATTTTCACCTGCAAACATGAAGAAACATCAAAAGGAAACTAAAAAAAAAAGAGAAACGGGAATAAGGATAATCCCTAGAACGAACCCAGAGGAGAGGACCTAAAAATTTACCTAAACAATCAGAATCAGCAGAACAACTAAAAGAAAAAAAAAGCATGCAGGAGGTGGGACAAAATAAAATGTAGCTGGGGGGGCCAGAGTGGAAGGCACAAGTGCCAGAGGTCATTTTCTGAAGACCAAGAAAACAGAAGCAAACAAAGGACGGGGACCGAGGTGAAAAATGGAAAAAAAAAAAACATGCGAAGAAAAAAACTACAACGAAAATCCCCCAACCAGCGCAAAATCTCAAGGGGGGGACCAGGAGCTGAGAAAAGCGAATTCAACGGGGAGGAAAAAAGGGTAAAAACAGCTGCCGAGCAGTGTAAAAGCGAGCTTTTATAAAAACCAGCCATTGAAGGGGGGCGCAAAGGGGGAAAAGAGAGGGGGACTAAGGAAAAATTAGAAAAGGGATGGAGTAACACTACAAAAAAATAGGCTGCACGGGAATCAGTGGGACCAACAGGTAAAAAAAAAAAGGGGGAGAAAACTTTCAGCCCGGGAAAAAGAAGTTGAAAAAAAAAAGGGGTTCAAAAAGCACAAAGTCGACGGGGGGCTGATGAAAAAAAAGGAAGACGCACGGGGGAAAAGGGTTGTCCGGAAAAGGTATAGGAAGTTGGTCGAGTGAAAAAATTAAAAAAGGGCGGCTATTTAAACTCAAAAAAGTCCGATGGGCAACCTGGTTGGGGAAAACTGGGGAAGGGTCCTTTTCAGACAAAAAAATAGAAGGAAGATAAGGGGGAGGGGGGGGTTCCTGAAAGGGAATCACAAAGAAAAAAAACCGTGCAGAAGGGAAAATTACCACCTGCGCAAAAAAAGACAAATTCGGGAAAAAAAAAAAAGAAAGAAAAAAAGGGGCACTGCCAGGAAAAACAAGGAAAAAAAGTGTGAGGGGGGGAAAATGTGCCAGGGTAGGAGAAATGTAATTCTCGTGGGCTGGAAAAAATTGTAACAAAAACCAAGGGAGGGGAAAAAAGAGACGTTTGGTAGGGGAAAAAAGAAATGGAAAAGGATTATGAACGTCACTAGACGATTCTAGGAGAAAATAATGGGAGAAAAGGGAGCCAGCCAGAGAAAACCCAGGTCAAACAGGGGGAAAAAAACGGAAACTTTAAAAGAAAAAGAAAAGGAAACATCCCGACCGTCGCACTTGCAACGCAGAAAGGGGGGCAAAGACGAGGTAAAAGAACCGTCGAGGGCAGAGAGGAGTCACCACGAACAGAAAAAGGTGCACTGACTCAGTGAACTGACAAGGACCGAAGGAAAGGGTGGACGAAAAAACGAAGGGGAAAAAACCCCCGCGTGGAAAACAGAATCTAAAAAGGAGCCAAAAGAAAAAAAAGGGAAAAATCTAAAGGGGGACCCGAACGGTTGCAAGAAAAAAAGCCGTGGGAAAGCATCCCTAAAGAAGACTGCTCTCAAAAAGAAAATCCGGCGATTCATTTCAACAAAGAAGGCACTTGACGGGGGGGGGAAAAAACAGGATGTGGCGGCTTCCGGGGCAAAAAACGACTAAAAAAGTTAACCTTCCGCAAAAGGAAAGGTGAAGAAGAACCCAAAAAGACAGGAGGCGCGGAGCCATGAAACTCAAAGCAAGAAAATATCAACGCATCAAAGAGTGCAAGTCGGGAGGGAGTTGAGGGGAGGGGTGATCATTGTGGGGGCAGGCAAAATGGGCACGAGGAAAAAAGAAGGATGGGGGGAATCTATGTGCCGCCAAAGGGCGGCTCAATAAAAATTGACAAAAAGAAAGAAGTTCCGAGCCCATATGGTGCGTGCATGGAAAACGCCAGAGGCAGGGGGGCGTTGAAAAAAAAAGAATAAAAGCAAAAAAGACAACGTGATACGCGGATCGGAGGCAAAAACCAAAAAAAAAAAAAAAAAAAAAAAAAAAAAAAAAATAAAAACAAAAAGTTCCCAAAGAGAAATCGAAGAGGGAAGGTGGGAAAAACGCCGCCAAAAGAAAGAAAACACAAGAAGGTGTTCAACAATACGGGAGGGGAAGAAGGAAAAAAGATGTCGCGGGATAAAAAAAACATCGTTCAGGAATGTTTGAGACCAAAAGGGAAAAAGGGCCCGAGGGAGGGATGGGGGGGGACAGGATCCTGCCTTTGACTCTTAAAAGCTGGGCTCGACTTGACTCTCGCAGGATGTTCGTCATCCAAAAGAGCACCCCAACGGAACAACCGTTAAAAGTGGTGCAATCGAAAAGAAGGAAGAATTTTGAAAAAGCGAATACACCCAAGAGGGAAAGGGGGGGAGCAACCCGAGTATAAGACCGGGGGGGGCCCTTCGTCGGCTTGCAAAAAAAGGAAAAGAAAAAAAATTTGACATTACAGGCGCAGAAAAACGGGGTTCGTGATCGCCGCCAGGAAAAAACAGAAGCCGAACGCTTAAAGACCTAAGGAAAAAAGGTAAGAGTTGGGACTTCCTGTTAGACTATAATAAAAATCAGACAAAAAAAAACAAACAAGAAGGAGAGGAAAAAAAAAAAAGTCTATATAAATCGACAACACGGAAGTACAACTAGACTAAAAGGAAATAGAGTAAGGGGGCGTAGGAGCACATCGGGGAGGTAAAAACAAAACCAAGCAAAAACGCCGACCCGGATGAAGCAGGAAAAAGGGCAGAGTGGAGAAAGTCCGGTTCGGCAGCGTACGAAGGAGGAAGAATGAAGATACCGGGTCAAAAAAGAAAGGGGGACTTGAAGGGGAAAGAAAGGAAAAGAAGGAAGATGCAACAAGATTCGACAGGGAAACCGCGTGGGGAAGACCGAAAAAAATTCGAGAGAGGCTACAGAGAGAAGAAAAAGGGGAAAACCGAAGACCTCGGAGGGTCTGTACATAAGGGCACAGAAAAAAGTCAAAAAAAAAAGATTGGTTTGGGTGAGCGCCCAATCTACACAGAAGGTTGTTGAACAAGGTTGCGAGCACCCAGAAAAAGGCGGCGGTTGTTGAAATAAAAGGCGGGAACCGTAGAGGGTGGGGGAAAAGAAGGGGAGTTTAAACTTCGTAACTAAGAACACGTATACACCTTGTGGTTGGCCCTTAAAGGACTTCGCTATGCAAAAAAAAGAAAAAAAGGGGAAGGAGGCAAAAAGGCACAAAGAGGACGAAATGGGGGGAACTGCCGCCGCCTGTGCTGCATCGGAAATGAAAAAAAAGGGGCATTATGAGAACAAAAAAACCGCCAAAACGCCAAATTGATGAAAAAACATACCGACAAACAGAAAACCCGACTGCCCCTAGTTGACCGGAAACTAGCGGGGAAGGCAAAAAAAAAGGAACCGCAAAAAAAAAAAAGAAGACTACGGTCAGAGGACGGAATTTCAAAAGAAAAAACCAGGGGCGAAAGGAACGTCAGCCCTTTACGGCGCGCAAAAAGAATATCAAAAAAAAAAAAGAAGGCAAACGTCAGGCGCGAAAAAAGGAACTTAGAAACCAGAAGGCAAAGGAGGAACTGAGGGTGATGGCACGATTTGTCAACGACGAGCCAAAAAGGCCAAGGAAAAGTTCTGGGACCGAGCTAAAGACAAAAAAAAAAGGGGGAAAAGGGTAAGGTCAAACCGGCAAAGAAAATGGAACAACGGATGGAGTAGCCAACTTGTGCAGTTTTGCAAGCCGGCGGCAACCTGCGCGAAAAACAATAAAGGGGGGGTGTCAAAAAATAGGAGAAAAGAAAAAAAGGGTAACCCGCCGAAGAAAAAATGCAAAAGGGGGGGAAAAAAAGACACGGTGAGGGATGTCGCAACGGGGCCGGGATTAAAGGTGGAAGTTCCTGGGATAATATGACAAGGGAAGGACCAATTGAGTAGGAAGAAAAAACAATTTAGCGAAGGGGAAGCAGTAAACCAGAGTGAAGACGTGGTACAATTAAAAAAGGTAACCCGTGAAATTTCGAAGAAAACGAAAAAAGGAAGCAAAAGCACAGGAAGGAAATCAACGGCAGGACAAAAGGCTGAAACCGTCCAAAGGGGTGACGGGGAGGTGTCTGCACAGGATTAATGGAGGGGTCAATTCTGCAGGGGGGGGGGTCCTTAAAAAAAGGGGAACTGGTCCTAAAAACAAAAAATGCGATAAGGAAATGAATGAACACACAGAAATTACTTAAACATGACCCATAGGTGAGAAAAAACGGAAAAAAAAAAAAGGGTCGACGTTGGGGACCTTAAAAAAAAGGGGGGAAAAAAAAATCAACACCAGGATCAGGGGAAAAAAGTTTGGGGGTAAAGAACAAAAGTTGGGACCGGGAAAACGGCAACAGAGGAAGTGATGCCAGCCCGAAGGAGGAAGGGGGGGAATTGTGAGGGGAAGGGGGGACCATTCAACTGAAGAAAGGTGGGAAAAGTGTGGGGAAAAATTCAAAAAAAAGGACCAAATCAGGTTCAAACCTGTAGGAAAAAAGAAAAATGGCACTTCCAACGATTAATGGTAAAAAGGTACAACCTGAAAGAGAAAACCTAAAAAAAAAAAAACCCTATCCTGAAGAGAAAACAAGAAAAAAAAAGCCCCCCGTAAGAGAGGGGTTCAGAATGAGTTTGAGTGTCATCGCAGGACAAAGAAGTAAGATTGTCAGCCAAAAAAAGTGGGAAAAAAAAAAAGCGTGCACAGGCTTGGAAAAAGGACAAATTTGGGTGGGAAAAACAACTTGACCCACCCCCAAGGCCAGCGAGGGAAAACGAACAAAATGCCGTCTTTAGTTTGAGGTCTGGGGGGGAAAGAGTATAGCACGAGGTTGGACTCATTAGAAGTATGGGACCGAAGGGTTAGGTGGCGACGCGGCGAAGAGCGTCTTTTAAGCAAGTGGGAAAAAGAGACGGACTCCACAAAAGTAAACCCAAAAACCGCGATGGGCAGAAAAAGAGGAAAAAGAGGGAAAAAGGTCTAACCAGAGGGGAGGGTCACTTGCCAAAAGTTTATGGCTCGGGAAACGACGGGGGAGACCAACGGGGAGTGGTAGGTCAGTTTTTGAAAAATATAAAAAAAACAACAAAAAAGAAAGAAAAAGAAAAGTTGAAAACTGAAAAAAAAAAAAAAAACCTAACACCCCGTGTAGTTTTCAACCAGCAGCCATAAAGGGGGGGGGGGGAAACGACCAAACGAGGGGGAAAAAGAAACTGAAAGAAAGAAAGTAGGCGTTGAAAAGAATCAAAGGGACTTTGGGGGGGAGAAAAAAAGGCGAAGTTTTTTTCACTACGAACAGCCGCTAGAACCGCGAAAGCTAGCACCTACAGACATAAAGACCTACACATAAAAGAAAGAAAGTCAAAGAAAAAAAAACAGAGGGGGGCGAGAAAGACTTTGCCAGACAAAAAAACAACGAAACCGAAAAATGATTGTTGTCCGCACTGTAAGGCTGGCCGGGAACCCGAAAAAAGGTAAAAAAAACGCATTTCTCAGGGAAAAAAACAGAAAAGCAACAACAGAGGGGAGGAGAACATCAAGGTCACACGCCCCGGCACCAGAAAAAGAATATAAAAAGAAGACTGGGAAGAAACAGTACTGAGAAGTGGAGAGGAATGGGGCACGACAGAAAGCTGGCTCTCAGGAGTTTGTACAAGAGGGGGTTACATTAAAAAAGGAGGCCAAGGGGAGAACAAGAACGAAGTGAGCGACAACAAAGGAGCTGGGGGGAACAGGGCCAACAACTTGGAACCGGTGGAGACTTCAGCAAGGGAGCAAAAAGAAAAAAAAAAAAAGTTCAACACGTCATTGGTCACAGGCGCTTGGAAAAAAAAACAAAAAAAGGACTCAAAGGCAGGAAAAGGGGAAAAGAACTTTGGACGATGCAAAATGTGTGGAAAAAAATGTGGCGGATAAAACAGGAACACCAGGTTGAGGAAGAAATGGGAAACAACCTTGGGGTTTAAAAGAAAAGGGGAAATTCACACGGTCAAGCGCCCGGCCCAGGAGGAATGGGAAGAGAGATGGGGGAGAAGGGAAAGGAAAAAGACAAAAAAAGAAGAAGGGGAAAAGCAAGGGGGTTCAATAAGGGCAACGCAGAAA
>Ga0179591_1255110_pt1 | contig 13885 bp, 18 predicted proteins | sample CZOMad2_1_08_16f_FD_182891 | JGI IMG/M metagenome (GOLD analysis project Ga0179591, IMG submission 182891) | Vadose zone soil fungal communities from Angelo Coast Range Reserve, California, USA - CZOMad2_1_08_16fungal (PacBio error correction) | ecosystem: Environmental > Terrestrial > Soil >...
AAAGGGAAAGGAAAAGAAGTTCATCTAAAAACGTGACGGAGGGGGCGAGAATGGGGGAAAATCGCAAACTTGGTTTAGGGTTGAGAAAAGTCCCTCCTTCAGGGGGGTGTAGAGCTTAATTCAAAAGCTGGAACTTGAACCGCTGAAGGGGAGAAAACTCCGGAAATAACCATCACCTTTGGGGGGGGCAGAGGTACTATGCCCACAGCAAGACAAAGAGTCGAGCCGTGTTGAAGCTGTCCTCCACCCGTCGGCGAATGGGGAAATATTTCAGAAGAAGGACAACACTTAGCCCAAAAGGGGGTTCAGAACAAGCAGGTATTGGGGCGTCAAGGGGGATTCCAATAAAACATCACGGTGCGTTGGGGAAATTTCAGAGTCCCAATTAGCCGCTCAAGAGAGGTTTTCACGACTTCTATCCGCGAAAATCAAACAAACAGGGCAAAAAAAATCGGAAAAAAGGGGAAAACTAACACTCAATCAGGAAGGAAAACCGGGGGTTATAGAAAGCAAACCCTTAAACATTCCAGAAAAAAATCAAAGAACCGAGGGGGGGAAGAACCCATCCTAAAAAAAAGTGGGGGTAACCCAAAATAGGTGGAGGTCATTGACATAAGTCAAGGGACCAAAAAAACAGTTTTTGTGGCACAACCGCCGTTAAAAACAGGGGTAAAAAAACAAGAGAGGGGCAGCCGCTAAGGGGAAAAAGGAAAGGGGGTAAAAATCACCAGGGTCGGGATATTGAAAAAGGGAATGGGAAGAATGAAAGTCTACATGGTCGCAAGGGTAACGGGGGGAAAACGAGACATCACAGATAAGTAGAGACGAAATTGGGGTCAAACGAGTAACACCACAGGAGGGAGAAAAGAAAAGCAGGAAAAAGGATGCAAAGGGTGTGAAAAAAAAGCCTGCATAGGAGGCGGGTGTCATCAGCTGGGAAAAAGTTACCGTAAGGGACAACCTGAACCGACTGCCACCTCACGTGCAACAAGCAGGACGGTAATCAAAAATGGGGGGGAAAAGAAAGCACCTTCTCAAAGGGTGTTTGGGGACTCAAAAAGGAACACGAAGACTGGCTGGAAAAGTAGGCACCTCAAAAAAAAGTGCAAGAAAATGGGGGTTTGGCACATACGGGGAAATCAGGGAAAAAGGGGGACCAGAGACGGAATGCATGGAAGGTAAATTGTTGGGTCTACTGGGTCAAAATGTCCCATCCACAAAAACACGGAAAAACAGTCAGGGGTGTGAGAGAACGGACGGAATGGCTGGGAGCCCGGGGAGGGGGTGGGGCTTAGTTAAACTGAAAAAAAATGTGGGCCGTATGGCGGTGGTGGCAAAGGGGACACAAGTCAAACCTAACGTTCGAAAACCTCAAAGAATTGGGGGGTTCATAGAAGGCGGCAACATAATCAATAAAAAGAACAGGCAAAAGGGAGGGGAAGAGATGGTGCAAAAGTTCAACCAAACGAATTTGGGTTGTGGGGGGTCACTTTTAGGGGGAGGAAACACCTTATGAAGTAATGAAGGAGCGTGACTTGTGACAACAAACGAAAAAAAGGAACATAAAAGGAAAAAGAAAACTAATTTCAAATGGGAAAAGTGGGCGACAACCCGGGAAGCCAACTAGAAGACCTGTCTACACTTTCAAAAAAAATTGGGTGAATTCGGCAAAGGTTCCTGAAGTTGGTGATATCGGGGTGGTCTGCGGAGCCAGGGACAAATGCCACATGTGATATCCGGTTTGGGTAAAAAAGGAAAACAAACCAAAAAAGAGGGGCAAAGTGACGGAAACTCTCCAAAGACTAGGATTTACCTATCTCGCGCCACGAGGAAGAATCCAAATGGAGGACAAATTGTCTCCTATAAGGGGGAAGAACACAAAAAAAAAAAAAACCAAAAAAAAAAACAAACAAAAAACCAAAAACTGGGAATAGGAACGTGTGGCCCAAAGGCAGCAAACAAAGGAGCAGTGACAGGGGGGGGGCAGGTTAACCTCCTTTTGACACTGCCAAGCTGTCACTAAATGAAGGCAAAAGGTAGGGCGAAGGGGGAAAAGGGAGAAATTAAGGTTTCCACATAAGTGGTTGTGGGCAACTTCCACACTAGGGAATTTGGGGGGGCCAGAAAAAATCAATTGGAGAATGAAAAGAACGAAGAGCCTGGAATCTTACAGTAGGACAACACCTGACACTGGTGGCCATTTGGGGCCACACCCCCCTGAAAAACAAGGATTCAGGGGGAGAATGGAAACTCCAAAAAGGTTTACGGAGGGATACAAAACTCAGAAAAGGGTGGGAGAAGCCATGCTGGGATGTACCTCCAAAGCCTCACTAAAGAAAAACCGGGGGGAAAAACACCACCCATACTCTGAAAGGACAACGGGGGGCAGTCTGGGGGAGTGGACTGGGTCAAAATTTCGAAAGAACAGGGTGTGGCCCCCAATAGCACAAAACGCCAACTCACGGCTACTTCAAATTTGAGTAAATGTGTTTTAGTGAGGGGAAGAAAAAACAGTAGTCAAAAGTTCCTGTTTGTCAAAGGGGAGGGCAACTGTCGCCCGGGGGGAAATCCCCGGGGAAAATGTATGGGGGTGGCAAGTCACGGAAAGGTGCTGGGCGTTGGAAGTGGGGGGGGTCACCAGTAGGACCGGCGGACAAGGAAAAAGAAACGGCGATCAAAAAATGTTCAAAACGTTCCAAGGACGGTGTGCTTAACCCACAAAAGACTGGACGGAACAGAGAGTCAAAGGCTGTCTACAAAGATGAAGGGGTTAAGGTCCATCAGCAAAGGACTTGAAGTTCAGAAGAAACTCAAAGGTCCGAATAAATTTTCTTTTCAAAACGGCAAAACTGTGTTTAGGATTTGATTAGGTTTGGGGAACAACGCGGGGGGGGGGTTGCAACAAACCAATCCAGGAAAAATACCATTGGGGGAGGGTGGGCAAACGATTACGAGTGTTGGGGGGAACCGGGGCGGGCGACCAACTATTTTTAAAACAAACTTTGACATGCCGTTAAACTGCGTGACAAAGCATGTTGTCACAAGCTCCAACCAACACCCCAAAAAAAAGAAAGAACAATCTCCCTCAGTTGTACATCAAAAATTCCAAGGGGCGGGGGCAAACAATGGCATCGGGAGGGACTTAGAGGAAATCAACCAAAGAAAAGAAGAAATAAGGAAAGAAGGGGGTGGGAAAGGGAGACTCCAAACGCGGGGTATTTGTAGAATAACACACAGTGGGGTAATGGGCGCGAAAACAAAACGTCGGAAAACATCTGGAGCAGAAAAATGGATGCCCTCAAAAAAAAATAGGGTGAAAAAACGCTGGACCTGACAAAAGCGTCTTAAAAAAGGGGGGGGTCAAAAAAAACAGGAAAAAAAAAAACAAAAAAGAATTTGGACAGAAAACCACAGGGTGGTTTACCCGTACCTTCCGGTCACCAGTTCCTCCGAAAGAATATAGGTCCGTTTCACCTTTACTTAAGTTGGGACTCTAGCAAAAGGGAAAAACCAGCATGAACCACAACACCGGGACCAAACTAGAACATGGATGGGACTGGCCCCGATGCGGGTGGGTCCAAGGGGGGTGAGAGTATTAGTAAAAACTCAGCCACAAATTGTCACACCCTACACGAAAAAGCGAAGGGGTGGGGGGGGAATCATGGGGGGGAAGAGCAAAAGTTCCCTGGGTAAGAGAGGGGCGGAGAAAAAAACGTACCAGAGGTTAGGTTAGGGGCGGAAGGGGGGGTTGGTTGGAGCGCGCCTTTTGGTCCCAATGGGGGTTTAGAGAATGCAAAAGGAAAGGGGATGGTCTGGACACGAAAAGGCGGAAAATAATTTGAGAAAGCAGTTTAAAAAAAGGAAGTTGGAGGGTCGGGTAATAAACAAAGGGAAAATGGGGGGGGATGGAGAGGGATAACTACTACCTTGGCGGGTTGGGGTGCGTTGTGTTGGGGGTTGCAAAAGGGCTCAAACTGGTATAGTGATGGGCGAAGCATAGGCTTTCAGAAATGACTTGTAATGGGTAAAGGAGTGTTGGGGTTAAAGCAGCACAACTTGTGGGGGGGCCTACGAGTACGGGTCGGTTCGCAACTACAGCCACCCAAGAAGGACTCTGGGTGCGCCGCTGCCCTGGTTTGGCGTCCGGTGGGGGTAAAAAAAAAAGACGGAAGGAATAAAAAAAAACGGGAAGAGAGATGGATGGTATGGGTTGGGAAGGATTCATGCAGGCACAAGATTGGGCCTTATGGAAACCGGAAGAAATCAACGGGGAAGGACTATCAAAACGGACACTCTGAAACCGTGCAAAACTGAGGAGCAAGTCTCAAATTGAGTTGGTACGAACTCCGGAGCCGGAATCGGGGAAAACGCAACGACCGGAAACAGGGAATCGGCAAAAGAATAACTTAAAAAGGGACTAGGATTGCAGCGAGGCAAAAAGGTTGGGGGGAAAAAACATCGCACGTGGAGAAAGGACAATGGAGAAAATCAAAAGTTGTAAGGGTTGTGCGTTTCAGTGGGGTCCCCACCAGGGGTCGAAGTTTCAAGTCACATCAAAACCTTTACCCCCACCGGCCCCCCCCCACCCCACCAGCACCCCCCCCAAAACCCCCCTAGCACTGAGGGAATTAAGGGTGGACGTTTAGAGAGACTCGAACTTGCAACCTTAAGTAAGGGGGTATCCAAAAAAAAGGGGAAAAAGGACGGGAAGAGAACGGGACTTGGAAAAAGGTAGGTAAGAGTTTTAGAAACTGGGAAGCGGGAATCCGGTGGTCATCAAGATGAGTACCGGTAAGATTCATTAACAAAGTGGAAAATCCGAGGATGATGGCACGTCAAACAGAAAACGGTAAGGGGTGAAAGCCGAATCATCGTCCTCTCACAGAAATGTGATTGGATTAAGTGGGGTCAGATGGTGGACCGAAGAAAAAAAAGACTGGGGTGCTGAGTTGGTTGGAAAAAGTTTCCTCGGGAAACCGTTTGGGGGGAGAAAATGTGAGGAAAAGGGGGGGGGAAGGGCCGGAGACCTGTGGGCTATTTGGCATGCGGATCAGAACGGCTACGACAAGGGGAAGTGGGAAAAGAAAAGAAAATGAATGGGTATTACAAGGGGGCTACAAGACCACATGACAGACTCTGATCAAGGACTACCATCGGGAAAGGGGACGACAAAACGTAAATTGAAAAGTTCGCACAAAAAGTGTAATCACCCAGGGGGAAGATGTGGAGAACTTCGGACAGGGGGGGAAAGAAAGAACCAGCAATCACCTTCGTATTGAAAAAACAGTGCTCTATACCCCCAAAGAGGGAAAAAAAAAGGAAAAAAAAAAAAAGGAGACCGGGGGGGGGCCCGCAATGAGGTGGTTGATGTGGTGTGCAAAAACAACGGGAAAAAGTGAGGGGGGGGGGGTCGACGCTAAACCATTCGTAAGTCCAACAGTCAAGACTAAGAAGCCACAGATTTGTGGCACTATTGCAAATAAGACAAGTAGAACACTGAAGGAAAAAGGGGGGTAACGTCTAGACAACAGAATAGATTGTTGAAGAAAATCCGAAGGGAAAAACAAACGGTGCCTGGGGAAGCCATGCGGACTGCAGGAGCAGAAAGGGACTAAGCGTAACAAAAAAGGGCAAGGGGGGCCTTGGGTGGGGGGGAAAAACCAGTGCAAAAGAAACCTCTGGCCGCTTCAGTGGCCCACGGGCCAGAAGGGAGGGACCGGGGATGGACCACTTACGCGTTCCCCTTGGGAGAAAAGAAATGGGGGAGAAGGCCTGAGTGGGGCAAGGCAGTGAAGGGTGTGAAACCGATTGAAAGGGGCCGGTAAAACAAATCAAGGGATAAATCTGGAAGGTTGGGGGGGAACAAAACCGGCTAAAAAATAGGAAAAAAAAAGGGGGGAAATTTAGATATAAGAACTCAGGTTATAAAAATCTGGGGGGGGAAAGCGGGACGCCGGAGCGTGAGCCGCGGGGGGGGCAAAGAACTGCCGACAGGGTATTGTCGTCATACCAGCAGTCGAGATCAACTGGGATACAAAATAAAGTTTGTAAAGATCGTGAGAAAAATAAGTTTTTTTGGGGGAAACCACGGGAACGGCGGTGCACAGGAGGGAAGCGAACTGGAGAGAAAGGGTAACCGCCCCCAGAAAGGAGTGGTGGGGGAGAAAGGGACGGATGGTGAAATTCATAAATGGAGTGAAAAGGTGGCTGGGGGGCCATGGGAAGTTTTTACTGAAAAGAAAACCTACAAAGACCGTCCTTTGGTGGGGTGGTTCCAATTTGGGAAGAGGTTGTGCGATTCAGGTTTCGGGGGGGATGAGACTTGGGAAAAAGCAGCGAATGGTGGGGGACCGCTTAGTTGAGAAGGAAAACCTTGCTTTCCTGTGGTGCAGTGAAAAGAGGCATGCATTACTGAAAGGAAAAGAGGGGGGACATCAAAAGGGGCCTTTCCGTTAAAACTGGGGGTCGGTGCAAACGGGCGATAATTGCTTCCTACTACTGGAACGCTAGAAAGATTGTGGGGGGATGCGCCGGCGGGGGCCATGCAGAATCCCAAAACAGTAGAAAAACGAGTCGCAAAGGTGGGGGGGGGGAGCACAAATCGCAGGACGGTTGACGCGAAATTCTTGGGAAAGGAGACGACCAGTGGATGGAGACTGCAAACGTGGAACACAAAAAAAAAGACGAAACTATTTTGTCCCCAATATCGGAGAAAAACGTTAGCTGGAAGCTCTCAAAAAAAAAAAAAAAAAAGGGAAATGAGGAAAAGACACTGAAGCTAAAACGTAATCCGCGAGAGAAGGGTGTTAAAAAACTTTAAGGGGAGGTGCAAAGTCCTCCTTCAAGTATGCCACATGTTAATCAAAATTGAGGAGAAAAAAAAACAACGCGTCCCGCGGGGGAAAAAAAAGGACCAAAAAAGCGAGCATAACCACCCTCTCTTGGGTGAGAAATTTAGAAAAAAAGACCACCGACGCCACCACGAAAAGAAGACTGGGGGAGCACGAATATTGTGAAAAACCTCCAACCCTTTGACCTGGGGGGACCAGAAAAAGGGAAAAATTACCACAAAAAAAAGGGAAGAAAAGCTTTTAAGGCGCACAAGTTATGCAGGCGAAAAGACCAACATTCCTAACCTCAAAAAATGCGGTCAAAAAAGGAACATTTACCATAGGGAAAAAAAAAGGCAATACAAAGGTGGCAAACGCTTGAGAAAAAAGAAAAACAGTCGAGAATTAAAGAAGTCATGAAAAATAAAATGGCAAAAGAAACACCACGGACGTGGCCTGGTGGCGCCTTGGAAACAGTACAAGGGAAAGGAAGGAAAACCCCTATTAGGCAAGACAAGCAGAAAGGTGCGCGCGTTCGGGGCGTAAACATCGGTCGAGATCGGAACCAAAGGCCCAAGAAGTAGTTGTGAAAAAAAAAAAAAAAAAAAAAAGAAACTAATCAACTGCAAAAACAACGAGGGGGGAAAGGACAAAAAAATTAGTGGTGATCAACATTGTATTTCGAAAAATATTGGGAACAGTAACCGAAATCTAAGGGGAAGGTGCCTGGCAGAAAAAGGGGGATAAAACGGATTAGAGGGGACCGGGGTTTTGAAAAAAGTGGACACCCCAACAACAACCAACTAACTAGAGTTCAGGAAAAGGGGGGGGGGAAAGAAAAAAAGAAACAACGTACGCCTGCAAAGACAGTGTGCATACCAACGGGGGGGCTTGAATGCTGCAGGGGGGAACGGGAATATGGAAGATGCAGGGGATTGGAACCAAACAATGGCCCCATCCTCCCCACAGCCTGCAGAATAACTGGGACAGCAGGGAAAACGGCCTAAGAAGTGGGGGGGCCTAAAAGCAGGAAGAGGAATTGGGAAAACGTTTATTCAAAAACCAAACATTCAAAAGGAACGGGGGGTGTTGCAGGATCAGTCAGGAGGAGTATGGTTGTTTTTTCAATAGCGAAAGTCCATTACAGGGGGAAATGTGGGTGCAGGAGGATGGGGTCAAGGAGGAAAAAAACCGGGTTGAAGGAACGGGGGGGAAGTAACATGGAACGACTTAGTGGGTGGGGAGTATTGGGGGGGAACTCGGAAGAAAAGGGGGGTAGTATGGGTACGGGGCCTTTCGGACGAACGAAAAAAGGGCCGACAAAACTCAGTTGGGCAATGGGGTCACCTAAAGAAACAAAGCATGTCTCCGGCAGGGAAACCTAGAGTTTAAAGTTCATGGAAGAAATTTTTAATGTTGACCAATTTAGTTTGCCAACGACATGGGGGGGTAAAGTGCGTGGAGCGAAAAGAAATGGGGTGGGATGAAATAAATATCCAGCGAGCGGGGGGGAGTTGGTGAAGGAGACAATCAAGAGAAGGGAAAGTGAGAGGACCAAAAAGACACATTTTAAAAGGAAACCACGCGGAGAATGTTTGAAGGGTTGAAACGCGTAAAGTTAACGGAAAACCAGGAAAAAATGGGATGGGGAAAAGGAGGATACAGAGGTGCCATCGTAAACACCGGGGTCCCAGTGAAAAAAAATTGATATACTTGGGGGACCAAAAATGGTGAAAGGAAAAAAAAATTACAATTGGGTCCGCCTCAAAGCGAAATTTTACCTTAATCTCTGAAAAAGGTAGAGAACGGAATAAAAAATTTACGGTTTAAACAGGGACCCCCCAACACACAACAAAAAAAACGGGTGATGAAGAGGAAAGGGTGGACAACAGACCCAAGATCGGGGGGGGAAGAAGAAAAGAAGAGTAGTATGATTCAAATAGCCCCGTGTAAACTTGGGGTCGGAGCAATCTGAAGAAGAGTTTCCCTACACATTCGTGAGGAGGGACAAAAAAAACAGGGGGCCACTGATGGAAAGAAAATTGTGGTGGGGGGACGGGAAAAAAAGAACTCAACGTGTTGGGCCCAGGGTATTCAAAGGAAACAGCCGCCTGTATGGCTATTGACCAACTGGACCAGATTAACAGAAGAAACCACCTTCCAAAGGTTGAATAATACCTAGGTCCTGTGGACTTCGATCGCCTTTTTCACGGAACCCTCCGATGGGAAAAAGTCCGTAGTTGATACTCGAACGGAAACAAGATCTTCGGCGGTGAAGGTAAGTTATCGGGAAAAATGGAGGAACAAGGGGGTTTGGGGGGGGGGGGACAAAAGAACGAAGATAGGAAAAGTCCAACGACTGCCACCAAAAATTGGTAGGGTTGATAGGTGTTTCCGCAAAAGGGGGGTTTTGTCCGGATGCTTTTCAAAGGGCCTCGCCCACTGCAAGAAAACACAAAAAGAAAAGCAGGAAATTAATTGTGACAATACGCCATTAAACAAAGGGCCGTTCAGAATACGGGAAGCAGCGGACAAGAGAGCAAAAATGGGTCAACTGGTGGGGGGAAATGAAAAACCCAAATGTTGAACCCAAAGCCTTGGTCGCAAAGGAAAGGGCGTTAAGGTAAAAAACGGAGGGGGATTTTGAGTGAAAGAAGCCAAACAGGTGTAATTAAAAAAAACCATATGCAATCCCAGTAAAATATGGCTGGAACGGGGTTTGAGGAATTGTTTTCACCGCGGGTGGGTGTTTTTGGACACACAAAGAACCCGGAACCGTAATTTTGGGCAAAAAAAATTCAAATGGTTGTAGCGGCAGAAAAGGGGGGTGGGGATGGCACTACGAAGGTCGCAGAAACAGGCGAGCCACACAAAAATCACCCCTCAGCACAATAAAATGGAGGCAAATTAAATCTAGAAGACAAACCACTTAAAAGGAAAAAAAACAAAACTAATTAAGTCAGTGAGGGTCTCACGGCAACGGTATCCACTTTGGGTGGGGGAAGGGGGGGAGGACAACTCAAAACTGCTAGGGCCATTTCGGACACCGTGTGGTCAGCGGTGACGAAACCAATACGTTACGGAATGAACGTCTTGACCGAGATAAAGCCAACCATTGGAAGACAGATATCGGGGTCCGGGTGATACAAGTATGGGTTAAGGGGCCCCTTATCAACGACCGCAAACCCAAAACCCAAGAACGGGAAAGAACCAAAAAGCAAGGTGGAGGCGGACAAAACAGAAGAGGCGTTTGGAGCGGGGGCTCTTCCTTTGAAGACACAATGCAAAAACCAGCGAAAAGGGACCGGGGGGGTGAACGAAATGGGAATTGTGGAGAGTCCCGGGGTAATAAAGGGGGCGATCACCCATGACCGGATCTTCGGGCAAGGAAAAGGTTGGGGGGGTTTAAGACCAGTCGGGAAAGAATTGTTCTTGGGTCAATCCGGATAAGTGGTTCAAAAACGGCAGCAACGCTTACAAAACTACGTGCATCCAGGAAGTGAGAGTCGTGGGAGGAGGGGGGACTTCACCAAACAAAAAAAAAAAAAAAAAAAAAAATGCAATGATCACAAGAGAAAAAAATACACGGTAACGTTGTGGTGGGGGACTGAAAAAAGGGGGGGGGGGGGGGTCTAGGATGATGGCCGCAGAGGCTGAAGGTGAGAAAGGATGATTTGTGAAGCTAAACACCATGTGCCAGGACAGGGACGAAAAAAAATAGGGAACGAAAACACCACGACGGGGCTCAAAAGACGAAGAATGTTTGGACCAATTGAACCCATAAGAAAAGATAGAACCAAAGGTTTCTAAAGGAGGGAAAAAGGGGGGGCAGTGTTCAGGAGGCAAGGAAACAATGACTGGGCTGATGGGGGAAAAAAAACAAGGAAAGTGATGGGCGTACCCTCAAAAAACATAAAAAAACGGGGACCCAAATGGCAGAAAATGGCGACAGTGGGGGAAAAAAAAAAGAAAAGGTGGGGTTAAAAAAGACGGTGCAGAACAGAAACCGACCTAGGACTAAAAGAAAAAAAAGACAACCGAAGCGCACATATGATGAAAGGTTGGGGGGTCGCGGGAAGAAAAAAGAGAGAAAAGGGTTTGGGAAGCACAGCGGGCCAAAAGGGAAAGAAAGAAGGAACGTTTGCATGTGAAAAGTTAGTTCCCCAACCCTGGGGGACTGAAAAAGTACGACCTGAAAGGAACGCTAAACTAATGATGTGGGGGGGGGGACGGGAAGAAGAGCAGAACGACGGACAAGACGAGTTACCGTTTGGAAGAATGCAAGACTTCTCACTCTTAAGGGCGGATTTGCAGGCTGGGACACGTGGTAAATCGCGAAGGTAACGGGAGATTGGCATGACCCGATGGACCAGAAAGAAGAGAGGTCAGGCACTGGGGGGGGGGCACAAAACAACACGGTTGTGTTTCAAAACTCGATGGGAAACGTCCCCTAAAACAATAAAGGGAAAGGGTCATACGGGCAAGGAAGAAAAGGGTGACGGGATGGTGTGGGAAAAAACAAGGTACTACATTCAAAACCCTGTGGTGAAAGGGGAAACTGAATTTATTACCGTAGAAAATGGAGGATTAGCATCGGGCAAAGCCGCGCGGAAATGGGGAACCCAAAAATTTAACCTAAGAGAGGTTGGGCAGGGACCTGGATCAACAAGAAAAAAACAGTGAAATAAAGACCGATCATTCTAACAAGAGCCCATGAAGGTCGAAAGGCTCAACAAACGGAAGTGTTGACAAGAGGGGGGGGTGTCTCCCACGTTACAAACAGCGTGGGGGGGGAAAGAAAAAGAGTTGACTGGGGGAATGGGAAGCAGGGGTGAGAAAGGGAACAGAGAAAAACGTGAATTCATTTGGCGGTGAGGCCCATAGTTCGGGAAAAGAAATCGGAGAAAGGTCATAACGAAATGTGGGGGGGAGAATTGGAAGTTGCCAGAAAAGAAAAAAGGAGGGTGTTTCTAAGAATCCGTCAAAGGCCACCCAATAAGAAACAAAACTGGAGAAAAACCAAAGGGTAGGTACAAAAAAGCCTACAAAACTAAAATTGAGACAATGGGTCGAAGAAAGGGGGGAGACGGGAAGAGACCTTTGAAGAAGCCGAATGGCAAAAAAGGAATCCTGCATGTGCGGGTTGGAAAAAATACTCAACAAACGAGAACGAAACGGGGGGGAAAAAGTGGTGGGGGGTGGGAATACGTTGAAAGCCGCTTCCAAAACCATCGTATGTCAAAAACCAAGATCACAGAACCTTTTAAAAATTTCGGGGCAGTTAGGGAAAAAGGGAATTCCGTGGGAAGGGCCGAAACCGGGGGCAGGGTTTGGCAGAAGAATCCCAGGTCACAGGGTGGGGTGCAAACACGTCAACAGTAAGCAAGGGAACTTGAAGAAAAACGGCGGCAAGCACACGCTGGGAGTTACCGCAGACTCCGGGGGGGAACACCATCGTTAACCGGACTAAAGAGGTGAAAGAAGCAAAATGGTACGGAAAAGCCCAGTGGTAACAGAGCAGATGACTGGGAAGTACAGCCCTCCGAAGCCGAAACTGGGATACACTAGTGGCACAGACATCGTGAGAGCGATGGTTTGAAACGGTGTAGGCGTGGGGGAACGGTGCGGGCAAGGAGGAAGGAGGGGTCACACCCAACAAATATTTTTTAAAATTGTCGATGGTGATGCAAAGTTGGGGCAGATGGGCAAGGGATTTGGTTAAAAAAAAAAAGAAGGAAAACCCGCCAGCCGTGGGAGGGGGCGGTGCCATTAAATTGTGCGCGGGGTAGGGGGGGTTAGATCTATGCGGGGGAAATCAAAGAAAAGTGGGCCGCTATGAAAAAGATGAAGGGGAACGCAAGGGGGGGGGGAAAGTATGGGGGGGAAAAAGGGGAAGGGATAGCATTGTCCAGCGAAAGCGTGGCATAAAAGTCAGGGTTCCCTTACATTCGAGGAACAGGGAACCAGAATCGTTAAAAACAAGTCACTCGAAGGGGAGGTGCGGCGGGGGGGGCGGACGTAAAAGGAAAAACGACAAGTTGCGTGGGGTTTTAGCACCGGGAAACGGAAGCGTTGAATTCAAAAGGAGGCTGCTGCCATGGGCCATTGGACTCAGGGAAAAGAAAGAACTGAACCAAACAGGCAACCGGTCGAAAAAGTTGGAAAACTGGGGGGGGTCGGGCAAATACGGGGTTTTAGCGAAATTTGAGAGGAGACCTAAAACACAAAAAAACAACGATGGGATAAAAAATAAAAGGGGACAAAAAACTTCGAGCTACACGTAGCGCGGATATGGGGGGAAAAAAAAAATAGCAAAAGTGTGGATTGTTTATGCCAACAAAACCGTCGAGTAATGCCCAATGATATCTAGAAAAGGAGAAAAAGAATTGGCGCGAAGTGGTCTAAAAAGAAAAATTAACAAAAAGAAAAGAACCACGTCGTTGGGGTGTGGGAAAAAGGTGGACACAGCACCTCCCCAATACACACACTATCGAAAATAGTAAGACTGGCCCTCACCTTCCGTTTCGAGGGGGGCAAGTGAAAAAAGGGTAAAAAAGTTGAAAGGAAAAAAAATATTAAAAAAAAGCAGTTCCACGGCTGGGACGACAGGAAGCCTGTGGAGGAATCCCAGCATTCAAAATGAACCTCCATTGACGGGGCCAACTAACAGATCAAAAGGGAAGAAAAAAAGGGGGAGCAAACTCAAGGATAAGGGTGGACGTCTATCCAACCATCCGAAAATGAACGAAGACCAAATCCTGAAAATGGGGAAGAACCGGGGTACACTACTGCCACAAAAGAAAAGGTAGGAAGAGGTGAGAAACTGCCATTACAAAACCAAAAACGTAAAAGAACCATTCCGACAATTTCTGCAAGTTAAGGGCGGGGGACCAAATATTCCGGGGGGACGCGAAGCAGAAGGGCAAAATGGAGTACGTGGGGGGAAAAAAAAAGGATCTCGAAAATGGCTGCAAAAAGGGGGGGAAAGGACCAAAGGTAGGAGATTCGAGAGGGAGACGAAAAAAAAATTTAAGGACGCCTCTCGGACTTGAAAA
>Ga0179591_1338425_pt1 | contig 13884 bp, 15 predicted proteins | sample CZOMad2_1_08_16f_FD_182891 | JGI IMG/M metagenome (GOLD analysis project Ga0179591, IMG submission 182891) | Vadose zone soil fungal communities from Angelo Coast Range Reserve, California, USA - CZOMad2_1_08_16fungal (PacBio error correction) | ecosystem: Environmental > Terrestrial > Soil >...
CCACCAAAAGAGCATCTATCCTTCGAACACAAGCGTGGCCAAGACTAGAACAGTGGAGTACTCCGCTTAGAGGGGAATGGGGGCTCGAAGTTCGTCCTTCTGACTGAATGTGACTAACAACAGAAAGAAAACAGATTCAATTCTCATTACGGAAGATGCTAAGACGTGTAATGCCTAGAAAGGGGGAAAAGTAGTAAAAATCCCGGAAAAGAGGCTCTGTAAAGAAAGCTTAACCATGAATAGGACTCCAAAGAGAGACAGTCCTCAGAACGGCGGTGAACGATCGATAACCGGCAAAGGGAACTGCTTAGGAAAGCGCCGAGGGGGCTAACGGGTCAGGACGAACGGTCGACTAAGGAGTGACAAAAGGGCGGGCGAAGAGTACTTACGAAAAAAAAGACAAAAAAACCCACATCTCTGGGGGCCATGTGGGACCCGATGGAAGGAGCCAGGCTAACGACTACTCGAGAGCAAAGGAAGCATAAGAGAGAGAAAAGGCAAGCAATCGTTCATGGGGTCCTGTCTGAGCTTTTCTCAACCAAGAAGAATCGGAAACAAGAAATGTTTGAAGAAAAATGGACCACGGAATGAGCACATATACCGAACTGAACGGTGAAGAGAAGGTGCTCATAAGAGAAGGGAGGGAGTACAAGCGGTAATGAACGAGGGGACTACGCGGGGAGGGGCCGGGGCTGGAAGAAGGGAAGTTCAACCTCGAAGCGGGAAAAAGCATTAAGAGAGAGGAACTTCAAAGGGACGACGAGCGGGAGGGAGACAGAAAAAGAATAGATAAGCGGTAAAGCTAGCTGATGAGATGTGTACTAGAAAGTGAGGGTCCAAGGAGGACGAAACTAGACGTTTCCGGAAGGCGGGCGAAAGCTGCAGAAGTTCCACCGAAGCGATGGCTAGGGTTCGCCAACCAATCCCGTAAAAAACTTGTGACAGGGAAGGAGTGGGGGGGCCGAGAAAAAAAACTGGGAAAAACCAAGGAAAAACAGCTTACCGGGGCTTCGCACCGGCTGCAGTAGGCAGCTTTAGGGAGCAAAGGAGTGCGGAAAAAAATCACTGCCACTGAAAGCTCGGAGCCTCAAGTCCGAACGCTCGCGAATCGGATACGGGGGCACGTCTGTTTGTGCGAGTAAGGGCTGACATCCGGATGAAAATAACCGCGGAAGACAGAGTCAGGCTGGCTAGAAATCTTACATGACCGCGATGGCGGGAGGGAAGGGGCCGTCTAAATGCCAGGAAGTCAAGGAGACCGGGAAGGGCCAGCGGGCCTATTTGTTTTAGAAAGAAGTGGGATGAGGAGGAGGCAGGGGGATCTTCTGAGCAGAGAAAACCCTGCGCCCCAGAAAAGCTCGCAAAGGACGGAAGTTAGGGTATGACGTCCTAAATCCTATTCGAAAAGGAGGGGCTCTGAGGAAAGTAAGGCGCAGAGGAGAGACATCAAAAGCGAACATGGGGGAAATCGGGTCTTCTCACAAGGAAGGGACTCAGAGAAAAAAAACGGGAGCCGAGTACAGTCTTCGGACAGAAAACTGTTCCAGCAGAGCCTGCGGTCCGAGGTCCGGCGTCCTTGGGAGAGGGGGGAGCTTACGCACGTCCTCTCTCGGCATAGTATAAAGGAATGGAATCCTGAAATGGGGTCAGTCGCATGGACCTATTGTGGGGAACGTCTATAGAAGAAAAAGGACAGAGTCTCCGATAGAGAATGTGGTTGGGAGAATGCAGAACGGGAAAAAGAAATGACTCGACTGTAATGGGTTGGGCCGCGGGCCGGACGAAAACTCATAGTCCGTCCCGACTGCTCACGTGTGGGAAAAAAACGAACGCCATGCGGCAAAAAGGCCCTGGCGAGCGTGGCGAGACCATTTTAAGAAACTTTCAGTTCCAACTCATGCTTTGAGCTTGGGCGGGGGATAGGCGTTACGATTCCAAAGGAAAAAGGTAGAAAAGTACCAATGCTCAAAACCTCACCACTAAACGTTTACAAAGAAAAAGAAATAACGAGAGAAACTGCGGAAAAATCGATAAGGGCGGAAAATCGGACGTCGTGCAAAGGGGGGAAAAACCAAAGAGAGGAGACGGCAATCCTCTCCAATGTCGGGACGGGAAGCAGAGTAAAGAGACGGGCAAGTCGGCGTCGTCGTCGGAGAATCCGAAGAGAAAAGGGGTGCCGTGACGACCGATGCGCCAAGCGCATAGGAACGACGCAGACGCGTGGATGGCGGAAAGGCAGATCTCGCATTCTGTCGGAGGTGGGAAGGGCAAAAGGAGCAGGGGGGAAAAGACATTATGGGTTGGCTTCAACAAAACAGGAGTAAAGCGAGAACGAGGCATGAGAGAGGGTCTGAACTGACATACCGGAGCGTGGAGAACAACACAACAAGAGTATGGAATTAAAAGAGAGGGAAAAAATGTATTGAAAGAGACAGTCTGTGAAAAAAAGAAAAAAAAAGGGGAGAGCGCCACAGGGTGAACCCCGGAGAGCGTATCGTTGACTACAGGCCTGGGCCTCTCAGGACAGACGACGTCAGCATGCACCGCAAGTAAACCGCCACCTCGAAGCGATGCAAGGTTCAAGGGTGCAGAGCAAAAAGACTGGGATCGCAAGCACTAACCGGGCTGCGCCTCGGATCAACCGCCGCCGATCGGGGCGGGGATACTCAAAAAAATGACGCCTCAAAGACAGTGGAGAGGAGAATTCCGAAACAGGAGCAGAGACTAACTGGCCGATCTCAGAAAATCTTCGAGTGCAGACAGAGAGCGGGAGGTTATCTGCGGTCTGGTCAGGAGTTCGTTGGGTGGGGGTTGAGGGGACTGGGAAAAAAAGAGTTATAAAAGGGGCCGGGTTGCAAAACGGGAACGGACTAGCATCGCCAAAAGGAAGAGGTTCCCTGAATTCAAGGGGGAAATAGGGTATCTACTGGGATCTCCGGCGGGAGGGTGCAAGGCGCACGGGGATCCACATGGGGGAACGTCAAGGGCGCCGCAAAAGTATTCAGGGGGAGCGGATCAACTCACGTAACGATAATGGGCAGATAAAATTTCTGCTGGCAGTTCCTGTTCACAAGGGAACGGAAGCTGGGGCTTCTTTGCTATAGAACCTCCGTTCAATCAGAGGGAAGTCAACTACAAGGGAAAATGGCAGGACAGTTTCGTGTAAGCCGGGAAAGGGGCGCGAAAACAACTTCATCAGAAGGAGCCATCCTCGCCAGCTGCCACGAAACAGGGGCGGAGCTTCGTAGCGAAGCAAACGAGGGGTGCGCAGCGAAAATAAGTTGCGAAGCTAAAAAGGGTCGATGGGACACGCTCAGGGGACGGAAAGCTGCGATGAGGACGATCTAAAATGGAAGGGCCTCGGCGCCAAAGAGGTAGCCTCATCACCGGGCAAAGGGGAAGGGTATATTGAGACGAGGTGGAGAGGGGATCGGGGACATCTAGACGGGCAGGGGCGACGATAGACAAAGAAAGGGGGGGCGAAAAATCAATTATCAAGAAGGACGGACTTCTCCTTCGAGGAGATGACCTTAGGAAAAAGGGGAGAAAGTAGACAAAAAAAGACAATGACCCGAGTCTCCGTAGACAAACGCTTCTCTTCATGATCCGCAACAGAGGGCCCAGTTCAACAAAACGCGTGACGAGAAATGTCGCAAGACCGCTAGCGCTCGAGGAAGACGGCTGCTGCATGGAAACGGGCAGATCTTCCGACGCCAGAGGTCCAAGCCAAATCCCTCAGGGCGTGAGACCAACGGAACGAGGAGTGGCGATGCTAGGCTCCTCAGTTCATTTGGGGTACGGTCGTAGGGAGGGCACAGGGGGTAAAGGGGGGAAAGCTTTAATCGAAGGTGGGATAAGAGAAAAAAAGGATCTTCAAATTTCCCGAAGAAAGGAGAGGCGACCTCCAAGTAACGTCGTAAGGCAGAAGCTCGAAAAGCAAACCTTCTAGAACACCGAAGAAGAAGCAGCGGTTCGAGATAATGGGAGTAAGTCTGAGGTCAGGAAGAGGGTGCGGACAGGGAGAAAAATCGAAGAAAGGAGGAGTAACGCAAGGCGAAGAATCGAAAAAGGCGAAAGCTATCTCTAAATTAGCGAGGAAAAGAAAAGAAAGTCAGTTTGGTTTGTAACATGGAACGTGGGTGAAAAACGTGTTAGGCAAAAGGGGGGGTCTGTGGGGTCAGAGGCTAACTAAGTGATCAGAGAAGAAAAGGTCGAATCTTTCTTCCTGAAACCGGACAAGGATAGGCGGTGGGACTTCCTTGCTGAGAAGTCTATTACGGCCGTCGCCAAAGGGTCAAGAGGGCAAACAACCTAAGGAGTACCGATAGGCGAAAGATACAGAATTCTTCCGTAGTCCGACCTGGCTGAAAAAAAGACGCCGTTTCCTAGAGAGAGAAAAGAGGAGATCGTCAGCAGACTTCATACGTCCAGGGGAAGGGGGGAAGTTGGGGGGACCTGAGTCATAGTCGGGCTTAACCTAGAACTCGGGAAAGAACTTCTCCCTTTACGGCCTAACTACGAGAACTAGGGACCGAATCTAAGAGAGCAGAGGGGAATTAACTGAAGAGAGTCGTTTACAATTGTCACCTTCCTAAGACTAAAACATACAAAAAGGATAGTGGACAGAAGTGCTGGAGTAAAAAGCCACTGGGTTTAAGGAGGGTTACACGAGGGAGGGCACGACTCATTATTAGGGAAAGGATGAGCGAATCAGGGCATTTCGGGGGGACGTCACTAAGCAGTTTCGGATCGGAGGAAGAAGGTTTCTCAATAGACCAGTTTAGGGGGTAAAAAGCTATGAGGAAATAACTCTTCGCTGACAGCAAGCAGGCGAGCATTTCAGGAAAGAGGATCATCACTTTGGTTGAGTTGGACACTTTAAGGGGAGGGTTAGCCACACCATTTCTATACAGTCGAAACGAAAAGGCAGCCTGGTGAGACAACTTTCTGGGAAAGGAAGGAAGGGGAACGGCCTCAATACGTGAGAAACAGGGACAACCTAACAGAAGGAGGGGGCATTAAAGGAGTTGGGCTTTTTGAGGCAAAAGGGAATAGGGGTTCTTCCGTTGAAACTAAAACGGTTCTCGAGGAAAGAGGAAAGGGGAGGACAGAATATCAGGACGGAAAAAACAAGATCTCCTAAATACTCTTCTGACGTCAGAAAAAAGAAGGGTGGTTTTCAGCGAGTCCGAAAAGGGAATCGTAACTAGGGGCACGCTGGAAAAGAAGAGACTTTAGCAGCGGGGAGAGTTGTCCTGCGAACGTCACTTAAAAAAGGGTAGTAAAGAGAAAGAGGCTCTGAGACCGCGCAAAAACCAAGACGTGATGTGGGTGCGATATCTCCGTTTTGGGATGGAGAGAGGTGTGATCTCGCAATAGGACTTTATCGGGCCGAAAGCCTCCCCGGATGGAATTGGACGAGAGAAACGAAAAGGAAAGACTAGGGCTCAAAGAGTGGAGGAAGAGGACAAATAGGGTTAGTGTTAGCGAAACAGGAGATTCTTAACTAAGGTCGACCGAAAAGGCCTATCACGATCTCCGCTCAAAGGTTGCGAAAAGCGATAAAATGTGTGCGGCGAATGACGTTAGCAAAGAGGAAAAAACAAAGGGTGCGAAATAGACAGAAAAAACAACGTGAAGAGAGGAGAATCTCGCCTTTCTACATGGTGCCCGGAGGGGACGCAAGCGTCGAAGTCGAGGCAGAAAAACCGGCGCGGCAGATGTGAGAAATTGCTGAGGGAGGGAACATCAACGGTGGACAAAGCCCCTATAGGGGCCTATCCGAAAGAGGGTCAATCCTTTCTCGGGGTGAAAGGGGGAGTTCGATCTACAGAAGACGAGAAAAGGTCGTACCCGAATAAAGGTCAGGGCGAATTCTTCGTAGTAAACTCTTTGCACAAGAAATGAAACGAACAAAGAATGCAGCAGTAGAGCTCTGGGATGGTGCTCTAGTCAGAGGAAGACCGACAAGGACACGCGTTGGTTAACATCTACCGGAGGATTGGCAAAACAGGCTCCGACCTGTTCCTTGCTTCAGAACGCGGCCTCAACTCGGGACGGGCCCTAGGGGAGGCTGTCAAGAAACTCGTCCTGCAGCAGGAAGGGCTGATGTCGAGATGAGACCACAGCACGACGCGCTGTTCATAGAAACGAATCGGCAGGTCGAGAACGGGGGGCGGAGAATACGGAAAGAGGAAACTTCATCGGAAGGAAACAGAAACGAGAAAACATTAAGGAAAACCACACATACTCGCTTCGGGGGCTGTGGCGTCAAAAAATGCGGGGCGGTGGACTGGGTGGGAGGAGATCCGTCATCGTTTGGGACAGACTAGACGATGGCAGTGAGGAGCGATGGGCCTGTAACAAAGTGGGGGCATCACCATATCAGTCAGGTGAAGAAACATTAGAGAAAACCAGGCAGAGGCTCCAAGAGAGGGACAGCGGGCCTATCTACGCGAGGATGGGAAAGGGGGCTGGGACTAGTGAGTGAGAAGAGAGATTAACGACATTTTCAACGGAGGGCGAACGGAAGTGAGAAAACTCCTCGGGGAAGAAGGGTACCTGATTCGACGGAAAAAAAAGGAAACCCCAAATCCGAAAAAACTTTCGGGTTCAAAGGACTCTCATCTCTTACGGTCTCAGGCGGGGTCGGATGACTCGACTGCTAACCCTCCGTTCAGAGAAGAAAAGAAAAACCTTTCTGTATCACAGCGCAGGGACAAGGTCGGGGGGGGTCACAAGTTGCTTGAGGTTCGGGTCAATTCTTCGGAATGAAACATCCAGCGAGAAACAGCGGAACTTAAGGCTTCTCTGACGAGGGCTACGCCTCAGGAACTGGAAGAGTATTCGACCGCGACTGGTGGACAGGAACGGGTTCGGAGGGGCGGCTGAAGAAGGAGGGAAACTGGAGAGCTACTACTCCATATTCCTTATACGGAGGGGTGAAGATTCAGACATTCTCTCTATAAATCTTGAGGAAAAGGAGGCCTCTGGTGCGCTGTTCCTCGACGGTCAGCATCGGCACACGTTGCTTTCTCGTGATGGGGGTACTTCATAATGAGGAGGGGGGAACTGTGTGGACAGAAGGGGGATGTGCGGCCGCGGATGGGATGCGACACTTCATACAAGCGAAATGGGCTTCGGCATGAGAAGCGGGGGCAGTTTTACCCAAGTATCGGTACTGGGCGCCTTCACTAAAAAACCAAGACTTTTCAAGAACTATACAAACCACAAATTTTTACACACTGAAGGCAAAAACTTCCAAGAAGTAAGGGGAGGCGTGCTAGAGCCCTTTCGTGTCGACAGGGGGGGGAGATCGTGCGCCGATCAGCGTTCGGTAAAACGATGGAGGAGGAAGGTGCATCATCTCGAGGGAAGTAGATTCGAGCCGGCAGCCGGAAGAAGTCAGGCGAATAAGAAAGGACGATACGTCGCAACTGATGAAGGGGTGTGTGCTAAAGGGAGGAAGGTTCAAGTCTCGCGAGATGAAAGGTCTCGTGTTTCGTTCGCAAAGGAGTTAGGCCACGGCGAGGGGGCTTCAGTGCGCAAACCAACGTCTTTCACTATTGAACATTGAGAGACTGTCAGGCAGCTGTGAACAAACCGAAAGAGGACGCCGCTGCAGGCGCGAGAGCTCTTCCCGGAGCGCATGGGGGGCACGCCTTCATGTCGAGAAGAAAAAGATCCGGCGACATTACCCGGCAGGGGGAAGAAAAGCGGCGCAAGATTCTATAAGAGAGAGCGAGAGGTAAGCTGGGGTCTGAAATCATTCAGCTTGCGTCTCAAAATCTGGACATCGGGCAGTAGAAGATCCCAACTATGCTGTCAAGGAGAAGAGAGGAGAACTTAAGGAGAAATGGGGGGGAGTGGGAGGGGGGCAAAGAAAAGGATATCTTTAAAAAGGAAGGCGGATCGAAAGGCGTACTTCGCATCGAAGAAAGTTATTGGTAAGCATCAGTGAGGGGGAGTCAGAAGCTTAGACGCAGGTATCTTTGAGAGCGAAAAATTTCAATGCAGACAAGCATCTCCGCAAGGGGGCCGGGGGCGTGATGAGGTGAACTTCAGCCGAGGAGAGCTAATTCGGCGCTCAGCCATTTAGAGGGTCTCAAATATCACCAATCAAAGCGGTCATTCTTCAGTGTAGGTGAATCTATCTGCTTGAGGTAGAAAAAAGATTTCTTCATAGTCATCAGCATTAAAAGAGGGAGGGACCGATCATCTACGAAGAGGGAGAAGAAAAACGAAAAAGGCATTGGCGAGGATGTCGTCCTGGTCGCTGGTAATTCAGTAGAGAAGTAGACTCAGATGCACTCAACTTTGCCAGAAGAAAGAACCGTAGAGGTTCCTTACAGTTAGGAAAGGAGGAGAATCATCGAAACTGCCCGGCCAGAAGAATCCTCCTGGAACGAATAATTGGTGAACGTCAGTTGCAGAAGAACCCAACTAACTTTCTGTATGCGGGTATCAAGGACTTGGGACTTAAGACGCCACATAGTAAGTAATTCAGAGAGTAGGAGCCTAGTAGGGAAAAACATCGAGACTGCTCCAGGGCAAAAGGGGCGGGAACCAGAACCTCTTTGACCGATAAACCTATTGTACAATGTTGATTTATTGGACAACGCAAATGGGGGGGGAGGTGCGGCTTGGGGAATTTGCGGGAAATGAGCGATTTAGATGATACAGAACGGGACAAGTGCGAAAAAAAAAAAGGCCGATCCAAAGGACGCCGGTAAACGCGAACAATAAACGGACTAGCAGGCGAAACGGACGGAGCGCGAGCTCCGAAGAGGCGAGGACGACATAGAACGCCTCGTCAGGGGTCGGAGGAAAAATTTGGAGGGAACAGGGGGAAGAGGAGCGGCGTCTTGCAGGAAGGAGGGCTGGGTCGGTAGAGAAACTTGTCGGGCAAGGCGTCAAGACGCCGAGCAAATCCGGAAGTATCTGGCAACTCTAGACGAGGTTGATTGACGTGCGGGGCAAAGAATAGCGGCCTGCTTGTAGACGTGGGAGACTAAAAATCATGGAAGTAAGGGGGCACGGACATGAAGCCTGGGTATGGCAAAAACCACCATGAGGTCGAACGCTAAAGATGCCGACAGAAGGGGGAGCAACAGGGTCCGCCGAACATCTGTTTCTTCGTCTACACAAAAAACTGCTGTATTACTAGAGGTCCAAAAAGAAGGGGTATAGACAGCAAGACCCGAGGGGGAAGTACAAACAGTTTGATGAGAGTGGAGCCTCAAAGGTGGGTTGACAACCACAATCGGGCATGCCCAGAAAACAACGCGAAGACAGCCGGGAGGACAAGGCCACTCCGGCACAGCGGGAGCCTCCTCTAAATGCGGGAACCCGCCGTCACCGCGCGTCGAGGCGGGGGAAAGGAAAGATGACGTATGCGCGGAAAAGGGGATCGAGGATGATTAAGCAACTCCAAGTGGATCGCGCCGACGTAGGAACCTGACGCAAGAAGGCGGCGGGGGGGAATCAACTTTCTTCCCCCGAAATGGGAGATAGGCTCCGCGCCCTCGAGAAGCGCATAGGCTCGACTGCTTAGGAGGAAATAGGCCATAGAAAAAGCGTATACGCGAGTAAGAACGAAAGTTGTGGAAGGAAGGGTATTTTGGGCTGGGGTTTCAAAACCATGGGGCAGCGGCATTCATCGGAAAAAAACCTTTGAAATCGGAAACGCCGCATAAAAGGAAGGGGAAGTAAAAAGCAAGGAGAGTTGCCAATGAAATAAGAATGAAAAGAGGTAATAAACTCGGTGCCCCACTTATCAGGAGAACGATTGGCTCGCCATCGTCCGGGCGCCGAGCAAAAAAGATCGGGGGCGAGGAGAGGAACTCCTTATAGACACGCATCAAGGAAGGAGGAATAGCGGAGGTCTGACGGAAGTGACTGTGCCCATGGATATGGAAGAAGCGCTGCGGGCTGCGAAGGGAGATCTCAGTTCAAAAATTAAGTAGAATGTCCTGCTCTGATGCCGGGGGGAATACTTGTCGTGTCTAGTGAAGAGGAGAGCTACGCAAGCAGACATAGCCAAAGGCCGCAAAAAGAATCTTTCCCGAGGCTCGGGTAGTCTTCACTAGTAATGCTTCTTCAGCGGGACATGTTGGGTGAGGGATGGGGCAAGACTGCGCTTCAAAGAGAAGACGGCTTTCACTAACAACCGCAGCCTGCGCAATCAAGGGCGATCGGAAAGCGACAGATGTCAACTCTCATGTCGACGGAGCGTGGCCTCGGCTGAGGACAAGCATCACTATAACCCCGAAAACTGAGAGGGGGACAATGTAGGTGGAGAAGTTTGACGAAGAATCGGCATATGAGAATTCTGAAAAAGAGACCTACTACCGGCGGACCAGAAATTAAAATATTCCCGATGGGGTACGCCATTCGGATGGCTCTAACTGCCTGGGGGCATCGAGACCTTCTAACTGCCGAAAGACCATAGAACAGCTGGCAAAAAAGATCACGCAGCCCAAAGCCTCGTGAGAATTCCTCGGCTTATAATTAAAGAAAGAGGGCCTAACAGTGCACTCTAGTCAAACGAGAAGGCTCCGGTATACCTCTAGCGAGATCCGCTGAGTCTGGGAAGGAATCTTAGGGGTCAGAGGAAGAAGGGGGGACTTAGCGGAATAGGAGACCTCTCCAATCAAGCTCTCCTACGAAGTGGGGCGATGTTTCTTCCATGAGCGCTGGGTCTTGTGCACCAAGTGGTCAAAACATCTAAGGACTGCAGTGAAAGAATTAGTATTTTTTCTAACCTGAAGAAAAAGGCGCTCTTTGAAAAAGACCAGAAGGAGGCGATCAATCGTGGAAGCACGCGAAGCGCCTTCCTGTTGAAACTCCTCGGTTCAGTATAAAAAGTCACAAGAGATACAGGAAAAAAGGCGTGCCTTCGATCGGCGAACAGCATGAAAAGAGGCTAGAAGCGGAGGAAATAGGACGCAGCACGTGGGGGGGAGAAGATACGATAGATCGACACGCGAGACGAAATGAGGAGGAAATCCGCAAAGACATCATTTTCTGGAAGGTTGAATCAAGTGAAGGTGTCTCACCTTGTTGAGCGAGGCGGAAAAGTTTGGGGTGTCGATAAGGGAATGAAAAATAGAAGAGAATAAAGCTCGTCTACTGACGGAAAGTCAATGTCGAGCTGGGGAGGGCAGTGCTTCTATATAGCGGGCGGGCCTGGAATGAAAAGGGGCACAGCAAACTCCTAAGATGCGGGCCCTGAAGTCGACCAATAAACACGACAGTTGCGGCGGACGTGGTCCGGGGGGACCCGTAGGAAGCAGGCGGCCAGGCGAAAAAAGAGATCGGAGCCTGACGGAGCAGTCACACTTAGATGGAGGACTGGAGCGCGGCCGGAAGCGGGTCAGGCGTCAAACGAAAAAAGATATCGTCATCAAGAGAAAAAGGAATAAGAATACGGCCAATTCCGCATCGTGCTCGGATAGACAGTGGAAGTTAAAAAAAAACCCGGAAGGGGGATCAAGGGGAGCGTCGAGTCTGTGAAGAGGCGCAGAAGGCGAACAGACAAACGACAGACGGTATCGGGAAAAGGAAGCGGAGATAACCTCAGGGGAGGGGTTAATAGAAAGGGGAACTGGGGGGAACGATAGGATAAAGAAAGAAAGAATGGGACGTCAAAACGGAACTGCGATCAGGGACAGGGAGCGTGGCTCAACGTCGACAACAGGGGAAGGCGGCGAGGCTGGTTCGACAAATGCGATAAGCATCGGAAAGTGGGCGAAGCAAATCCGCTCAGTCAGAGAAAGAAAAGAATCGAAGATCGGCATGTCTCTGACAGAGCTGGCCGCAAAGGCCTGTGGTTCGGTGTTGGAAAGGAAGGGGAGCCCCAGGGTGACGACAAGGAAAAGGCCAGAAAGCCGAGGGCAAACACGATGGGGCCGCGGAAAAAAACACCGACAGAAACGAATCAAAATCCGTTTGCGAAGCCCAAAGACCGGCGAGCTAGGAGGGGGGAATGAAACTGTCTGGGGGGAGGGGAGGGGCGAAAAGGAGGAAGTCACTTACGAGGGTCAGACTTGAGCCCTCAGTTACTCCGTCAAGTCAATAAAGGGCGTACCGAAATAGCGCTAAGGAGGGGGCAGGCGCCAGACAGGAAAGGCGGGCTGGGAAAGGCAAAAATGGAAAAAAAAGAGCAAGCGCTCGAGAAAAAACCAGGCATTCGCCCGACATCGAGAACGTCAGGAGATAGACTTCAGTTCTCAGGCTAGCGTAGACCAAAGCCAGCGCGAATTACCGCTGGAGAAACAAGCGGGCGCTGCTTAAGGAAGAAGCCTAGAGACACTCCCCTCATGGATTCACTGGCTGTCTGTGATGCAGGGTATGGAGGGGGATAAAAGCTTTGAGCTGAGAAGCAAAGAGAATTCTCCTACTATAGGGTACGAAGGAAGAAAGGAGTCGCTATAGGATCGAAAGAACTTAAAAAAGAAGGCTGAAAAGAGGGATTGGCACGGATAAGCCCGATGTAGTTCGGGGAGGGAGAGTGACGCTGGAACCATTTCTGTACGGGGAGGAATTGGAAAACAACGTCACTGAGAGGGAAAAGCGCACGGTGAGCACAAAAAAGGGGGTTCGCGGAGAATCGAGCTGGGGGCAAAGCGAAAGCAACTGTGATACGGAGAAGCTAAACAGAAGAGGAGAGGGAAAGAGAGATTCATCTATACATTGAAAGGGGAGGCGTTGACACAGAAGAGGATTTAGCAAGCAGAAAAAGTTTTACTCTTTATCAACCAGGGAGCGGCGATAAGGTCTGCGTCGCCCTGGGAAACGGAGAAGATTTCGCCGACAAACGTCCGGGACTTGGACCCTATCCAGGAAAGAGACGTTGTCATAAAAGAGAGGGGAAGGGGCGTGAAGATCGACAACAGATCTGGGAGAACCCGTCCAGTCGGAGACTGCTGCGAGGAGAGACTCATCTGCAAGCCCCGACATCAGGCGTCCAAAAAAAAAAAACCCCACAACACATTAGAAAGAAAGAAAAATGACGTAGCTGGGCTAAGGGAGGCCGGAAAGCACTAGCCTGGGAAGGGGGTTGGTCAAACTCAGTACCCTCCTCTTGGACGGAATTGAAAAGGAAAAAATCTGACGACCTTGACCTCCGTCTCCTTACGAGGTGAAGAAGGGGGGACAATGGGGTGACGATGCCCTCTTGGGTTGGAGAGCGCGCCTTGCAAAGGGTACGCAAGCCAGCACGCTATGGACGGAGAGAGACACGCACAAGACGAGGGTCGCGGAAAAACTCATAAGACTCGAGACCTGGGATGCTTATCGAAACGGCGGCGCAATGCAAAGGAACTGCATGCGTTAGGGGGTCAACCAACACTCATCGTGTGAAGGGCCAACCAAACAATCAAGAGGCTTTGATGGGGCGAAGCTAGGCGTTTCTGTCGGTGCTGTCTCCGGGGAAAGGACTGTGTTGGGGGCTCAAAGAGGAACGTCGTTCGATAGCTGTCCAGGTCAGAAATTTGGGGGGCTCACCAGAGACTTCATGGCAAACAAAAACCGAACAAAAAGGGAATTACGCGGCCGCGGTTTCAATCGAAAGATGCCAAAGGAAAGCGTGCTTGCTGGGCGTGACGGAGTTGACGGATCATAAGCGTAAGAGAGTACCGTGGGGTAACTTCTGCAATATCGGAATGGCGAAAAAAGTAAAAAAATGAGGAATCGCTCCCCGCGGTAGAAGAGGACCAAGACGGTACATATAAAGTCCTGAACGGGAGTGCTTCGTCGTGATCATCTCAGAGGCGCAGGAGAAAAAGGCGGGCGAGACCACGAACCTTACTGTTTCTAACTCAGTCATGGCGATCACTTCTGTCGTGATGCATTTGCCGGTCTGAACATTTCATCAACAACAAA
>Ga0179591_1270098_pt1 | contig 13883 bp, 17 predicted proteins | sample CZOMad2_1_08_16f_FD_182891 | JGI IMG/M metagenome (GOLD analysis project Ga0179591, IMG submission 182891) | Vadose zone soil fungal communities from Angelo Coast Range Reserve, California, USA - CZOMad2_1_08_16fungal (PacBio error correction) | ecosystem: Environmental > Terrestrial > Soil >...
TCAAAAAGGCAAGATTCAATCGGTGACAGCAGAGGATTCCAAAATGCCAACCGGCCCACGTCGGAATCCCGCCAGTGGGCCTCTCTTTCAGGCTATGAGACTTTCATTAAAAGCGCTTGCACAGGATCTAACGCCCTCGTATCTTTTCCAAAAAAGAAAAAAAACAGCAGGTGCAAGCCCTATCGAAAGCAATTCACTACAAAGTTGAAGGGCCATAACGCATGCCCCAATGGGCGGTTCAAAGAAAATGGTCCCAATAATGATTCAAAAAAAAGAAAGAAAGTCTTGAACAGGGCGAAACAGGAGGGGAAACACGCTTGACGCCGGACCTGCCGCGAAATTAGAAAAACTCCTTTGATCGAGCACGGTAGACGGAAAGTGGGTGCGATGTATCCGGCACTCGCCCCACCAATCCGCGTCACTAGAGACGGATGGCGACTTCTTAAGGAAAAATAAGGAAAGAAGAAGTGCATGAGTTCTTTTAGACACCTACTTTAAAAAAAACAGACGCGAGCAGGAGAGGGAAAAGCAATTCAGAACCCGGAATTCAAGCCCGATCACTGGGCCGCCCTGCTAAAAGGACCTAACGAAATCACAGATACATGCTTGGGGTTTGTAGATACACGACCATAGAACTCAGGGCGTGTGGTGAGAAGAAGGTAAACAAAAAGTGAAAGAAAAAAAAAAAGGAGAGCAAAGCCGACAAAATCTTGAATTCCATGCAGTGAAAGAACTTGGCGAAACCGGCCGATGGAAAATTCAAGAGCTGACACTTGGGAGGGAATCATTCATCCGAGCATGCACCGGAAAGGGAGAAAATCAAGAACTCAACCGAAACGAAAAGGAGGCCAAAAGAAACAGAGCCGCCGCCCACCAAAAACCTGGGGGGCAACCAGTCGTAACGAAAGAAAGGGGCAACAGCGGATGTTGACTAATTGGCGCGGCGACTTGAAAAAGAGCGGGAGAGAGAAACATGGAAGACGGGGAGACGCCTGCCGCGCCGAGGAAACTTGCAAAGTTTTCATTTAGGAGATGAGGGTCCCGTTTAACTTCCAGGATAATGAGCTGAAACGGGGAAGGAAGAAATACACGAAAGGGGATTGCATCACACACGTACGCCTGGCCATTGTGAGTGAGAAGTGGGAACTGTCGAAAAGAACGTACGGGTGGAAGGCGAAGGGATAAAAAAACCAACCAGCTCCGAGAATTTGAAATGAAAACAAAAGTGACTAAGGACACTAACCGGGGAATTGAGAGGGCGGTGGTTGGAGTAAACAACAGGACGATTTTTAGGGAAGTTGGTGGGTCGAAGTCCCGACTTTAACGAGCAGGGGAAGCTGGAGAAAAAAGGGCAAGATTAGAGAGGGAGAAAAGGGGAAACCTCCCTGGGGGGGGGGGGGGAAAAAAAAAAAAGGTTTTGGGTGAACACCCAAAATGCTAAAGGAAAAAGGGAAGAAGTTTCACTAGAGTTGACGGGTGGAGAGGAATTGTTGTACCCAATGATCACGGGGGGGACTGGGGGGATGGCTCCTCGGGACTTGTAAAGTCTGGGGGAGATGGAAGTAGGATTGGAGCAGAGATAACAAACTAAGAGAAAAAGGAGTGGAGGAGGCAATGGCAAAAAAACTTGATAGTTGGAGCCTCCCCGCCACAATTCTCGGAAAAAATAGCGAAGCCACAAGTTGAAAAGTGAGTCAGAATTAAATTCCAAACACAAAAAATAGGGGAGGAAAGGAAAAAAAGACCCTCAACGTAAGAGGAAGAGTTCGTTTTGGGGTCAATTCAAGCAAGGAAGGTCTAGTTTGGTATAAAAATGCTCGCTCAAGTCGGTATAGAAAAAAAATATTGCAAGAGAGAGAATGGGGAGGAGAAAGGAAGGGAACTCAAAGCAAACACAATTGATGACTTGAAAAAACTGAATCGGAGGAAAGGAGATTCTTGAAAGATTTTGGGGGGGAGGTTGCTTCATATTACTTTGGCCAAAGGGGGGGGCACTAAAACAACCACGATTAGCGGAGTGGTGGCTGAAAACCGGGAAAAAAAAAAAGAAAATCACGACAGAGACACTTGTAGCGGGATGCAGGGAATAAAAGGTCAGGAAAGACGCACACTGCCAAAAAAAGGACAAAGAAACGGCGGAGAAAAATGCAAAAGGGAAAACCAGAGTTCTAAAGGGGGGAATATACCACGGGGAATCGTGAAATGGCCTTGCCGACCGCAGCACAGTGTTTTCAAAAAATCCAGAGGGGGAAAAGGAATGGGTTCAGTCGAGAACGAGCGGGGAAAAGAAGAGGAAATCTCGGGAACGGCGGACGCGACCAGCACCATGGAGAAAAACATCGATTTAACTTGAAAAGAAAAAAGAACCAGCCCATCTAAGTCACACGGCCGTCACTGGGGAAGGGGGAAAATTCTAAGGCAGGTCGCGGGAAGAGCGTACACCGTAAGTCTTCCTTGAGGAAAAAGTTAACGAAAAAATGGCAGGCTCGGGGGGAGAAGGGGGCGATAAGGAGGGGGATCATCGGGGCTGAGGGAAAGTCGCCCTGGAAGATACCGCGGACAGGAGATAAAAAGTCACATACTGCAGCGGGCAAGTGATATCGGCGCGGTGGCCTATTGTCTGCCTCAAACGTCTTTGTTCACGACCTAGTTTTCGCAGAGAGGGGAAGAGAAAGAGTCAATCTCGACGGCGGGCAAACGCAAAATGGTGCCGCCACCAGTGTTTGGGTGAAAAGGCGGCGCGGCCGCGGTTTGGATGGGGGGGCCGCAGGGAACGTTAGGAGGGTGAGAGGTCAGAATTGAGGTGATTGTCAAGCGGGGCCTGAAACTGTCTGGAAGTACACAAGAGAAGGGGAGAAAACAGCAGCGCATGATTTCCAAGGAAATAGAAAAGTCGCGCAGGGGGGGGGGCGGTTTCTGGTTCCGAGGGAAGTTCTTGTCGTAAGCCCAACCCAAAACAGTCGTAGCTGTAGCCTGCAAAAAAGCAAGATTAATCAGTCGTTAAGGTGAGGGGGAAAGAGGGCGGGCCCAAGGCGGAATGAAACGGGGGGGGAAGATATGAACGTCAGGTCATGGGGTTCAAAACTCTGGATAAAACGTCTGAAAGAGGATAAAGGGGGGGGGCGCATCTTAGGCGAGGAAAGGAGGAGAATGTTCGAATACAAAGCGGGGGGGGAAAAAACGGAATCTAAACTTGTCGAATCAAAGAGGGGTCAAAGGGCGCCCGGCCGCAAGTTGAAAGAGGGAGTCGTTGGAATAAAAAGTTCGAAAAGGGGAAAAGAAACGTATTGAGTTTTTAGCCAGAGGGGACGGGGGGGGAAGTGGAAACAGACATCGCGGCGCAGGGGCAGGTGGGGATGTGCCTTCAAAAATTTGGCGTAGTGGCGGCGGAGGAGGATGTCAAAAAGCTGATGAAAGGTGGGGGGGGGAAGAAGTCGAAGGGGTCTTTCCGCAGGGACAGGAAAGAAAGAGGTTGGAAAGAAGCCCACCTGGCTAGCCTGCTTATCTGTTGAAATTTGGGGAAAAAAATAACCGGCCGAGCATAGGGTTTAAGAAAAAAGGATTTTCGAGAGGGAGGAGGAAGAAAGAAAAAAGGGAACAAAGATCCAATAAAGTCAGAATTCCAAAGGAAAAGGGAATCAGGGAGGCTAGGCCTGGGGTGGTGGCAGCTCTTTCAAGGAGACGTGTAAATGCTCAGGGAAAAAGTGAGATACAAAGGAGAGTAGGGGGGGAAAAAAACCATCATAGGTGGCCAAAAAGAGTACGGCCAGGAAAATTGGAAGAAAAAAAAGATGCCCGTGTTTCAGAAAAGGTGAACCGCCGTAAAGCTGGGTGAAAAAAAAGTCGATCAATACGTGGGAAAAATGGAAACAGCGGGATCACAAGAAGGAGGAAAAGAAAGGGCAGCTCCGGCGCGGCAAAGGGAGGAAAGTTTACATGTGCTTTGACCAACGAAAGGGTCTCCGTCCTCGAGCAAAAATATCCAAAAAAAAAAAGCTTACGGATGAGAAGGAATGGGGAAGGCGGGCAAAGACGGTCTTGACTAAAGAAGAAAAAAGGACCGCGGCTCGAGGAAGTCATGAAAGGGAAAAAGTGCAATTCAAGGCCTCCTTAATCCGGCCAAAAGGTTGAATAAAATCATACACCTATCTGGGGTGGGGGGGAGGAGAAACCTCAGAGACCAATAGTCAGGCTAAAAAAAGGTTCGGAAAAAAGAAACAGGGAGGAACGACAAAGCATATCGTCTTGGAATCAGGAGGTAATAGGTAGGGGATGGGGAACTGCAAGTCGATGGACTTGAAAGGGAGTCAAACCGAGCGAGCATAAAACAAGGGGAATAACCGCACGGGGCTCAAAACAGGAAAGACCTACTGGAAACCCGTCAAGGAACGTCTCCTCCTACCAAAAAGGGGGGGGGAGGAAACCGTCAAAAGAATAGATTCGGAAAAGCTCGACGTTACCGCGACTAGAGAAACGAAAAGAGGGAAAATCGAAAAATGTGCACCGCGAAACTGACGAAGGGGAAACGAGGGTTCCAATGCATGGCCAACGGTGATAAATCGAAGCGACCAAGTAAAGGGGCGAGCTGAGACCACATGAGAGATGGTTGGGGGGGATTGAAGGGAAAACACGCATCTCAAACATGGGGGGGGGGGAAGTGCCTGAAAAGACAAAAAAGGGAGGAGGGTGAAGGGAGTCCCCTCTAAACATTGGAGGAAAAGGAGATTGGAAGCAACAAAGTGCCATCCAGGGAAGACACTGAGAAAAAGTGCGGGGGGTGCGGAAAAAAAAGGGGAATCAATAGTATGGAGTCCAGGTGGGGGGCGGGTTCAGGTCCATCCACAGGAGACTCCAAGTCAACGATTAGATAGGTGAGGAAAAAGGACTTCCCTGAAGGGGGGGGGATACAGCAGTGCGTCAGGATATTAAAAAATTAAGACGTTTCACTGGAATATGAACATGGGGAGGAAGGTTGGTGGGAAGTTGGAAGGAAAGGGGGTGGAAGTTTGTACGTCTCACGAATTTCTGGGTGCGGGTTGAAGAAAGGGCGGCGATGGTAAAGACAGACCGGGGGAAATCCACGCCGCTAAAGACATGAAATTTCCAGGTTTCCAAACTTTGCAGTTGGGTGAATCGACCTCACCAGGCCAAGAAGAAAAAAAGAGGTTGTGTCACGTTGGGGGAAAAGGAAAGAAGAAGATGCCAGATCTTTGAGGAAAAAAGAAAGGGGGGAAGGGAAGGCATGGGTTGAAAGGACAGAAGGAGGCTGGGTGGAGGATTCCTAACTCGCACTAGCAAAAGAGAAAAAAAAAGGAGGAGAGAAAGCAATCAGGAAAAAAAAAAAAAGCGCTGGACGGGAAAAAACGAGGATCAGAAGCGATCCGGGGGGGGAGGTGCGAAGAGTTGGGGGCATTGAAGAATGTACGGTGAGGGGGGAAAAAAAAGTGGGGTCTCGATCGGATGTCCGGGGCAGGGCACACCTATTTGCAAAAGGAAAGAGACAAATACACAGTGGAGTGGGAGGCTTGAAAAAAGTTCTGCTGAACTTCAACTGGGAACGGCCCATACAAGGAAAAAGAAAGAACATAACTGGAAAAGTAAACCAGGAATCGCCACTTCAACTCTAATGTAGCGAAACGTCTTCCGGGCCTTTAGCCGCCGCAAAGTTGGTGGAAAACAAAAAATCCAGAAACGAGGTTGGCAACAAAAGGATCAACAGACTTAACAAAGAAACGTCCAGGGGTATGAGGCAACATCGGGAAAGGCTTGGACGGAACCTCACAACGGAGCCGAAGGAAATTGAAAGGTGGTGAGGCCAAAAAAAAAAGAGAAAGTGCCTCAAAGGATTGTACCCCCGAAGGAAAGGGGTTTACTTTCACATATCGGACGGGACTAGAGAGGGTCTCTCGGATAAGTTAGGAAAGGGGGAGGGAAGGCAGTCACTCAAAGGGAAGAAAAATCGGTCGTGCGATCCCATCGGGGAGAAGTTGGGAAAAAAGTTTACAGGTCGGCGACTGTCCGGTCAAAGCGGGAATTAAGCTTAACATATGGAAGGAAAAAAACTGCGATCAGAGGGGTGGCCGCGATCAAATCGGTCAAATATGTGGAATCGCAAAGCTACAGAGTCAGGGTGAGAGATTAGGACAGACCACGAAGAAGTGGGGCAAAGCCAATGGGGGGAGATGAGAGGGACCGTTTTTGACTTGGGGAACAGAAGGGTGTAACTCGCGTTTTGGACTTGGGACAAAGAAGATGATCTGCTCCCGTTCTACGAGAGACAGTAGGTCCAAGCGGAGAAAAGGCGAGGAGCCAATAGGGCATACGAGGAGGTCGCGGAAGGGGTTTGCCGGAGTAAAATCTGGGGTCAGGAACCCGCCAAAAAAGGAAATCTTGAGGCGTGTAAAGTACAAACCACCTGGGAGAAAGAAAAAGGGTAACCCTTGCAGGCTCAAGAAAGGTCGATAATGTGCCTAACTTCACTAGAAGAAGAGCGTCAAAAAAGAGCAGCAAAACTGAAATAAAGGACCTGAGGGAAGAAGATCAAGCCGAGCTCGGCGGGGGAGGAGTAACGATGAGGGAGAGTACAAAGTGTGGGAAACGGGCGAGATAAAAGCTGTAAAAAACAACAAACGTACAAACGGCATTGGGGGAGACAGGAAAATGATAGGTCAAAAGAACAGAGGGTTTCCTAAAAGATGTAAGGCGAATCTGAAAATCAGAAAAACAGCGTGCCTTCGGCGAATAAAAGAGGGAGATAGGAACGGTCCACCGCGAGGTTGTTAGGTTTCAACACTATCGTAGGGAAGGGCGTCGAAATTTCGAAGGAAAATAAATATACTTGAAAAAAACGGGCCCAATCGGAGGCGCCTGAGGGGGGGAAATGGGGAACGAAAGCTGTACCGGAATGACTTGGTTCACGTTGAAGAGCCGACAAAACAATGGAGTAGGTATAGGCCGAGCAATGCCAGAGAGAGGGGACAGCTTCGGATTCAAAAAAGGTCACCAGAAAAACAGGGCCGGCATCGAGGGAAAAAAAGTCAGAAAGGAAGCGACTGGAAAGATCGAGCCCGAGAAGAAAGAACAACAAATAGCTGTAACTCCAGGACGAAAAGAATAAAAAAGGGTGGGAAAAAAAAGGGCACATAACGCGCACATGTGCAGTTAAGGAACGCCGTAAAGATATCGATAAATAAAGGGGCTAAACGGGGCGATCACCACGCGCTGAAAAAGTAAAGAGGTACTGGCTCCGCGGCTTAGGGAAGTCTCCCCCTTTCCTAAGTGCGGGTTTTCCAAACATTGTGGAAGAAAGACATGTATAAAAAAAGGAGAAACGAATGGGGACGGTAGCATCAAAGGAGAGTTTTTGCCCGACGGGGCGAGAAACCAGGAAGGCAAAGAAGAGTCTTGAAACCGGCATGCAAACCCTAAGAAAGAAGCCAGTGCCGCCAGACTCAAGGATTACTACCTATGCAAGGGGGTTGGAACACATACTCCGGAGGACTCCAGAGGGAGGACGACAAGGGGCAGAACGAAAAAGCAGGAGGCGGTTTAGTTAATTCAAGGGATCTCGGCTGGGGGACAAACGTCCATATCACACACTTGGAGCAGAAAGTCAAAACTCATGAAGCATCAAAAAGCTCAAACCGATGCTTCAAGCAAATGGGGAAACAAAAGAAAAGACACAAAACTGTTCTACAAGCACATTTTTCAAACGAGGAGGAATATTATAACCTATTAAAGAAGAGAACTACAGTTTAGATTTCAAGGGTAAGCGGATTCAAATGAGCCTTTTAACACGTGTGAAAGTTGGGAAGGTAGACTTCATTTGAAAGAGACATGGTTTCTGAGAATCTAAGCTCAACAATGCGGACGGCTAAAAAGAAAGAGAGGGGAGCAAAGAATCAAAAAAAAAAAACTGACGACCAGGGTGAGCTGAAAGGAAAAGGTTTTCTACCCACAACAGTTAATAACTTACAGAATAAAAGGAAGGAAGTACCCGATAGTTGGAAAGTCAACACCGACGAAAGGAAAGACCGGAATTGGGTGGGGGGGGACGTAAAAATCCACTTAATTTCTTAAGGCAAATTTGTGAAAGGGGCGTAGGAAGTACGATGAACGCTGAGCCGATATGGAAGCTGAGCTGATGGGTAAGGTGAAAAAAGGGGGGAAAAAGCTTCGGATGACGGATACTAAGAGAGAAATTGGGGGACATTAAGGGTTGCAAAAAGGAAATTGTCTTTCGGGGGTAAGATTGGGAGAAAAAGGTAGGTAGAGCGGGAAGTGCCGGAATGAAAAAACAAGGTTGAAGCAACAAGTCGGAAGAATGACCAGACTGACCTGTTGGAAGAGGGGTGTCAACTAAACAGAAAGCTAAGCAGTTTCGAAACAACGGCGTCCTAGAAAAGATCAGGGACAAATAGACAGCGCAAGATCAATTCTTGGTTGAGATCAAAAGGCTAGGTTCCAAGAGAAAACCATCCTCAGAACTGGAAGGGGATAGAGGCGCACGAACAAATGCGTGGGTGAATTAAAATTCAGGATAGGCCGTAGAGGAATGCGAAGGTGGTGGATTGTCGATTCAGGAGTTTGGTTAAGTTGGAACTCAAAAAAAAAAGGGAAAGACAATTTAAACAAGAAGGAAAGGGCAAACAGATACAGGTAAAGGAGGAAACCGTTCCTTAGACCAGCGCCGGCACGCCGACCCAAACAGAGAATAACATACAAAAAACGTGACCAAGCACCATGGGGAAAAAAAGTTGAAAAGGGAAAGGGAATCCCAGCGACTGTCAGAATACCGTGCGGGCCAGGGTTGGGGGGTTCAAGACAAGAAAAACGGACCTTTGCAGAATATACAGGCGGTTTCCCAAGCGGGGAGCCGATGACATTAAAAGAGGAAAAGTCACCAAGAAAAAACAGAGGAGGTGGGAACGCAAAAATCACGAAATCATGAGAAATTAGGTTCCTGGCCGTAAATGTGGTTGAATTGTCAATTCCGAGGGGCACACCGGTCGCGGGAAAGGAATCGGGAAAAAAGGGGCACAGGAAATCCAACTCAACATTAAAGCTGCAGTGGTATCTGGGCTACCCAGCAATTGATCAACGCGAAGTCAATGCTAGTATCCTGGGACCGATAAAGGGGCGTTCAGGGAAAGAACTAAAAAAAAGGCGCAAGGATGGACAAGAAGGAAAGCAAAAGGGAGACAGATTGGTTCAAAGTTTATGTCGAGAAGACGGGTAACGGCACGAGTGATCCTTCAATGAGAAAAAGAAATAAAAAAAAAAGGGGTGGTCGGGGAGAGGCCGAGGGGGTGGTCGTGGGGGAAGGTTAATCGGGGAAAACGGTGGCTGGCGTTGCCGACATGCAGGACCAGCGGAAAGGGGTGACGACATTAGGAAGTCCACGGGAAGAGGAAAAAAAAAGGCATCAAGAGATAGTAAACAACTATGTTCTAGAAGGACTGCGGGAAGTCGGGGGAAATCCATGGAAAGAGGCGTCGACAAAACAAAAGAGGGGGGAATCCGGGCGTTCAACGGGTGGGCTCGGGAATCATGGTCCCCATTTCGAGAGTGAAATGCAGTTCGATTGCTTCAAATCTGGAAAGAAAAAAGGGTGCGCTCCAACGGCGATAGGGGCAAAGAAAGGATAGAGACCAAGAGGGAAGAACGAGAATGTGGATGACTATGCAGGAACATTTTGGGAAAAACGGAAAGGAAACGTCTCAGGAAACTCATGTCCGCAAAACATGTGGAACCATCCGTGTACGCGGAGAGGCGTGTAATAAACTTTAAAAAGGCCACGACCGTAAGCCGATTGTTGGCCACAAAAAAATGAAAGGGACTCGACAGAAGGTCCATCGGATGGTGCCTTGAAAGGCTTCAGGAATTTGACGGCTTCTGTGAGGGGAGGGGGAAAAAGGGAAAAAAGAGAGAGAAGCGCGAAAAATCGCGTCCCATCATAAAAAAATGCAACATCTAGAAGTTGGATTCAGTGAAATTTGGACTCTGAAGATGTAACGCAGATCAGGCCGATTTCAGACTGGGGTTAAAAAAAAAAAAAAAAAACAAGAAATAGAAGAGATAAAAAACCAAAGGATGATCAGGAGTCAAAATTCAAAACGAAAACTAAAAAAGGACGTTGACTCTGATCAATTGGATTGATTACAAGAGGGGTCAGGATCGCCGCCCGTCGAGAAAACAATTTACCAACCAAAGAACCCCTACGCAAAGTAACTAAGAGGAAGAAAAAGCACGCTAAAGAGGTGCTTACCGAGGGAGGTAAAAAGTCTTCCTTGGGGGGGGGGGACATAAAAAAAGTGTCGAGAGGGGTAAAGGGACTGAAAAAAAGGGGCCTGGGCGGACCGGAATGGTGGGGATCAAAAAGGCCTTTACGGAAACGATGGATGAAGCACAGATAAACATATCTCGTCATAGAGACATGTCTCGAGGAGCAGCGTAAATCAAGAACGTGAGGGAAAGGTATTTCTCCCGACGGGGCAACGTATAACGCTAGTTGTCAATTCGATCCGCAAGTTTCAAAAAACCGGCAAGAAACCGAACGAAAAAGAAAAAAAAGAGGTTAGGATAAATCCGCAACCCAGAAACGTGTGTGGGGTAGATTTGGTTGGAAACGCTAAAGGCCGACACTCCGGAAAAAGGCAAGAAGGAAGCTGAGGCACACGGCGTAAGTGGAAGAAGGACCGCAAAAAAAAAGCTATCCTAAAGCAGGGAGAAAAAAAGACAAACCTCGCACAAACGAACCGGCCACAAAGAAATCGAAGGCCGCAACCCAAACAGCGGGGTACTTCAAAAGAAGGCCGTTTCACAGGACAGGTACTCGGACGCTTTAACTTAAAAACAAGAAACGTTGGAAGCGCGATCTACTGGACAACGGGGAGTTTCGTTCAAGAGGTAAAAAAAGAAAGTTGAAATGTTGTTTGGGGGGGTAAGAGGGGAACTCTCATCTCCCTGAAACTGCAGGAGGATCCATAGCTAGGAAAAAAAGGAAGAGAACTTCTCAGGTCCTAGGATAGGGAAAAGAACTACACACTGAACTTACGGGGCGGAAGAGTCCCCAGAAAACCTCACGGATATTGGTCACAAAGGGAAAGCCAAGAAAAAAAAAGGGAGAAAGCGATGGGGGCGGGGGGGGGACGTTGTCAACAAAAAGTTTAGGATGCCTTTTTTGAAAGGAAAGTCAAAGCCGTTAACTGAGAGTTCATCCCAATCTGCAGAAGAGGGAGATAATTCCAAGGACCAAAGGAGTGCGGGCTGAAAGAAAAAATCCGAAAAACCTCGCGCTTGCTGGTAAAGGTGAAAAGCAATGGTGTATTTCAGGTCAGGGGATCGCATGGTCTAAGTGATGCAGGAAATCAGGGTCTCATGGGTCTAAGATAAAGCCCTCACGCAGGAGTAGAGGCTTCAACAGAAGTTCCGCAGGTACGGCCTGAAAAAAAAACCAATTGACGAGAAGAGGGGTTGGGGGGGGCGACAAATAAACGTAAAGATGAAGCAAAAATCTTGGTCGCACAAATCCAAAATCGATCAAGATTCCAGGGTTTTCAATTGCAAAGGAGGGCGGAGTCTCGCAAACAGAAAGAAAAAACAACCACACGGGGAAAGAAAGAAGAAAAAAAGATCCCGCCCGACAAAACAGGCGGGACCTGGGCCAACATCTGAAGGAAATTAAGGGGGACGGAGGTCGGGTGTGTCAGGGGGCGTCACTGAAAGTTAAGAGTGGAAAAGAAAAAAAAGAGGGAAGAGGCAAGTGGGGACGATGACAATGCAGTTGGCAAGCATAAAGGAGGGGACTTTAAGAACTGACGCATAGTAAGGCAAGGAAGGAAAAAAACTACCAACCGGACCGGGACCACTGGGACCAAAAAGGAAAAGGATGGTAATCAAAAGGAATCGCTACGCAAAGAAATGGATTAAACAAGCAAGGGTTCAACGGCACAAAATCCAGGGAAGGTGTGTCCTAATCTCCGACACGCCGAATGGAAGCCGGGACGGAGCGGGAGGGACGAAAAGTCAAAGTGAGAAGCACATGACCCCGTTGTTTCCCAAGCCAAAAGACAACGAGACAGTCTGAACTTTCAAGAATGGTGGTTGAAGTATAGCCGGAGGGGGGAACAACAAGGGGACAACTCAAAGAAGGAGTAATAAAACAGGGTACTTCCAAGAAAAAGGGCCCGGAAAGCCGCTGGATCAAAAAAAAAAAAAGGGGGCATAGCGAGCAGTGGAATTCCGCGGAGAGGGCCCGGATAGAATGTCACTGGGGGAATGGGCAGCACGTCAAAAACAAGAACAGCTGCGAGTGAAGATTCAGCAAAAAGAGTTGGTCAAAATCGAATCCTCACTACTCTCCGCGACGTTCTAATATACGCGTGAAAGCGAGAAACCCCTTTGGGGACGAAAGCCGTCTGGGTTTTGTTGGGTTCCAAGGAAAAATTCGGTGGGGAGACGGATGGCGAAAAGTATAAAAGCGGGACTGCCGTTAAGGGGGTGAAACGATTGACACGGCTAACAGCAGCGAAGTCATGAAGAAAAAGGGAGCAGAAATAGATAGGGTCAAGAAAAAAATCTCGTAAGAGTAAATAAATGATAGGGTACGTGTGCCGGGGTCTCGGTGAAACGAGGCTAGGAGAGAGGTGGAGTGGCATGGTGGTGTGGGTCTATGGCGTGTGCGCTGGGTAAATGTGCTGGTAAAAAAACGTCTGTGCAAGGTCAAAACAGGTGCGCAGATGGTGTGTCAGGTTTTAGAGACTGTGGCGCTCTCGTGTGTCGCTGCTGTCGGGAGTCATGTGTGTGTCGCGGGGCGTGCGAACAGTCGCGTAGGGGGAGACGGAGGAGGCGTGCGAGCGTACGATACTGCGTGGTGGGGGTGCAGGCGAGGTGTCGAATGTATGAGCACAGTCGGTGTGTGGAAAAACGGAAGGGGAAAACAGACGTGTGGAGTAAGGGGGGCGGCGCGTCGTCAGTGGCCGAAGAGACGGGGGCAGGAAGACGGACTGTGAGCGTGGGCGGTGTGTTAAAAAGGGTAAACGAGTGGCTGTGGGAGGTCGGGGAAAGAAGCGAGTGTAGCTGAGTGTGGGGGGCGCGGAGAGATAGTGGGTTGGCTAAAGTTGGAGACACGTCTATGTGGGAAACAGATCGTGAAGACTTGCCGCGTAAACAACACGTAGGAAGAAAAAGGGGCGGACCGAAGAGAATGGAAAAAAGCTACCGCCGAAAGGGGAAGGGAGGGAGGGGAAGGACTCAAAGAGAGAAGGAAAAGGCGAAGGAAGAGGGGAAAAGAAGTAACAACCGGCAAAAAAAAGGCAAGGGAACGGGGTGAGGGAAAAAAACGAAGTTCGAACCGAAAGGGCAAAAAGGACAATACAGCCAAAAGAGAAGAAAATTGGGCACCAAACGAGTCGCGGCTGTGGTCAAGAAGGACGAAACGGGCGGAAAAACGGTAGTCAATGCAGGGATCACGAAGAGAATACCTGGGAGCAAACGAGAAGTTTAATAAAAACTTGCCAAGGGATTGGGCCCAAAAGGGAGACGCTCGGGTCCACGAACGAGTCCACTAGCTACGATGAGCTCAAACCAATGCAAGGGCACAGCCCAAAAATGAAAGCGATCAGGAAATAAAAAAAGAATTCAAAGCCAGAGAACAGACATCCAACCGTACAAACCGGAACGAATCAGGAACCGATGGTTTAGAAGGCAATCCGGGTGAAGAAGTAACGAAAGCAGAATGAAAATCACAAAAAAGAACCCTAAAAAGTGCGCGATGGAATTCAGGAAGGAAATTTGACGAACCGGCGAGACTTCAAGAAGGTCGTCAAAAAAGACAAACAAAAAAACACCTGAATGAAAAAAACAGACACCCTCAAACACCT
>Ga0179591_1281153_pt1 | contig 13883 bp, 20 predicted proteins | sample CZOMad2_1_08_16f_FD_182891 | JGI IMG/M metagenome (GOLD analysis project Ga0179591, IMG submission 182891) | Vadose zone soil fungal communities from Angelo Coast Range Reserve, California, USA - CZOMad2_1_08_16fungal (PacBio error correction) | ecosystem: Environmental > Terrestrial > Soil >...
TGCTGCTTTTTAGTATTGGGCCTATGGCGAAATTCTGCAAGGGTCGGACGGGGGGCTGAGGGAGGATTTTCAAGGGGGGGGCTGCGGGGATTTGGGAAAGAAAATCACACTTCTATGGGTCGCTGAAGCACGGAGATCCGCAAGTGTAGGTAAAGAATGGCTTCTCTTTAGTGGGCCATCCTTCCACACGCCTGAGGGGGGCGAATGGTGCTGGCGCTCGGCGAGCGTTACGGTTTCCAAGTCTCACGTTCTTTCTCGTGGGGGGGAAACCTGCGGGAGAACGCGAAGAACAAGGGAACTGCGCACAGAACTAATGCTCAGACCGATCCTAAGGCCACAACCCAGGAACGGCAGGGAACGGGGAAGTAGTGGAACACTCTCAAAAAAAAAACAGGGTTACTCTCTGGGAGCTAACGTCTGCGGTAAGGTACCGGGAGGCGGGAGGGGGGATAATGAGGCGCGGTCATTCCTTTCTAACTGCGAATTCCGCCTGACAACTCGACCTTACTCGCCGAGCCGGTTAGTGAACGGGACGAATGGGAATAACAGGGTCTGCGCAGGAGGGGAAAAAACCCAAAGGATTCCCCCTCGGCTGGCCCACGTGGACAGTACAGGAGTTTCAAACCTGCGTGCAAGCGGAAGGACTTCGAATCCGGGGAAAGCGAAACCACCGCTGCATTTGGAAGGGAAAAAAAATACAAGACACCCTCTTCGCGAGAAAGAATACCTGTACGAGGGGAAGAAGCGAACCTAAGCAAACGGGGAGCGAGACGGAGGGTGGCCGATGAGGTGGCAGCGCGGCTCCGGGAAAAAACGGAGGCACGCGCGGGGCTTGGAAGATCGATATGGGATGTCCATTCGGGGCGGAAGGGGAGAACCCTTATCCCGTTACTCATCCGAAGACGTGAGAGCCTGGGCGGTGGGGGAAGGGGTTCAAGCAACAATTGAGCGGGAATCTGGAGGGAAGGAAGACGAATGTTTATTTAAAAAAGAGAATGGACTGTTTTGTCGCTACCTCCGGGGAACGAGCGCAAGTACTGTACTCTGGGGAGAATGACTAATCAGGAACGCGTCAGGAGTGACGGTTGAGGAACACGAGTAATCCTCTATGAGAAAACAGGAAAGATTCAAAAACGTATAAATAGAGAGGAGACGTGGCACCCGTCCAAAAAATTTTTTCAAATTCTCCGCGCGGAAGAACAAGACCGGACTCTGGAAATCTAACAACGAAAGAAATTGTGGGCAGGTTGAAGGGGGATTGCTGGGAGGCTCCGGGCGGGGAGCCAGCGGTTTGTCAACAGGGAAATATGACAGTGAGAGGGATAACAGCGGTAGACTCCCTTAGTCGTGACCATAAAGGGGACAGAGGGGATGCGTAGAGGAGTGCGTGAACGCGGTACCCTAGTCTTCGTATCGCACCTCAAGCGGATATCCGGCATCTGACCTGAGGGAACGGATGGTCCGCTTGCCCGATTGGGGAACACGCTCAAGATGCAATGGCAGCGAAGTAGCAGAAGAGAAAAAACTAAAAAAGAGAAAAAAGATGAGTCACTTCGGGGGGACTCGCCCGCTCAAGAATTGGAGAAAGGGGGCGAGTGGGCGAAGAAAGAGGAAATGCGCCAGGAGAAGCCAGTACCAGTTCAGGGAAAGAAAACAATCGGAAGTTTTTCAGAACAGGGACGCGCATCGAACTGAGGGCAAGACGCACACAAAAAAAACACGGGACGACAGAAAGGACCAATTCGCAGACGAGAATATAAAAGGGGAAGGGGGAAGCAAGCTCGGATAATCAACGAATCGGGACGGCTTCCGACAAAAAGAAAAGCGGTAAACAGAGGTTCCTCTCTACAACGAAAAGTTCAACCTTAGCCACTGCGGTAAGGTCAGTAACAGCGCGGCAACGCAAAAATCAAACGCATCCTTTCCTAAGCGAGTGGCCGCACTTCATCGCCAAAGAAGGGAAACATGGTCTGAAAATCGGGTGGGGCGTCTGGGGATGAAGACCCCCGCTAGGGGATCCTGAACCGCGGGATGCCTGCTGTCATGGAGGACTACATGCAGAAAAAATGGCGGTTATCACGCACGGAGTCAAGTAATGGGTCAAGCGGAGTCGGACCTGACGGGGAAAAAAAAGGGGTTAGCTGCGCATCCTCCTGTCCCCGAGAACGCCTTAGAAAGGCTGAATCCTTAAAAAACACGTTGTGCTCTTGCATGGTACGTGGAGGAGTCCAGCGAAGAAGTAGAAGGACCCGGAATGGGGGGGGCTAAAGGACGAGGAGTCTCAATAGGGCAACAGGTTTGACAGAGAGAAGATCGAAATCGGGAAATTGCAAGAATGATGGCTCCGTTAATCATGCGGAGGATGCATCAGCGCAAAAATAAGATGCAGGTCAGGTGCCGGAGAACATGGGTCTTACATGAGCTTTCTGGTCAGAAGGCTAGTTGCACAGCCTAGAGGAAAGACAAAACTCCTGGCCTGATGTTCATTTCGGTGGCGGAAAAAAAAAAGCCTATCGAAAGGCCCAACTAAAAAACAGAGCCATGGTTGGCGGGAAGTAGCCGAATAAAGATACGGAAAGAGCGTAGGACGTCCATTTCGCGGCCAAGGTCAGGGTAGGGGGGGTCTGTACTAACGGTCCAGCCGAAAGCCAGAGAACTGGGCCGGCAAACTAAGGATCATAGTGAGAAGCTGACTGTGCCATAGGAGGAACCTCAGCTGAACGAACAGAGGTGTTTCGGGTTGTAGCAAAAGGGCGACGTCGAGCTCTGCATCTGACTTGGGTAGGCGAAGAGCGTCTAACAAAAGGGAGGAGATAAAAAGAAGGAAATCTTAAAGAATAACAACAAAACGGGCATAAAACGGACAGAAGTCATTTCCTGCGTGTTTCGTACAAAAAAAGAAAAAAAGAGTTGTTCAAGGGGAGGAGATGAAGGCAATTTCAAGGACGCAGGACGGACCTGAGAGCCATAAGGACAAGTCTCCAAGATCGACTGTAGAAACCGGGGAGGGATCACTCTATAAAGTCAAGGCAAAGGGAGAAAAGGGAAAGTCTCAGGCAATGGCTTAGAAGTTTATCTGTAGGCTACCATCCACCAGGAAGGGGAAGAGTGGAAAGGTTCTCCCTCCCATATAGCAGTGCTGGGGGTCTAAGAAGCAGCAAAGGAAACGCGCAGAGAGGATGGGAGTCGTCGTAAGATGAACCGATCACATGCCGAGAGAAAAAGAGTTGTCACGCCCAAAGACTCTTAAAAGAGGGAAAATCTTGCCAAGGGGAGAACTATAGCCATACGAGAATGAATTTACCTTCATGCCCTCAGAGAGACGAGAGAGAAGAGAGGGAAGATCAGCGGCAAATAAAAAGACCTTTAAGCAGTGGGAGAATGTAATTGGGACACCCCCATTACCGGTTCAGCTTCAGCGGGAGCTCATACGGCCCGAAGCCATCGGAACATCCGTTGCGGCTGGTTACGGGGATAACAAAGAAGGTAAGAAGCTACTGTGGTAGAGGCGGAGAAGAGTCACAGGGAGAAGCATCGTGAAAAGGAAATAACCGTACGTCCGGAAGTGGAAGGGGGTATAAAACCACGAGGGGGGAAAGTATGAAAAATCATAGAAGCAGCATCAGGAACGCGATTTAGGAAGCAAAGGAGCGATTAAGGTAGGGGAAACCCAAAGAAGCCCACCATCGTGAAGAAACGCTGCGGGCGGATGCTTCTGCCTTGCCGGGAAAACAGGACGGGTCAATCTTATTAAGGACGAAGACTATTGGGGGCCTTGTAAAGACGCATTGTGTATAGGAGGTGGTGCTGTCTTAGGAACAGCGGACATCTTTGTTTGAAAAAGACTCTGCCAGTTCTTTCAATCACGCTTTCATCGCGTAAGGGACTCTTCTTACGGGGGGCTAAAAGGGAACCAGTAGCAGTTCGTAGGGTCTCAACATCAGAGGTCAAAGGAGGGGGGCATAACCTGGTACTCTCTTTAATAGAGGGCACTAATGAGAAGAGGGGCTTCCACACAGCTATACCAGATTGGACTTGGGGGGGGACACACCCATTCGATGCGAATCGGTACGATTTGAATAGCGGTGGAGTCTCGGTTTTCTTCTCCGTCGCTCCGATAAAGAACAACTGGCCTCTTAACACGCGGCCCAGGAGTTACACGCGCTAGCTAGGAAAGAGTAGACAAATTGAACAGACACACCGTAGGGGCTATGGAGAAGAAAGACTTCTGTACGAGTCTACTACTATCCCACTGCAGAACCTTACCCGAGGAAGAGAAGAGATGACTTATTGGAGAATCGCCTGATAATCGTCGGCAAGCGTTTTTTACAGCACGCTGCCGAACGTACTCAGAAACCACCCAAAAGAAAAAAACAGAAATTAACTGAAGAAATCGGAGGACTGCGGCCGCGTATTCAAGTTCAAGTGACAGGAGGCTCGATGCGCTCCTTGCCTGTCGGTTTACTCTACTCGGAAAAGAGACCGAGGAGATTTAGGTGAACTCCAAATGCGAAAGGTGCAATCACAGATTTAGGGCGATGGGGAGAGACACGAAAAATTCCCTTTATCGGAACTGCGGTCGGCAAAACTATCGGGTTGGGGAACATACAAAATTCCCAACACGAGATGGAAAGCACGCCATAGAAAGAACAGACTGCGAACGGGAAAAACCGAAGAAGGGTAGGCTCACCTACTAGAGGGAAAAGGAGACAAAAACCCTTAGGAAGGCTAAGATCATCGTTCAAAGAAACAGGTTGCCAGCGCGCGGGCCTTGCGTTAAAAAAGGGAAGGCTAACGCATCTCCACCTCCTATAAAGGAGTAGTGCCAGGCTGCCTAGAAAATGTCGAGGCTTAAACGTCTTCCAGGGAAATAAAAGTCTCTCAGCCGAGGGTACAGAGCGGCTAGGTTGTAGTCTCCTTCAACATCAAAAAATGCGACTCTGTCTCTTGGGGACCGAACTTAGGTACGAGAATCATTGTCCGCCCTTTCAACAGGGGGAGGAGGGTGGGGCCAAAGCGGTCAAATCAGGTCCGGTCATGAGGACCGCCTGGCGGTATGTGAATGAGAGTCCGGCTTCAGATCAAAAAGCGCGGAGAGGGCAGGGGAGTGGTCAGTGCGTCCGGACGCAAAAAAAGGGGGGCTTCAAGACCAGACTACAGTCGCTGCACGAATGGGCAAGCAATTCCTACATTCCCATCTCACATTGACAGGAAAAGGCTGGTGGGAAAGGAAGCTTTGAAATGCGCGAGGGGACAAGTCAGTCGGGAGTTTGGCAAAGGAGCTGGATGGCTTTAGCGCAGTGCAACTCCTTTGGGAAGGGACCCTAGGGGTTGTCTGAAAGGGAAAGGGAACACTAAAATTTAGACCGAAGCGGAGCCAGAACTTGAAAAAGGACACCTATAACGAGGAAAACCGGTCCGTAGCGGTCTCTACTTCCTCGACAAGATAAATAACTCCTCGGAAAGACCGGCCAGGGGAGAGACCGAAGGATCCGCGCAGCGAACAAAATGCCATTTGGGGCTTCTTTCAATACCATAATCCTCACTCCGAAGGGAGAAAAAAAGCAAGAAAAGAAAGAAAGAGCACAAAAAAAGATACATTCTCCTAAAGAAAAGCAAAAACGGGCACCAAAGATAGGATCGCAAGAAGGAACCCAAACATAAAGCAGTCCCCCTGGCGATCTCGAACTCCAAGAGGAATGGACGTACTCCTCGATATGGGAAGAAGTGCACAAAAAAGAATCCATTTCACAACCGAGCAGGAAGATCTTCTCATGCTCCTCAGCTAAAAAGGAACTGGGGAAAACTGACCATTACTCCCCGGCCATCACTATTGAGAATACCAGAGTGCTAACCTTACTCTGCCAGCATCCTAGAGAAAAAACGAACACCGTAGAACGTCCGGTCCATCCTGCAAGCATCAAAACAAAATTCTGCTGCGTCTCCCACATATGAGCTCGTGGCAAAGAAAAACAATAACGGGTTGCTGAGAATGCACCCTGAAACTAAAAAGCACGAAAAAGAAACTCTTATTACCAGGCATGACTCCAACTGAAAAAAAACAGCTCTCAAAAAAATTCTGACTTAAACGAAAGACTTCCATCTCGACTCTGACCGGAAAAAATAGAGAAATAGCCGTCCACTAATCCTACCAAGAGGGCCAAAGTCCAATCAAAAAGTCTTGCAAAACAAAGGCGAAAAAAAAATACGAAGAAAAACGAAAAGACCGAGCCTTGAAAGCATCGGGAGGACGCCACTCGGGAAATTCATACTAAATACAGATACACTGCCTACGGAAAAAGAGAGGCAACACTCCTTCAATAATGGGGGGACGTATCATAAAAAAAACGGATGCGAGTCGATTTTCACTCTTGGATAAGGAAACGCTGGTGTGGGAGCATCAATTCAATCCTCCACCCATCAGACCCGGAATGAGAGAACGTCACGAACCGCCATGAAACAGTCTGGGACCCATGAAAGAAAGCGAAAATACCTAGGTGGGTGCAAGGACGCTGCCGACCAGAGCGAACTCTGGGGGGGGAGAAAGGGCAACAAAAAAAAAGGAATGTTCCTTCTCAGAAAACGCCTTGTTCGCAACATCAGCAACCTGGCTGGAAGCGTTAGAAAAGGAGTAATACGAAAGAAGGGTGGACGCTGCACCGCGAAATACTAAAGGAGTTACCCAACCTCGCATTGCGAGAAAAAACCCGAACCGCCCGAAGAGCGGCAGTCGGAAGAGGGGGATTAAGTGCTTCCGGCGAGAGAAAGAAGGGAGAGATTCATTAAGATATTCCCACGAGAGATAAAAAAAAAAATGAAATAGAGAGATCAATCGAGGAAGGCGAATCCGCGACGCCAGGCGGACTTCAATCTCGCCATAACCAATCAAAACGGGCATCTAGCTGGGCTCTGATTGTATTGATAAGACAATGAGCTTCCTGTAAAAGGGGTGAGGCTGTTAAAGGGATGGCATGCGTCAAAAAAAACGTCAGAGAAAACGCGGGATCCCGAGGAAATTGAGTCCTTTGTTCTACCGGAGGACAGTTAAAAAAAAGAACCCCTTCATTGGCTCATCTGACAACGAATCGAATGGCGGGAAGCGGGGTGGGTGCAAAGTGCAAAAAAAAATAGCTGTGTTCGCAGTGTCGGAAGGGGGACATGGCGGTCTTATGCCTTAAGAAGGAAAGTGACCAAGGAAATCATTACAGAGGGCCGGACTTTTGTAACAAATCACCCTTCTGGGAACTTAAGAAAAGAAAAACGCGAAAAGAGCTCATCCCGTTGGGCTAATGGACGAACTTGTCGGGAGGCAGGCGTGTTGTCTTGTCAAATCAATGAACGAAACTGGGCTGTGAGGGCGTAGGGAGTATGCCGAAAAAGGAGCTCAGCCATCTGGCGCGCTGGGGACTAAAGGGGGTGAGCGTCGTGCGCGGGGAAGGTCGGCACAAGCTCGAGGAACGGCAATCATTTCTTTCCTTCTATTAGCAGTCGCGTATGGAGAAAAAAAAAAAAAAAGTCTGGAGCTATGCGGTTAGGGGGGCGCTTAATTACAGCAGTTGGTGAGGACGAGAGAGGACGAGGAGGGACCTGGGACCTCAGAGGGGAGGCTGACCGTCGACGGTTCTTCCTGAAAAGAGGGGACGTCGGCCGACCTACTGTTTGGGGAGGGTCCGAGGTCAGCCCGCTGAGGGATGATCAGCAGCAGACTACGTTTAGGTGATAGAAGTGTCAGTGGCGTACTTTAAAGATGCAAAGGAACAAGTGTCTTTCTTGTACAGGCGTCTTATTAAGAAGGTAGAGGATTTATTCAGAAAAAGGCGGTGGAGCAGGCAGATATGCTGGACTCGAGAGACAGGAATGTCTGTGATTCTATTCTCATAAAACGGCGCAGAACGGTGTTATGGGGACAAGTGGATGACAGGTGTAGGGGGGAAGGGAATCAAGAGCTTGGGAGACGCGGTGAGCACTAAAGTGCTTAGAGAGACCCATTTGGTTGGAAAGGGAGGGCGCAAGGTTCCTTCTTTGCTGTGCCGAGTTCAGGGTGATGAAGGAATTACTTTGGGAGGTGAATGGGAAGTGCGGCAGGAGGTTTTGACGACGCCACCCAGCAAACTAATGATTGTTCTGGAATGCGATCTTAGCGAAGGGGGCGAGCTAAAACTGGTGGTAGGGGACTGATCAATCATCTGTTATGCGTGACAGGCGTAGACCTACTAGACATGGGGGGGAGTGGTTATATCTTACAGCGGGTGACGTTCCTAGATCAGAAGTTTGGGGTGGAGGGAATCTGTTTAAAGGGAGGATTAAGTGCTGCATCTGGGGAAAAATCAAGACATTCTCGGCCGGCATCTAAAACCTAGCATTCACTAAAAGAAGAGCCTTCCTTGGGAAAAAAAGGAGAGAAGAAAAGAAAAGAATAATACTTCTGACTTGTAAGGGATCTTATGACGTCCGTCTCCGGCTTCTGTTCTTAGAGGGCACTCCGAATGGAGCGCTCATCCAAGAGCCCGTCGACCAGTCTCGCGAAAGCCGATGGCTCGTCACGAAGGAAAAAGGGAAGTAAGGCGACCGTTCCGACGGTAACCCATGGGAATGATGGAAACACCGGGGAGGCAGGAAAACCGGAGAGGACCGCGGGACATACGGCGTCTGTTCTGGGAGGAAGAAATCAAGTTCGATTCCTCGAGGATCGGGGGGGGGAACTCACCAAGAGGATGTTAAGGTCAACCAGGGAAAGATCCTCTGACCCGCGGATGGAAGGACCGGTACGCTCAGAAAGCATCTACCTGGTCTCCTTCTGAAATTGAAAAAGGCGATGGGATTATTTTTCCTATGTCGGGTCGAGACGGGAAAAAAACAAAAGGGGCAAGCTAGCGGGGAAATAGTAAGTAAAGGTCCTTGCGGGGAGCGAGAGAAGGATGACAGGCGTGACTAACTTTTCATAACGGACAGCTCTTTGAAAAAAAAGCGTGGACGTATGTCTAAGAGGGAAGGAGAGATCAGAGACTGGAAACTTCCAGGGAGAGTAATTTGTAGGGGAACAAAGACCAGAGTGCGGGGGAAGACCGCACAGGCAACTAAAAGAAGTCTGGTGAGCATTAACTATCCGTCAAAACAAAGAGGGGGGTAGTGCACAATTGAGCCGGTTATTTCAAAGGCCAATCGTATGGCCTGAGGTCAGGGAAAGAGGAAAAGGGACCCTAGGCTCCTGAAAAGGAAAGCCCTTTAAATAAGAGGGGACCGCGCAGGGTTACGCAAAAAAAAAAAAAGAAAAAAAGAACGGTCATCTATCCAGTCGAGCCACCTACAAGGGGTCAAGGGTGATGGGTGTGGTCTTAAAAAGAAGCAGGGCAGTGGCTATCGTTGAGGAAATAAAAGGTCCGGAAAATATATCTCCTGGAAGCATCGCATCAGGAGAGACGAGGAAAATCCAGGTCTTCAGGGGGAAAAGAACCAGAAGGGGCTTCCAGATCTAGGAAGAAGACGGAGGTGTCTGCCGGACTTAAAAAGATCTTCAAAAGGACATAAACAGAGGCCTAAGGAAAACCGCCTCCCAGCTGGACATAGGGGGTAGTCTTTTCTCCGGACCCTCGCGGTGCGCTGGTTCTATCGGAACGGAGAGACGCTAACCGAGAAAAATCGAAAATCGAAGTCTTCGAATAAAGACTTCTGTTGTTTAGGGGAAAAGAGCCAACTGACTGTCTACTCTATGGCTTCGAAGCAAAGCGTCGTCGTTACGCAAAGGAGATTCAAAAAAAGCGGTAACCGGTCGGAAGCCATCGGGAAAGAGGACTGGGTTTGGCACGAACTGGGAAGGCAACTGGACGTTCTGGTGAACCTCTGCACGCCCGCATCAAAAAGTAAAGACTCACATAACCAGTACCAGAGAAAGAACGCTGATAAAGACTTCCGGGTCGACTCGCCTCCCAACCGAACTGCTGCAGTCATCACAAAGCAAAAAGGACCAAATAACAAATGCTAAAATCACCAAAAAACGCGGCAGAAGCTCGCAACAATCAGGAGAGCCTCCGCCGAGAGACCGCCGTTTGAAACTGAACGAGCCGAGGGGAAGAATCGTTGGGGGCAGCATTTGGGGAAAAAAAGAAAAGAGCTAAGGGCAAATTCATGACAGATACTACAGATTATGTACGGGCAGGATGGCAAGAACTTCTAACTCGTGGAGGATAAAACTTGAGTCGGGGACGGGAAAGGATTCAGGGCTCTCTGGAAATACTGGAAAATGGGGTCAGACGCTCCACAGAAAGCTCCATGGTCGGACACTCTAAAAAAAAAACCACCAAACAACCTTCGAGAAGCTTTCCTCATGAAACAAAACTAGTGAATGGAGGAGGGTTCAGTAAAGAGACTGCGCTTCCCTTAAACCAAGATGGGGTCTGCAAAATTCGCAGTCGGACGAACACGAGGGAGGCGCCACGTGTCGGAAAGTCCCTAGATAGTGTTGCCTATTTATGCAGAAGGCAATGGGCACGCGGAAAGAGAGCTGGCAAGAGGTCATCGGGGGAAGGATACTGCGAGTGGAGACGCATTGGCGTATTCGGCAAGGGGGGAGTGGGGCAACAGAGGGCGACGAAGAAATCTCTAAAGCATTTCATGCGCGCGTCGAGCCAAAGCGGAGGGAGGAGAAGGACTAAATCGAACTTTGGGGGACGTCTAGGGAAAGAGAAAATGTCGACCGCAATGCAAGGAACGTCCATCGCGCATAGTGTCCTTTAAGTCGGACTCAGTCGTCAGGGCCGATCAATAGAAAGGAAGGCTAGTAGTCGTTCTTCTAAGTAAAAAGAAGGCTCAAAAGTCGGGGGCAATAGAAACGGGGAGAAAAAATCAGCGAGGGGACGCTTGTGGAAAGGTGGGACGCCCAGCTTTGAAGCAGGCCAAGGTAGAAGCTACCTTTGTTGCGAATATCTCGAAAACAACAACTTGGGATAATTATAAATAGAGATCAGGAAGAAAAAAGTGCAAGTCCGCTCCTTAAGCGAAGGCCAGGCTGGGGTGACCAACCCGAACCGATGTGTTACGCGCTGAGTTAGGTAGAGGGACCGATGGTCCACCTGGAGGAAAAAGTGCGAGTATAGCCCAAATGAGAAACCCGAACGCAAATTAGTTCTCTTTTGTCTCTGTATCTTCTACCGGATTGCCGCTAAAAACTTAACGGAACTATGTAGGGAGGGAAAGACTGCACGAGGACAGTTATCGCTTCGCGATACCGATGCCCGGAAAATTTCTAGTTTTGACGGGATCCCTCCAAATCGGAGGGGTTCTGGTGAGAACGCTCAGACCTCATTGAAATTCCACTCGGAAGGAGCGCGTCGTCGGGATGCACCAGTCAAACAACGATGCAAAAGATTAAATAGTTTAAGCCAACTCGCAGTATGAGAGAAATAGGGCAAGCTCTCAGAGGGCATTCGATCCTGAGGGGGACTTCATGGAGGGAGCAGAAATGCACTAAGATCCGAGTCTATAGCAGTAAAAGAATGAAACTCAAAGGGTATACGGAAGCGACATGTTCTACCAAAAATGACTCCGAGTCATAAAATCTCAGGGACTGAAAAGCCGAAGAATAGACAATACGTGTTGGTTCCTGGAGGAATCGGGGCGAATTCGGAGAGGGTATAAAAATTATCGGACTGATCAGAGGAAAAGCTAATGGTAATTGGACATCATGAATCGAATCCCTGGAAGGGGCACGATCAAGTTCCGTTGAGAACACAGCCACTTGGGGAAGGGAGGAGAACACATCATGCTAGAAATCAGGCAAGGACAATCGACGTGGGTACGGAGCACGGAGAGGGGCCGGTATTCGAAAAAACCGGCCCCCTAGGGGTCAGCCCTTGTGGAAGGAGGTTCGGCAGTGGCAGGTTCGGGGTACATTAAAAAAAGATGAGAGGGCGGAGACTGGCCAACTCTGTACCTTCCTATGTGGGGGGGGGGGTAGGCGCTTTTAGGGGGATTATTAATCTCGGCTTCGATAGGAAACATTTGTGGTCGACCAGTAGAAGGGGAATCGGAGATCAGAGATACTTGGTGGATCTTGGGGGAAAAGGAGTGTTGAAAGTGCCTTTCGTAAACGCCGGGGGGGGACCGAGGAGATGACTAGCACTTTCTGCAAAAACTAACTCCCGATTATTTGAAAGACGGGAGAGAGGCGAGCTGATCGCTGTATTCACTAAAGGGAGAAACTCTGGCTTCTCATCCAAGAGGAATAAAAAAAGGAGTTCGTTTGAGAGAATCAAAAAAAGGCTGGTCGGGAGGGAGATTTCACGAAAAAAGGATTGGATTTCTGAGAGTAGCTGACAGAGACAGCGGTCCGACTGGCGAAAGAAGGCCAACTTCAGTAACGCATCCTCGCGGGCAAAAGATCCGCGAATGGAGAATGTCCGGGACAAGCTCATTTGGGAGGCAGGAACCGAATCTAAGAAGCGAGAAGAAGACACAGCTTACGAAGACCTGTCAGGGGAACTCCATCTAACATCTTCTCGGCTTCCAGCGCCTTCGCATAGAGGACGTCTTGTGGCCAGAAAAAAAGCCAAAATCACAGAGAACACCGAAAACCTTAGCACCACGGAAGAGGGGTGGGAGAACGGGAGGGGGATGACCTCTGCGCTGAACGCCGGGAAGACGGCAAGTCTTGGGGAAGGGTACGGCGCGATCCTTCTCGTTGCCTCACGGTTACCGCTCGCCTTCTCCTCCAGAAGATGCGGCATCGGGTGCGACAGGAAAACTGATCTAGAGGGGGGGCAGAATAGAAAAACACGCGGCAAGAGCCTGGAACGGTTGACGAACAAACCAGTCCCCTCCCACAGATGGCGGTTGAAAGAAGTAAAGCGACTGGCAGGGGAAAAAAAAAAGCGCTAATAGTCCGGGAAAGACTCCGTCCTATACGACTACCGGGGCAGACGGAGACGGAGCTTCAGCAAACGTATAAAGGAATATCTCAAGTGAAATTAGCCAGTGCAGACAGAATTTCCCTCGAGTGCGTGCCATGCCGTGGCGGTTCCCTCTATCAGCCAGGAAAACAGAACGTATCCCGCCGTAAAAAGTGCCAGGCGGTCAGAACTTCTCGGGAGGCTCAGCGGGAGTCCAGGAATTCATGAGTAAATAGCTGGGAGAGAGATCTGTGCAATTGAAGAAAAGTAAACAGACATGCGGGGGGGATCGCTTCCGGGCGGGAGAACGAAAGCGAAGTCCTCTCTAGGTCACCGCCGTAACGACGGGAATGGATGAAAGACTCCGCTTTGTCAAGAAAAACAGGGGGAACTATTACGGGAAAGCGCCGCCTGTATTTTTTTTCCGCAGAAGGGCTTCTCCCCAAAAAGAGTCGCGAGTTTTGCCTCCTTCCATTGGGAAGGGCAGCCAAGAAGATTCAACCTCCGGGCCTTTTAAAGGCCCTCCTAAAAGGGAGCCCAGGCGAAGTCCGCATCTTTCCTACTTCAAGTCTAGGTCGAACCGTCGGCGGGTTCAGTAACACGAATCTGGACGCGCCCTTTTTAGCTGGACCTCTTAGGGCAGACGAAGCCCGGTACAACTGCCTAACTAAACAGGATAGACGAACTTAACCCGTCGAAGAGAGCAAACTTCGGAAACCGCGGGACCGAATAACGAAAATCCTAGGGGTCAAGCCAATGTTCGTCGAGAAAAGCCGGATCCGCAGCGACAACATTAAAAGGGTCGGAGGCAGAAAGACCCGCAAAAAAAATTTTCCTCAGAAGAAAGGAAGCCGCCCAACGAAACTCGTAGAAAGAAACCTCCATCCATTTCCGAAAGTCCCCCCGCTGAAATCTGAAACCACTATGTGCAACCAGCGTCTCCCCTCTAATATGAGGAACACCCGCAGAGCCAAGGGCCCAAAAAGATCTAATTTCTGG
>Ga0179591_1362786_pt1 | contig 13883 bp, 16 predicted proteins | sample CZOMad2_1_08_16f_FD_182891 | JGI IMG/M metagenome (GOLD analysis project Ga0179591, IMG submission 182891) | Vadose zone soil fungal communities from Angelo Coast Range Reserve, California, USA - CZOMad2_1_08_16fungal (PacBio error correction) | ecosystem: Environmental > Terrestrial > Soil >...
GCGGCAGAGGAAGGTGCGTTTGAGGGCGGCCAAGAGGAGCCGAAGGGGTTGGCGCACACCGCTCGAGAGGGCGTGCCGTCTGACTAACGTGAAAACATTCTCGGACTTGGAAGGGAAAAGCCAAAGGGCCGAGCTTCGCGGGGCGCGATCCCTCGCCTGAGGGAGAGGGGGTGGATTTCTCTTACGCCACTCCCGGGGATGTGTAAGCGGGGAATCCGGCCTCAGGGAAACGCTAGGGGATTTCTTAGGGACATCGAAATTGGACCGCATCGGCTGATTGGAGCTTGGAAAGCGGACGCGGGGGGGGGGGGTCTGGGGAATTCCTGAGAAAGGGGAGCCACCCTTCAGCAAGAAAAGAAAAAAGCCCGGAGATCGCCGGGGGGCATGTTCGAGAGTTAGCAGTCTCACCTCCAGAAGAAGAGCCCCGGCACGCAAACGAAAAGGGCCGGCTATCTACACAAAGAATACTAACGGGGAAAGAGGAAATGGTCCTGAACTTTTAAAGTCGGCGAAGACCCTGGGAGGGACGCGACCGGGCAGCTCGCTGTACTCTTGGATGGGACAACGCATCGTCCGTCGCCGCGAAGGGACGGGGTATTCATCAAAGAGAATGGGCTCACGGGGAGTATCGCGTTGCATGGAAGCAGGTCGCACTAACCGTACGAGGTCGTTCGAAAACTCAAAGGGCGAGTATAGCAGAGGGCAACTCGAGCTCGGGGGTTCGTCTCGGGGAAGAAGAGGAATCGCCTCAGAGAGCGGGAAGCGCGTGGAAGGAAATGCATTCACGATCTCTTCGGCCATCGCTTTCTCAGACGCCTGCTGAAAAAAAAAACGAGGTGCGCCGCGGGGTTGCGCGCATCGATCCAAAAGGACGTCACCGCGCAGAAAAGGCAAACAACGAGACAACGTAGAGGAAAACGCGCGGCTTCGATCTCAGGAGTCTACAAGGGGGGAAAAGGAGGGGTACCTCATCCACTTAATACCATGCACGAGTACGACAAGAAGTTGGCGGCGAAACACGTCGGGACGAGCATGGCGCCGGTTGTCGCAAAAGGCAAACCGTCGTCGGGCAGGCTCCGTACGAGGCGCTGAGAGAGAAAAAAGCAGATCTCAACGGCTTCTATAAAGGGGGCGGGCGGACGAGCTAACCGTGCACGTCGAGAACGCAAGGGGGAGGGCGAAGGCGGGGGCTGATATACTCTTGAGCTCTCTGACGTAAAGGAGGGGACTACGAAGGGACGTCCGCGGGTCAGAGGGACTTTTCTCCGGGATGTGCTGAAAGGGGAAGGATGCCGAAAGGAGTGCGGCGCAGGGAGTGGGTCTGAATTTAAGGAGAAAAGACCTGGTAGGCGGGAAACTAAATCGTCTGGAGGGAGGCTGACAACGGGCAGAAGGAGAACGGGCTACTCATGCTCGTGTGGAGTTTACCTCTATCGAGTCGTCAGTCGGAAGGATCTGTCTCTGGAGGGAGGAAAAGGGGGAAGCTCCTCTTTCGAGGGTAAACAGGTGGGAGGGGAGGGGGCGACGAGAAAAGGATCTCGGCAAAGTTTCTCTTTCTCTCTAAAAAAAAACACAACCAAGCGACCGCTAAAAACTGCGCTAAGCTCTTGAGATGGGGGTGGAGTGTGCTTCGAACCTTGACTGAAAAATCATTCTTTCAGCTAGAGGAGACCTTTTCTTTCTGGACTTATACGCTAAAGGCCGGCGGGTCGCGTTACAGGAGAGCTAGGAGCACCTGAACTCTGACTGACCGCGCAGACGGCTGCGCCGATTCTTCGACTCCTACGGCATGTTCGAAAGAGGCGAAGGAAATCGGCGCCATAGGGGGGAAATTGCTCTAAACCAGAGGGGTGGTATGACCGGTCCCAAGCTCGAAAGGGGGAGAGAGTGCTTTCCTAGTGAAAACACCTGGGGCTCAGGGAAAAGAGGAGATTTGGACCCCTAAAGAGGGACGCGTGGGGATTTAGTATAATTAAAATGATGTCATCCTCAACAACACAATGTGATAAGAAAGTGGCCATCAAGGAGTGGGTGAGATAATAGGGAGGGGCCTGGACTGCCTCTACACCGAGACCTTATAACAAGCAGCTTTCGCCAGACTAGCCATTGAGGAGATGTAATTTTCTTGAAATACGTTCTCGGGAGCTGGACTCTCCTAGCTAGGGAGAAGAGTAAGTCGACCAAACATGAAGAGGTTCTACTAAGGCCTCGGAGGAGGAGGAGCCTCCTAAAGACATCCCGGAGGTTCATTTTAAATCTCGTATTAACGTGGAAAGGACCTCCGCAGGGCATCTAGGTAGGAGATCGATAAGGCATGGAGGAAAGTTGCGAAGTTCCAAGGCCGTTCGAAGGGGAAAACACGACCCCGAAGCCTTCGATCAGACCTACGGAATCGTTTGTATCTCAAAAGCGGGGGCTTAAGAAGTCTATCTGACAGTACAAAGAAAAAAAAAAGTGGAAAGGGATAAAATCGAATACCTAATCCAGGACCCTACTCTTCCAAAGAGAAGAATAGGAGTGCGAAAAGATATAGGAAAAATGACATCGCTCATGAAGGGTTCGGTCCATTGGGACGTAGCCGACAAGCACGAAACCCTCGACTTCCTCTAGACTGTCACTCGAAGAGACACAAAGGAACGAAGTTCTTTCAAAGGAAGGCGAGACGCCTTGCAAGAAACCTCGACGCCGAAATAATAGATGGAGCAGCCGAAGAGGAAAAAACTTACTAGGAAACGAGCTCGACTTGCTAAGACTCAGAGGAGGGAAAGCAGCCCTTCTCAAACACGTGCGGCTCGGGAGAGCGCGATAGAGGAACGCAAGAAGCAAGATAAGACACCTTCGTCTGTCAAAGAGGAAGAGGAGGCCTGTCGCGGGAGTAGCGGGGGCCGTAGGGGACCCGACAAGGGCGAAAGACGCTCAGTCAACGCTGGCGGGACGGGTTACCCCAAAAAACGATCGTAATAATTTATTCAGTGGGGTGCGAAAGCGATCCAAAAAGGCCCAGACAAGGCGACGAGGAGATAAAGAGGCAGCAAGGACGCGGAGACGGGCGTCGTGGAGGGAAGGCCCGGACTGGGAGGGGGGGGAAATGAGGAAAACCCCGGTCTATAAAAGGAAGAGAGAAGGCTATTCTAGAAATGCTCAGTCAGCGGGGGCTCGTGAAGCTCTAAAGGGCTCTCAGAGGAGGGACGGAACCTCCTCTATCTATTCTGGACATAAGAAATGAAGGACTCTCTCGGAAAACGGGGGAGAGGATTGAAATCCCTTAGGTCTAGAAGAAAGACCGCACTACTTGAGGAAGGGGTCGGACGACAACTCGTAGCCACGGGGGTGCAGAGGGAGTAAAGGTCGCCATTCAACGAAAGTGTCCTGCTTCGTGATTCGCTCCTCAGAGCGGACGCCCTGACTATTTTCGGGGGGTGAAAAGCTTTACAGCAGGAAAAAGGACTCAAAACGGAAGAGGGTGAGCGAGTCGTCCCTCCCAGGTCGTTCGAATCTAAGGAACCAGCATCAGCCGTCGTTGCTGTTAGATCAGCCTTCCCTCTCAGTTGAGAGGAGAAAAAGGGAGAGATCGCTTTGGGGGGAAAGGGACGCTCCCTCTACAATCGATAACTTAAGCTCGAATACGCCGGCAGTCCTTGGCGCGCCCGTAGGATGTCCCGACAAAGGAGGCTTCAGACGGAGGAGAAGGCCAGGGGGAAAGGAAGCGAGGGGGGGGGGGGGGGGGGGGGGGGTGGGGGGGGGGGGGGGGGGGTGTGGGGGGGGTGTTGGGGGGGTTGGGGGGGGGGGGGGGGGGGGGGGGGGGGGGGGGGGGTGGGGGGGGGTGGGGGGGGGGTGGGGGGGGGGTGGGGGGGTGGGGGGGGGGGGGGGTGTTGGGGGGGGGGGTGGGGTTTGGTGGGTGGGGGGGGGGGAGGTGTCTCGAAAAAGGGGGAGATCGCGTGCAAGACGTCAGTCCAGACCCAGCATAAATTCGACGAATAAATGATGGCAACCCCGGCTCCCGGCCGTCTCCCTGGATAGAAGAGAGCCTTCCTTGAGGGGAGGGAGGCACCGCCGCGAATGGGAAGCAAGAACTCATTCTGAGGGTCGGCCCTCCTATATCACCGCGGGACAGCAAAAGAATTGTGTACAGAAGAGGGAAAATCACTAGCTCGATCCTCAGTGGATACTAGAATCAAAACAAAAAGGGAGATTACCAGATATGAGATAATCTTCTTATGAGGCCAGAGGGCAATTGCGTCGGGGACCAAGAGTGACGCCAGGAGACGATGAATGGAGGAAAGGAGGATGCATGCGGTTCAGAATGGCGCGGGGACGGGGGGAAGAAAGCATCTCACTGTCCGAAGGGCGTCTGCGAAAGGGAAACTGGGAAGGGAGGGGGGAGCGTTTTCCACGAAAAAACGGTTAAAGTGTACGCCGACGACTGCGGGGGCGGTTCGGCGGTAGAGAGACCTCAATAGGAGAGAGGGGGGAGGAGGAGTTTCTGCGTTGAAAAAAAAAAAAGAGGGGAGTCGGCAAGAACAGCTTGCATGGACACAGCTGCGTAAAGCGGGGGCTCGACATGTCCCAGGGTGTAGCGGTAAGAGAGATCCGGACCTGATCCTAAGTCACTACCTGAAGGCGGATCTACAGAAAAAACTACGGGATTGTTCCCTGGGACCCAGGATTCGCCGACCTGGGAGGGAAACGCATAGAAACTCCATCCGAAGCGGCAGCTGAGTTACGAGGGAGGCAAGAAAGGGAGGAAGGGGGCGCGAGGGGATTGGGCAGGACCCGAAGAAGAGGAGGCAATGACGACCCAAAAAGGCGCACCGTGTCTCCGATGGGGGAACCGCGTCGGAAAGTCTGATAAACCCATGCCTCGAGCGCGTGGGACAGAAACGGTCAGTGCGTGATCGCCTCTCTAGAAGAGGGGATGAGAGACCGTCTGGGGGCACGCGATCTTCACGAAACTGAAAGGGTAGCCCCTACTCAGGAATCGCAGGGGGGACGCTTTGTTGAGCCGCATCGTGACATCCCAAAGCCCGCCCGAAAAGCCGAACGTAGCGTCACGGTGATCCAGACGGGTCTCTAATCAAAAAGATGGGGGGAGGGATCAAGTCTTGGGTCGTGAAAAAAGCATCCACCATGAATACAGCCGGCGAGTATTGGGGGGGCCCTCAACTGGAAGAAGAATCATTATGGTCTCCTGAAAATTCGTTCTGGACGACGGCAACGGCCTCTAGGACTCCGTTACAAAGGATCCTGCAGGGAGAGAAACTGCGTCAGGGAAAGAAAGTAAGCCTCGGGGGGAGAGAGCGTGCCTTCCAAGCTGATCTACTAACCAGAGGATTGCGAATGGCAGGATTGCGGAAAAAAAAAACAGATCTCGCTACTGAGGAGGGGAGACGATCGTCCTCTTGCTTGGAGGACTTCTTGTCACGACGGGGGGAGGGGTTAGCCCAGCGGGAAGCTCGCAGAGGAAAAGAAAAGGAGGAAAAGCGAAATGAGGTTAAAGGACGTTCTATAATTTCCGAGTTCAGGGGAATCTAGAGGGTGTCCTTTCGGGGGAGACCTGGGAAAAGGCAAGCCGGCCAGCAGATTCGCTATGTGAATAGCTTCGTCTGAGATTCCCTTTGGAAGAGTATGCGAGGGTATTGGAAGGATTTACGGGGAACTATCCGAGAAAACGTTCAGAAAACGGGGTTGACGATGAGTGCGACGAGCAATCGTCTGATTCCGACATTGGCGGGAGAAGCATAAAAAAAACGCTACTGCCGGCGAAAGAGCTGAAACGCCTTGGAACTGAATAGGTCTCGGGAAAGGAGAGGAGTGATCGACTTAAAGGGGGAAGAGAGCCGAGGGGGGGGGGTCCCTACTAAGCAAAGGAATGGATCCTTCCCGCGAACATGAGGAAGGCCAGACTAAGAAAATCGCTTCTACTCCTCCCATGGGTCGACATCCGGGAACGTCAGACCTAATGATGCAGGCCGCGTGAGCTTAAAAGTGGGGGTTTGGTGGGCCCAATCTCTTCCTCCTGTTGAAGAGGGGCGAAAACGGCTTCTTGGATGGGGGGGGGGGAGAAGGGAGGGAGGGGGAGTGGAAAACCGAGTTCTCGCCGGAAACGCTGATCTCCCGCTACGAAGCTTGGCACAATCTAAAAAAACAAACCCCTTAGGGAGAGGAAAAAGGAGTATATATTGGGGAAGAGGGGCTTTTAGAAGAAAGAAAAAGTGCAAAAACTCGGCGGGTTAAAAACGGGGTAGGGGGGAGGGGGGAGCCGAGGGGGGTGGGGAGTGGTGGGGGGGTAGGGGGAGAGCGGGTGGGGGAGTGGGGGTGGAGATGAAAGAGGGGTGAAGAGGATGGGAGTGTGGGGTGGAAGGATGGGGGAAAGGGGGGGGAGGGGGGGGAGGAGCAGTAGTGGAGGTGGGGGTTCAGGAGGGGATGAGAGAGGGGAGTGGAGACGGAGGGGAGTGAAGCAGGGGAGGGGGGGGTAGGTTGGGGATGGAGATAAACGCGGATGGGGGGATGGCGAGGGGGGAGGTTGGGGAGCGAGGAGGGGGGGGGGTGTGGGGGGGGGAAGAGGAGAAATAGGTTGGTTGAGGGGAGAAGGGAGGGAAGGGAGGGTGGTGGGGGGGGGGAATGGGGAAGGGTGAGAGGCATGTTGCGTAGGGGGGAGAAGTGGTGGGGGGGGGGTTAGGTGGGAGGGGGGGGTGGGGTAGGAGGGGGGTAACTCAGTGGAGTGGCAGGGGGAAAAGATGGGGGGGAGAAAGGAGGGGGGCGTAGAAGGGGGGGGAGGAGGAGGATGTGGGTGGAGTAGGATGGAGAGAAGGGGTGAGAAGTGGGGTTAGGGAGGGTGAGGGTGTGTAGTAAGGAGGGGGGGGGGGGGATGAGGCAGGGGGGTGTGAGGGGGAGTGGGGTGGGGTGTGGGGAGGATTACGAGGTGGGGGACGGGAGAAGGGGGAAGTGAAAGTAGGTGGTGGGATACAGGGGGCAAGGGGAGTGAGGAGAGGTGGAGTGGGATAGGGGAGTGATGAGGGGGTAGTTGGAGAGGGGGGAGTAGAGGAGTGGAGGAGGGAGGGGAGGTTGCGGCAGGGGATGGTTAGGAGAAAGCGGGGGGTCGGGGAGAAAGGTGGGGGAGGGTGGCGAGACGGGAGAGTGGGTGAATTGAGGGGGGGGGAGGGGGGGGAAATGTAGAAGACGTGGGGGGGAGGGGAAGGGGCGTAGGGGGGTGGGGTTGGGTGTGAAGGATTGAGGTAATGGGGAGGTGGAATGGAGGGGGGTGGGGGGGGGGGTTGGGGGGAGGTAGAGTGGTGGGAGGCAGTGGGGTGTGGGGGCGAGGGGTGGGGAGGGGGGAGGAAGGATAGAGGAGGGTGGGGGGTGAGAGGAGGGGGGGAGGAGTAGGGGAGGAGGAGTGGGAGAGGGGGATGGGGAGGAGCGGGCGGGGAGGGTAGTGAGAAGGGGCAGAGGGTAGGGAGGTGGGGGAGGGGATGGAGGACAGAGCGGGGGGAGGGAGGATGGGATAGAGGGGGAGATGAGGGGATGGGTTTAGTTTTAAGAGGAGTAGGCCGGATAGAGGTGGGGGGGGGGGTAGAGAGGGGGGGAAGGAGTAGGGAGAAGAAAAAGGCAGATGCGGTGGGGGGGGTAGGGGGGAGGGGGGGGGGGGGGGGGTCGGTTGGGTGGAGGGAATTGGGGGGAGGAGTTGGGAGGGTGGTCGTGGAAGAGGGGGGGGGGTTGGGGGGGGAGGCGAGCAGTTGATAGGGGGAGAGGGGAGTGGTAGCGTTTGGGTGTGATTAGTGGGGTGGAAGGGGGGAGGGGGGGTGGTGTGGTTTGAGGGTGCTGGTGGCACACGCTCTGACGCCAAGAGTATAAAACTCTCAAAGAAGGGGGAGGTGACCTATCCATGAACGCTCGGGAATCGACTTTTTCATGAGTCGACACAGGCAGACTTTGTACACATCTTTGACTTTCCTCCTATTTCTAGCGCCTGGAAGGGAACAATGCCTATCGCCGGGGTGAACTCGCTGTTAGGTAATAGCGTGAAGGGACAGCCCATATGGAATGGGAACTTGGAGTGGGCCGTCCTCGAACCGAGCACCCTTTCTCTTCTGAAGGAGAAACATTCAAAAGGGGGGACCTTCGCGCCGGTATTGGAAAAAAGTCCTTAGTCTCAGTGCATCTCACCGGCGATCTCCATCAAGGGCTGACGGTTGGTATCAAGAAACCGCAACTTTCGGACAGACGCGTTCATCGCCAAACACATGGGACAATGGGGGGGTCACAGCGAAAAAAAAATAAGAAAGGGAATATCGTTAAGCTATCCAGGGAGAGCTAAGAGGAACGAAAGCGCTCGCATGTACAGGACGCTGCGTCGCGTTAGAAAACCGGCGATGTCGAACGTGTCAAAGAACACAACACCAGCAAGGGCGGCGGGGAGCCTAGCGGGGGAATTTAACTCGAACGACCACCTGAGCAAAGGGTCAATGGCTGCCTAGAGAACGAAGGGGAAAAAAAGCTACTGTCTTTAAAGGGGGACGGGGAGAGAGGTTGAGACACCAGCGGACAAGAGGAAAGGAGACGTGTATCGAGATCGTAGAAAGACGCTTCGAGAATTCACAGGAGAGGGGTAGAAAGTTCACGTCTGGGGGGGTCGAGAGGTCCGCCAAGAGTCCATGGTGTCGATCAAATGAAGGTCCGCGCAATCGACGTGAGGGGGACAGAGACGGTTTCCGAGCCGAACAACGACGGGATCATTCAGAGCCGCTTGCCGGTCGGGGGCGGGAAACCGGGGAGGGAGTTCCGAGAGAATGGGAGGGGATGCCCGGTCCAAAATTCAGGAAGAAAGAGAAAAATTCGAAGTATAATCTACGAAGGAGGGGACGGCGAGGGCGGAGACGTGAAGAAACGTTCTGGCGGAGTCTTGTATTTCAAGATGCGCAATATTCAGCCCTGTCAAGACAGGAATATATGAGGAGAGGAAAGATCGAGTAGCTCACGCTCGGGGGATCACCAGGCGATGCGATCTGGAACCGCTCTAAAACGCGGAGAAGGGCGGGGCGAATAAAGATCCAGCCGAAGAGGCGGTTTCTAAAAGAGTAATATGGCTAACGTAAAGGGGCCAAAGGACGCCGTCGATGGGGGGGATAGGAGATTCGCATACCAAGAGCGGGGGGACCGACGATTTCTGTGTAAAGTCAGAGGAAGAGCCTGCTCCTTCTTCTTAAAGGTGGGTCGAGGGTTCGGTCAGGGGGGCGTGTACCCAATGAAGTCGTCTCGTCTGTAGCCATCGTCGCTGCCATGAGGATCATTGTCGAGGATCGAGGTATAAGAAAGAGAAAAATCGATCCTTCCCCTTTCTAGATCGAGGGGCGGGATCAACTCGGAGACGTATCCGGCATGGAAAGAAAGACCGGTTAAAAGCGATCGCCGATGCGTAGACCTGATTGGAGGATGGCACCTGGACTAATCAAGGGTAAATATCGCGTGCATCTCGAGCCTGCAAGAAGGTCGTCGATAAAGAAAAGAGAAAGAGGCGTCAAAAAGCCTTGATAAGATCTCCGCCAAGGAACAAAAAAAAACAAAAAAAAAACCCACAACAAAAACCAACCCCAAACCAACCCAACCCAAACCCCAACAACAAAAAAAAAACAAAACCAGGAGACCAAAAAAAACCCACAACCCCCAACACCCAAAACAAACAAACTGCCAACCCACCCCCAGCAAACACCAACAAAAAAACCAAAGCAGAACAAGGAGCTTTCTTCTCCACCCGCCGATAATGAGGGGGATCTGGACTGTAATTGTCCTCCTCATCACCCGGGCGCCCGCCTCTTCTGTCAGCTGGTTACTCCGGGAAAATAGTCTTTCTCTAATCCTCCTGGAAGAGACTACAACAACTTGTTAGGAATATATACTTGTCGAAGCAATTTCTTTGCTGCTTGAAACAGCTGAAAGCAAAGAACGGGGGAAGATTAGGGCGAATGTTAAAAGGGGCTTTGACCCTGGCGCGGCCTGGGGAAATCAGCTACTCGGTCTGGTCGCATCTTAGGAGGGATAAGGCAGCGGGGTGGGGGTGTCGAGGGAGCGACCACTATCCTTTCTTTTGAAGATCTTAAAAAAAAAGGGAGTGGATCGATGGAGGATTCGGCGGTGACCCACCGACAGCGGAAAACAATGGCTTCAATCGGGGGGCCTATTGCGGAAAGGAAAGCCTGGCGGGGGTGAGGGTCACATACGGCGCAAAAAAATGGCACGGATTCCGCCGGCGATGAGCGACGATGGAGGTTCGCGTAATGCAGCAACTAACAAGAAACCATAGACCTGATCCGAAAAAGCGGCGAGTGCCGGAAAGATCTAAAGAACGCCGAGGTTCCGGTGACACGCTTAAGGAAACGACCGGGGACATCTACAAGAAAGAAGAGAAGAAGGTCCCGAGGGTTAGGGGAAAAAAAGCATCCTTCTAGGGAAGGCGGGGGAGGCGGCAGAAAAAACTAATAAGTTATCGCTTGAGGTCGAGAGGACTTTACTACCTTTTCTACAGATTGAAAAGGGGAGAAAAAACGCCGTCTTCTTTCGGGAACTGAGACTACTGGCTTGCGAGAAGAGGACGGGCGAGGCGGCCGGGCGAGTGGAAGGCAATCAAGGAGAGACGTAAAAGGTTGTCGCATCAGACGCGGAGTAGATAACGCGAAGGTCAAAGCGCAGTCGCGGAGTACAACAAACCCTAGGAGTGCAAGAGGCGCCTTTGCTAGCATCTGAAATCCCGAGGATAGAAGGAAAGGAAGCAAAAGACGACCGCCGCCGAGCGAGGCCTGGAACGCGGAGTCGCAGACTCTGGGACTAGGGGCGCGGTGAATCAAGGGGACCGGCAAACCTGAAAATAAGAGCGAAGGTACGATCTTTCTTATGCCAAGACCCTCAAGCGTTCGAGAGGAGCCTACCGGAGTTGTAGGAACAACTGCCGGTCCGTCGGCAGCTCCCTTTGCCTTACAGAGAGGAAGCAGGCATTGATCTCTAACTGGAGGGAGAGCACGGCGTGCCGGACGCGGGAGGAGGAACAACGGCTAAACACTTGGCCTTTCTAAGGGGGATGAGGGGGGCTACTCGGGGAAAAACTATTCTGCTGTCTCCTGTCGAAGAGGGAGTCGAAAAATCTCTTAGGGAGGGGAGGAAGAAAGGTCGAGTGCGAACGCGATCCGATGTATTACGCACTGCGTTGCGAGACAGGATGGTGACGGCATAAAAGGTATCGCTCGCGCGGCTCTTTGGGGGGGGAGGCTTGCGTCGAAACGGTGAAAAACGCGGAGTCATAACGATTCCGCGTGGAAATCGAGCGCGTCTGAGTAGAGAGAATCATGTGGATCGGGATTGACGAATAATTGACGTTATCCTCGTTCTGAGAGTTTCACAACTGTGGGCTTGGATAAAAGAGAAGGGAACGTTGGGACTGGCAGCTACACGACGAAGCTCTAAAGCGAGCCGTAGGGAAGGGACGTGTAAAAATACTGGGCCTGGAAATCTCGGGGAGAGCTATTGGAAGGAGACGACGTCGAAAAAAGAACCGGGGGGGTCGAGTACCTCCCTGAACCTCGGGCTGGTCGAAATGCCCGCAGGGGAGAATCTTCGTCGAAGACTACGGTAGGGAAACAATCACAGTGAGAGCCAAGAGGGAGCATGGGTAGAGGCCCCGGGAGCTTTTCACATGGAGGGACAGTACATAAAATCAGCCGAAGTGAGGCTCGCGGCGAACAAGCGATGGGAGGAGCGAATGGTCGAGCGAACACCGAGGGTTCGACGTGCGCTGGGGGTCTCGACCACCGGGGCACAAGAGAGACAACACAAACACTTAGAGTATGGAAAAAAAAAGATTTGTGTCCACGAAGGGCGGCTTTTTAAAATAATAAAACGTTCTATCACATATACGGAATCTAACCCGGGCCTCACGCTTAGCTAAAGAGTCTCCTGGACTATCAGGCCGCGGCGAGAGTTTTATTGCACACCTTTCGTAAGCGCTCACGCGAGGTCAGAGCCTCGTGGATGGAGAATCAAAGTAGTCTACGAATATAAAGCGGTGACGAGTTCAAAAAAAAGAGTTTAATTCCAGAGCGAGTGGCCTAGGGTCCAGTAAAACACCGAAGTGCCTCGTCTCTTCGGGAATTAAGACAGAGTATGCCGGAGAGAATGAGGGGAGGCCCTTAACGCCCGGAACAAAACCTCCTCTTCGCAGTAGCGAATATTCGTCGGAGCGCGCCCGACAACAGAAGAAATCGGGGGAGAAGGTCGGACATACACTCTAAAACCGTGCTAACGTAAAAAATCCTCGACGAACGAAAAGCAAGCGTCATACCGAAGCGAGCGTCCGACGACTACTCTCTGGTAAGAAGGAAAGAAAGATCGTCTCTTGCTCAAAGGGCTAGAACGTGCGCCGACTCACAGAGACCTGGTCTCCTCCTAGGGAGAGCAGGACAAAGCCCTGCCAAACGTCGGCCCTGCACTTCTATCGGAATCGAGAGAAGGGAGTGAGTGCTCCCTATAATATAGGCTCTCCGCCAGCGGAAAAAAGAATTCCTAACGTTAGCTATCTCAGGACGGTAGGGAGCCGCATTCTGCAATGGGAAAAAGGGCGGAGAGGGCGAGTGACAATCTTTGGAAGTCTATGGGAAGCCACAGCTATTCCGTTAAAGGAAAGACGTTAATTAGATCGCTCAAACGCAAGCCCCTTCCTACTAGAGAAGTATGCACGGGACTTACTTCACATCATGAGAAAAGAGAAAGCGCCTTCGGGTGGGACTGAAATCAACGAGGTGGCGACAGCGCAGTAATGGATGCCGTCCAGCCGAAAGGAGACCGGTAAAGTCGAAAGTAGAGCGACGCGGGCGTTCCACGTCATAGAGAAGGGAGTTAGGACAGGAGGTTTGTGGGGGGTGGGGTTGGGGGGGGTGTGGGGGGGGGGGGGGTGGGGGAGGGGTCTTTGGGGGGGGGTGTGTTGTGGGGGGTTGGGGGGTTTTTTTGGGAGTTTTGTGTTTTTTTTTTTTGTGGTGTTTTTTGGGGTTTTTGGGGTGGGTTTGGGTTTGGGCAGGCTTGGTTGTGCAAAAAGGCGGTTTCACGAATTCTCTGAACCCCTCAGGAAGAATAATCCATCTTTTGAGGGGGGGAGGACCTGCGGAAGTGCAGCGTAGAGCTTCTAGAGGACAACTCTTCTGCTCGACGAGTGGAGATACTATAGACAGCACTGCCCGGGAATACTTAAAAAAAGGTCCTAGGATCTAAAAACCGATGATCAGGACGAACCACGGTTACACACCTCGTATCCAAGGGAGGTCGAGGAGGAAGGCGTCGCATGAAAACTCTTAACGTTTCCTGAATCTGTGAAGGCACCGCCCTCGGAGGACGCGGAGGTGTTGATCTCAACCGGTCGAGCGACGCTGGCTATCTGTAGAGCGTCACGACAAGGGGACGGCGAAAGATTAAAGGAACAATCCGCGTTCCGTCTTAAAGGCTTTAAAGAAGGGACGCGGACGTTCTTTAATGATCCGAAACGGGTGGGGAAATGCTCCACTCGATCGCCTGAGCGCGAGAAGAAGGGCCGTGACTGGGGATTCGTAAAAGACGAAACAGAACTGGCAGGGGGAACCTCAAGGAAGAGTCTCGCCGAATCTGAAGGAGGGGGGAAAGGAGGGCCACAACAGAGTCTGGCTTAAAAGGAACCGATCACGAGAAATAAATAGTAAAACTACGCCCGTTATCCCGTTATACTAGGAAAAAAGGAAGAACCGGGCCCCGGGAGAAAGGAGTTCAAGGCGAATGAGGCGCAAGCGCAGGGTCCGCAGCATAGAGAACAGCCAGAAGAGGAAGCCTGGGGTGACCAACGCAAAGCATCCATCACAGGATCGATCACCCGATGG
>Ga0179591_1269381_pt1 | contig 13881 bp, 15 predicted proteins | sample CZOMad2_1_08_16f_FD_182891 | JGI IMG/M metagenome (GOLD analysis project Ga0179591, IMG submission 182891) | Vadose zone soil fungal communities from Angelo Coast Range Reserve, California, USA - CZOMad2_1_08_16fungal (PacBio error correction) | ecosystem: Environmental > Terrestrial > Soil >...
CGGACGACAGACTCATACCAGCTCCAGGCTGGACAGATATTTTATCGGGTGTCTGTGGGAAAAAGGGGAGTCACCTTGCGAATAACGCTAAGAGAGGGGTGACTAAGCCAAAGAACCACGTTACAAACAAAATTATTGGGGAAAAAAAGAAGATGCCAAAGTAAGTTTAAAGACACGACTCTACCGGTGGGAATGAAAGGGTATCGTAGGAGGACGCCCTACTGGGGTCGGGCTATATGAGAACCATACCCTGATTGAAGATCGCTTAGACTGGAAGGGTGCTCAAACGTGGGAAAAAGAGAAGAAGAGCAGGGCAGGGGGAACACGACAAACGAAGGGATGAAAGAAGAGCCTGCTCTTTAAAATAGGCCACGGAAATGATCAAGGAAAAAACAGAAAGCAAATTCTGAACTAATCGCACCGGGGATGGGCAGAAAAACAGGACTGAAGTTCCTTATCAACAGGATGAATGAGGATCCAAAATTGGGGCCTGGGGGTCAATGAAGGGAGGGAAAGGAAGGAACAGTCGAATTAGGAAGTTGATAGGGCTGTGGGGGGCGCGGATTTACAAGGAAAAGGGATTAGGGGGGGGAAGAGTGATGAAACTTGTGGACGCTCTACGTGACGAAGTGAGCAACAGGTGCAAATAGGGGGGGTATAAAGACGAAAAAAGAAAAACCTCTGACGGTCGTAAAAAAAGGGACGGGTACGCACACGAAGAGGAGAAGAAAGCGCTATGGATGGTGGGAGAAAGACACACAAGAGAAAAAACGATCAGGAAAGAGCTCAAGGTTTTGGAATGAGGGGAGATCTACCTGGAGACACTAAAAAGGGGGACTGACCGCGCCACAAGAAACGGATGGGGCGCGGAATGAAAAAACTAGGGCAAATCAGAAATAAAAGTCAGCAGCCGCACAAAAAAATTGTGGTCTCCACAAGAAAAGTTGATGGTGATTTTTGTTAATAACAAAAAGTGAGAAAAATTGAAACAAAACACATCACAATTTGGAAAACTGACAGGAGGACATTTCCCTTGGCAGCGGGGGGGGAGAACGCTTCTTCGGGGGGAAACCGGCCATTGGAGAACTAGGACAACGAGTTGCTAAAGTAGAGCGAAAAGGGGAAGGTTGCAGTGGAGAGAAAAGTCAAATCTGAAACGAAGATTTTTGTCTCGGAAAAAGCGGAGAGGGAAAGCAAGCAACTGAACTTCCAGAGCACAAGACAGTCATCCGAGCAGACATGAGGGTCGACTGGGAAGGGGAACGAAGGCCAGGTATGATGGGCCTTCAGCAAGATGGTTCGTTGTCTGGGCAACGGTGGAAGCTACGCGAGCTCCCTTTATGGGCATATTTAGTGGCAAAGCTCTCTTGGAACGATGAAGACAAGGGGGGGGGGAACATCAATAATGAAAGAACCGTAGGTGGGGACTAAGGGGGGATCGACGCAATTCCGGGCTGAGAAAAATGGCGCCAGGAAACGATCGATCTAAAGGGGGCACTAACACACAATATCTCACGGCGGATCGAGGGGGTGAGTGGGTCTAGAAGGGGGGGGGGGTGTCGCCCATATAAAAAAGGATCTGGGGGAACTTCCACACAAGCTATCAGAAAAGAGCATGGCTGATGGCTAACAACCACCATGGGATAAACGTTACCCACCACCTCGGACATGGGGCCTTGTTGTCGTAACTCCTGGGCGAGGAAAAAACGTAAAGGGGGGGGACGAAAGGGGGGGAGCTATATCGGTATAGAGGGCCAGGAATCGAGACTTCGCTAAAATTCTAAGAAAGAGCGGAGTAGGATGAGGGAAAAAGGGGGAGGGGTCTAAAAGTAAAATGGACCTATACTGACACAGAGAAGCTGGGGGGCTTCTCATCGCACTTGGAAAGAAAAAGATAGTCGAGGGGCCCTAATAAGTGTATCCCAAACTCGATTGCGAACCTAGGATCGTTTTTCCGAAGCGAAATATTAAGGGCGTAGCGCCAGGTGTCGACAAATCGGAGGAAAATCTCGGGAGGAAAATGCTGGATAAGAAAAAAGCCTGATCTTTACTCCCGCGTAACTGCCGCAAAAGGAGTCGAAGTCGGTGAGAATGGATGATCTCCCATACATACAAGGGGATCAAACAAGTTCTCGAAACCGATAAACGGGGGAGGGTAGGGGGGGAGCGACATCACAGGGTAAGGAGGAGAAGTTGTTTTTGCAAGATCTCGATCAAAAAAACAAAAAAAAACTTAGGGATAGGAAAATAGAGGTTGCGCAAAAAAAAAATTGTAGCACCTGCGGGAGGGGGGGCAAAAAAACGACCCATTCCTAAAGCTTGTCAGATGTGGGGGGGTGGGGGGGGGGGTGGGGGGGTTTTGGGGGTTTGAACGGTGTGATGAGTCTCGCATGCACACCAAGCGACCCGATAAAATGGCATGTACCTCTCTACTGTAAAGATTCAAGAAATGGTTCTGATCGTAGGGTCGTTAGACGAGATGGGTGAAAGCAATAGACTCTACGGGGAGGATCCTCAAAAGTGATACTCTTTTATGGGGCGATAAGATTTACTATCGAGAAAAGCTGGCGGAGATCCTCTCATTATCTTTCAAAACGACGCTTCTTTGGGTCTGTCCGGGGGAGGGCTATAGAAACCGAAAAGGCTTTTGAAGTGACTCTTTAAGGGGGGCTGTAAAAAGAACGTAAACATTGACCTATCACCGCAGAGGGCATGGGAAACTGTCAAAGGAATACTCGAGTCAGCCCTCTCTCAAAGATATGGAACCGGCAGCAACTATGAAATTGGAGCGGGACCTCGAAAAGGATTAGACAAGAAGGACCAATGTCATGAGGGGGGGGGGGAATTTCTTAAGAAAAATGGTGGGGTGGGCGCATCGTAATTCTAAGAGTAGAGCATCGTCTTGGGATGGCCAAATAAGCAGGTATAACTTGAAGGGGGCAGCTGGATTCACATGCTCAACCCGAATCAATAGAGGGATTAGAAGAAAGGAACGCCGGCGGGGAGGGTGTTTGTTATCGCACTTTGAAAAGAAATAGGCATGCCCAGTGGAGAAAGGTTCCTCAGCAATGAGGAGGGAAATCTAGCTCACATACGGCGACTTGTATGGAAGATCGACCGGGACGGACCCACATAATTGGGCCATGAAAGGCAAACGAAACCGCTTACGCGCATTGTATTCAAAGTCGTGCTGCAAATCAAAAAGAGTTGGTCCAGTCAAGTGCACTAGTCTCTAGTCGGGGCCATACTGTTAGCATGGATTTTTCAGAGTGTCAAATCGCTGGGTTTGGGGGCGGTAAAACGATCGTGTGGGTTGTGTCTCTCACGGATTGAGAATGAAGACAGCTCAAGTTGAGCTATGACTCAGAAAAAAGTGCTATGTGTAGATAGAATGTCGCAACAATGAAAAAATAATACAGATTTTAGGGACGAGACAGCCGGAGGGGGGGCGAGCAGTTTTGGTGAACAGGATTGGATCTGTGGTTTGAGGGACGGATTCATGTGCGGTAACAAGCAATAACCCAGGAAATGTTTGTGGAGAAAAAGGGGTTCTGTGATCGGCAGACTCGGCCATGCGGGAGGAAGATGTGGGGAGCGCAGCCCACTCCATACAATTGAGTTTCTGCGGGGGGTATCAGGTAAGGAGAGTTGGGTAGCCTTTATTGGGAGAGACGAGCCTTCGTGCCATTTTGAAAGCTCTGGAAAATGAAGGGGGGGACCGTAAGTTTCTTAGAACAAAGACGTGTCTTGGACGTCGCCCGCCGTGGTAACGAAAGAGACTAAAGGCGGGGGGAAAATTATTTGGGTGGGCAGTCCGTCAGACGATAGGGCACTGCAGGAGAGATGAAAAGGGGTTGTCTCAAAAAGAGATCTGAAACCTTGGAATCCAGGAGGAATACGGACTTCAGGGACATACAAAAACAAATTCACAGGAATTCGGTTTTCCGATTTACGGGTCTCACTTAAGTGAAAGGCCACAGGGGAAAAACATTGGGGGGTTAAAAAATAAAAGTGAGGGTGGGTGCTAAGGGAAAAAAAAAGTCTCAGGGGTTCGGGGGAGCACCTCTGACAGGAGTGTGATGAGGGGAAGGGAAAGGAAACTACTGGAACAAAGAGACAGACAGCGTTGTGGGAGTGAAGTCTTGGAGGGAGGGTTTCAAGTCAACCCTCAAGCGATTCGGAGAGTGGGAGTACTTAAGTTAACAAGCGGGCAAAGGAAGCTTACTCTAGTGTAAGGGGGGAATAGTACCGAAAAAAAGGAGGGGGAGGGAAAATAATGAACCTTCAAAAGAGGTACCGGAGGATCGGCTGATTGTTAGAAAAGGAGCATCGTGAGAATCCAGAGCGGTGGTTTGAATGGGGATGGGGGGGGGGTAGAGATAAGGAACACTAGACATAGCGGTTAGCCAGGTGCTACGAGGGATAAATTCGCTGAAGGAGTCGACAGAGGGTGTTAAAAGGGTGGCGAAGATAGAGCCCCAACAACTAGAGGAAAGATAGAGAAAAATAATAGCCAGACCATCGTCAAAGGATGGTAGTTAGAGCTATGTCCCTGTGTGGACGGAACCGGGAAAAGATAACTAAGGGGAAACACCGATAACCATAAGGATCACCCCAGATGGAGGGAAGAAAGCGAGGGAATGCATTCTAACACTCAGAATGACACGCTACCGGAAGGATGAATGGGCTCAGAAAAAAGTTGCAATGTTTCAAGAAAGAATTGTACGTCTTAAGAGGGGACGCGGTGATTACTTAAGAAAAGAACGGGTGAAACACTTAAAGATAGTGGAAATTGGAACCGTTTAAACCGAAGAAAACGGAAATACAAACAAAACTGCGGCTTGGATAACAAAAGACGTTAGGCCAGCAAGAAACGAAAAAGTAGCATCACCTGACAGCCAGAATTAGGCAGGGGGAAAAAAAAAGCAAGTATTGGCTTAAAAAAACAGGGTTTCCGGAGGGGACTGGAACAGGGGGGCGCCGAATCTGGGGACCCAAAGTGAAAAAAAGGGAAGGGGGGGGGGGGGAATTATTGGGGGGATAGTAGGTTCAGTGCAATAAGTAGTGGCCGAGAAGCGGCTAAAACGGGGGAGAGGCCGGAAGGGGGGAAAAGTTTCAAGAGAGGCTTCTCATCTCCTAAGGCAAAAAACATCAGGGAGGAGTTATCCAGGCGGGCCGTTTACCAGCACGGAAAAAGGGAAGAAGAAAGAGATAGCGGGGGGTGGTCAGGTGTGATCTGCCACCGGAAAAACGACACTAGAACAGAAGCTTTCAACTCATGAATGCGTTAGAGTAGCGGGTAACCAACATCGACCCGGAACCTGTGTGAGCACCACCAACGCGGGAGGGGGGGCATCGGTGAATCACAAGGAGTCGCTAAAACAGGGGAAAAAAACAAGAGGCTAATCTCCGAAAGCACCACGGGAGACGACCAACACATGAAGGGGACAAGTGGAAGATTTTTTTAAAAAGCACAGAACTGCCTGAAAAAAACAACAAAGGGCAAAAACATCAAAATGTTCACACGTCTCTGACCTAAGGCGCTGATCCAAGCGAACATCAAACAGCGACGGCTCTTGGGGGCACAGGCCCAGTTCGGAAGAAGATATCTAAAAACTCCTCGGAGCGGCCGGGAGGAAAGGGGGGGGTGCTATCAGGGGATCATTGATTATGGAAAAGAAAAAACTATCCGTTCGTCATTAAGACCAAACGCGACAAAACGAAAGGATAAATTCCAGGTCAAAGACTAGAGGGGGGGGGGGGCCGACCCATTTGAGTAGGAAAGACGTGGACAATCGTTATGATGAAGACATAGGTTATTTAAGATTGAGGGTGACGAGGGACAAAAGCTTCAGTAATAAGTGGAAAGAAGAAGACGGCTGTGCGTCAGGCGAACACATTGTCAACATTCAAAGAGAAGGAAGTGGGGGAACGCTAGACGACGCAAGAATTCTTCGGAAAAGAATAAACGTTACAACCCACGGGACCATGCCGATGGGAAAAAACGGGGCGTAACAAAAGAAAAATCACGAACACGTGGGATGGGGTCTTGCTAATAGAAGCCGTGCTTTTGGGTGAGAGATGGCAATCCATAAAATGGCAAGAAGGGATGAAGATTTCCGGCATTGGGGGGGGCATCACAAACCTCTAAGAGGAGGCTAAAACCCGTACCCTTTCTCACCACCACAAGGTAATAGGAAGACAACCGAACTAAACAGGGTTTGGGACTTGCTAACTCCTTAGAGTCTAGTCGCTAGGTCGAGACTGTCCAGAGATATAGTATAGGAATGAATAAAAACGAGGGAAGTACTACAAATAGGACCTTTAGTCTTCAATTTTCTGCTGGTACGTCTAGAAAGGAAGCGAAAGCATCAGGGATGCAAACTTTCCTGAACAAGGAGATTTCTGCGTATTGACCGATCGGTACGGAGATAAATAAACCCTTCAAGTAAAGAAAGAGTCTGGCATTAGCCGCGTGAGAGGGGTTAAGAATACCTGGGGGAATGATCGAAAACTTTCTCCACGAAAATTGTCGATCAGAATTCTTGAACCCAGTAAATCGGAAAAAACTAACGGCACTACTCAAAAAAATGTGGATCTTGAAGACAGACTGCAGCGAATGGAGGTAGAGTCGGGGGGGATCATAAATGGGGCGCCCAACACAATGGGTGTATCCACCGGTTAGAAAAGAGAAAAGCTGGTATGGTCAAGGAAGGAGAAACGGAAGGGGTGATTAACGAATGGTGTTTTTTTGGGCAGGCTCTAGGACAAAAACCAAAAAGAGGAGGAGGAGGAGAGAGAGAAACCACCACCAACAATAGCAGGATTAAACTTAATTCTCCAGAAACCATGCACGGCCCCCTATGGTACTGCTGGGTCAAGAACGGGGAGATTCTGGAGTGTCAAGGAGAATGAATCAAAAACTTAGAAACTGAAATTAGCTTAGGACGAAGCTCACCTTCAGTATTGGGCTGTAAGAGTGCCTGGGGAGGGGGGAATAATCGAATGTTTAAACGGAAGGAATCGCAATAGTTGCGTATCTGATACCCCGGTCTGCGGAAACATCCGCGGGCGACCACAGAGAGGGATAAAAGTGCAGGGAGGGGAGAGCCAGAGAAAGAGGGGATATGAAAAAGCGCTCATCTTTATTAAGGGGGAAAATTCGGGGGAACCCGATGTCGGTGGAAATCCTGGGGGGGTCGGGAATTTCTGTTACAGAACGAAGCGACTCTGAATCGGAAGGCAGGTGATGTTCAAACTGGTCGGGCGCAAGCGACGCTTCAATTCCTCATAGAAGAGTAGTCGATTAACAGAACGAAAAGTATGATAAGAACCCAATGAGGGAGAAAAAGGACCTTTTTTCGGAGGGTGTGAGGTTAAGATCGAAACGGGGTGGGGTTAAAATCGGGACCTGCTCGCTAATATCTCTCGTCTTGGTGGGTTCCAATTCCGGGGGAAAAACCGCCAAAAAAAATACGAGTAAGATTCTTGGAAGTAGGGATCTACCCTCGTAACAAAAAAACTAGTGGGATTAGGGAAAGAACAAAACGAGTACGTGATATTTTGGGGGGGGGGGGGGGGGGAGCACGGTGAGAAGAGTAATGAAAGTTGTAAAATGCTAATTCGTTAAGATAGAGCAAGTGAGAGATCCCTATCGCAACGACGGAAAAAAAAAAAACTTGGAATTGAAGTCTTAAAAGTGCTTCTCAGAGCACACAAATATTTTCGACATATGCAAACGGGAAGAAGATGGGATACGCTACATTCGGAAAGACAATCATCGGTATGAGTCACAAAGTATAACTATGGGGGGAAAGACTTGCCTCAAGAAGGTAATCAGGTTGTCTCTAACGTTCATTGGGGGAGCATGAAGTGGAATTCGGATTCGTAAGAGGGGGTAAATGAAGGAACGTAGTGGGGGGGGCAGAAACTCAGAACGACAGGTATGTAATGAAGAAAATCTGGTCGCGAGGATTAAGAGAAAGTCGTATGGTAAGAGCTATGGGAGCAACTGTCCTTTGAACAAAAGAAAGAACTGGAAGGTCCGGGGAAAGAAGAAAACGTTGGGTCTCTTATGGGGGGGGGGGGTGAAAATTGTTTTTAAAAGATTGTGTGGGCTGAGGGACGTTCTGGGATGAAAAAAATCACTAAGATGTGTTGAGTGTGGCGGGGGAGGACGTGGAACTATTTGGCCTTTCCACCTGAGGTGGGTGTTTCTAGCGACGCTGTCCAGGGTAGTGTGGAGGGGGGAAAAGGTACTATGCGGATATCTGGTTCTCCGAGAGACCGGGGCCCGTAAAAGGGAAGAGAGTGGCAGTTGGTTGTTTTTTTTGTGGGAAAGAGGAGGGACGGAAGGCTTTTGGGGGTCAAAAAAACAGAAGATCAGCTGTCTTTTCGGGGCCGTACGTAGGAAGGGAGGTAACAAATAACTACTCGGAAACAGAAGGTTTGTTGGAATTAGAGGAAGGAGAATTCAGGCTAGCTTTTGCAAAGGGTGTCTCCAGAGCCGATATCAAACCTTTATAATGTCAGAGCGGCCTTACTTACTGGGAGTGACAGAAGAGCCAACAGTAGGTAAAGAGAAAGAAGTGAAAGATATTAAAGGGGCGACTACTTAAATCAAGCAGAAAAAAGGGGTTGGGTTGGGAAACAATACCTTGACTGGGGCCGACAGTGACGTAATAGCTCGGGGGAAGGCAAGAGGGGGAGAGGGCTACCGCTGAAGTGATGAGGTAGCTGGACTTTCTCGTTGTCTATTGTCACGAGTCCAGAAAGAGGGTGGTGTATGCGCGGGGTGTTATGTGAAAAACGGGTTTCACTGCAAGGCAAGATCTTCTCTATTTGTCAAACTGTGCTGGGTAATCCCCGCGGGACAAGCAGCTAAACGCTAGTGGGAGGGGGGGCAGACTCCTATCAAAGCAACCAAAGGGGGGCGGCCTACTGAAGACCTTGAAGTCATTAAAAAAAGTCGGCAATTTTTCTCGGACAGCAGAGGCGGAGAAGGCTGATCCAGCAGGGTTAAGTGGGATTGGGTCTAGTCGTCAAGAAAAAATAGTCGCCAGTGCCTTTCTGAGGAACACAGAAACATAGAAACATAAACCAGGAGAAACTGGGCCCAAGGGGGGAGGAGGGTAGGACATGTAGGGGGAAAGAAGAGAAAACACAAACACCGGGAGGAGGAAAAGGAGAGATCGGGAAGAAATAAACGCAAAGGGTCGGTCCCTATTATAGGGGGGACAGGAGATACCTGTTTCTACTAGCAGGTAAGAACCTCGTAAGTGGGGCCGCCCTGCACAACCCACTCAACCGCTAGGGAAGGGGCAAGAATAGAAGAGAGGGGACTGAAGGACTACTAGGGCATAAACGGGAAGTGTTTCTATTCGGCCGAAAGAACGGTTCGGAAGTTGGCTAGAGATATTGACCATAACTAGGGCGAATAAGAGTGACGATGGGTACTCAGCACCGTGGGCACAAATAGACGAAAATTGTATTGCCCGTGTAAACGCACATAACAAACGGAAATAAAACCTCTGCTGCACGGGGGATGCACAGGGAGCAAGAAGATCAAATCTAGCATCGGGGAAATCAAAAGAAACCAATCGGAAGTTGCCACTTACAACCCGTAAAAGGGGGGTTTGAACCAACATGGTTTCCTGCGTTAGGTACGTGGATAACAGAAAGAGATACCAAAACAAAAAGAAATTCCTGGGGGAATATCTTGTAAGATGGAATGCATGGGAAGGGGGAATCGACGGATAGTTTCGAGTCAAGCGTGCGAGCACAAGGTGAAAAGAGAGGAGAGGAGGACCTGCAAAAAATGATTTTGAAAAGGAGTCCGTCTGAATGTTCAGACAATAATAGGCAGAAAGAAGAGGAGAGCGTTGTGGTCTGGTTGTGAGCGGAAAACAAAATGACAAAAATAAAGGAATCTTCAATCACACGTTGAAAAATTAGGCGGAGTTCTCTTACCTTATTCACCAAACATCGAGGGACCGGAGGAACACCTAAACTGTCCTGGAGAAAAGAAGGCGAAGAAAGAAAATGGAGATAAGCATTTAAAGAGGGAAAAATAGGTAAGCGCCGCCAGCAAAAAAAAGGGGTACTCCAAAAAGGGGAGGAGTTGTTTTTTTAAAAAAAGGGCACAGAAAAAGACAACCAAAGGTTTCCAAAAATAAAGGTGGGAAACAAACTGGAACAGGGAGGGAGGGATGGGGAAAAGATGAACCGCAACCGCGGGTGCTGCATGGGAAAAACACAGGCCTTTTCGTTCATAGCACTAGCGAAAAAGCGAGCTGCTATGCAGACTATCGGAAACTGGGCGTAGGAAGGGAGCGACTAGATGGAAGAAGAAAAACAACGGGGTTTTTGTGTTTTGATAAAAGATCCAAGCTACGCACTCCGGATTCATGGAGCAAAGAAGTCATGTGAGCCGCCCCATTTGAAGTACTTAGCACGAAAGGAACAAAGAGGGGGGAGGGGCCTGACAGCAACCGGGGGAGGGGTTAGGGTGTTAGGAAAGGAGACTACGAGTGATAAACTGTTGGATGTGAAAAATCTAGGCTGGAGAGACGAACATGGGCCAAGTCTAGGACCTCCGTTGGGGGTTGCAGAAGGGATCAGGGAATAACATTGAAACGAGAAGAAAAAACCCTCAGAAGGGACAAAGTCAGAAGGATCAAAAAAACCGTGCGCACACACTAAAGCCGGCTTCCTGGTCTGGCTAAAGAAAGATTTATGGGTGTATAGCATGGACCATATATTCAGGGATCGAGACCGGATTGGAATCAAAAAAAGAGAATAAACAACGTGACTCGAGAACGAGGGGCACCAACAAAGTCTACGGGGGGGGACAACCACCTCTACTAAAGGGGGAACTTGTCGAACAGGGAGAGCAAGATCTAAGTCCGAGAGATACGGGAGCGGATAGGGGAAAGTTCCTGAAAACGACTTAAGACCCAGAAGGCTGGGATAGAGTGAAAGGTGACGTTGAGAGTACATGACCCTGAAAAAAGGAGTAACAAACCATATGTCAGGACCTCGCCCTCCCCCTATAAAAAAGATAGCGTGAGAGGGAAAAAGCATATCTGATATTAGCTTCGAGCCGAAGACCAGTGAGAGTCGTCGAGGCTTCAAAACCGAAAAAGGTCTTGTTCCTCAGAACAAGGGATTGATACAACTTGAGGCGATACTCCCATGGGTAGGAGCTCGGCTTCACGACAAGAGGTATTCCACGACAACGGCAAAGGAAGACCATGGGCAAGAGGACCAATAGGTCAGCTTCCTTACGAAGGAGGATCTTCTGTGGAGCAGGCTCTGGAGCCCAGAAAAAGAAGTGTCACAGTTCGGGGGAAAAACCGGTTGGAACCCACTCTAAGGGGGGGAATGGGGTGGAGGGGGTAGCCGGCAGGTGGTAGGACGTGTTTGTGGTGGTGATAATAGAGCAGGAACAAAAACTAGTATTAATAAAATAATGGAGCCACACAAAACAAAGCGTACCTGTACAACGACTGAGAATATCAAAGGTCAATCAAAACGATCTTGGGACAGGCGGCAGTGGATAAAGGATTACGGGGGCCTCAAACATGCGACCGAACGTAGAAACTTAAAAAGTGAACAAAGCTCGCTAAAAAGAAAAGTGTTCATGATAATTCCTTTGAGTGGAAGAAAAACGGGGAAGCGAAAGGTCGGAAATAGGCGGATGAGGAGAAAGTGGGGCTAAATACGGTGAGAGGGAAACGTAAAGCCTTTCAGCCCGCTCTAGCCATGCCGGAGAAGAAGATCCATAGTCGGTAGGTCCTCGAAGCAGAAGCGGGTATAAAGGGGGTAAGGGCGTCCAGCCCGGGGGGCGGTCCTCCTTGTCTGCGGGTCAAGGGCGGGATAGGGAAAAGAAACGGGAACTCTATCATACCTCTCAGATGAGGTAGAGGTGCGTCGAAAACATGCAGTCTTGGCCTAACTAGAACGAATATCTGGCAGAAAAAAATCTCCCGAGGGTACAGTGGGGAAAAGGGATCGACCCTTGATGAGACCAGGATCTTCTGAGAGGTGGGTGGTCCACGGTCGAAAATTGTGACATGCTTTAGGATCAAGGACGTAGTCTCGGCTGGATGGCCAATAGGGAATCGATAATTGTTTCGCGGGGAATTCATCTAACACCTCTTATGGATTAGAAAACAGCTACGACGGGAGTGTTAGGGGGTGGGTTATTCGCAGATTGGCGATAGGATCCAGGGAAAGGCGGAGGAAAAGATACATCAATGGAGTCAGACCTCAAACGAATGCGGGACGAATTTGGAAGATGTGGATGCTCTTGAAGGGGTCGACTGACTCACAACGAAGAATTGGAGGAGTCCCAAAACTGGAAAAGGCGACGGAAATGGACGTTCAATGAAATCAGGTGCAGCGCACAATCACAGTGAGGTAAAGTCGCTACTTCCACTGGTAAAGGCATCACGAGGAGGGAGAACCGGGGAGGCAAGGAGGTGGGAATCAGCGGGTGGGACAATAGGTGTGGAGAGACAGCTACTAGGGATGAACATCAGGACAGGTTCGCAGAGAGTAAAAGAGCAGAGGCGAGGTAATCGTTTGCGCAAAGGGAAGGGGAACGAGAAAAAAGAAAGGAAAGGGGTTGAGTACGATTAGCAGTCCGTTGAGGGGACATTTTGAAAATGGGGGATGTGTGTGATCATTGGGGTTGGGGGGATCGGCGGGAGGGGGGGCTAAAAAACATAACATGAAGGCCGGGGTGGGGGGGTGGAGAAACAGTGGACGGCGGTCTCGGGAAAGGTGGGGGGGGGCCGCTTCAACTGCATAGTTGGGGCTAGCGAAGTCCAGGAAAGGGTAGTGGGGGAGTAGGGTTGTCAAAGGGCCTCGAAAGAGATTTTTAGGAAGAGAGGACGGCATTCAGTCCACAGTGCTCTGGGAAGGGGGAATTCGCGGCCTGAAGGGTCGGTTGAGAAGACAAACATACAACGATTCATTCTGAAAGTCTTCCACAATGGAACTCGAACGAAGGGGAAAGGGATGTGGGGTGGAAGAAGGGGAAGAAAGGGAAAAAATATTCAGAATAAAGAAAGGTTCGCAAAGAGCAGAATGCAGGAGGGGAGAAATTAAATTACAATGGACATCTGACGGGGAAAAACCCCACAGAAATGCAAACCGTCAAGTAGGGGATTGGGAATATGCCCTAAAAAGGGAAAGCCCGAGTACACCCTGGTGTTTGGGGAGAAAAGATGGGACGTTTTTGGGCAGGGGACATCTGATGCAGAGGGAGCTAAAGGGGCGGATCGCGGGGATGAAGAAATGCTCTTTATAGGGTAAAAAAAAGAGCAGAGGGTTTTGGGGTTATGACTTCGGGGTTATGTGCGGTTGTCACGGGCTCAACCACTTCATATGGGTGCACCAAGGGTGCACTGGATTAGAACCCCGGCAAAAGAAGGGTAAGCACCAAGGTGGGGTATTGGGAAATATCTCTGGAACCCCCACAGTATTTTGTGAAGAGGAAACTTCAAAGAAGGAAGATTTAGTCGAAATGATTGTTAGAAAGGTGCAAATAGGCTCTATTGCGGAACATCAAGAAAGCGGGGTGAGTGTATGGGGGGGGGGGAGACGCAAAAAAAAGAATGAGCGTTTATTAACATTGCGACATTAGTATGAGAACAGGACAAAACCGCTATATCTGGCCAGAGGGGGGGGGGGGAGCTAGGGAATGTATGGGCGCAATCGAGCTCCCCAACAACGTTGCGAAGGCTAAAGAGGGGAGAGGAGAAACATAACCTCAAAAAAAGCGCATCTGTCAAATATATAAGAAACGAGAGGTAGGGTTCTCCATCCATGTAGACGAAACGGGCAAATAAATAGAAAAGTGGGAAGAGAAGATAA
>Ga0179591_1188692_pt1 | contig 13880 bp, 16 predicted proteins | sample CZOMad2_1_08_16f_FD_182891 | JGI IMG/M metagenome (GOLD analysis project Ga0179591, IMG submission 182891) | Vadose zone soil fungal communities from Angelo Coast Range Reserve, California, USA - CZOMad2_1_08_16fungal (PacBio error correction) | ecosystem: Environmental > Terrestrial > Soil >...
CGTGGTCCACGATGGATATCACTTACATGAAAAGGCGAGAGACAGTGGGAAATATCGCAAAGCAAGAAACCGGGAAACCCCAGGTAGAGAGCTTCAACGACCAGGCCCAAAGGCAAAAACTAAATGAGACAGGGACCAAAAAGGGGACAATTGGTTTTTATGGGGAATACACCGAAGAGGAGGGACGCTTTGATGGGGGGAGAGTAGGCAGAGGATGGTTAGAACGAGGGAAGAAAGGGGAGGTTTGGTGGTTATAAGAAGATATACACAACTGGAGGAGGAAAAGAAGAGAAGAGGTTTCTAACTTCCTTGTGCAGGGGGTTTGCCAAGGAGTTAGAAATTATAGGACTGGGGAAATCAATAGCCATCAACAGACCGAGGGCTGGGTCGGGCGGGAAAGAAACCTGTCGGGGAACCGATGCAGATTGTTGTCGAATGCTTTAATAAATACGAGGGGAAACGAAAGGGCCCGGGGACATGTAAAAAATAAGGGATTTGAGTGATGGAAGGGGGGGAGTCCTCTAACATAGTTCACTTCCAAGAGCGATGCATTGACAGAGAGTAAAGCAAGAAAAACAATCCCCGGACGCAACAGTGAAGCAGGGTGGGCGATTGGAGTCTCAAAACAATCGTGTGCCAAGAGAAAGTCTAGTGAGGAAAAAGTAACGCGCTAGAGGAGTGTGGGACTCTGAGAAATTTAGAGAATTGCACAGAGTACTTGATGAATGGACGAAGTTGTCGATGACGGGAACGCCAGTCTGGGTCCTAAGAGGTGGGTTTCATCCTGACACGGGGTTAAGGAAGAGGGGACTGCTAAGGAAAAAAGAGTTCTACACAAAAGTTCGTCCCCGGTGTCGGGCTTAGTGCCAAGGGAGTCTAGGCCGTGCCGAGAGATAATTTGGATGGTAGCCCGGGCGAACTCCAGTGGGAGCAGGGGGCAAACAATAAAGGAACTTTTCCAATAAAAAAGGAAAAGCTGCCCGGGGGGAGAAAGTCTCTCCTTTAATGCAAACATTTCTCATCAGGAGGAGGTCTCTTCCGAAAAGAAGAGAGGAAAAGAAGGGGAACGAAGGAAGGAGAAGAACACCTTTGTCGGGCCACTTATCTTCTGAAAAACCGAGCAGGATAGGAAAAAAAAGAGGTGGTGTCATTCCGGAGACCGGAGGAGTCTAGAGAAAGCCTGGGGGATAATTGCTTAGGGGGCTGAGAGTAAAGGTATCACGTATGTGGGGGGATACTTACTTATACGGTCTGAAGGAGGAGGGTGGTTCAGGACGCGCCAACGGGCTAAGGCCGACCAACACTAAAAAATGTTCGGGGTAACGCAGAAGGAAGGCGCTCCTTTTTTTTGTGAAGGAACGTTCACCAGGCAGGGGGGATTTTTTGGCAGTAGGAGCAATACGGCAGGTTGATCGTGGTCTCTCTCAACAGGAATTGAGTGAGGAGAAGGGAGGGGATTTGTCTGTATCAACCTGCGAGAAAGGGGTGTCCAGGTGGAAAATCCGAAAGGACCCGCGACAGGAGGCGGGGGGAACCTGGTAAAGGACTAGAGAACCATAGCCTCCGGTTCGGCATTTCAACGGAAAGAACTTGAAACCAAGACAATCTGGTGCCGTGGTAAGATTGATCACACAACTCACTAGAAAAGTTCGTAAAAGGGGCCAAACGAAAAAAACCTGATACGGGGGGACAGAAAGGGCAGGGATGAGAACTGGGTGCCTCGTTTAGGGGTATTTTGAAAAGAAAACTGGAGATTTGGAGCACCACTAGGAGCTGAGGGTCAGAACTTAAAAATTGGGCTACAGAACCTTCCCTATAGACTACTGAGGCACTCAATTAAAATTGAAAAAAGAGAAAAAACGAAGAGATTGAAGTACAAAGGGCACAGGAGAGGATGTAAACCATGGGTATCAAATTTCCATGGTACTCATCCTTTAAAGGAATCTATAAACGCCTGTGGTAGGTCAGGCCAAGTTCGCGAGGGACTGCAAGGCATCAATTAGAAGGACTATGTTTTAAAGCCCTGGGGGGGGGGGTCATAATTGGGCGTCTTTACGGTAAGAAAAGGCACGGAAGTCTTAGAAGTTTCAGTGAGAAGGGGGAACAGCCAACGGTGGGGGGAAGGGGGGGCAAGTGGGGGGAAAGGGAAGTATCCGATGGAAGTCCGAGGGAGGGCGAGCGGCCGGAATTTCATGCTTTACATTTTTAAATTCCTTTTCAATTAATGTCGATCACTGGAACATGAGGAAGGGGTATGCCTTGCTGGAATATGCCGAGCGGTGGGGGTAGTTATATTCTTTGGCGTTTTCAAGGGGGGTTTAAGTTTGCAGCTGCGTCAAGTTCGGTGACGGGGGAAGGGCCGCAATGAAGGATTATGCTGGTGTAAAGGTCTGGGACAAAGGTGATATCGGGAATACAGATAAAATTGCAGTACAATGCCTGGGAAAGATCTGAGAAAAAAAGATTGGGAACTCTCATGGGTAAAAACGCTAATCATTACCTCGCATTGGAGGGCTGCCGAGTAGAATAAACAAGGAGTACCTAAGAGAATGGTGAGTGTTCTTCTTGTGTCCTTCCTAAAAGGGGGGACGTCAAGGGATCGCAGCTAGCCTCTCGTATCACGAAAGAGTGGAACCAGGTGGAACAGGGGGCTTAACCAAGTGATTTTGTTTCGAGACAGTGAGGGGTCCGGGGTGGGAGATTAAGTGGGGTCGGAAGGGGGGTTAATTTTTCATCGGCAGATTGGGGGGAAGTCTCTTAATACCTCCGGACGGGGCAAGCTGAGTCACAGGAGAAGGGGACCGAAAAGAAGGTCATAAATCATCGTGGATCTCTCCAGGGGGGAAGGGCACACGGGAAAATAGGAAGAAGAGGAAGCTTAGTAGAGGTAGGAAGGATTACGAGGAGGTGTTTTTTCTTGCATGTTGTAGAGGGTAGAGGGGTCTACTAAGGTATCTAATGGCCGAGGGTGCCCTAGAATGGAGAAAATGCATGAACGGGGGTACAATGATTATTGAACTTGGAAGGGATGGGTTGCAGGTACCCAGGCACTGGATATCTCCCTCGCAATTGCTGGGCCTGGTGACCAGAGAAGAAAAAGATGAGAAGGGTTTCAAGTATGGCTTCAGGGGATGGGGACATTGAGGGGTTGAAGGGGTTAGAGGGGGGTGGGTCAAGGAGAGGGGGGGGGGTAGTTAGGAAATAAAGTAGGAAAGGAAAACGCTGGCGATCTCTATTTTCGGCTTGACCTATATTATAAAAGAGATGACTAGAGGGGGGTGTTAAAGAGATACCGGCGGGACTCACACGCCGAAAGAAGACTCTTCAGGACGTTCTATTGAAGTGGGGGTGGGCTTGATGCTATACCGTCCCATTTTATCCAACGACTGGGAAGGGGGCGGGAGTAGCTAACGGTGGTGGGGAAAATGGATGTTGGTCGGCGGAGGATGGGCTTGGAGACTGATGAAAATGCGAGATCCCCGCGAACAGCTATTTGGAGAAATTTAGGAGTCTAGTGAGCATGATTGGGGGGCCTGGAAGTGTTGCTCAATATGGGGGCAATCAGAAGGAAATGAACCCTTGGAAAGTCCACTATTTCATGGATGAAAAGAGCCGTAGAGAGAGTAAGCTGGGAGTCCAATTGGGAGAAGGGGGGGGCCGGATCACCCGTTAGGGGGCGGGGAAGCAGATAACGGGCAAGTCTTTTTGAAGGGTGTCCGCCAGGGCAAGAGGGGAAATGTACCCCGTTCGGTCGAAAAAAAAAGACGATCCATCCCTAGAAAGAGGGAAACTTGGGTTGGGCGGGAGAGCATCGTTTTTCACTCCGCTTAATATCCAAATAAAAAAAGCCACTCTGCAAAAAACGAGAGGAAAAGAGATATGTAGGGTTCACAAACTTGTTGTCTATGATAAGCGTCGGTAAAAAGGAGAGAGACAAGAAAAGGCTCAATCTCGGGGGAGGCAATGGCTAAAGAGGGGTTGGTACGCAGGATCCGAACGGAAAATAAGAAGTTGAAAGGAAAAAGCAAATTCCTGAAAGGGGCATGACAGGCTGTGAAGACGCGCTGAGAGTAAACAATACCAACATTCTAGTTTTGTACACACCTCTAAAATATTGTTATCTCAAAAGAGGGCGGGGGGGGGATCGAAAAAAGAAAAAGCTTCTATAAAGGACTTTTAGTCACACGTGGGGTCATTGGTCCGGTTGAGAATGGTATATCAAAACCATGTCCTAGGATCTTCACTACCAAGTTCAAGAAAAAAAACGGTGGAGCGGTACGAGGGATCGGTGATGAGGGTGAGCTCCCGGCTATGACAAAAAATGGGTTTGGTTATGAGCGGAAGAGCAGGAGACTAAGCCAGGGGGAAAAAAAGCAGAAAAACAAGACAAAAAGAGGAAGCATCCAGAAGAGCTTATGCTGGAGGGGGGGCTCTTAAAGGGGGGGGCTCAAGATATGAAAAGAATCAATCGACAGGAAAGTGGAGGATATCTCTGAGCCTTGAGAATCATGGAGAGATTCTCCATCGTAGGACAAAAACGTATAGACCAAAGAAAAAAACTCGCCTGGACAAGGAGGACTACGAAACGCACCTGAGACAAAGAAGTCTGTGAGGGGTCGAAAATATGGGAATAAGATGCCGAATGGAACAGGGTGGGAAGTCCGGAAAGGGGTATGTGGAGAGGGCCGCTTGGCGGGTGGTTCTGAAATACCATCAGCAGATGGTCAAACGGGCCAGAGACTGGAAAGTATTACGAAGGATCAACGCATCGCAAAAATAACAGGCTTAAACCGCCATCGACAAAGGTGCATACTGAAACAACGAGAGGGCATCAAAGTCGATTGCTGTCACTAAAAGTCAGGGGAGTCAATCGAATTGCAGCTTGTGGGACAGAACGCCATTTCTTTAAAGAAGATTAGGAGGGCGGCGGTCGGCGACCGTCTATCCACATTGAAAAACAATTAAAAAACGGGGAGGAAGAAGAGACTGCCGAGATCAAAATTCAACACAGGGCAAAAGACAAGCTCACACGGGGGGAATCAGCTTCCTACTGAAAGCATTAAGGGAGTAAAAAAGGGGAGGGGCACCTAAAAAGCGTGAGTTTAAGCTAGAAGTGGACTCTGGAACCTTCGAGTGAGGAAGAACATTTCATCAAGAAGATAGGGCTAGTAGTCCGGAGCCACTGTTTGGCGGAACGAAGAGAGATCTGGGGCCTGGAGATCCTTTACGCGAGACTCAAAAAAGAAGCGAGGGATAGAAAAATCTTTTCCGCTTGACATGCCATTATTACTTATTAACCAGAAAGACCCTTGAGAAATTGAAAAAACACAGGAGGCTCAGGGAGGGAGGGGGAAAAAAGCACCTTAAAAAAGACAGGAAAAAAGAACATGCCATACAGGAACAACAGCTTAGGGGGAAAGCGGAGAAAGGAGTATACACTCTAAGCGGCAGACGAAAGGAGGGAAAGAGGTTAATAAGTTAGAAAGGAAATGAGGGCCCGAGAATGAGGATTCCTGCGGCAGTCATCCCAAGGAAAAACGCTGGCGTTCACCGGAAACGACCGGAGTAAATCATTACTTAATCAAAAGCCCAGAATGGGGGGGAAAAAAAAATTTAAGAGAAGATAGAGAGGAGAAATAGCACCCGTTCGCGCGAACGGAGTGGGGTATGTAAGCACTAGAAAAGGGGGTAGAGTGTTTAATGGCAGACCGGACCTGGGTGGAAGCTTAGCTCTCTAACTCTCAGCATGGGTACTTGCCTCTGGGAGGAGGTGGTGCAAAGGGGTGATGGAACGCAGCATGGAGCTATGAAAGTTTTATCAAAGTGGGGAGAAATCCAAAGAACGATCACTTGGGTTCGATACCGTCATCAAATGGTCTTGAACAAATCCATCGGAGGAACCCTAAAGGAGGGGTTCGCTTCCCTTGGGTCAAGGGGGGGGGAAAAAATTGTAATCATATGAATGGTTTTTCTTGCGCTGGGGGGTGCTGAAAAGAGCAAAAGGCGAACAAATTTGAAGTGTTAAGGGGACAACTTTGGAGGGAACAAAGGCTAATAGGTGACCTTATGGGAAAAAATCAAGTGTCAAATCTGGTCATGCTTCTGATTCACCGGCGGGCAAAATTTTTGATGTACAGCAAGCGAAAGCCCTATTCTATCCTTAGGGGAGAGAAGAGGAACAAGGCCTCTTTTAGCAAACAGCATTCCTCAGTTTAACTGGCAAACAGGAAAAAAACGAATGAAGGCCTCTAAGGATACCCCGAACATTTCTGGAAGGGGGGGGGGGGGGGGGGGAGCGAGAAGGCTACTTTTTGACGAGGGGAACGGAACCAGGACACTCGCGTTGGGTCTAGAGAAAGAGTGGTTGAACAAGCTAACTCAAAGCGAGTGCACTATTAAGAGACGTGGCGAAGATCTCGAAGGAAAAACCACACGGAAGGGGTTTGAGGTACGAAATTCGAGAATATCCGTGGACAGGAAATCGGTGCTAGATTTTACTCCGGCGATCGGACGAATGAAAAAAAAAAAGGGGGGCCCGGACGCATCCTCTCTTATACTTATCACAATGGTGACATGCAGATGCCATGGGCGTTCCTCAAAAATGAAGTTCTCCTGTGGATTCATCCTGGAGGTAAAGGAAAAAAAAGCAGGCCATGATGGGCGAAACGCATCCACTCTCGCGGCGGCCGAAGGGAAAGACAGGGAATCAAAAAAGAAAGTGGCGATTCTTGAGTGAAGGGAAGAGGGAAACCTTCCTAAATCAAGAGGCCGGTTCGTCAACAAAAGGGCAGGGGAAGCAAGAGGAGCGGAAACGATGGTCTTTCTGACAAAGTGGGGATCCTTCACAAAAGGAACAAGCGGTGCAAAGTTAGCGGGGAAAAAACATCCTAGTCCAAAGGAGTATTGGGGGAAGAAAAGAGCCATAGTTCTGAAGAGAGGGAGGCGATTCCAGACGAACAAAGGAGAGTAAAGTTAGGGAGCCTCTTGAGGTAGAACGGCTTATCATGAACGCGAGCGCGTTGCGGGACTACGCGAAAAATAAAGCAGGACGCAAAGCAGGTCTAAGCGGAAGGGGCCTGGCCCGAGGCAATGAGAAGAGACAAGTCGTTATTAAGTCATCTGCAATCTATCGCACGACCAGTTGGGTCTGGGACTAGAAAAACTGTACGGAGGGGAAGAGGGAAATCATCTTATGTGACACGGAAAAGAAGGAAACCCGAAGAAGTTGTGGAGACAATCGATCTGAGAAAGAGGAAGAAAGGAGTTGGCCTACACAAAAAAGGTACTGGGGGGGAGATGGGAGAGAAACTCAAGAAGAAAGAACAAAAGCGCCCTCGTCGGAGGGGGGGAGAGGAAAAAAACGGGGGGAAGGGCCAGCTGTGACACATAAGTAAAGGACGGAGGACGGAGAGCCGCAAAAAAGGCATGGGGGTGAAACGCAGAAAAATACTCTGGATTTCAGAGTGGGAGGCTTCGCTCGCGGAAAAAAGAACAGCGAAATCTCAGTTTCAGGAGAGAGGGATCGGAAAGCGGACCTTAAAAACTGACTGTTCAGGAGAAAGTGGAATCGGCTAAATATCGCGAGTGGCGATTTGAGTCCTAAGAAGAGAAGGGAATCTTTGTTGCTCGAGTATCCAGATTCTGGAGTAATTAAGAGGGGGGAAGGAAGGAACGCAAATCTTTTCCGAGGGGGGGGAAGTGCACTTGTGGAGGAAAAAAAAGGAGGTGGGCTTCTTACGTCCCGAAAAGATTTTAGAAAGGCAGCCACTGCTGGGAGCGGCATTGAGGGGAAGAAACATGGACGGCTGGGTGAGCCGCGAACAGCAGTGCAACGATAAAAAGTAACGACTGGTATGGAGCCTAACAGGAGAAAGGAGGGGGGCGAAGTTCGAGACATGATGGCGGAACGGATCAGATTTGAGGGGAAGGAAGGAAAGTCAAAAAAAAAGCAGTAGATAAGATAGCACCGGAGGAAAATTTCAGCAGCACGAAAACAGTTGGCGGCCGATGGACTGCCGCTTCTAATAAAAAATGCGCTGTTGTGGTCAGCAGAGGGGGGGAAAGAGTATTAAAATCTGGGATGACACTTCGAAATATGAAGGTAGCGGGCGGGGGGAGAAGCACAGATTTTCGATGGGACATAAACTCGGCGGGAAGAATAACAGGCAGTCCGATAAAAAGCGAAAACGGGCCCGAGCCCAACGCAATAGTTCGGTTCGACCAAAGGCTCATGGTTTCGGGTCAACAGTTAAGGATGAGGGGGGGAAAAGAAGGGGGATACACGAGCCGATCGAGCAGAAAAAACATGCAGTTCTAGGGAAGGGAAGAGTGGAGGAGGACTCAGGGGTCGTAGACCCCGAAAGAAAAAGAAGAGTGTTCCAGTGACATTAAGGAGGAAAAGATCAAATGGGGAACTTACCGGAAAAGATCACTGGAAACAGGGATCACTTTGACGCTTTGATCAACAAAAACTCGAAAGAAGAGGCTTAACGATTTCCAAATCCAGAAGGGACTCTAATTTCAGGACTGAGAGGGGGGGGGGAAGACGAATATTGGGTGCTGTTTCCAAAAATTACGTTTGAAGAGACACGAGTTAAGAATTTGAAGGCCAGATGCCGACTGAAAAGGTATACTGGCTACATTCTCGCGAAAGAACCAACTGGGGGTAAAACTATACAATAACAGAGAAGGGAGGGGGGAATCTTGAAATCCATTGGGCACAAGGGAAAAGTTGATCTCCTTTGAGGGAACGATTCAACGACTGTGGGGGGGGGTCAAGACTAGTTCGCGAACAAGTTTGTCCTCCGAAGAGGATTTTGGGCACCACTTCTCTAATGGGGTTTTGCAGGAAAGAGATGAGGAAGGGTCTGAGAACGTGGGATGAGAAGGGGGGAATCCAGAGGCTTTCTCGTAGGTAAGGGATTCCTGTATGGCATACGGGACCGGAAGGACGGGGGAGGGAAGATTTACAGTTCCTGATGGACTACGCTGAGGGGGGGGGAGAAAACGGGCTGGTGAATTGATGGGGTGGGGGCACTTTATATTGTTGTGTTTAAGGGGGTCATTATCGAACGGGAAAGGGGGTCAGGGCTATCCTAAGCCCCATTAAATTGATCACCTGATGGGATGGGAAAGGAGAAAAAAGTTGGGCGGAGCGGACATAGAATTGCATGATGCCGGGAGAGAATGGAAAACTATAGGCATGATGTTGACGACAACGCCTTTTTACCTAAAGAAAAGAAGTCAGGAAATCAGGCATGCAAGATCAGTAACGTGGACTTCCGGTGACCAAATCCATGGTATTTGGATGAAATATTCCATCAAGACCGAGCACTTGATCCAGATGAAGCAACGACGGGAATTCAGAAAAAGCAGGGGGGAGTGACATGAATAAGGAAGCTAGTTTGCCTAAACTTGGGGGGAGAAGGTGGGGGCATTATCTGGGGAGGGGACTTATTTGGGGGTTGGGGGAATCTGCAAAACTGAGGAGGGGGGCCTCCCTAAGTTGCAATGGAGGGGGAAAAAAAATTTATCTTGGTGTGAAGCCAAAAAAGTAATAAAGCTTAAACAAAGGGGGGGCTCTAACCAGGGAGCGGAGGCAGGAGACAAGCGACTTGCAGCATTCTATGGAAGAGGACCATAACGGTGGGGGGGGTGTCCGAGGATTGATGGTAAGTTTGACTAGGCCGGGTGGAAGAATGGGGGGGGAAAAGTGCAGCATTGAGAATAGCGATGAAGGGTGACCTTCTTTAGGCGGGGGGGGGGGTGAAAGGAACCGCAGAAAAGAGTGTATCTCCTCATCGAGTTGAGGGCCTTTGCCCCAAATGCTTCACGGGGAGGAAGTCGATTCAATAAACCCAAGGATGGAAGAATTGGGAAAGTGGGACTGTGCAGTCTTGTTTTGTGGCAGGCGAGGGGTCTGCTTTAGTATCGCATTCGCTGTCAAAGAGGGCGGGGTCGAGGGAGTATCAAAGGGGAGGGGGGGCTCTTGTGGGGTGGATAGGATAAGTGCCAGGGGAAGACCAAGAAGGAATCCGGAGAACGCTGCTGTTAGATGTTTGGTTAGATGGGTGTAGATCTCTTGAATCGCCGGGAAAAGGTTGAAGGGTGTCAGTAATGGACATGACGGTGGATTCTCTGGACGGGGGACGTTGAGGTCAGAGTCACTCAGAGAAAAACGGGAACAGAGAATTAGTTCTTCGGGAAAAGTACAGGGGCATGGGGGTACAGGTCAGGGTTATAAAACATACATCTTTTCGCAACACAGGAATAACCCGTTGGTGAATAAAAAAGGGATGTTAAAATGGGGGGCAGCCGTCGGGCAGAAAGCCGGTTTCGCTCCAAAGGGGAGGTGGGAAGGAGCCAGGGGCGCTTTGCCCCTATATGGAAATAGTCGGACGGGGGGAAGGGGGAAAAGGGCAAACGTGGCTGAAGTCTCGATGGAAATCAAAGCAAAACCGTCTCTCTTGCGTAATTTTCTTGGTAGCAAACAATCTAGGGGGGTCACCCAGAGAAAAGTTAATAAAGGATCTAGGACAAAAAAAAAAACAAGGTAGTTTAGAGTAAAGAGAGATTTTTTACTTTGCGAGGGATAATCATTCGTGAGAAAACGTGGAGAGCAATAAAGGGAGATCCACTCCCTTCCTCCGTGATTGCTATGAAGGGGTAGGGTAAAAGGGAAACATACAGACTTTAACAGGGGCACCTTCAGAAAGGCCCTACTGATCTTAGAGGGCTGAATAACGTGTGAGTTTAGAACGGCAAATCAGTCCATAAGGGGGAACGGAAAGTCAGGTGGTCTGAGAGCAGGATCCATTACATCTTTTATAAATAAAAGGTTAAAGGACAGGGGATCGAAATATGTAACGTGACGGCAAAAAAATGTCAGTGAAAAAATCCGGCAACCGAAGTCGGACAGGTCCGGGGGGGGGATCGAAATGGGGAATAGGAGAAATCAACTCCCTCTGGCGGAAACCGGTAAGGTCAACCAATCGGCAGGAGTAAAGAATGTGGAAGCACCACGGGGGCAAGGCTCTCTACCAATCATTCAATAAAACAATCAATCTAAGCAAGGAAGATTCTTAGTGTGAGCTTGTTGTAAACAGCAGGTAGCTCAGGGGCCGTCCATCAGCCAATATCGGAGGGGGTTATCTGAAACGAGACCGGATATCAATTAGAAAGAGGAGATCACTACTTATGAGGGGAAAAGAGGCCCAGAACCCCGAACACTGGGAGAGGATCAAACTGACTTCAAAGACAACTTAAACAGAACCTCATCTTGGGGGAATAGAGAAATCTCGCCTAATCCGGACAGGGGGGGGAAAAGCTCAAAAGGAAGGGTCTATAATTCGTTGCGGAGGTTGGAGCAAAAATCCATCCAGATCAAGAATTCATGAAGTTCGGGCAGAAAAACTCGCCAAATTAGGAACCGTCTTATATAAAATGACATAGACAAAAGTAGAGCGAAAAGAACTCTAGGGGCGTAGGAGTGAAGAGACACTCCAGCTGTCGAATTCCAGAAGCAATTTACGACAGAATGTGATGATATTTCTGGTTAGTTAGTAGGCCAACTGAAGGGACTATAAAGAAGTTGCCAGAGAAAGCTCGATAATCAAAAGTGGGGATAACGATTTAAAGAAAACAAGCACCTGCAGAAAGAGCCTCTCAAAATTCCTAAAAAAGGGGCACCAAATCACTTGAGGATTCCAAGAAATGTCACCAGGGGAACAAAGGGTAATTTGTAAGAATGATCTCATGGAGCTTTTAGAACCGTGGAAGTAGTTCTGGGTAAAAACCAGAAGGCAACATCACATCTAGATCAAAGGTTTTATTCTACTATCGAGAGGGGCCGGGTAATTAGCGAAGGGGACTTCGGCGATCAACAGAAAAGATTTTAGTCGAAAGAGTCTTACGCACAAGGCCTGGGGGCTGGTATTCATATCTCAATGGGAGAAACTTGAACTCAGCAAAGACGTGGAATTCGAAAGGGGAAAATAATAAGCGGCAACTGAACCCTAACTAAACTATCCTAGACAAAATTTCCTTCCTATTACAGAGACACGAGTTCAAGTAAATTCAAAAAGTGTTAAGGGAGAGCGAGAGAGTACATCGAATTTAAATCCGGTAAGAAGCCGGAAGCTTAATCAATATAGAGAGGAAATTCAGAAAAAGAAAGCGAGGTTCAAAAAGGCTCACTGAAAAAAAAAAAAGTCTCCGCTTTCAAGAAGAATGAAAAGCCGCCCTGCTACACCCATTTAAGGGGGGGGGAAACAACACAAGATGGAGGAGAATATCCGAGTGGGGGAGGGCGGGAGGACTAGGGGTCCAAAAAGAATAAAGATAAGTTGCAGATTTAACAGATGCCGCCCATGAGGGGTGCATCACTTTGCATTGGCCTAACTCACCCTCTCACGCAAGTGACCCATTAAGAGGGGTCAACCTTTTGAGTGGAGGCAACGCGGAAGGCTCGTTAATAAAGGGGGAGGGAAGCGGCATGAACCTGATCATCTTTGCAGGTGAGGAAAGACCACCCCGTACCCATGTTTCTGGAAAAAAGAAATCATCAGGATCAAGTGAGCCACAATCTGCTCGCTCCTTCAGGGGGCGTGTGGTTTTAAAAAAGAAGGGAACTGTTATGTTGGAGAATCAACGAGGCCCAAACAGGCGAAAAGTTCAGTGGATTCAAGGGGTTTCAAGCAAAGGGGGGGAAGTGGCTAATATTAATGGAAAAGGGGAGTCACACGATTCATTGTCGCAGGGAAGGGGACGTAGAGGAAAACAAACGCGCAAAAACTTGGTGCACATTAAAACTCAGCAAATGAACGATAAAGAGATGGCGAGGAAAAAAACCCCCAATCATGAAAAAGGAAACAGCTTCATTTAACATGTTTAAAGGGATGCGGAAAACATGACGCCTGCGAGCGGAAAAACGGTTAGGGTTTGGCTCGTAAACTCTTTCAGGGAGCGTCCAGACGAGTAAAACCGCGGGGATGGTCAGTATCGGAAAATAAGTGCGACTCTAAAGCCTAAAAAAGAAAACAGAGAAAAAGGCGAAATTCTAGCAAAGGGGAAAAACCGTTCGGAGGCGGATGAAACCGCGGAGTTTTTTGTGTCGAAGAGAAGATAGACAAACATGGCACGACAAAGTCGTTCGCTGAGTCAAGGGGGACCGGCCGTAGGGGTGCAGAGAAGCAAGACGTGCCGCATCAGGGGAGTCAGATAAGTGAAGCAAGAAGGAGGGATCCTTTGAGGACGGGGAATAACGAGGATGAAGTCGAAGTTGGAATAAAGGGCCCAGTATTGGCGGAGAATCACCCTTCTCTCGATGCACTGACGCAGAGACAAGGAAGAAGACCGCTCAGCAGTAAAAAAGGGAGGGTAGAGAGAAAGTCCGCAGTGGACCGGCAGCAACAAGGGTGAGAAGGGAAAAGTCCGGAAAAAGTCGGGCATCGAGTTTGAGTCGCACTGGTATTGGACGAGAGGACAGTTATCGAACCGTCGGGGAAAGCTTCTCGAGTAGTTGGTTAGAAGCGAACATCGCGTCTCCCAAGATAGGGGGAGAAAATTAAAAAGTACCAAGATGCAAATCCTTAACGCCTTGGTGGGACCCAGATCACTTAGAAACGGCGAGAGGACTTTTGACTATCTCGAGAGGAATACCGTAACAAATAATAAAATCATTTCTGTCGGCTTAAAAGGTTAACGGGAAAAAGGCGGAGGGCAAGCAAAAATCAGACCAGTCCTTTATTAGGACTAAGGAGCCAAATAGGGTCGGCCGACAAGTTTTACGGGGGGGGACGGAAAATTGCGCGTGAGGGATTACAGATAAAATTCATCTGATGTTCAGAAAAGAGGGAAAAACGACAGAAGTGGGGGTGACA
>Ga0179591_1224320_pt1 | contig 13880 bp, 11 predicted proteins | sample CZOMad2_1_08_16f_FD_182891 | JGI IMG/M metagenome (GOLD analysis project Ga0179591, IMG submission 182891) | Vadose zone soil fungal communities from Angelo Coast Range Reserve, California, USA - CZOMad2_1_08_16fungal (PacBio error correction) | ecosystem: Environmental > Terrestrial > Soil >...
CAGGGGTCGACCTAAACATGATCAGCGAGGAAACTGGAAGGGGGGGACGACCAAGTCCTGTGAGAGAGATCAAGGGAACGCCTCTCTAAAGGGAAGAGAGAAATAGGAAGAGGCGGCTGATCGCTAAGGATCGGGCTACAGAGACGATCAAAAGAACACAGTCCGGAGCAAGTGATAGGAATTTAAGCGAGACTTTTAACACGACAAAAGCTGGCTTCGGAAAGAAATGGGCACGCCGGGTTGTTGTGAGTTAAGAACGATTCCCCATGTTAACAGAGAGACCTACTGAGAAAAATATGGAAAGAACCTACGTCTATCACCCTGCATCAGGAGAAAGGAGAAGTGAAAAACACCGTGAACGTCCGGCAGCTGGAACACGAGTAAGCAAACCTAATAGGGGTCAAGCCCTGGCGCGGGCCCAAGATTAAGGGGGAAAGAGGAAAAACATCACAAAGGCAAGATCACAAAGAACGAAAGAAACAAAGGAAAATGCAACGATACATCGGAGATTGAGAAAAAAGAGGACCTAACTTTGTAACCCCTCAGGGAAACTCATCAAGTATCTGCAAAACCAAGAAGGGAAAACAGGTCGCGCGCCGATCGTAAATGAAAGAAATTTATCCCTAAACTCCGCTTAATCTTGTATTAACTAAGGAGAGGGAAGGGCTCAAGCGTCGATCATTAGCCTAGGATGGGGTTCAGAGCGCTAAAAGAAATGAATGGGCCGGTCCGAACACTTCGGGAAAAGAAGAGTACATCGTAGATTCGCTTGGGGGTTCCCCTGATCTGGGAAAGGAAGGTACTTCGCGGCGGAACTTAAAAGCCGAAGGCTAGCAGGGAGAGATGCATTGCAACAACTAAATCTCAGACGAGGGAGGCCATTCTACTTCGAAGGAGGATATAGCTGTTCGCTGCCCATTCGCAGAAGGAGGTACGAGACTATGGGGGGAAGGAAATAAACACTGAAGGGGAAATCCTTCGAAAAGGAGAGTCTAGGGAGTTCGAGCGGTCTGTTGCCCGAATTAGTGCAGGCTAGAGTGACAGACCCAAAAGCGAAATCGTAAGAAGGGAAGGTTTCAACAAAGGGGTCTAGAGGGGGGCATTAGTGGGAAAAAGCTTCCTTCAGTCACTGAAAAGAAACTGAAGTTGAGTAAGCCGTCGGTGACGCTGGCCTGGAGAGAACTCCATAGGAAGACCTGAGGCGGGTTTGGACAACGACCGGGGGGGCACTTCTCCAAAAGCGGGATAGCACTACGGACGAGGGAAGAAATGAATATCAAAAAAAGGGGTGATCAGACATCATCAATTCTGAGGAAAGCTGAAGACTCTCCTGGGAAGGGAAGGCGGAGAAAAAACGTTTTTCCTTATCGATCGCGTGAACTGCGCAAAGAAGGCCCAGGCCAGCGGTGCCTTGTGTCCTAAGCACAAAAAAGGCGAGGGAAGAGGGGAGATTAGGTATTCTGGAAAATAAAATACCTATAGAGCGGGGGGTGTGGTCAGTGGGGTCCCATCAAGATCGGTGAGCAGCCTGAGAGAAAAGAGAACTGAAACTAATACAGAGACAGGGGGTTCAGGAGGTCTTAGATAACGTTCGAATCTGCAACACGAGCAGCGACAGTACTGAAACCGGAGGGGAGCTACACGCGAGCTGTCGAAAAGGGCAAAAAAATTCAGGAGGGGACTTATGAAGAGGAAAGAACCGCCGGAAAAGAAGAAGAGCTTTTGGAGGCAGGTGGGGAGACCACAAGGGGCTGAACGGAGCAAAAAAATTACTGAGGAGTGCCGAGGGGGCGAAGGGACAGGTTTTGCTTTTTACTACATGACAGACGTAGCCCGAATGTCGAATAGGGAGGGAGAACGTGAGGTACTCGGCTGGTAAAAGACGGAATAAAAGACGCCTCACTAATCAGTTTGCCGGATGGGAGGTCCTGAGCGAAGAGGGATTGAACTTATCTGCCTGCCCGCAAAAACTTTAAAGATGAAAGAGGTGGGTCCCAAGCAAGCGAGGGAGTCAGTTTCGAGGACAAAAGGTACGGAGTAGATCCTATTTTATCTTCTCGCCGGCTCTGGGTCTCTGACAGGAGATCACTAAGAAAATAACTTGCCATTATTTACGTCTCAGGCAGGAGGGGGATCTGTCCTTAGGCCTAGGCCGGTCAAGGGGAGAAGATCAAGGGGGAGCCTCCTAGCTGGGAAACGAGGGTGAGCGGCTTAGGGATTCACAGTGATGATCTCCTTCCTGTCTCTCCAACCGGCGGTAGGTAACGAGGGGAGGGTCGTAGGTCGGTGCCGGGAAAGGGATAGGTAGGTTGACAGTTTTCGCTCGGAAGAAAAAATTAGTTGCGCACGATCAAAGTCTTAGTCGTGGAAATTTCCAGAACAAGGACCGAAAGGAAAGTCAGTGAACACTACGGAATCGGGATGACCAGAGGAAGAATCGGGCTCTTTCGGGGGAGGACCGCTTGCCAGTTATCTCTTCTTGGAAGTCTCTGACACAGACGCGTGGCGGCGCGGACGTGTGAAAGGCTCTTCCCCCGCCGTAGGACTTGGGATAAGGGAAACCAAGGCAAAAAAAAAAAAAAAAACCCCCAAATCTAGTGGGAAAAGACCAGACAAGAACCAATTCATCCTCCTCCCTCGGCGATCTTCGCAGGCAGGAACTTATTTCAAAAAGGACATCTAACAGAAATGCGGAACGTGGTGGCCGAAAGGCGAAGAAGGGGTAAAGAAACATCGAGCGCTCACAACTATAGAAGAGGGGGGGAATTCCCCTCTTCTCTATCTGGGCAGGTGAGGTCGAGCGAAACGGGGAATGGCAGATTGGTCATTAGAACTTCAGAACCCGAGCGGACGGTGAAATGGATCCCAGAAAAAGGACGTAGCTCCTAGTCATCACCCAGATCGGCAAAGGCATTCGAGAGAGAGGAAGGGAAGGGACGTAGTCTTGCCATGTCTTCGAACGCGGCCGCCCGGTCTCAGATCAACAACAGACAGAAAAAGAATCACTGGTCGGACGCGTAGGAGGCGAATCGGCGGAAGGGAAAAAGAAGACCTGCCAAGACACCTGCGAACATGGTCCATCGGTCTGGCTCTTAGGAAACTACTCAGCAATGATACTGGAGGTCCCCGGTCCACTGAGTGGCACGCCGACCAGGGAGAACTATAAGGCCGCCACGATGCGACGGAAAACAAAAAAAAGAAACTACCTTTGTGCATCATAGCAGCGAGCCGTTCAACTCGAAGGGGACGAAACCTTCTTAGGTAGGCCGGATCCGCACGGCCTGCCGTGTCGGGATTCTCCAAGCACGGTCGAGAAGTACGCCGAGGTGGACGGGGGGATTCCGGGACTGATGAAGGGAGCGCGCATCATCAAAACCATATCGAGAACAGAAAGCTTTCCAAGCGACGCCCACGCGTCTGTTCGTCGATAAAGGCAAAAAATCAGGCAAGCAAGGGGTCGGTCCCCAAAGTAAGGATCAAGAAGACCGGAACAGCGTCAATATGTTTGCAGAATTCGAACAATTCGCGGGCGTGGACTCAAACGCCACAAGAAATGATCGTGGCGCACAATAAGAAGGTCCGCGTCGAACGGAACAAGAACTTCCTCCGGGCGTAAGAAAGACTCCGCCAAGAGAGTCGGGGGACCCCTGTCTAGCCGTCCCAGGCCGAAGATCATCTCGGCATCACGAAGCCTCAGCTACAACACCCAGAAAGGTACTAAAAAGGGGAAAAAAACTAATGTGCCTGCCGACAGCAGAGGAAGGCAAGGATAGCTAGAAGAAAAGGGGAACTTCCATCCTCGCAGAGGACGGAGAAGGTCTTAATCCTAAGGAGTATCGGAGAATCTAAGCCTTCCGAACTCCCGCATCGACGGGAAAGTCGTCCGGAGGACGACAAACGACGGCAGAGCTGGCTAACGACGGCGAGAAAGAAGGAAAGAAAGGGAATCTTTCCTTCTCGAAAGAGGCGTATCGCAGTCTAGAACACACGGCAAAAAAAAATTCGAACGAAGGGGAATCCGAAGTCCGGGAACCAAAGGTGGGTCCTCGCGGCAAGAAGCGCAGCTTCGGGCCTAAAGGAGGGTTGACCTGGTCTTTCCGACAACCCCAGGCAGCACGACAAATCTATCTACCGCAAAACGGGAGCACTAGCCTAAAAACGAAGGGGGAGCACAGAGGCTCAAGGGAGAAGAGAGCCTCATGAGGATTGGGCTTTCGCTGGCCTCCGCCGACCGCCTCCTCGGGCCAGCTGTACAGAAGCTTCGGGGAGGACGAGAGCTACGATCCGTTTAGGGAGGAGAAGAAGCGCGCCCCAACCCGTGTGGATGACTACAGGACATTCTCCGATTGCGCGGAAAACGATGTTGTAGGACTTCACGGCGAGAGCAGGAGTGAGAGGCGCGCTGAGACAGCCACGAGATGAAGCCGCTCTAGGAGTGACGTCAGAGGTCAAATTACATCCGCGGACACGAGGATGTTGGGAAAGGAGGACCCCAGGCAAAAGGGGGAAAGGGGAAGGGCTTGCATCGAGGACCCGCCGTCTCTAAAATCTGGACACCCCCGCTGACCGCGGGACGCTAGTCAGTCCGGGCGAGGGCCCCGTCAGTGGGAGACAGACTGCTTTCATCTGCTAAAAAAGACTTGGGGGTTAGAAGACCGGGCGGCACGTCGTGACATCAAGGGGGGCCGGCCAAGCGTCAAGCCAAAAGGCGTCTCCGGCCGCGGCGGAGAAAGACATGAAAGAGCAAAAGAGAGGGAAAGCGAGATACAGTGGTCCCTGGAAGGGAGATACCTTGGCCCCAAGCTCTTGGAAACGACGAAACGAGGAGCGTGGGGCAGGGAAGCAAGAACTTCACTCCTCAAAGACGTGGGAAAAAATACGAAGCGGTGGACTCGTTTTCTAAGGAGGCCAAAGAATGGGCGGAGGAACTCGAAACTTCACGCCGGCCGGGCATGGGACCCGCGAAGCCGAGCGGAAAATGGAGCCGTCAGACGTCAACGACAGGGCGCCCAGCTTTTGGTGCAGGCATCCCGACGGGCTCCATGCGAGGGTCCGGCCTGCCAGCGAAGAGACAGTACTCGGGTGAAAAGAAGAGAAGAACTGGCGAAGGCGTGCACGAAAAGTATTTCTACGGTGCCACGGCACCGGGCCAAGGAAATTACATGAAAAAGATCAGAGGAATCCTGCTCGCGCTAAAGCTCCTGAAAGACAATCTCGCGTCAATAAACCGGCGCGGGCTCCACCCGCGGGGACACGTGAACCCGAGGAGATCGTCATCATCAAGGGGAGTCTCGCTGGGGGGTGATGCTCTTAGAAAGTGCGCCAAGCCATCGTCTGTGCTCTCGACTCTGCAAAAAAGAGAAATTCGTGCCTGGACTTCTTGGGGGGCTGGCGGAGTGAGGGATGCTGATGTCATATCTGAATAGGAGGAGTACTCGGAAGCTCCTTGGGGAACGGCCTCTGACCCTCTCATGGCTCGTGATGCTCGACGTAACGATTCCGTTAAGTAAAGGGGACAGTAGCTTCAGAAATTATAGGAGTTTAGAGTGAATCGTCGCAGCTGCGACTGCGAGCATCATGGGCAATCTAAGCAGGAGAAAAAACTCCACACTTGATTGCGCCAGAACGTCCTAAATTCAAAGTGCTGGGTGAGCCGTAGCGATAAAGCATAAGGTCCTTTCCTTGGAAACACGCTGTGTGCTCAGCCTTACACCCTGCCTGGACGAAGCCTCAAAGTGCCGGAATGAGACGCTCCGTTAGGGACAAGAGGGGGAGGGATGGTAGTGATCTGCTCTTCGACGGAACAGGATAGGCACGTCCTCAGGCATCGAAGTGCGGGACATCTTCTTTCGTCTACACCAGGGAGAATCGAACAACAACGACAACTGGGTGAAACTATATAGATGTTGGGGGGGAACCAAAGGAATAAGGACAAGCTGAGAGAGAAGACTTTTGCCTCCAAAACTCAGTGATCGCGGAGACCGGGACTCAGTGCAATCATCATCCATTACGTAGGGAGGCTAAGGAAGGCGGCGAGAGGAAAAGAGAAAGAGGAATGGCAGAAAAAGCGCCTCCACAGGAGAGTTCTTCAACCCGCCAGAACTGAGACGCTACGTGAAAGGAGAGCCGAACGCACGCCTGCGCACCGGAAAAGAAACGACGTGGGGTTGTCTCGCGCCCTATGAACGGAACCCAAAGGTTTCAAATCGCGCCAATCAGCCAGAAGAAATATTGCCCTTCACGAGAACTGTCACTTGCTAAAAGGGGAACGCAGAAAGACTTGACGCCGGGAGAGCGCTGTTATTCCTAGTAAGGGGACCCACTCCGCTTCCCACTCGGACGACTCTTCCATAAGGAAAGCATAGAAGACGCCCCCCACACGGGCCTGAAGGAAAGAAGAAGAACGCGAAAGCGAGAAAAGACGTGGAGTCGCCCACGCCAAGAGACACTATCATCCCGATAGGAACAGGAACAGGGTAAAAACACAAGATCGAAGAGAAATGGTCACTGGACGGAGGTTAAGGAAGCTCCGGAACTTGTGAGGAACTCTAGATTCTTCGTTGAAGAGATCGGAAATCGAGGATTCCGAAATGGGGGTCAAGGAAAAACGCCTGCAAGTTGCCGGTACGGAAACGTCAACTCCGGGGGGGGGGGGGGGGGGGGGGGGGGGGGGGGGGGGGGGGGGGGGGGGGGGGGGGGGGGGAGGGGGGGGGGGGGGGGGGGGGGGGGGGGGGGGGGGGGGGGGGGGTCGTCGGCATCAAGGAGGAAAAAAGGTTTCTTCACCAGGGGGGTTTTTGTGGTTTTGGTTGGGGTTGAGGTCGGACAGAATTGACCGTTCTCAACTCTTCGCGGCAATTCCTAACGACAAGGAAGCGACATCTGGATCAGAGGCGCATGAGAACACCAACCCGCGAGTAATCTTCTTAAGGGAGACTCGACGGCGTATCTCTTTGGACGAGGAGGGAGACGCATGCGAGGAAGGACGATTTCTGGATTTTTGAAGAGCCCCTCCTGTCGACTGGCAACTGCTCAGTCTCTCGACCCGCTTCACTAGACAGGAGGGGGGAAAAAAAGGTATAAGGAGACCTTCCGCGAAAACTCTACCTTCGGACAGGCCAGGGGAGAGATCTGGCAAAACGGTTCTCCTCAAGGAAGTGCCATGGAAGCTCGACTCAGAGAAAGGAGTAAGGGAAGCCGTTTCAGGGGATGGCCCTTAAGACGTACGGCACTGAGCCGCCTTTTACGTGGTTATAAAAAAAAATTGTGGAAGCGCAACCACTACCGCCGAGGTCGGATAACATAAGCAAATGGGGAGAGATGCTCAGCTGGGCTCAGACAACTTAATAAAAAGAGAAAAGAATTAAGAGAGGCGGAAAAAAAAAAGGTTCCTTATAGTTTCTAGGACTAGCCAGCCAAGAGGAAGGGTCCGCACTAAGCTGGGAACAGTCCGATCGGCGCTGTGAGAAGGGGGGAAATCCTCCTCCTAAATAAGTGTCTTTGGCCCATAAAAGAGAGGAAAGAAAAACTGATCTCGTAAACAACCAAGAAGCACAAAGACACGAGCGCGTCGTAAGGAAGGAAGGGCGGTATGCAAAAAGCGCAGCGATGCCTACTACTAAGGGATCTCTATCGTGCAGGAGACTCGGCGGGCCAAGAGGAACCGAGGCTCATAGGGGGAAGAGTACGCCAGAAACGAGATCCGTTATCGGAAATTTCTGGGAAGAAAAGATGCTTAGATTGAAATGGACGGAGGAACCTATAGGATCTGCAGGGGGCGGGACCGGCTTGATATAAAAAGGGGGGGGCGGGAGACGTAGATGACCACGAAGAACGAACGACGAGGCTTTGCGTAAACAAAATTCATGATTCTTATATCAAGAGACGCAGACTCTGAGTAGCAGGGTCAGGGGAAAACCGGCCGTTTTCCTGCGCCGAGGTCGGCTAGATCGGCCTCTATGAAGGGAGAAAGAAGGAAAGGGGGCCCTCGCAGTCGGGTCGCCGTCGAGTGCTTCTTGTCGATCAAAGACTTCTATATTCCTCTGTTGAAGGACGGCCGTGCAGGCCGCTTGTAAGCGCTTGAAAGACCGGGGGGCATCAGATCAGGAGAGACGTTATCCTTGAATGGACTGGGAAGAGGAGGGAGAGGGGAAGGACTATCGCTGAGTCTTCGTCTCTCCTTTAAAAGGGAGGGGGGGGGGGACTCCTAATATTGTGAACGACTGTAGATGATCTAATCAAACGCGAGTCAAAAGTGTCGATCACGTTTTGATTCTGCGTATTAAGGAAAGAGAAAGTACTCAGGAGAGTTTCCGTGGTCTACCGGAAAGTCTTTATCATATTGCTCACTAGAAGATAGGGTGGGAGTGGAAATGTCCACCCACGCCTGTGGAAGCTCCTTCACCTCGGGACGAGGTAAAACTAGTCGGTGCGCCGATCGCGAGCAGCTGGGGACTTGGTTGGAAAAACAAAGAGTTGGAAGCACGCATTAGTGGGCCGGGATCTAAAAACATAGAGGACTTCGAGGGAACTATACTGTGCCGTCCCCGCCGTCGGGTTGAGGGAGAGAAAAAGTGTCACAGTCGAGAAGCACGACCTCGTTCGATCTTCGGACAACGGTCTTCTTGCAGGAGATTCCGGGACACACGCGGAGGCCGGAGTAAGGTCCAACCGGCTAACAGGCCGGTGTGGGAACGTGGAAAAGAGAGAGAGGAAAATCCTACGATCGAATGGGAGAGCCCACCGATTCGCCGATCTTAATTGTTAAAGCTTACAACAGAACCGAGATGAAAGGTCCCAGGCGGAACTTCGCACAGGCATAAAAAGAGGGTTGATCCCCTTCCCTCGCTAAAAAAATAGCACGCCAGAGAGGGACTCTTCAAGAAAGAGCATCGTCTTCTGTGGGAGGAGGAGTATCTCAATCTACTCTTGATAAATATAGACCACATTAAGTAGGAGGAAGAAAAAAGTAACTGTGGGGACGGCCTCGTCAGGGGAGGGGCGATCGACTTCGGCAAGAAGATGCGGCCAAGAAACCTGAGAGGCGAGGGGGAAGCAGTCCGACCGGGCAATCGACAGCGCTGTATATATTGTCAGGACTAGAAGTGAGGAAGGAGGCGACGACCGGCGGGTTGGAATCAGAGGGGGGGAATCTCTCGGGGAAAAAGCCCCTAATCGGCACGACGACGTTGGAATATCGTCCTCCCCAGAAGAGGTTCTAGGCGCTTACTGTTAAAAAGGACGGGCCACAACGATAAGAGGACTTCGGAGGAAAACCGGCATGCCGCTGGGCAGACGGGGGATGTCGAAAGTAAGAAGGCCAGAGAAAGATCGCCGATGTCTGCTGTGCGGACCGGGGGCTATTGAAAAGGAACAATGTCCGTCGTCACACCAAGACAAAACGAGGTGTAAAGGAACCATAAAGTTCCCGATCAACACTCCGTCGGGAGTCTGAGAGCGTAATGCAGATACTGAAAAGCCGTGGTCAGGAAACCGACACGATCTTCTCTCAGGTCAGAGAAGGCAACCTGTGAGAAAAGGTACTCTTCAAGGATGTTCTTATTGAAGAAAAAGTTCGCATGGAGGGATCACGAAACCATCTGGGAAGGATTCTGTTCTCCTCAGAAGGTCACGAGGAAAAAAAAAGAAACACCCGGGAAGGAAAGGAGTCTTCGTCCGACCGGACCCGACTACGGAAGAACTGAAAGGGTAGGCCGGTGGCATAGCTGCCCAGATCACAAAACAAGAAGAGAGAACTAATTAAAACGCTCAAACCCAGGGAAAGGGGAACTCTAGGCGGGGATAATACTAATTCCTTACCAGGCGTACAAGCAAGAGAACCTGACAGAACTACATCTCGGCAGCGGAACAAAGTAGAAAACTGAAGCGCTACCTGGGGATGAGACGATAGGAACAAGCTCCCCCCCTCTTCGACGGAGGTCTTCAGAGATAAAATACTTGCCGAAAACGTCGCTGGCCTACAAGGCTTCCCAGGGGCCTATATTCCGCTCGACGCGAGGCGATCGCAAAATTCAAAGGGTCGACAGGTCCACGGAGCGCCTAGGAGATAGGAGCTCGAACGTGCACGATGGCTGAAGGGGGAGGAAAGGGGGAAAACTTTTGATCAAGGCCGCCGCTCCTTCGTGCGCCGTTGGGAGCAATGAATCTGGAAAGAAAAAATCGAGAGACAAAAAAGCCGTCCCTAAAAGGGGAGCTTCCGCTCGGGCTCCGTCACGAAAAGGAAAGGAGGAGAGGGTAGAAAAAGAGAAATCGAAAACGCTCCCGGTCCTCTCTTCTGGGGGAGGTTACGGAGAGGAACGAAAAAAGACCGCCCAGCCGGAGGGGGAAAACTGGAACGACGCTCGGTCGGAAGAAAGAAGGAAAAGCACTTTAGTGTCGGAGCGCGCGGGTTTCTATTCCGACAACCTTCAGAATTCGACCGCGGAGAGAGAGTCAGGTGGAGGGGTGTCTGCCTGTTAAGAAAAAAAAGCCGTAGGACGAAAAAAACATGGGCCACCGGAAGTATCTTCATAATCTTAAACTAGGGAGGAGGGGCAACACGAAAAAGAGAGGACGCGGCCCGCTCGCCGAAAAGGGTGGGAACGAAGCTCGACCCATTCACGAGGCTTGAGGGGACGAGAAAATCCCGGCTAGAAGAAATACCACCGCTTAACTCGAAAGAGGACGGAAGACTGCGTGCGCCTGACTCGTCAGGACTCCATCTTATCAATCCATAGTTAGAGTTCAGAACGAATGCCTTCACGTTGAAAGGGGCGAGCAATGTTGTGTGGCGATCATCTTCGGGGGAGAACAATAGAAGGTCAAAGTGCTCTGAGGGTCTATCAAGGAAGCCGACCTTCTTCGTGAAGCATAGCTCTTCAGAGCCCAGGCCATATAGCTCCTTGAAAAACACCTAGAGACTCGAACTAGAGGGGGGAAAAAATGAACTTCCGATCGCTTTGTAAATGTCCTCGGAACTCCAAGGTTCAAATACACAGGGTCTCTAATTTCAAGTGGCAGACGTACTCAGGGAAGGGTGCGCAGGGAGGTGGTCCAAGGGAGGGGATGAAGGGGGAAAACCAATCTAGAGGAGGACAAAAAGGTCATTTTCCGCGATCCTAAAACTAGAATCACTTCTTCGTACAGGTATCGAGACTAGAGATTGTGGCTCATTACCGTCTCGGCTATTCTCCGAAAAGGGAGAAAGATTCCTTGCAGAAGTTACTTCTGGACAAAGTCATTGTAACTAACTCAGCTCTCATCGCGAGAGGGGGGTGCCGGGTCCGTACCGGCACCGTCAACGGGACGGATCAGAAGGGAAAGAGAGAAGTACCATCATTAGAGCTCGCTCTCAGCGCCGCCTGAACGAAAGATAAACCAACTACAATAGCGCTGGACTGTGAGAACCATCCGTCAACGTGCCCATCACACGGAGAGGGGGCGCGCTGCTCACTCGCGCTGGTTCAAAAACGGAAGACGGGATGCTCAGGGGAGATGGGGCGTCACGGCTTTAGTGCTCCTAGCGCCGATGTCGGTCGTGAGGATAAGGGGTCTTGAGGGAGGAACAAGTCCGTGATGTCCATAGAGGGAGGAGTCGGGATTAAGTCATAAGTGCGGCCGAGGCCGACACGAGAAGGGATCGTGCTGAGAAGAAAAAAAGGTAAGGCAAGCGCAGTCGCTGAAGGAGGCCTTTAACGCTGAAGGGTGACTTTAAAGGAACTGCCTGGCGGGCGAGGCCATCACATGTTCAATTAAATAGGAAAAAATACAAAAAGTTGATCTCTGACAAGAAGAGTGTGTTGTAAGCTGAGAAGGGAGTACGGATCAAGCGAATCACGGCATGGAGTGGAAACGATGTGGCGCCTCCTTAGTATCCAAAAATTTCAGAAGGTTAGAGAACATCCAATTAGAGAAGGAGAAAAGCATCATCTAGAGGACTATGCGAGGAGGTCCCTGTTATAAGATGAACAGGGGATGCTCCAACGCCGAACGGTCGGCCGCTGGAATCAATAGTAGTCTAACCTGATCCTCAAAAAGAAAAAAACGGGGGTATGAAAAAAGAGAAGGGTGTCGCCTGAAGAATATTCCCCTATTCGGAGAACTGGGGTAAGACCCGTTAGCGCTGGGGGGATAACGGGGACAGATAGCCCTCCGGACAGGCCCTTCTCGGAGGGAGGAGATGGGAGGGCTGAAAAGAGGAAAATCCAAGGGGGGAGAAGGGAGGAGAACACATTCCAGGTCCCGGCAAAACAGGCGCCTTGATGTCTGATACGCCTAAAGAAAACCTAAACTTCTGAGGGGCATCAATAATGGGGGTTGGGGACTTTACGCCGATGCGCCTGGGAAATGATAAGGAATCGAGAAAAGAAAGATTTCCCCCGCAGAGAACTCATATCAAAAATCATCAGTGAATGAGGAGCTGATAACGGTGCTTAAGGAAGCCGTTGAACCAGGGGAGGAAAGATAACATGATTGGGCCTAGGATCAACATTTCTCTGGGGAAAACTGAGCCAGATCCCGCTCGACATCAAGGAAAGGAAGACTCCTAAAGAAAAACTGGCCAGGCAAAAGACACTTCTCTATCTGAGGATCTCACCAGAGGTTAGACACGAACCCTAGAGACACTATAATCAATATCTCAAAAAAACTAGCTGAACATTTCAAAGGGAGAGAAAGATAAGTTAAAAGTGTGCCGTTTACTTATTTGACTCAAAGAGAAGAGAGCTTGCAATACTCTGGGGAATTCAAAGGAGAGAAATGTATGCAGGATTCCGAGATGGGAATAGTAGAGAGATAGGACTTTGGCCGTTTACGAAATTGGCACCGATCTGAGGGGCATAGGCGATTTTCGGGTGAAAACGGCGTTTACGATGAAATGGACTTCGCGTGCAAGGCCGACAAGAATAAAGGAAATCTCTAGGAGAGTAGTAAGTCACACCAACCGCTCGCCGCTGCTTGCCGTAAAAAGTCTACGAGGGGAAGAGAGAGTTGCTTCGCTGACCAGACAAGATGGACAGGAGGAGATGTGGGGACATAGCCCCTTCCTTGGAGGAAAACGAAGGAAACAACTGTAGGCTCGCGGACCGTGGGGGAAGGACGTTCTGTTGCACGGTTTGGGAGAAAAAAGGAGTACAGGGACCCAAAAGGAGAGAAATTGGAGCCACAACCTGAAGGAATAGGAGGAGGAGGGGTTAACAGGGAGCACAAAGAAACTTTAAGACTCGACGCGTAGGGAGTCTTACTCAGAAGACGCTTTCAACTGATCTAACGAAACAAAGGGCTGACGCGGCGAGGCGTGGTCAAGAGAGAGTCCGAGAAACACCTCTCAGGCACGACCGTTCAGAGGTCTGGGGGTTAAGGGAAAGTGAGCCGATTCTCACTGGGAGAAGAGTTTACAGGGGTCTGGGACCACGACCCTCGTTACGGACAGCAGGCGGGGGAGGTAAAGAAGTTTACTGCCGGTGCGTCGGAATGAGCGGGGGGAAATCCGGAAACTCGGCCTTTTTTCCAAAACTAGAGAACAAATGCGAGCGGGCCGCTATGGTAGAATAGTGTTGAAGATCACGACCCGCCCTCAAGAGGGGAAGCTCTTGTCGTTGGAAATCCAATCCTACAGAGCCGTAGACTAGGACCGTTTAAAAGCCCCTAACTCCACCAAAGCGCGAGAAAGGACCGCCATTCAAGTTCGTAGCGAACAAGAGATAAGGGACGAAGGGAAATGGATACTTCGATCGGGGCAGACTCGAGGCGTGCAGGGAAAAAAGAGTAACAATATTCCAGTCATTCCTAAAAAAACTCTCATCGCGAAGGCGGATAGGCGAAAGTGCAGAAGTGGTGCCGAAAGCTAGCGGGAAGGGCTTCCGGAGCCCGGAGGAGCAGAAAGG